>Ga0209158_1000051_pt1 | contig 85223 bp, 67 predicted proteins | sample GraSoiAngelo_140_FD_185897 | JGI IMG/M metagenome (GOLD analysis project Ga0209158, IMG submission 185897) | Grasslands soil microbial communities from the Angelo Coastal Reserve, California, USA - 14_0929_12_30cm (SPAdes) (version 2) | ecosystem: Environmental > Terrestrial > Soil > Grasslands ...
CACAGCAGCTCGCTCCAAAAAAACAGCGTGCGCCACGCTCGAACCGTAACAACGAGCGATTGACAGAGAACGCGCAGGCGCGGCCGCCTTCCGAAAACGCCGGCGAAAACAAAAAAATCGAAAACGGAAAGACGAACATGGAGGTCAAGACCACAAAAAGCGTCGAGAAGATTCTGCTGACGATGGGGTTGGGCTCGGCCGTGCCAGGCCTTACGCGCACAGGAAACGCGCAAGGCGCTTAACAGCCCGACGCCGCGCTATCCCGAAACGGCCATGGCAGTTTCGCCCGAGCGGAGTCGTACACTGCCGCCCGGCGCTAGCTCGAGAAGCTTTCGAAGAGCAAGCTCGAACAGCTGAGGCCGGCTTCGGCCTTCTGGAGCTCGGAGATATCGAGCGGGGTGACGCGATAATTGAGCGAGCCGATGCGCCCGCGCGTGCGGGGAAAGGATGCCGGCAAAATAATCGTGCCGCCGAGCGCCAAGGCGTTCCCGGCGTGCGGTTCTGAGGGATCCACGTCAATCCAGTGGTAGCCTGTAAACGGCGCGGTGTCGAACCATGTGCGATTCGCAAGCAGCGTATTTTCTGCGATCGAAGTCACGGCGGATTTCAGATGCAGGCAGCCGCTCACCGGGACGGAGACGACTTCGTAGCCGTGCGGCTTAACGATGTCCGCCAATTGGCGGATGCCTTCGGTATGGCTGCGCCTCGTGAGGCCGACAAAGAGCTTTCTGCCAATGCGAAGAACGTCGCCGCCTTCGAGCGTTCCCGGGAGCAAGACGTGCTCGAGTTTGCGGTATTTCGAGAGCTCCTTCTCGAGTGAGGCGGCCTCGCCGCGACGGCTTTCGGTACCCATGGCCAGAATCACCGCGATTTCATCGAGCACGATGGCCGGGTCTTCCACAAACATCGAATCCGGAAGATCGGGCTCGGGGGGCAGAGAGATGACCCGCGCGCCCAATTTCCCGAGAAGCACTTCGTAGGCCTGGTGCTGCTGCCGGGCCCGCGCGAGATCAATAGCCTGGCGATCGATGAAGGAAAGCTCGCAACGCGCGATGGCCGGACTGACGCCGCGGGTGATGGCGGTGAGCATGACGAGCGGCGAGAAGTTTACACGAAAAGGGAGCGAGGCCGTCGCTCATGAGGAGCTTCCTCGGTGATGGAAACAATGATGATTGGAGTGCAGTTTTCTCGGCGAATAGTGCGGCACGGTTACTCGCGAGCTGGATTAAAGAAAGACTTTCTCGAGCATGCGAGAGACAAGGAACACCAGGGGATGAGTTGGAAGCGAGGAGGCATGGTTCATCCAGAGGCGCATGATTGCGGCGCCGAGGAGCATTCCCGTGAGAATCAAGGCGATGGCGCTGAGGACGACCCATAAATCCGACTTGGAGAGCTTGAACATTCCGGCACCGGCAGCAGCCTTCTCCGCCTCTTTTCGCGATGAGACATTCTGCGCGGAATAAGTATTTCCAACGCGATTGGAGATTTCCGGTTGAACCAGGAGCGAGTATCCCTTTCGCGGAATGGTCTCCACATAGAGGGGTTTGTCGGAGGAATCGCCCAGGGCCATGCGCAGCTTGTTCACCGTGGTATTTACGTTGGCGTCATAGTTGACATGCGTGTCCGCGGGCCACAGGCGCGCGCGCAGCTCTTCGCGAGTGACGACTTCCCCCGGCTTTTCAAGGAGCGTTAGCAGCGTCTGGTAGACCTTCCCCTGGAGCTTCAGCCGGGCCCCGTTGCGCGTGACTTCCTGCCTCTGCTGATCGATCCGGAAAGGTCCAAAGTGAATGTAACGACCGGTAGAAAGCAGACCTGGCCCGGGAATGACAGGATTATCCGGTTCCTGCATCGACATGACTTCCGATGGCATAGACGGTCACCCTTACCCCTTTTCATCTATAGACGTACAAACCGTAAGAGTGTTTTCTGAAATTACGAATGTTTTCGCACATAAGTTCCATCTCTAATGATGATACTCAGGTCACGTCTCAAGGAAGATAGTTCCTTTTGCGCAGATTCCGCGAAAACCGGAATGTTACACGTCGCTAAGACCAAGTCTTTAGCTGCGATTTATACGGAATCCTGGAGACCTCCCGTCGAATCGATCCTAAATGAGACACTTTCTTGCCGTCTATTATTCCCGTCCGTTTCCGATCCTTCGCTGCTGGCCCGTGCTTTTGGTTATCTTCAATAGGAATCTCGGAGATCAGGGAGATACAGCATGGCCATACCTTCAGGGATTGTTCAAAAGCGGACATGTGTCCGAATACGGACGCTAGGCCCGGTTATCTTTCTTGGCGCCCAGGCTGTGATTCTGGCTCCGTCCCGCACTCGACCGACGGAACAAACAAAACAAGCCAGCAATGATTCCGCGAGACGCGCGGAAGCGCCGGCCGAAAAGGCTTGGAGAATCCTTCATGAGGGCTTGGAGGACGCCAATTCCGAGCGACGGGCCAGGGCGGTACACGCACTAGGTTTGCTGGCGGGAAGCGCGGGGGCTGAAAAGGCCGCGGTTCAAGGATTGCAAGACGAAAAACCGAATGTGCGGTTGGCAGCAGCCACGGCGCTCGGCTCGATGCACGCGGAGCGTTCGGCGGGCCATCTCGAAGAAGCGCTGGGGGATACGGAACCGAGCGTGGTGCTGGCCGCGGCGAATTCGCTGCTGCTGCTTCACGACGATGTGGGCTACGACACATACTTCGAAGTGCTGACCGGCGAGAAACGCGCGAGCAAAGGGCTGATCAAAGAGCAATTAGACACGCTGAAAGACAAGAAAAAGATGGCAGAACTGGGATTCGAACAGGGAATTGGGTTTATTCCGTTTGCGGGAATCGGCTACGAGGTGTTCAAAACGGTGACGAAAGACGATTCCTAGCCGGTGCGCGCCGCCGCGCTCGAAGCCATCGCCTTACGCGGTGACCCGTCGGTCGTTCCCAAAATCAGCGCGGCCCTCGACGACGACAAGGATGTGGTGCGCTTTACGGCGGCGGCCTGCGTGGCGCACTTAAGCGGCCAGCCCGGGAAGCCAGGCAGTTCGAATGCTGCGAAACCCTAGACCCCTTTCGACAGACCAACGGGCGATGAACCGCCTGGACAGAAACTGATCCGCACCATCGCTAGGTCGTTTAATTCTAGTGCCGCACAGGCGGAATTTCCGGGACCGGCGATCCGGCGGCTCGCCGCCTTCTTCCAAACTCAACGACCAAACCAGCGGCGGACAATAGCAATAGAAACACTTCGGCTCGCCCCAGTCCAGGTTTCCCTAATAGAGGAATCGGTGAACATGCTGACGATGCGTACGGCCAGCACGACGGGATCCAGGGTAGCGACGAAAACCAGCGCCCTCAGCAAGCGGCGCTCGGAAAAAGGCAGCCGACGAAAAACAGGCTGAACGCCAACGGAAAGGCTGCAAACCAGAACCCGTCCCACGGTCATCCCCAGGCCGAAGGTGAAGGCAACGCCGCGCACCCCCACGGCGGTGACCTTAGGAAAAGGTCCGAGCAGAAAGGTCTTCAAAAGTGAGGCGCTTGTCCATGTCGAGCATCTGATTTCGATACCAATACAGGCTCGCGAAGACGCCTCCTAACAACAGAATGAACCACACCGCGTTGATGGGACTCAGCAGGGACCATTGGTCGAACTGCGGAACCCAAGACTTGAAAACATAAAACCCAAACAGATAACCCACGACAATCAGAGGAGAGTGGCTCTGGAAGGAAGGATAAGCGCAGGTAAAGGGCATCTTGCGGAAGCGAACCAGCAGAATCTCTACAAGAACGACAGTCGAGGCGCACCAGATTGCGGTGTGGAGCAGGGCGGTCATCCATCCCCAAAACGCCAATGTGGAGACCAAGATGAGCGGTGCCATCCAGGACAGAGAAAACAGGAGCAGCACGCGCCTCGCCACCGACCGGGCGTCGTGCCGGTCAGCGTCGAGCCACAGCCGGAAGATCCAGTTCGCCCGCAAGTCCAGCGGAATCTCGAACGCAAAACGGATGCCGACCAGAATCGCGTAGCCCAGGATAAACGGGATCGTGAGAAATTCCACCGGAGGCGCGGTGCTCCGCCCGGCAGAAACGTGGTAGGGGCCGGCCGCGAAAGTCTCCGCGGAAATCACCAGCCCAGCGGCCAGAAAGCACAGCAGGGTCTCGAGATGCGCGGTACTGCGCAAAAGACTCCGCGACACGAATTGGCGGCAGGCGCGATGAGGAGAGGGGCGGAAGCCTAGGTTGCGAAAAAAGGCCAGGGGAGACACCCACGAAGAGATTCGAGTCATGGGACGGGCATCGGCCAGTTCCGGGAGGCGCAGGAAGGACCTGCGGAAACTGACAGCGTAGGTGGCGACGGCGATAAGCACCGCGAGCGCCACACCCATCATGGCGGCCCTGGCCATGCCGGCGCTGGAGCTATCGCTCGCTCCGACCCAAATCGATCGGGCTATCCCCAAGAAGGAAACCGGCGGCAGGACCGCAATGCGCTGCGCGTTCACTACCGAGAGACGCTTGAGTAGATCGGGCACGCTGAGGCTAGTGGCCAGCAGAACCAGGAGGATGACGACCGAGGCAAAACGTATCGATAGCGAAACTCTGCGAAAAGCCGAAGGAGGCAGAAGGGCTGCCAGCAGTCCCGCCAGCGCAAAGATGGCAAAAAAACTAAAGACACTCGCGGCCAAGACGGCGACAGCGTGACCGGCCGCAAACCGCAGAAACAGGGAAAGAGACGGGCGGGACCCCACGACCGCTATGGGGAACAAAACCAGCGAAGCGCCGTTCGCAACGATCGAGAACGCGCCCGCCAGTAGGAGGATGGCGCAGAAATTCGCAAAGAAAATCGTGCCGAGAGAAAGCGGCAAGGGGACGAGATTCGAGTAGTCGCGGCGGTCGAGAAAGATGCTGTCCCAGCGCCACAGCGCGGCGGCTCCCGTCACGGACACCGAAAGGACGATGAAGAGGTATTCATCGGGTATGGTGGCCTTGGAGGGGTCGAAGGCCCCTTGGCCAGCGAGAAAGCGGATTAAGGAGCCGTACTTCTCCAACATCAGCAAAGAGACCAGCAAACCCGGCATGGCCAGGAGGACAAGGATGACCGCCACGCCGAGGTCGAGTTCACCTGCTTCCGCGTCGGCAGCACCGCGAAAGGTGCGGTTTAAAAAGAGCCCCACGAGGCAACCAAACGGCGATCGGCAAAAAGCGCTGCGCCGCTCGTCGAGCCATTGCCTGGTCCGTGCAATCATGAAGAGACCATTACCTCGACAATTTCGTTTGCGATCTGGGTGACATCGACGTCTTCGACAAGCTCCAGAAAAACGTCTTCGAGCGAAGACTTGCCAATCTTTTCGCGAACCGCCGACGTGGGGCCATGAGCGAGCACGTGGCCTTTCCGCAGAACAATCAAATGCGAGCAGACCTTCTCCACGACTTCGAGAATATGCGAGCAGTAAAAAACCGACTTGCCTTGAGCGCTCAGGGCCTGAATCAGGCTCTTGACCACGAGAACGGTAGTGACGTCGAGCCCGGAGAGCGGCTCGTCGAGAATCAAGACGTCCGGATTGTCCATGAGGGCGGCGATCAACAGGATCTTCTGGCGCATTCCCTTCGAATAAGAACCAAGCGTGACGTGGCGATGCGGCCATAGCGAGAAAAGCTCCACGAGGGAGCCGATCCTTGTGCTTTTCCGCGGTGAGGACATGGCCCGCAGCGTCCCCACCATGTCGAGATACTCTTCGCCCGTGAGGTGGGGATAAAGATTGGGTTCCTCCGGGACGTAGCCGAGGACTTTGCGATAGGCAATCAGATCTTTGTGGATGTTCTGGCCATGGTAGGTGACCTCTCCATAGGTCGGTTCAAGGAGGCCGGTCAACATTTTGACCGTGGTGCTTTTTCCCGACCCGTTCGGCCCCAAATAGCCGAGGACTTGTCCGGGCTCGAGCGTCAAGGCCACATTCTGAACGGCCGGGACGGAGCCATAGAATTTCGAGAGGTGTTTTGCCTCGAGCACCGCAACCTTCCTCTCACGAGCAAACCCCGTGCTTCGTGTCGCGCGGTCATTCGGCGGCGGCGCCCAAAAATCTCCGGGCCCGCAATTCGCCCCACTCGATCCAGGATCGCCGATCGAGTTCCTTCATGTAGCCCGGTTCAAGACTTCCCGCCGGCGGAAACGCCCGGGCGAGCGTCTCCGGGGGCCCGAGATAGAGCAAGGCGTCCGCCTCGCTGCTAAGGTGCGTCGCATCTCCCAAAGGGGTCCCGGCCAGCTCGCAGAGCATCGGCGCATTTCGACTGAACCGGTCGAGGCGCACGAGCTCTTGCGCCGCCGGCTGGAGGAGCCCTCGATTGTCCAGCAGAACCACATAGGTGGAGCCGGGATAACGGGATTCGACGCGCGAGGTCGCGTCCTCGTTGCGATCTCGGGACTTCCTCACGTGATTGATTCCCAAGACGACCAGGGCGCGGTGCCGTCGTCTTAAAACTTCGTTCACGATGACGTCCGCAAAAGAAAGGTTATTGTCGCCAAGGGCCTCCCAGTCGGCGTGGGACTGTAGGCGCTGCCAATCGACAGCCGTGTCGCCCGCAAGCACACGCAGACGGCGATTCGGCGGAAGGCCTTGATTGACTTCGCGGATGGCGGCAAGCCATTCGGCGTAAATCGGAGACTCCCAGGAAGCCACCTTGGTCGTGTCGCGCCAGATGTGCCGGACTTCTTCGATGGCAAGGTCTTCACCCGCGATGTAGCGGTCGAGTGAGGGCTGATTGTTGCGACTGGCGAATTCGACGACGATGTCGTTGACGGTTTCCTGGAACTTCCGGTCGCGGATCAATCGCACGTAGAACTCGCCCGCCGGCCTTAGCCAATGAACTTCGCCGATCACGACCACGGGATGTTGCCCGAATGCGGCCACGATGCCCTGGACGCCGTCAGCCACGTCGCAGGGCGTGTCCGCCTCTGCGGGTGCATGCCCGGTTTCCGCTGCCGCAACTCGACTGGCCGGAGTGTTCCCGCAAGGGATGCCCTTCGCAAACCGGTGCTTGATCTCTTCGAGCGCGCCGGGATTCCCGCGGCCAAGGGCCGAAGCCAGCGCAGCTTCCTGAAAATGCCACCAACCAGCCAGCAACAGGCAACTGACCAAGGCGCCAAACGCGATTCTCCAAACGGAGGAATGAAACGTCCATTGCCGGACGAGCGACACGAGGGCGTCGGTGAACACCCGCAAGCCCGCTTGCTCTCCTGTTTCGTCGAAAATCCACAGCATTTCGTCGGCGAACCGGTTGCGGAAGCTCGCCGGGTGCAGCCAGAGCAGCCCTTTGTAGATAGCACGGTTCATGAGGCTTTGCCCGATTCCGCGGCGCGGAGGTGCAACCTGGCTTCTCGCAGCACGGTTTCCAGACGCACGAGGTCGGCCTCGAGAACACGCCGGCCAAATTCCGTCAGCCGGTAGTATCGCCGCGGCGGATCCTCTTTGCTCGTCCGTCCTGTCGCTTCTTTAACCAGCCCGCGATCGAGGAGTTTTTCCAGATTGCCGTACAAAGTGCCGGAACCGAGCTTGTAGTGATGTTCCGATTGCCGCGCGACTTCCTTGATGATTCCGTAGCCGTGGCGGTCTTCGCCGGCAAGCGCGAGCAGAATGTGCAGCGCCGCCGGTGCCAGGGGCAGCATGGCGCTCAGATCCTCTTTCATAGTCTGGTTACGATATATCGCAGTCCGACTCTGTTGTCAAGGGCGCGTTCTTCTCCGAGGCAGTACCTTGGTCCTCGCGGCCATGGAAAACTCTTCGGGATCCCCAAAGGCTTTCCTCGAGAACGGCCAGCCGCCTGTCGAAGTCGGCAGGCTGCCTGTGTCTGCCAGGGAACTGGCCGCTGGCGCGGCGATTCTTCACGCCATGCAAGCCCAACGAGCTGACCTTTGTCCCGGCTGCCCGCGCACCAGGCGCTACTTCAATTTGCTCCCGCGGCGGAAGGGAGTACGGAAATTTCCACGCTCGAAGGGAAGCGTTTCGAGCGATAAATGCGCTCGGTGGCTTTCTGGTAGTCCGATTCCTCGGCTGCAAAAATGTTCGGGACGAATTTTTGCGGGTTGCGGTCGATGAGGGGAAACCAGGTGCTTTGCACCTGAACCATGATGCGGTGGCCTTTCTTGAACACATGGTTCGCGGTGTGCAGATCGATCTTGAAAGGCGTGACCACGCCGGGCGAGATCGGCTCCGGCTTTTCGAAGGAGTTGCGGAAGCGCCCCCGGAAGACTTCATCGGCAATCATCAGCTCGTAGCCGGAGAGCTGCCATTTCTCCGGATATTTTTCCGGATACACGTCGATCAGCTTGACGATCCAGTCGGCGTCGCTGCCGGTCGAGGACGCAAAGAGTTTGGCGGTGACCTGGCCGGCAAGCGTGACGTCTTCCTTGAGCACGTCGGTTTGCCAGGTGAGTACGTCCGGGCGGTTGTCCACGAAGCGCTGATCCTCGACGAGCCAGGTGTACCAACTGCCGGGGTGGTCTTCGGGATAGGTCATATCGACGGGGCGATGACGATAAGGCACGGGATGCGCGGGGTCGCTCGTGTAGTTGTCAAAGGCCTCGGCGGATTCTTCGGTCGGGGCGTCGAGGGAGAGCTTGCTGTCGGGGTGAAAGTAGAGATTCTGCGTTTTGGCTTCGCGCGGAGGCCAGGAATCGAATTTCACCCAGGTGTCGCTGCCGGTCTGGAAGAGCAAGGCTTCTTTCAGAGGGAGACTGCCTTGGTTCTTCAGCCAGTAGGCAAACCATGGGGCCTCGATTTTCTGACGAAAATAAAGCGCGGTGTCGCTGCCAAAGGGAATGAGGCCGAGCGAATTGCCCGCGCCGTGCGCCCAGCCGCCGTGGTTCCAGGGGCCGGCGACGAGATAATTCAGGTGGTCGGGATCTTCTTTTTCGAGGATCTCGTAGATTTTCATGGGGCCGTAGAAATCTTCCTGGTCCCACCAGCCGGCGACATTCAGGTTTGGCACCCGGGGCCGCGTCAGGATGTAAGGCATGGCCTGCTGCTTCCAAAAAGCATCGTAGTTGGGATGCGCGACGAAGTCGTTCCACGTGGGAAGCGCTCCGTGGATGTACTTTTTGCTGGCGTTCGAAAGCGCGCCGAGCTGCAGGTACCACTCATAAGTATCGAAGCAATCAAATTGAAACGAAACGTTGGTCTTGTCGGTCTCCATCATGGTGGAGTATTCGAAGCCGTAGCTCAGGCGGAACGCACCGTTGTGATGAAAATCGTCGCCGAGAAACATGTCGGCGGGGGAAGCCTGCTCGGAAACGGCTTTGAGCGCCGGGTGCGGCTCGAGCATGCCCATCACGGTGAGCCAGCCGCCGTAGGAGACGCCGAGCAGCCCGACGCGGCCGTTGTTGCGGGGAACGTTTCTAGCGAGCCAGTCGATCGAGTCGTAGGTGTCCGTGCCTTCATCGATGGCCTTGGGATTTTTCGGATCACGAACGGGCCGCTGCATGACGAATTTGCCTTCCGAGCCGTAGCGCCCGCGAATGTCCTGCAAGACGAAGATATAGCCGTCGGGAATCATTTCCGCGTAGCGGCCGAGTTTGCGGCTGTAGCCTTTTTCGTCGTCGGCAAGACCATACGGGGTGCGCTCGAAGATGATGGGCCGGGGCTCGGACACGTTTTTGGGCGAATAGATTTCCGTGTGCAGCTTCACGCCGTCGCGGGCGGCGATCATGACGTCGGTCTTATCGAAGATCTTCGAATAGTCGGCGCGCTCTTGCGGCACGGCGGCAGCTCTGGCCAGAAGAACAAGGGGCAAGACCAAATAGACATACTTCCCGTCAAGTGTAAACGGTCGCACGAGTTTTTCCTCCTCCTTGCCTTGGTTCGGTTAGCCGTCGGCTTTCTCGACCACGCAGAAAAGATTGCCGCTGGGATCTTGCAAAACAACGAAGTCGCGGCCCGGTTTATACCGCCAGGGATAGCGGGGGTCGCCCCAACGCTGGTTAAAGGTTCGACTTCCGCCTCTCGATTGTTGTGTACAGGTCGAGGTGCAGTCTGCTTCGCTTGCCGGAACGTTTCTCTCAAAACGCGGTTCAAAGACAGGTTCGGCCCCTTCCCCTGAGGGTCGCGAAGAACGACCGGAGCCGCTTGTTGCCGGCTCTCTCGGAACGTAGTGGAGTGCTTGTTGCCAGAACGCGAGCATCTTGTCAAACTCATACGAGCGAATGACGATAGAGCCGATCTTCATTTGCCTGATTCCGCCCGCCAAACTGGCGATTACTCTTGCGGCTCTTACGGCAGGATAGTACACGAAAGCGGGTCGGCTCTGTTACACTGGAAACGGTTCGACCGCACCTCGAGAAGCGATCCCCAAAAGGAGACATATCCGGGCTGCTGGTTGTTTGGAGCGGCTATTTTTGTGTTTAGAGGAGCCGGCGCACGAGCGCGCTATTCAGACAAAAAACCATGAGTCAAGAGATTCGCAACATTGCCATCATCGCGCACGTGGACCACGGCAAGACCACGCTGGTCGACGCCATGCTGAAGCAAAGCGGCATTTTCCGCGCCAACGAAGCGGTGGTCGAGCGGGTGATGGACTCGAACGAACTGGAACGCGAGCGCGGCATCACCATTCTGGCGAAGAATACCGCGCTGTTTTTCCGGGGCACGAAAATCAACATCGTGGATACCCCGGGTCACAGCGACTTTGGCGGCGAAGTCGAGCGCGCGCTGCGGCTGGTCGACGGCGTGGTCGTGCTGGTGGATGCGAGCGAAGGGCCGCTGCCGCAAACGCGTTACGTGCTGCAAAAGGCGCTGGCCGCCAAGCTGCCGCCGGTGATCGTGCTGAACAAAATCGATCGCGCCGACGCGCGCCCCAAAGAAGTGCTCGACGAGATTTACGACCTCTTCATCGATCTGGATGCGACGGAAGACCAGCTCGACTTTCCCATCGTCTACGCCAATGCGCGCGACGGCGTGGCGCAAGCCAAGCCTGGCGACCATTCGAAGGATTTGCTGCCGCTTTTTGAAGCCATCGTGAAACACATTCCCGCGCCGCCGGGCGATCCCGCAGGCACCCTGCAAATCCAAGTGATGAACCTGGACTACAGCGAGTTTCTGGGACGCATCGCGATTGCCCGCGTGTTCCACGGCACGCTGCGGCGCGGTGAGGAAGTCGGCGTCAGCAAGCTCGACGGAAAACTCCAGCCCACCAAGATCACGAAACTTTTCACCTTTCGGGGACTCGAGCGCGACGAAGCCGAAGAGGTTGCCGCGGGCGATATCGTGGCGATTGCCGGCGTCGAAGACATTCAAATCGGCGAGAGCATCACCGACCTCGCTTCGCCGGCGCCGCTCGAGCCTTTGCTGATTGACGAGCCCACGCTGGCCATGATTTTCACGGTAAACAGCGGGCCGCTTTCCGGCCATGACGGCGCGTATCTGACCTCGCGCGACCTCCGCGACCGCCTGCAAAAAGAACTGCTCACCAACGTCTCGATTCGCGTAGAGGACACCGACACGCCGGAATCGTTTCGCGTGCTGGGGCGCGGCGAGCTGCAACTCGCGATTCTCATCGAGACCATGCGGCGCGAGGGCTTCGAGTTGATGGTGGGCAAGCCGGAAATCGTGACGCGCATGGAAAAGGGAAGCAAGCTCGAGCCCGTGGAGCGCCTGGTGGTCGACATTCCCGACAATTTCATCGGCATCATCATGGAGACCATCGGCGGCCGCCGCGGCGAGATGACCAAGATGAGCAATCACGGCTCGGGGCGCGTGCGGCTGGACTTCAAGATTCCTTCCCGCGGATTGATCGGATTGCGCAGCCAGCTGCTGACCGACACGCGCGGGACGGCGCTGATTCACTCGCTCTTCGATGGCTGGACGCAATATGGCGGGGAGATGGCGCTGCGTCCTACGGGCGCGCTGGTGGCCGACCGCGCCGGAGTTTCGACGGCTTTCGCACTGTGGAATTTGCAGGAGCGGGGCGAGCTGTTTATCGGTCCCGGTGTTGACGTTTACGAAGGGATGATTGTCGGCGAAAACTCGCGCGAGCAGGACATGGACGTGAACGTCACGAAGGAAAAGAAGCTGACCAACATGCGCTCGTCGACGGCGGACGAAGCCATCCGGCTGATTCCCCACCGCGAATTGAGCCTCGAACAGGCGATTGAATTTATCGCCGACGACGAGTACGTGGAAATCACCCCGAAGACCATTCGCTTGCGCAAGAAGGTCCTGCAAGCCAATAAGCGCCCGCGCCGCTGGCAGGAAATCCGCGCAAGCCAGGAAACTGCGCGGTAGAGTTTTTTGGGCGACGGTTGAAACCTAGTCTAGGACCGAGGTCAAAAACTACCGGGCGGCCTTCCCGAGCAACTCCTCCAGGTACTGCTTCCAAACCGCCGCACGCGTGTGCGTGCCGTGGCCGCGGGTTTCCTCGGAGATCGCCAGCAGGACGAAGCGGCCGTTTTTCACCTTCTTGCCTTCGCGTTCGGCAATCCCGAGTTCGGGCGGGTTGATGAAATCGTCGGCGGAGTTGATGTACATGACGGGCGCGGTGATTTTTTCGAGCTGCGGCGAAGGATTGTAATTGCGGGAAGCGTTCACCTGGTACAAGAGATCGTTGGCATCAAGCCCGGCGGAGCGCGCCTTGAAATAGTCCTCGAGATATTTGTCGGCGGCATCTCGCGTGGGCAAAGTTTTCTGCATATAGAGCGGCGCGCTGCCGGCAATCAGCAGCAAGTCGAGGGCCGTGCGCAGGGCCTGCTGCGGTTCCGAGGAATATTCTCCGCCTTTCCATTCCGGGTCGTTGCGAATCGCGTCCATCACCATTTTGCGCCAGACGCGATTGCGGCCGGCGATCTCGACGGGCAGGCAGGCGAGCGGCATGACCGCATCCATGAAATCGGGATAGGTTTCGCCCCATACAAACGAATGCATGCAGCCCATCGAGGTGCCCATGACCAGGCGGAGATGGTTCACGCCGAGGCCTTCAGTCGTCAGGCGATGGTGCGCGGCAACCATGTCGTCGTAGTCGTATTGCGGGAAATGCGCATGCAGGCCGTCGCTGGGCTTGGAGGATTTTCCGTGGCCGATGCCGTCGGGAAGAATGATGTAGTAGCGCGCAGCGTCGAGAAGCTGGCCCGGGCCGAACAGTTCGCCCGAGAAAATGGGTTGCAGGAATTGCTGGCCGGTGCCGCCGGTGCCATGGAGGATCAAGACGGCGTTGGTGGTACGGCCCTGGGCGTCGCGCGCGGGCTTTCCGAGCGTTGTGTAGTGAAGGCGCAGCTCCGGGAGCGATTCGCCGGAGCGAAACTGGAAATTCTTCACGACAAAGTCGCCTTCGGTCGACGCCGGCGTCGCGGCCTGCTGTCCGGCTGCCGGCGATTCGCGCAGGAAGAGCGCGGTAAACAAGCAAACGAGCACTCGTAGGAAGGATCTGGGCATGACGCACCTCAAGAATTTGCTCCGGAAGGAGTGGACTCTATCACAAACAGCACCCGACCGGGTTTGCGACCGAGCGGGAGGCCTGGCGATGGAATGTTTTGAGGTGTTTCACGTCAAACATCCTTGCTTTAGCGCTGCTGGGTGCATAAACTGCCCCAGCCCGACAATCGCCTCCGGGGTGGATTCATGCGAAAAGGGTTGTTCCCGGTTTTCTGTTCGTTGGTGCTGGCTTCCTTGTTCGCTGCGCGTTGCCGTGCCCAGGCCGCGCCGAAACTCGCTCCCGAGCTGCGCGCGTTCGTAAAGGAAGACGCGCCGCTCGTTGCGCTGACGCATGTGCGCGTCATCGACGGCACGGGCGCGGCCCCTCGAGCCGACCAAACGCTCGTGATTCGCGAGGGAAAGATCGCTTCGCTTGGCGACCGCGCCAGCACAAAGATTCCCGAAGGTGCGAAGGTCGTTGATCTTTCCGGGCGTACGGTCATTCCGGGCCTGGTCGGCATGCACGACCACATGTATTACCCGTCGCCGGGCGGGCCGCCGCCGCTTTACCCCGAGCATGCCGCAAGTTTTCCGCGGCTGTATCTGGCGGGAGGCGTGACTTCGATTCGAACCACGGGAAGCATCGAGCCGTATGCGGATCTCGAGCTCAAACGCGACACGGATGACGGGAAGATGGCCGGCCCCAAGATTCACGTCACCGGGCCGTACCTGGAAGGCCCGGGAGCCTTCGCCCTCCAAATGCATCAGCTCACCGATGCCGAAGATGCGCGCCGCACGGTGGAATTCTGGATTGCGCAGGGCGTGACGTCGTTCAAGGCCTACCAGAACATCACGCCGGAAGAACTGGGCGCGGCGGTCGAAGCCGCGCACGCGCACGGCATGAAAGTGACGGGGCATCTTTGTTCCATCGGCTTTCGCGAGGCGGCAAGCTTGGGCATCGATGATTTGGAGCACGGCTTGGTGGTGGACACGGAATTTCTCACGGGCAAGAAACCGGGATTGTGCCCAAGTCCCGCGGAGGCCGACAAAGCCCTGCTGCCACTCGAGGTCTCGAGCGGGCCGATTCACGACATGATTCGCGACCTCGTGGCGCGCCACGTTGCGATCACTTCCACGCTGCCGGTGTTTGAGACCTTGGTCCCGAACCGCGCGCCCCTCGACGGCCGGGTGCTCGATGCCATGCTTCCCGAAGCGCGCATTTCCTACCTGAGAAGGCGTGCCTTGCTTTCCGACGGGGCCGCGAAATCGGATTGGCCGGCACTGTTCAAAAAAGAACTGGAATTCGAACGCGAGTTTGTGAGGCAGGGCGGTTTGCTGCTGGCCGGACTCGATCCCACAGGATATGGCGGCGTGATCGCGGGATTCGGGGACCAGCGCGAAGTGGAGTTGCTCGTCGAAGCGGGATTCACACCCCTCGAGGCGGTGCACATCGCCACTTCGAATGGCGCCGAGTTTCTCGGCGAAGGGGACAAAATCGGCACGCTCGCCGTCGGCAAGCAGGCCGATCTCGTGGTGATTGACGGCGACCCGTCCGGTAACATCAAAGACATCGAAAAAATAGAGATAGTGTTTAAGGACGGCGTGGGTTACGATTCGGCAAAACTCATTGAATCGGTCCGCGGCCTGGTTGGATTGCGCTAGGACGCTTGCCAATGGGGCCGCAACGAATTGCAAATAGTTGGGTTAGAGGCACGGTCTGAGGTACAGTCAGTACTTCAGGAAGCATCAGGAGTTCGAGCGCCCGGCATCCAACCGGTTAAAACGGGGCAGAGCCAAGCAACTTCCTATGCGCTCCAAAGGAGATGATCTAATCCGTGAATCATGTTCCGGGGGTAAACGGTGACGCAGTGCATCCCACGATTGCCGCGACGGCCACGGCGCTTCCGCCGTACACGATCACCCGCAACGATGTGAAGTATTACATGGGCCGCGTCTTCGACATTCCCGAGCGGCGCGTGGAAGCGATGATGAGCATCGTGGATAACGCGCAGGTGCACAAGCGCTACTCCATTTTCCCCATCGACTACACCATTGAGCCGCGCGCGCTCTCGAAGACCAACAACGAGTACATCGAACACGCAGTGAAGCTCGGCCGCGAAGCCGCCGAAAAGTGTCTCTCACGCGCCGACCTCAAGCCGGAAGACATCGACCTGATCATCACCGTTTCTTGCACCGGCTTCATGATTCCTTCACTCGACGCTCATCTCATCCACCAGATGGGCTTTCGTCCGAACGTGCGGCGTATGCCCTTTACCGAGCTGGGCTGCGCCGCCGGAGCCATGGCTCTCGGCCGCGCCGCGGATTACTTGAAAGCGCATCCGGGCGGGAACGTCCTGATCATTGCCGTGGAGCTGCCGTCGCTTACCTTTCAGCGCAAAGACATATCTCAGGCGAATCTGATTTCTTCGATTCTGTTTGGCGACGGTGCCGCCGCGGTGATTGTCCGGGGAAATCCCGGACCGGGACCAAAAATTCTAATTTCTGAGACTTATACGTTTCCCGATTCGCTTTTCGCCATGGGATTCGACCTGCGTGATTCCGGCTTTCACATTATTTTGGACAAAGATGTTCCGGAAATGATCGGGGGAAAAATCCGCGGGCTGGTGGAGGGATTCCTCGAGCGCAATGGACGGAAAAAGGAGGACATCAAGGGATGGATCCTGCACCCGGGCGGCGCGCGATTGCTCGGAAATGTGGAAGCGGAGTTGGGCCTGTGCAAGTGCGACACACAGCCGTCCTGGGACATCCTCGGCAACGTCGGGAACCTCTCGAGCGCGACCATTCTTTTCATCCTTCAGGAATGGCTTGAGAAGCGCCCCCTTAAAACCGGCGATTACGCGCTGGCCGCCGCTTTTGGACCCGGCTTCAGCGCGGAATTTCTCTTGCTGCAATGGGCCTGAGTCGTTACCTTTACCTGGCGCTCCTGGCCGCAGTGGGAGTACTCCGGCTCGTCGAACTGCGAATTTCGCGCAAGCACCAGGAGCGCATGCTGACCCAAGGGGCCGTTCGCGTCCCCGAACCGCACTTCAAATGGATGGTCGTCGTTCACACCGGGGTATTGGTTAGCGCTGCCCTGGAAGTGGTCCTCCTCCACCGGCCTTTTCTTCCCCTTCTCGGCGCGACGATGTTAGCTCTGTTTTCTGCATCTAATCTAATGCGCTTCTGGGTCGTTCGCACGCTAGGAGACCTGTGGAGCGTCCAGGTGATGGATTCCACGCGAATCGGCGTGGTGACCACCGGGCCGTTTCGCTTCGTGCGGCATCCCAATTACACCGGGGTGATTCTGGAGATGATCTCGCTTCCGCTCATTCACACGGCATGGATCACGGCCCTTCTAACTTCCGCCGCTCATTCCATCACCTTGTCCACGCGGATTCGTGCGGAAGAACGCGTGCTCATGGCCAATCCCGAATACCGCACGGCAATGGGCCACAAACCGCGATTTTTGCCCGGCCTGTTTTAGGGCCCGGCCTGTTTTGGAGAACGGGTTGTTTTAGAGCCGAGCTTGTTTTAGAGAAAGATGCTCGAATGCGCTTGCGACTCCTTTTCTGCTTCCTCCTCCTACTGCCAACCGCCGCCCTGAAGGCGCAACCCCTGGAAGATACGGCGACACCCGCGTTCGTGCGCGTCCCAGAACTTGCTTCGGGTTTTCGCCAGCTTTATATTCAACGATTCCCCGAAGGCCGCGCCCAGTTCGAGGCCTGGGAATCGCAGCACCCCGACGAGCCTTTTGGGCAGGTGGCCATCGCCGCTAGTTATCTCTTCGAAGAGTTTTACCGCCAAGGCGTGCTTACCAGCGACTTCTTTTTGAACGAGAAAAAATTCCTTCACGGCATCGACGGCGAGCCTGACCCGGTGCGCATGGAGAGCTTTGAAACCGCCATTCAAAAAGCGCGCGAACTCGCCTCGGAGCGTCTTGCAAAAGACCCCCGCGACCCCGAAGCTCTCTACGCTCTCACACTCTCGGCGGGCATGGAATCGGACGCCGACATGATTCTCAGGAAGCACAATTTGGACGCGCTGCACAGGCTAAAGGAAGCCAATGCCCATGCCAAGGCGTTGTTGGCCGAGCGGCCCGATGCGAAAGACGTTTATCTTGCTTTGGGGTCCGCGAATTACATCATTGGGAGTTTATCGATGGGCTTTCGCGCGATGCTGTGGTTCGGCGGAATCCACGGTGACAAGAAGCTCGGAATGCGTCAATTGGAGGAAGCCGCAGACGGAGGCCGCTATCTGGAGCCTCTTGCCAAGATCATGCTGGCGTTGTCCGCGCGTCGCGAGAAACAAAAACCGCTGGCGCAGAAGCTTCTTCGCGAGCTAACCGAAGAGTTCCCCGAAAGCCCGCTCTACCCCGCCGAGTACGCCAAAGCCATGGGTCGGCCGATTCCCGCATCCATGCATCCTTAGAGTGTCTTTCCTTCCGTGTGTTTTCGCGATTGTGACGCTCGTCTCACGGGCATTCCGACCGGAGCCGATTCCTGCTGCTCGGTCGCGCATGGCTCGTAAGCCCGTAGGCCGGTTGTTCATCGACTCGCCGCCACAGCTGGCGGGATGGAGCTCCATCCCGCATTTTTGTTGAATCGACCCACCGCCATCCCCGCCCAAGGCTTGGGCAGAGAAAAAACCGGGCCAGATTTTTTCGGATAGTCTAGAATTTCGCTTCCAGTGATTTCTCCGAGGTCACCTACGGCAAGGCGGTGAAACGTGTTCGAGCGCGATTTGCTCAAAGCCCGGGCTATCTTTCTCACCGGCGGAGGCACCGGACTCGGCCGCTCCATGGCTCTGCGGTTTGCCGAATTGGGAGCGCGGGTATTCCTCGTGGGCCGCCGTGAGGACCCTCTTCGCGAAACGTGTGACGAGATTCTCAGGCGGGGCGGCCAAGCAGCCCACGCCACGTGCGATGTTCGCGACTACGGCGCCGTCGAAGCTGCCGCGGCTAAAGCGGAGCAGCAATTCGGAGAAATCCATGCGCTCGTCAACAACGCCGCCGGCAATTTCATTGCTCGCACCGAAAAGCTCTCGGCCAACGCGTTTAACGCTGTCGTAGGTATCGTGCTGAACGGCTCTTTTCACTGCACGCAGGTTTTTGGCAAGCGCTGGATGTCGCGCAAAACGGGCGGGAATGTGTTGAACATCGTGACCACCTATGCGGCGGCCAACTGCGGCTCGGGCTTTGTCGTGCCTTCCGCCTGCGCCAAGGCGGGTGTGTTGGCCATGACCACCTCGCTCGCCGTCGAGTGGGCCAACTATCACATTCGGTTGAACGCCATCGCCCCGGGCCCTTTTCCAACCGAAGGCGCCTGGTCCCGCCTGATGCCTTCGAAACAATTCGAGGAACACAGCCTGGACAAGCACCCCATGAAACGCTTTGGACGCCACGAAGAATTGGCCAACCTCGCCGCCTTCCTGCTCAGCGACATGGCCGAGTACATCAACGGCGAATGCGTGGTGATCGACGGCGGCCAGTGGCTGCGCGGTGCCGGAGAATTCAACGACCTGCTGCTTTTGCCGGAAACTGCGTGGGAAACGATGGAAGCCGCGCGAGGAAAAAAATCCTAGTGCCTGATGCCGTTACTCGGGAAGCGCGCGTTTTCGCAGTTCGACGCCGAGCTTGGCCTCGCCAATGACCTGCCCATTGGCTTCGGCGCGCACCGTGACGTGTTGCGCCTCTGCCTTCTTCCCGGTTTCCTCCGGCAGCGCCGGCAAACTCACTTCCACTCGCGCGGCGGAGGTTTGTTTTGCCGCTACCGTAAATTTTCCCGTGCCGATCCCGGCCCTCCATCCTGCGGGCAAGCTGGCAGAAAGCGTGACTTCCTGCGCCTTCGCGGTCTGATTGCGAATCCACAACGGAATCACCAGTGTTCCCGGCGCTTCGAGGGCGATCTCTGGCGGCTCGGGATTCGGCAAATTGGCAAGTCCGTGGGCGCGGCGGAACTCGGCATAAAAACTCCACGGGCCGCCAAGCTCCATCGCCAAATCCGGCCTCGCGGGTTCCGGCGTAACTTCGGGCCGCGCGTAAGGAATCGCACCCGGCGTGATGCCTTCAAAAACGTCTCCGCTGACGCTGCCTCCTACCAAGGACTTGCCCAGCACGAAATGCTGATCTGCTCCCCAGCCGTCTTGCGAAGTAGCCATCTTTTCGATTTGCGCCTCGGCCATCTGCGCGATCTTATCGAGGTAGGATTTGGCTTGCGTCTGATGAGCACGAAAAGCATCCAGCGCCATCCGCCAGTACGGCTTGTTACTCAATCGAGAGACTTCCTTCACCGAGTAGCTCGGACCTTTGCCGCGGAAAATGTCCTGGCGATCGGCATCTGGAAAGTAATAGATCTTCTTCACCTGCCATGGCCGCAAGTTTTCGAGGAAGGGTTCGAGCCGCTTCATGGGACCGGCAACCTGCTCGGGAAATACAGCCGGGTTCCCCGCGAGATCAAAGGCTTCGGTCGAGAGCACGCCGGAAGCCTGATGGTCGCCGTGATCCTCCCCGATAAACGTGCCCGGCAGAAAAGTAAGGATGACTTCCGGCCGCGTCAGGCGCACCAGCCGCACCATTTGCGCGAGAGTTTCTCCGTGATCCCAGTTTGCCAGTGACACCAAAACGTCCTGCGTAGCCGTATCCTTCCCGCTGAGAAACCAAACGTTGTTGATGCCGAGCGTCGCGAGCGCATGGCGCGCCTCGATCTCGCGCACATCTCCGAGCGCCGCCGCCTGCTCCGCTCCCGCTTCGTTCGAACCGCTGCTCCCGCGCGTAGCGAAAACCACGGCGATGCGCCTGTGTTCGTCGAGCGCCCGGGCGAGATACGGCGTTACCGCGGCTTCGTCGTCGGGATGCGCCACCACCACGAGAATGTCCGCTTTGTAGCGCTCATCTGGCTCGGCGAGCGCCCTCCCTTCCTGCGCCATGGCCTTCGGCGGGAGTGCAGTTAGGAACACGGTCAGCAGAGCTCCGGCAAATCGAAGCATTGGTGATCCTTTAAAGATGAATTTCAGGAGGTCAGCGAACCTCTGCCCCTGCCTGACTTCGACGGTTTTCCTAATCTTGAATGGAGCCGTCGAGGCCTGAAGGTAGTTTGTCTCATTTTGTGATCGGAGCAAGTCATTTTAGCTTTGCATACTTCACTTTGCTTCCCTCCGAATACGGCCGAATTCGACTCCGTGAGCGCCCTGGAGAATTGGGTAGAGAAAGGACAAGCGCCCGACAAGTGCATCGCATGCCGCTCAATGGAAGGCATCGTTGAGCGCTCGCGGCCCATCTTCCCCTATCCGGTCGTCGCGCGCTGTTCCGGAAAGGGCGATCAGGCGATCCGAGCAAAGCCGAGGGTTCTTGCCGAGGAAGGAATGGTTGATTCAGTTCAGCCGGAATTTCACCGTTACCGAGAGATGCATGGCCACCGCTTGCCCATCCAGGCGCGCAGGTTCGTACTTCCACTGGCGCACCGTTTCGATGGCTGCCTGCTGCAAGGTCGTCGGGCCGGAAAGCACTTTTACGGTCTTAACGTTGCCGCTCGCGTCGATCAGCGCGTCCACCACCACGTCTCCGCTGACGCGCGTTAATTTTGCAAGCGAAGGATAAACAGGCGGCACCGAGTGAATCAAGCGCGCCTGCTGAACCATTCCGCCAACCGGGACTTGCAAGGGCGGCGGCGTCAGGCGGCCGTTGAGCACCCCGCCAGAAGTTTCCTCTTGTGGAACAGCCGGCTCCTTTTGAATGGCAGGTGCTTCTTCCACTGGATTGTCCGGCGCAGAACCATTGTCTGCCGGGCGATTGATGATGGGAGCCGCCAGAGTATAGGTGTGGGGAGTCCCGAGATCCTCGGCCGGAGGCGTGTCTTTCTCCTTCGCAACTCTGGCTGGGGAAGAGGAAAAGGCCGGAGACTCGGTCTCGGCGCGCCTGGGAATCTGATCGTTGGCTTTTTGGGAATCCTTGCGAACAAACCACAGCATCCAGCGTTTCCCACTCTCGTCGAGCACCTCTACCTGAAAAGGCGGCGCGGCTTCGGAAGGGACAACCAGGGGAGCGTCGGCAGAAGGAACATTGGCTAGGCTGGTCGCGCCTGCGGCCAGGTCAGCGCGGCGAGCCTCCCGGGCCATGAACACTCTTACGCCGACCGTCACCGCAAACGCCGCAAGGCAGCCCGCGACAACCAGAAAAGTCAACCGCGCCACCGAGGGCTGCGCGGCCGGGGACGACGCGACGCTCGGCTGCCATTCGACGGCCTCTCCCTGGCGGGCCAACGCAAGCACCGGGAACTCCGGCACCTCGAGCCCGGCCACGGCTGGGGGCGGTTCCGGCTCTTCGACCGGCTCTTCAGGAGATTCCGGCGCATCCAGTTCAACCACACTCTCTTTCGTCTCTGCCTTGCCGGCCGTTTCCGGCTCTGGAGTCAAGGCAGCGAGGGGCAGGGGCAACTCCGTTTCTTCCGCGGCCAGCGCGAGCACTTCTTCTTTGGCGCTCTCGGTTGCGGCAACCGTGTTCGTCGAGGCTTCAAACGACAGCCACTGCCGGATATGTTTCCGGTTTCCGTCGGCCAACTCGACAAATTGCACTCCGGCAGTTCTCTCAAACTCCTGCAGCCAGACGATTTCGCCGGTTGCTTCGAACGATTCGCCGAGAACGCTGGCGTCGTGCGGCATGGGCATGCAGCCCATGACCTGAAACGTGAAGTTGATTCGCGCATGCAAGACGGGCGGCCTCGAGAACTCAAAAGCCATTCCGCCCTCGCTCATGTTGGTGAGCTTGCCCCAATTGTCCTCGCCGAAATACACCAGCACCACATAGTGATTGAGCACTCCCCGCGAAGAGCTGCGCCGCTCTCCGGGTTTTGCCTTGTCAGTCGAAATTACCGGTGAAGAAGACATAAGCTCATCCTGCCGGTTTCGGTCTTATGCGTCGTTAAGCGGCATAGACCGGGCTCCTCTCGAGCAAACTTTGCGGCTCCTGCCGGGTCTCTTGTTCCACGCCGGCGCATCAATCACTCGCCTGCGACGTTTCCTGGAGCTGTTCCCAACCGCTCGGTAGCTCGAGCTGCCAGTGATTGGTCTGATCGAACAGAACAAACTCTCCGACGTTCTCGAGCCGCTCCTTGACAAAATTTCTCATCTTGTCGAGGTATCCCGCGTCTTTTTCCGCCGGCCAGTTAAACGGCTGGGTGATTTCAATGGCCAGCCGCGCGTGCTGCTTCGCCGGCAAAAACACCGGATAAGCAAGCCGAATCGGTTCCTCCTGGCTAAAGCTGCCATCGGTTTTCAGTTTGCTCAGAATCACCAGGCCGGGTCCCTCGGCAAGGTGATAGTCCGAATCCGTGTTGTTCTCGAGCTCATAGGAAATAATCAGGGAGGAGCGCGTTTTGTCGATTTGCTTGAGCTGGCTTCCAATATAACCCGCGCTGATGGGCTTCTGACTCCATGCCGCGGCTTCCTCGCGATTCGAGCGTTTGAACAGGGAGGTACTGTTGGCAAGCAGGGCTAACGCCAGAAGCGTTATTCCTGCGGACCCTACGATCCACAGTAACTCTTTCCGGGACACCCTATACTCCGTCCGGGGCTGGGGCTCCAACGATGACATTCTAATGAACTTGCGGCGCGCTTCGCCGCTTCCAGTTTTCCGTATCATCCCAACATCGCGCTGGACAAGCAGGGAAAAACCCTAACTTGGACGCGGGTCTACGGTGTATCTCCTATAGCAGGTTTCCGGCGGGATAGCCAATAGTTTTTTTTGCGGTTGGTGGCCTCGGCGGCACCTGCCGAACCCCGCCGCTATCCCCGAATCTCAAGGCCGCCTTTTCCGGAAAGGGCTTCAGCAAAATCTCACGCGATGTCGCCGTCTTCATCCTTTGCCGCGCCTGACGCGGAAGCCGGTTTTAGTTCCGCGAGGCCTGCCGATTTGAGCTGGCGATTGAGCGCCGGAAGATCGCTCGCCTGGAAGGCCTGCCAGAGTTTGCGGGTAGCCGTGAAGTCGCTCTCCAGAGCGGTGATGGCGGCAAGCTGCGCGGCCGTTGGAGCCGCGTCAGCGCGGTCGATCTCGGAATAGAGCGCGCCGATCATGCCTGAGGTGCGAGTCAAGGTCGGCGCAGGCGACGCGCGAGCTCCAGAACCTCCCTGACCGCCGGCGCCGCCGAGAATCGCGGTCAGTTTTTTGTCAAAAGCAGAGACCGCTTCGGCAAGCGGACCGGAGATTTTTTCGGCCGGTGAACCGGCGGTGCTCCCGACGGTAGCCAAGGCGGGTGCTTTGCCCGTCAGTCTTTGGACCTGCTCATGGAGAGCCCGGGCCTCGCTAACCGCCTCGGTCGTTTGCGTCATCATTCCCGCCAGCAGCTGCTGTTTCTCGAGCTCCTCGGCGAGATCTCTCTCGGAGCCTTTTACGCGCGGGTCCATCTTCACGTCGAGCGGTTCGCTCGACGTGTGTCCGTTCGCCGTAAGGCGGAGGGTGTACTCCCCTGGAACGGCCATGGGGCCCCCGGGCGCACGCGGCGTGTCGCCGGGAACGGCGGAGATGGGATATTCCGAGCGCGTCGCGCGCGGCGCCGGGTAGCGCAAATCCCATACCCAGCGGTGCATGCCCGCAGTGCTCGGAAGAGCTTTGGAGATGCGAATCCAATAGCGCGGGATCAACTCCTTCCGGAGCTCTTCCGCGGAAGGCTCGGGTTTGTCAGTGCTCGAAAATTTGCGCACGATCTTTCCTTGGGCGTCGAGGATTTCGAGCGTCACGGGAGTGGAGGAAGCCTCGGCGAGAAAATAATCGATGATCGCGCCATCGGGAGGATTCTCGGCGGTGGGCTCGTCGGGCGGAAGGGGCGTGTCGGTATTGGTGTTGCGCCGGACGCGATAAGCCGTTGCCGGCCTGAACAGATGCGCTTCCGATCCTCGAAGCGATTCCGTGAGCTGGCGCAGCGGCGAAATATCGTCGAGAATCCAGAACGAGCGGCCGTGCGTGGCCACAATCAAATCGTCCTCGTGAATCCACAGATCGCGCATGGAGGTGTGCGGCAGGTTGAGCTCGAGCGACTGCCAGTGGTCGCCGTCGTCGAAGGAGACCCACACGCTGGTTTCGGTTCCGGCGAACAGCAAACCCTTCCGCACGGGATCTTCGCGGACGGCATCGACCGGCGCGCCCTCCGGCAGCCCGTTCGTGACCAGCCGCCAGGTCTTCCCGCCGTCATGGGTGCGGTAAATGTACGGACGGAGATCGTCGATGCGGAAGCGGCTGACCGAAGCATAGGCGGTTTCGTCATCGAAATGCGAAGCGCTAAGCTGCGTGACCTTGCTCCAGGGCGTGATCTCGGGAGGCGTGATGTTTTTCCAGTTGGCGCCGCCGTCTCGCGTAACCCAGAGCAGGCCATCGTCGGTGCCCGCCCAAACGGTGGTCACGTTTTTGAACGAAGGCGCCAGCGCATAAATGACGCCGCGAATCTCAGCGGCGCCGGGATCCTTTGCCGCTTTGTCCCCCAGGCTCGCAGGAATCGCGCCGTGCTCGCGCGCGAGATCCGGGCTGATGGTTTGCCAGGTTTGTCCCCCGTCGCTTGTCTTATACAGGAAATTCGTCGTGGTATAGAGAACATGAGGATCGACCGGCGAGAAAACAATGGGCTGCGTGCGGTCGGCGCGCACTTTCGGATCGGCCGCCGGAACCGGGGTGACGTTCTGGAATTGACCCGTGGAAACCGAAAATTTCGACACCTCGCGGCGGCCCGCGCCGTAAACGATGTCCGGATTGAGCGGATCGGGCGCGGCGTAGCCGTATTCGATGATGCCCACGGGGTGCCATTCGCGAAAAGTGATTTCACCGTCCTTGCCGCGGCTGGAGACGCAGACTGATCCGCTATCCTGCTGGCCGCTGCACACCAAATAAGGAAAAGAATTCGTCGTAGCCGCGTGGTAGAGCTGGCCGGTGGGCTGGTTGTACCAGGAACTCCAGGTTTGGCCGGAATTCACGCTGACGAGCGCGCCCTGGTCGCTCGTGAGCAGAAGGATGTTGGGAAAGTTGGGATTGATCCAGAGATTCTGATAGTCATCGCCGCCCGGCGCGCCGCGAAGGCTCGTCCACGTTTTGCCTCCGTCGGTCGAGCGCATGGTGACAATGCTCGAGCTGTAAACGATGTCCGGATTTTTCGGATCCACACGGGGCACGGGCAGATCGCCGCCGCCAATGCGCAATGCCGGCCGCGGGTCGCTGGTGATGCGCGTCCAGTTTTCTCCCGCGTCGTCGGAGCGGTAAATCCCGACGCTCGGCTCGTTCGTGGCCACCGACGCGTACAGGCGGCTCGGCCGGCTCGCCGCGATGGCCACGTCCACTTGAATGATCCCCTTCGGCAGCCCGTTCGTGAGCGCGCGCCAGGTCTTTCCCCCATCGGTCGATTTGAAAAGGCCCCCGCCCGTGCCGCTGTATTGATTGCCGTCTTCCCACGGGCCGAGACGAACCTCCCACAACGATGCGTAGACCACATCGGGACTCGCGGGATCCATTTCGACGTCCGAGCCGCCGACGTTCGCGTTTTTCGAAAGAACTTTCTGCCAATTCTCTCCGCCGTCGGTCGACAGATAGATGCCCCGCTCTTCACTTGCTCCGTAAGGGTGCCCAAGGGCCGCGGCAAAAACGCGGTTGGGGTTCCGGGGGTCAACCGCCAGGGCGGGGATGCCCTGGGAGTTGCGCAGGCCAAGGTGCGTCCAGGTCTTGCCCGCGTCGGTGGATTTGTAGACGCCGTCACCCAAAGACAGGTCCGGCCGCGCCAGGCCTTCGCCGCTGCCAACGTAAACGATGTTGGGATCGGAAGGCGCCACGGCAATCGCGCCAATGGATTCGGTGGGCTGGCCGTCAAACATGGGATTCCAGGTGCGGCCGTAATCGTCCGACCTCCACACGCCTCCGTTGACCGCACCCATGTAAAAAACGTTGGGCTCGCTCGGCACGCCGCAAGCAGCGCGCGTCCGGCCTCCGCGCGTGGGACCGATCATGCGCCAGCGCATTTCTTGGTACGTGGATTCGGGGATTTGCGCCCCGGCAGGATACGAACCGATGGTCGAAAAAACGACGAGCGCAAACGAGAAAATGCAGGACTGACGATTCACAAAAGGACCTCCGGCAAAGATGCAAGCGGCACAGGATAAAACAAAAGGGGGCCCGGGTGGAGAGAAACTGTGGAGCAGGCGGATAGCGTCTTGGTTCCTCGCATGGCGCTGGCTCGAAGGAAACCGGGCCACCGGGCCACCAGGTGCCACAGGGGGCCACGAGGTGCCAAAAGGCCACCCAAGGCCAAGGATCACTTGCCGTGTGGGGTGTCTGATGGTAGGCTTCGTGTCTGGCGCTGAGTGGGGGTAGCCTTTTCGGCGCCGGAAACCGGGGGAGGAAGTGCTTTCTCCGTCGGGCAGTTCCTTCCAGCCGGGATTGCATTTCACATCTGAACCACTGATTGCAGAGGAGGAAGTATGAGGAAACTGCTAGGTGCTCTGACGCTCGCAACCTTCCTTTGTGTTTCCGGCGCGACGTATGCGCAGGACACCGAGAAGAAGGACGACGCCAAGGCAGACACCACCAAGAAGAAGGAAACCAAGAAGAAGAGCTCGAAGAAGAAGACTGAGAAGAAAGAAGAGAAAAAGGACGACAACAAGCCCAGCTGACGGGCTTTTTTTTGTGCTGTCGTTCCGGGCAGCCGCTGCGCGAGAGCGTGCCGGCTGCCCAAATTGTTTGTCCGCACGATTGGTTTGCCTGACCCGGGCAGCGGCGAGATTGTTGGCGGCGGAGCGAGAGAGTATGCTTTCGGGAAGCGGCAGGAAAAAAGCAGGGAGGAGGACAGAAATGATCTGGAAAAGACTCGCATGGTTCGCGGTTGCAGCCATGGCGGTGGCTGCGGGTGCTCCGGCCCAGCAGTCCGCTGGCGGCACCTCGGCATCCCCGAACCTTTCTCCGGTGGCCAATCCCGTGAGCGCCGCGGTGAAGGCCCAGCTGCCTCGCTTCAGCAAGAACATGGTTGCCGCCGCGGAAGCCATGCCCGCGGAGAAATATAACTTCAAGCCCATTCCGGAAATGAACTCCTTCGCTCACCTGGTGATGCACATCGCGCAGTCGAACAACGGCTTGTGCTCGAAGATTTCCGACACTGCCGCGCCGGACGTAAAGCTCGCGGACACGGATCCCAAAGACAAGCTCGTGGCGGCGCTCAAAGCCTCGTTCGAGTATTGCTCGGCGGCGCTCGAAAAAGTGGATGATTCGAAGCTCGGAGACCAGATGATGCTGTTCGGCAACCGCCCGTTTTCCCGCGCCGCGGTGCTGATTATTCTGAGCGACGATTGGTACGACCATTATGGGGCGCAAGCAACCTACCTGCGCTTGAATGGCATTCTGCCGCCCACGGCACAGCCGAGAAAAGATTAACTGCGTTTCTATTGCTCGGTGATCGAGGTCAGCGCCAGAGCTGCAGTCGCGCGGTCGAGCTCACACTTGCAAGACGTCGCCTTCGCGGGCGACGACTTCATACAGCACGGGATTGACAAAGAAGCCCAGGAACAGGCGCGAAATCAGTCCTGCGACCACCACGATCGCAAAGGGCTTCTGAGTGTCGCTGCCCACGCCGGTAGAAAGTGCCGCGGGGAGCAAGCCGAGACAGGCCACCAACGCCGTCATCATGATGGGACGCAAGCGCAGCAAGGAGGCATCGAGGGTAGCTTCGCGAATGGTTCTGCCTTCAAGACGAAGCTTGTTGATGTAGCTGACGAGAATCACCGCGGTCTCGACGGAAACTCCCAGGAGCGCGAGCAAGCCCAGGAGGCTCGAGACGCTGAAAGGCGTATGGGTCAGCCATAGCGCGATAAGCGCTCCGACCGGTTCGGTCAGCACCACGCCGAGAGCAATCGTGACCGGAAACTTGAAATTGCCATAGAGCGCGAAAAGAATCAGGAAAATGAGCAAAACGGCGAGGGGGCCGATGATGACGAACTGTGCTTTTGCTTCGAGCAACTCGCTGTACTCTCCGCCCCAATCGAGCGTGTATCCCTCGGGGATTTGTACCGATTTCTCGACCGCCGCCTGTCCGGCATTCACAATGCCTTTCAAGTTTCGCCCAACAATCGAAAATTGAATGCCGATGTAACGCGAATTGTTTTCCCGGTAGATGAACGACGCGCCGCTGGACTCTTTGATGCTGGCGAGCTCGGCAAGCGGAATCTGCTGTCCGCCGGGAGCGGGAACAAGAAGGCCCCAATCTGGCGCGCGCCGGAACGGAATTGCGGCTACATGCGAACGATGAGGTCGAAGAGTTTTTCTCCCTGGATGACCTGCGTGGCAGCCTGAGCGTCGGCGACGATGGCTTGTTTCACAACGACCGTTACAAGTGGAGTTTGCGCTTGACAGCTGTCAACCTGACAAACAAAACGGCAATTTACAACTTCCTGTCGACGTTCAGCGGAACGCATTTCGTCACACCGCGAGCCTTTACCGCCGAGTTGGGTTTCCATTTTTAGTTTGGAGGCGCTCGGATGACTTGGAGCCGGGAGAGGAGGCCATCTTTCGAGCCAGTCGGGTGGAAGCTCGAAGCTCCTGCTCGGAAGGCGGGTAGCTCCAGCCCATGAGTTTCCAGGCGAGAAAGAAAACCGTGAAAAGGCGCAGGGAAGAAAAGCCTCCCTGCGATCTTGGCGTTCTCTTGAGCGAGTACATGAGCCTGAGGGGCCGGGAGGGCGAAGCCGTTATTTCGCAGCTCCTGCGAGCGAGTATCGGACTGCAAAAGGCCTTTGACCGGCGCTTCGCCTACGCGGGACTGACGGCGCAGGAAGCCGCCGTGCTGGTGCATTGCGCGGAGGCCAACGAACTTTCCGCGGGGAGGCTCGCCCAGGCCATGGGGCGGGACAAGGGCAAGATTACCCGTTTTGTTGACCGCCTGGAGGCCGGAGGATTCCTGCGGCGCGTCAGCGACCCGCGGGATCAGCGGCTGCTCATCATCAAATCCACTGCCCGGGCGGAACGCGCGGTGCCCCGACTGAAGAAGACCTTTGAGCAAGTGCGCGAGGAATTCCTCACCGGGATCCCGAGCGACGATCTCAACCGCTTGGGATCACTGCTCTCTGCACTGCATGAAAACGCGGCGCGGATTTACGAAGGGAGAGCACCGGAGCCGTCTCCGAAAAAACACTAAGCGCGGGCAGCAGGGGCCTGGGCGCTATTTTCGAGCGAGGTAGGTTTTAACTTCGGCCAATTCGGGGCGATCGGCCGCGGCGGGGCAGACCGCGGCGAGTTGCTCGTAGAAGCTTTGCGCGGCGCTCGAGTCGCCCGAGGCTTCGGCCGCACGCGCGGCTCCGAGAAGGCTGTCAAAACGGTTCGGGGAATTCTTCAAGGCGACTTTGTATTCCGCGAGCGCGTCGGCCGGGCGCTTGAGCTCGAGCAGCATGTCAGCAAGCATTTCGCGCGCGGGGATGGCGAGCGAATCGATGCCCTTCGAGTCCTGGCGATCGGCAATCGCGCGCATTTCCTGGAGCGCTTCGTCGTGCTTGCCTTCGGCGAAGAGAATCCAAACCTCGACCGAGCTCGTGTGCTTTTCGTGCGAGACGGGATAATCTAGTTTTCGGTCCTCGCCCTCCTCGGCGGCCCAAATCTCTTTGAGCTTCTCGAGATCGGCGCGGGCGCCCGCCACATCGCCCAAGTGCGCTTTGCCGAGCGCGCGGGCGTGGTAGGCAGGCTCTCGGGCGACGAGCCTTACTTCTGGAACCGGCAGGGCCGCGGCTTCCGTCCAGCGATGCAGCTCGAGAGCCGTGCGGGAGGACAGTTCTGCGGCTTGCCTGGCCTTGCTCTCCTCGCCGGCGCCTACGACGTTCTCCTCGTCGGCAATGACTTCGCGCGCCTTGGTTTCCTGACCGGACTGCAAGTAGGAGTAGTTCAGGAAGTCCATGGCGTGGGTCTGGTAGTGGGACTCGGCCATACGCATTTCCGCGGCGTGGGCGGCGGAACCCCTGGCCGCAAGGTTCGAGGTGATGGAGTCCTGCCATAAGCCGAGGCGCACGAAGATGTGCGAAGGCATGTGCAGCGCATGCGAGGATTCGGGAGCGATCTCGGCGTAGCGGCGCGCGGCCTCAAGGCCTTGCGAGGCCAGCTCGGGCCGGTCGGCGGCGTGAATCAGGTAATGCGCAACGCCGGGGTGATCGGGAAACTTTTCGAGCAGCGGATTGAGGATGGCGATGGCTTTTTGAAGGTTGCCTGTTGCGTCCACGTCTTCGTCGGCAAGCGACACCAAAGAAAGTGCATAGAAGGAGGCAATTTCGCTGTCGCCTGGATTTTCGGCATAAAACTCCTCGAGAGCGGCGGAATAGGCCTTGGTGCGATCGGCATGGGACAGTTTGGATTTTTTCCGGAAGAACGCGGCGGCGGCAGCGATAAAGCCTTTCTCCCGCGGGCTAACCGAATGAACCTTGCGGGCTTCGTCGATCTCCTTGCGGCCTTCCTTGAGGGTGCCCTTGACAGGAAAGTCCCAAAGCTGGTGATACAGAGCCATGGCTTTGCCCCAATGGGCGATCGCGCACTTAGGTTCGCGTGTGGCCGCTTCCGTGAAGGTTTGCTCGGATTCCTTGTACTGAAACGAGTGCAACAGCGCGACGCCCTTTTCGATGGTGGGCGCGATGGCGCTCGAGCAAGTCGTGGGGAAATGCACTTTGCCAAGCTGGTCGGCCGGCGTGGCGGACAAGCTCGCTTGGCCGAGCAGGAAGAGAACAACGGTTAGCGGGATGGCGGCCTTCGAGTGACAACGGTCACGCATGGGGGCGTCCTCCTTGCCGATCCAGACGATTCTACCGCGAATCCGCGGGCCGTGTTCGGCGGCGCGTGGAAGGTACCCTCGAGCCTAGGGCGTTCCTGATTCGGAGAGGAAGGAACAAGCGCCGCGCAAAACTTTGGACGCGTGTCGGCGCTAAGGATAGAATGAGAGCGGAGCGGTACTTCGACGCAGGTGAGGGTGCGAAAGCCGTTTGAACCGTAACGAATCTCTGGGGTGCTGCGGATAGACAGCCTGTGAGCACGGCCTGTCCCACTGGCGCGCCGCCGATTTTCTCCAGAAAGCATGGTCAGTTCCGAGTTTTCCGTTTGCCGTCAGGAAGTTTCTTTCCTACTCTGTACCGCAGGCGGAAAACGAACAACGGAACCGATCGCACGGCGGCACGCGAGCGGGGCAGGAAAGCCTAACGGCTGGCTCGTGGCGCCCACCTACTACAGAGGTTCACGGCCTAGCTCCCCACGGCCAAGCGGTCCGCTCCATTTTGCTATCCAACAGATTTTCGTCGAAAGGGGAACCGTGGCTTCTCTGACGTCTGTACTTCAGGAGCCTAGCGACCAGCCGCGAGTCAGGAGCGCAAGCCATCGCTTCGTCGAGCCGGTTGCTCGTCACTAGCCGCCTGCCAGCCTCGACTTCTTCATGCGCATACTTTTTGTGGGAGACATTGTGGGAGCCCCGGGACGGTTGATCGTCCACGACCGCCTAGCGGATGTGGTGTCGCAGCGGGAGATCGACCTGGTGATTGTCAATGGCGAGAACGCGGCGTCGGGATTCGGGATCACCCCGCGGCTGGCGCAAGAGCTTTTGAACCTAGGGGTCGCCGTGATCACCGGCGGAAATCATAGTTGGGACCGCAAGGAAATCCTGGAGTACCTGCCGCACGAACCGCGGCTGCTGCGCCCGGCGAATTTTCCAGAAGGCAATCCCGGCAGCGGGACCTACGTCGGTACGGCGAAGAACGGAACGAAGTACGCGGTGCTGAATCTGCAGGGGCGCGTGTTCATGACGCAGATCGATGACCCGTTCCGCAAGGCCGACAGCGAGCTCGAGAAACTTCCCGCGGACGTCGATTTCGTGCTGGTGGATATGCACGCGGAAACGACCAGCGAGAAAGTGGCGATGGGCTGGTACCTGGATGGCCGGGTGACGGCGGTCGTGGGCACGCACACGCACGTGGCCACGGCCGACGAACGCGTTTTGCCGCAGGGCACGGCTTACATTACCGACGTGGGCATGACCGGCCCGCACGGCGGCGTCATCGGGATGGACCGCGACGGCATCATCAAGAAATTTCTAAATGGCCTGCCGGCAAGGTTTGACGTGGCTTCCGGCGATGTGCAGATGAATTGCGTGTTGGTGGAAACCGATGGCGATCTTCCGCGCAATGCCGCCGGCCGCTTGCGCGCGCGCTCGATCGAACGCCTGCGCTTCTCGATCGACTGATACTCCTTGCCTCCGTCAATACTTCGCTCGTGCGTCGGTCGTCCATCCTTCTTCTCCTCCTCCCGATTTCCGCCTTGTCGACGCGGCCGCGCCGAGGCTGGTTCGAACGCGGGCAACCGCCCGGGCGTCCGTAGTAATCTACAGGATCTATGGGAACCACCAGGGCTTCGAAAGTGAAGCTTCTCACGGCGATCGGTTTGCTTGCCTCCTCCGCGGCGCTTCGGCAAGAACCCGAAGAGGTGGACCTTTTCGCCAAGCAACGGATTCTGACCGCCATTGGTCCCGGGCTGCGCGCGGTCCGGCAAGGGGCAAACGGACGGCTGTACGTCCTGGCTTCGGCCGCGCCAGGACTGGTGGTCGTCGACGCCGCGGGAAAGCAACTCCTGGCCATCGGCGAGGAACCCGCGGCTACGGGGAGCGCCGCCGCAACTCACAGCTTGATTACTTTCGGCGAGGACTGCGACGTGGATGCCGAGGGCGGGATCTACGTGGCGGACCGCGGCGCGAATCTCATTCGGGTTTTTTCTCCCGACGGCGCGCCTCTTCGTTCCTTTGCCGTGAAGAACCCCGTTTCGGTGGCCGTCCTCGAGGAAGACGAAGTCGCGGTCGCGACGCTTGGCGAAACGCACCTGGTGATGGTTTTCGACAAGCAGGGCAAAGACGTAAGGGAGTTTGGCGATCCGGAGCCCATTGCCGAGCGCCCGGAACTGAACCGCTTCCTGAACATCGGGCAACTCGCGACCGACGAGCTGGGCCATCTTTATTATGCGTTCGCGTATTTGCCCGAGCCCACGGTGCGGCAATATGACCGGCTGGGCTACGCGAGCCAGGATATTCAATACACGGCGATCGACTCCCTCCCGGTGGCGGTGGCCGTGCGCAAGGAAATCGCCCGGCAGGAAAAGCGCGGCGACGCGCCCTCCTTCAAGCGCGTCCTGACGGCCTTGGGCGTGGACCGTTCGAGCGGGGAGGTGTGGATGGCGTTGAACAACAACCTGCTGCACTTTGATAAGGCCGGTAACCGCCTCGCGACCTACAAGATTTATGCCCCCGGAGGCGCGCGCCTGGAGGCCAAAACCATTCTCGTCCAGAAAGATCAGTTGATCATCGGAAGCGATCCGTTGGGTCTTTACCTGTTCAGCCGGCCCGACAAAAAAAACACGAAGTGAATGGAGTTTTCCTCAGCCTGCGCCCGCCGACCTTGTGAAAGATTTCTCCCCGGCAAAGACTTTCCCGAGCAATGTTGTGAAAAAAAGGTATTTGTGGGCAGCCGGGGAGGAATTGCTGGCTGTGGAAAAGTTGTGCAGAGCATGTGCAACACCGCCAAGACCTTCGCACACTTTTCGCTTGCCCTGGGCAAGTCAATCGGCGACAATCCGCGCGGTCTCAAGCGGCGGTAGGTGGGCCGGCAAATCCTAACAAGTCGCATACGGATCCCAGGGGCATGAGGTATCCGCCGCGGCCAGGAATCCCGAAGCCTGAAGAAGAGTAAGCGAGGAACTGCTTTCCACAGGTTTTACACATTCTGTGGAAATAGCCAAGGGGCTTTGTTTTGTCTTTAGCGATGACGACGGCAACCCAAGTTGGGCGTGAGCGTGAAGCGGGAAATCCCTGGGACCAGTTTCTCGACCACGTCAAGGCCCGCGTGAGCATCAACACCTTTACGACGTGGTTCCAGCCAACACGGCTGAGCCGGGCCGAAGGCGAAATCCTGTACATTCAGATTCCCAGCGCCGTTTTCCGCCAGGTGCTCACCCGCACGTACGGGGACATCATCACGGCGGTGTTCCATGAGCTCGGAACCCCCAACATAAAGGTCCAATACGTGTGCAGCGAGGAGGAACCGGTGCCGGCCTCGCCCGCGGCTTTGCCCAAGGCGGGACAAGCCAAGCTGGATTTTGAGTCGAGCGACCACCAGCTCAATCCCCGCTACAGCTTCGACACGTTCGTGGTGGGCAAGTCCAACGAATTTGCGCATGCGGCGTCCCGCGCGGTGGCCGAACACCCTTCGAAAGCCTACAACCCGCTGTTCCTTTACGGCGGGGTGGGCATGGGCAAGACGCATTTGATGCACGCTATCGGGCACACCATCAAGAAGCGCAACCCGGCCATGCGGCTGAGCTACGTGAGCGCGGAGAAATTCACCATCGAGGTGATCAACTCGCTGCGCTTTGACCGCATGATCAGCTTCCGCGAGCGTTTTCACACCGTGGATGTGCTGCTGGTGGACGATATTCAATTCATCGCCGGGAAAGAAAGAACGCAGGAAGAGTTTTTTCACACTTTCAATGCCCTGTACGAGCAGCAAAAGCAGATCGTCATTTCCTCGGACTGCTTGCCGAAGGACATCAACTCCATCGAGGAACGCCTGCGCTCGCGGTTCGAATGGGGATTGATTGCGGACATCCAGCCGCCCGACCTCGAAACAAAGATCGCCATTCTGCAGAAGAAGGCGGAGAACGAGCGCTTCAGCCTGCCCGACGACGTGGCGGAATACATCGCGCGCGCCATCAAGTCCAACGTGCGCGAGCTCGAAGGCGCGCTGACCCGCCTGATGGCTTATGCTTCACTGACCGGTGCCGCGGTTTCGCTGTCCACGGCGCAGCAGGTGTTGCGGAACATCATCGCCTCGCAGGAAAAGCGCGTGACCATCGACCTGATCCAGAAACGCGTGAGCGAACACTTCGATTTGCGCGAGCAGGACCTCAAGATACGCAGCAATACGCGCGCGATCGCTTTTCCGCGGCAGGTGGCCATGTACATCGTGAAGCAGCTCACCACGGCCTCGCTGCCGGAGATTGGCCGTCAGTTCGGCGGCAAGCATCACACCACGGTGCTGCATTCGATCAACAAGATCGAGGAGCTGCGCCGGTCGGACAAAGATCTCAACCGAACCATCACTCGGTTGATGGACGCCCTGCAGTAAGACCCTCAATCCCGCTTCATGTGGAACGCGGCCCAAGCGAAACGGGCCGCGTTTCCACATGTGATCCCCGACCTTAGCGGACCATCTTCTGGCTTGCCCCGAGCCTCCTCTGCCATCGCTTCGACCCCACCTCGGAGAAGAATTGGTTTGCAAGGAGACCTTCTTCGATAAAAGCTGTGACTGCTGTCGATGCGCGCGAATTCGGGATCGATGAAGCGGCGATCCGGGAGCAGCGAGCGGCAATTTCCACAGTGCCGCGGTCGGGATAGGCTTTATACTTTTCGAAAAAACGAGTACAGTACGGCAGCGGTAGAATACGCGGGCGCCGTCCCGCCCGAGCCGAGGGTAGACTTCGACATGACCGCACCTGGAACGGCACGCGAGGAATATCAGCCGATGGAATTCAGCGTAACAAAGTCCGCGCTGTTGACCGAACTGAGCATGACCCAAGGAGTGGTGGAACGCAAAACCACGATCCCCATTCTCTCGAACCTGCTTGTCGAAGCCAGCCACAGCCAGCTTACGATTACGGCGACGGACTTGGAGCTGAGCATCCGCACCTTGTGCGATGCGAAAGTCAAGCAGGAAGGCGCCGGAACCATACCCGCGAAGAAGCTGCTGGAGCTCGTGCGTCTGCTGCCGGAAGGCGAGATCAAGGTCAAGCTGCTCGAGAATCACTGGGTTGAAATCACCAGTGACCGCAAGAAGTACAAGCTGGTGGGCATGGCAAAAGAAAATTTTCCAGCGTTGCCGGCGATGCCGCACACACTGGTAAAGATTCCGGCAGCCATTCTGCAAAGCCTGATCTCCAAGACGAAGTTTGCCATTTCCATGGAAGAGTCGCGCTATACGCTGAACGGCGGATTGCTGATTTTGCGGCCGGACACACTGGCCATGGTGGCGACCGACGGCCATCGACTCGCCTTAGCCGAAACGGACCACAAACTCTCGGGCATGAATGGCGAGCTGAAAGTGCTGGTCCCCAAGAAAGCGATGGATGAGGTCGAAAAACTCTCGGGCGCCGCCGAGTCGGACGCGCAATTTGATTTTGCGAAAGACGAAAGCCATCTCTTTTTCCAAGTCCACCATCGCCTGCTGATTTCACGGATTCTGACCGGGCAATTCCCGAATTACGAAGCGGTCCTGCCGCGGGACAACAACAAGCACGTGGTGATCGAGAGGGGCGAGTTGACCGATGCGGTGCGCCGCGTTTCGCAGCTTGCCGATCAGCGCTCGCATGCGGTCAAACTCTCGATTTCGGGCGAAGGCGTCGAGATTTCCGCATCCAGCCCGGAATACGGCGAAGCCAAGGAAAGCATTGAGAAGGAATACCAGGGCGACCCCATCTCGATCGGCTTCAATTCGAGCTACATGCTGGATTTTCTAGGCGCGGCCGCCGACGGGCCAGTCAGCATTGAGCTAAAAGACGAGCAGTCGGCCGGGCAAATGCGCCCGCTTGCCGACGAGTCTTACCGCTACCGCTACATCATCATGCCGATGCGAATTTGAGAGGGACGGGCCCGAAAAACGAAGCGCAGGAAATGCCGCTTTTTCTTCTCGCTTGCCTCGCTTTAAACCACTATAAGTTTTTGAAAATAAGCCGCTTATCCGCTGTGAATCGGGGCAAATAGCCTTGAGAAAAAGGTCTTGGCGGAGTATAATTCTTGGTTGTCGATTCCTAGTGGGGGATCTTCGACACGTCCGCCAAGCGAAAAGTGACCCGGGCTCTCGGCCTCCAGAGCGCCTGATGAGGCCGCCGCCCGGCTAGCCACCTAGCTTGGAGAGAGTCCCTTCGGGACCTACGGTCCGCGCAAACCCTTGCGGACGCGGGTTCCCCGGGGTGCATGAGTCTTCGCCACGTCCCGCTGCGCGGGACGGGATGGAGCAGGAACCCTACGAGTTCCGGAGTTGCCCAGCAAAGCCGGGATCAAAGGGTAAGGCGACGCACGGCGAAATTCCGCAAACACGCCTTTCTTGCTTCACGGGAAAATTTTGAACTCGCGGAGGATGGCGCCACGTTGCTCGGGGTGCGTTCCGCGACGCAGATGGTCAATGAGAGGCTGCCGCCTGGGGAGAAACCATGGGTGACAAAGAAAACGTAAGCGCTCCGGTGCAACCCGCGGGTCACAAGTACGACGCGAAGTCGATCAAAGTTCTTGGCGGTTTGGAAGCGGTGCGGCTGCGTCCCGCCATGTACATCGGCTCGACCGGAGAAATGGGCTTGCACCATCTGGTCTGGGAAGTGGTGGACAACTCGGTCGACGAGGCCCTGGCCGGTTTCTCGGACGAAATCAACGTGACCGTGCATGCCGACGACTCCGTCACCGTGGTCGACAACGGCCGCGGCATACCCGTCGACATGCATCAGACGGAAAAGCGTCCCGCTGCGGAAGTGGTTATGACCGTGCTGCACGCCGGCGGGAAATTCGACAGCGAAACGTACAAAGTTTCCGGCGGCTTGCACGGCGTGGGCGTTTCCGTGGTCAACGCGCTTTCCGATTGGCTGGAGCTGGAAATCTCGCGCGAGGGTTCGGTGTGGGAGCAGAGCTACGAGAAGGGCAAGCCCACTTCCAAGCTGAAGCAGACCGGCAAAACGCGCAAGACCGGGACGAAAGTTACGTTCCACCCCGATCCCGGCATCTTTGAAAAGACCACCTACAGCTTCGACACGCTCGCACAGCGGTTGCGCGAGCTGGCCTTCTTGAACAAGGGATTGAAGATCACCTTGAACGACGAGCGCACGGAGAAGACTGCGGAGTTCCGGTTTACCGGCGGTATCGCCGAATTCGTGAAGCATCTGAACCGCGGCAAGACCACGCTGCACGACTCGCCGATCTACATGGAAGGCAAGCGCGGCAACGTCGAGATCGAAATCGCCCTACAATACAACGACACCTATGGCGAAAACGTGTTCGCGTTCGCGAACACCATCAATACCGTGGACGGCGGCACGCATCTTTCCGGGTTCCGCTCGGCGCTTACGCGGTCGATCAACAATTTCGCTTCGCAAGCCGGCATGCTCAAGGATCCCAAGGACGAAGTCGCCATCACCGGCGACGACGTGCGGGAAGGATTGGTTGCCGTGGTCAGCGTGCGGCTGCCGCAGCCGCAGTTTGAAGGGCAGACCAAGGGCAAGCTCAACAGCGACATCAAGGGCGATGTCGAGCAACTCGTGAACGAAAAGCTCGGCGAGTGGTTTGACAAGCATTCGACCGTGGCCCGGCGCATCATCAGCAAGTGCATTGACGCGGCGCGCGCGCGCGAGGCGGCACGCAAGGCCCGGGAACTGACGCGGCGCAAGTCCGCGATGGATTCGAGCGGGTTGCCGGGAAAGCTGGCGGACTGCCAGGAACGCGATCCGGCGCGCTGCGAACTGTTTGTGGTCGAGGGCGAGTCGGCGGGCGGCTCGGCGAAGCAAGGCCGCGACCGCAAATACCAAGCCATCCTGCCGCTCAAAGGAAAAATCCTCAACGTCGAGAAAGCGCGCTACGACAAGATGCTGGGGCACGAAGAAATTCGCGCCATCATCACCGCGCTCGGCACCGGCATCGGCAAGGACGATTTTGACGCCGGCAAGCTGCGCTACCACAAAATCATCCTGATGACCGACGCGGACGTCGACGGGTCGCACATCCGCACGCTGCTGCTGACGTTTTTCTTCCGCCACATGAAGGAGCTGATCGACCGCGAGCACATCTTCATCGCCCAACCGCCTCTCTATCGCGTGAAGCGCGGGAAAAGCGAGAAATACATTCGCGACGAGCGTGATTTCGCCCGTGAATTGATGAAACGCGCAACCGAAGATCACGTCGTGAAGGCCAAAGAAGGCGTGACTCTCGAGGGAGCGGGGCTGACGACGTTCCTGCTGAACGTGCAGGAGTACGACGCGCTCGCCGCTAAGCTCGGCCGGCGGCTGCGCGATGCCGGCCTTGTCGCAGTGCTGGCGGAGAGCGGGCTCGACAAAAAGGCGGAATTCGAGGAGAAAAAATCGCTCGAAAAGCTTTTGAAGGGGATCGACAAGGCCAAGCTCAAGCTTGAAGGCAAGATCGCTTTTGACGAAGAGCACAGCCTTTACGAAATCCAGTTCGGCGCGCCGCACAACCAGAAGATCAATTGGGCGCTCGCCTCCACCCCGGAATACAAGCGCCTGCGCGCGCTGGCAAAGCAGGTCGAAGAATTCAACAAGCCGCCCTTTGTCATTTCGCGCAACGGCGACAAGACCACCAAGGAAAGAGCGCAGGACGTGCTTAGCTACGTGATGGAAGACGCGAAAAAAGATTTCACCATCACGCGGTTTAAGGGCTTGGGCGAGATGAATCCCACGCAGCTCTGGGAAACCACCATGAACGCGGAGACGCGCACGCTGCTCAAGGTGAAACTGGAAGACGCCGTCGCGGCAGAAGACATTTTCTCGACGCTGATGGGCGAAAACGTGGAAGCGCGCCGCAAATTCATCGAGGACAATGCGCTCGAAGTCGTGAACCTGGACATCTGATTTCGCTCTCGAGGAGCGCCGATGGCAGAAATCGCTCCGAGATCCGCTCGCGACGCCATCCGCTGGGGTTTGCTCCTGTCCGCGGTTGCCGTTGCGGGATTCCGCTTGCCGCGCACCTGCGGCGCTTTTCGAGACTGGCACGAGGTTCGCCTTTCCGACCCTTCGGCCGCGGAGCTCGACCGGCTCACTTTCACGGCCAACGCCGTGGCCATTGCCATCATTCTGGTGGTGGCCATGGGAGTGTTTTATCTCCTGCGGCCCCGACGATCGAAGCAGCCATGAGGTATCAACTGGGCTGGAGCACGCTGCCCGGGCTCAAGGGCATAAGCGTCAGCGAGTTTCGCCTAACGCCGACCGATGCGCCTGACAACGAGCGGGGGGTGGCCATGGAGTTTGCCGACCAGCGCGAGTGCGAGGCGTTTTTGCGCGAAATCGAAAGCGCCTTTGCTCGGCGCTGGTTTACCAATGCCGCGGACGCCTTCGATACCGTGAAGGCTTGGGCGCTCGAGCGCCTCGGCAAGAAGCGCGACGGGCTGGTTTCCTGACCATCGAGGAGCTCCGGCAATAAAACGAGCCGAGCATGGAAAGCCGGGCCTAACAGCGAGGACACATGCCAGACGAACAGAATCTCTCGGTGACGATTCCGGTCGACATCGAAGCCGAGATGAAGAAGTCCTATCTCGACTACTCGATGAGTGTGATCATCGGCCGGGCGCTGCCGGAAGTGCGCGACGGCTTAAAGCCGGTGCACCGCCGGATTCTCTACGGCATGTATGAACTGGGCCTCACCTCTACCCGGCCCTACCGCAAATGCGCGAAGATCGTGGGCGAAGTCCTCGGCAAATATCACCCGCACGGCGACACCCCCGTCTACGACGCACTGGTGCGCATGGCGCAGGATTTCAACATGCGCTATCCGCTCGTCGACGGCCAGGGCAACTTCGGCTCGGTGGACGGCGACATGCCCGCGGCGATGCGGTATACCGAAGCCCGCCTGGCGCGAATCGCCGAAGAGCTGCTGGCGGACATTGAAAGAGAAACGGTCGATTTCGTTCCCAACTTCGACGAGACGGAAAAAGAGCCGGTCGTTCTCCCGACGCGGATTCCGAATCTCCTGGTCAACGGCGCAAGCGGCATCGCCGTGGGCATGGCCACCAACATTCCGCCGCACAATTTACGCGAAATCATCGACGCCACCTTGCTGATGGTCGAGAAGCCGGAAACGACCCTCAAGGAAGTGATGAAGCTCGTGCCCGGGCCGGACTTCCCAACCGGCGGCTATATTGCCGGCCGCGAAGGCATCGAAGCGGCGTTCAAGAGCGGGCGCGGCAGCTTCACCATGCGCGCCAAAGCGGCCATTGAAGAGGTCGCCAAGGATCGCGAAAACATCGTCATCACCGAGATTCCCTACCAGGTGAACAAGGCCACGCTCATCAAACGCATCGCCGAGCTGGCGCAGAACAAGAAAATCGAGGGCATCTCCGATGTGCGCGACGAGAGCGACCGCGAAGGCATGCGCATCGTCGTCGAGCTCAAGCGCGGCGAAGAATCGCAGCTCATCCTCAACAACCTCTACAAGCACACGCAGATGCAGGAATCGTTCGGCATGATCCTGCTGGCCATCGCCGGCGGGCAGCCGAAAGAGATGGGGCTGGTGGAATTCATCCGCCTGTTCATCGAGCACCGCCGCGACGTGGTGCTGCGCCGTACCCGCTACGACCTGCGGAAAGCGCGCGAACGCGAGCATATTTTGGTGGGCTACCAGGTGGCCCTCGACCACCTCGACGATGTGATCCGCATCATCCGCGGATCGGAGGGCCGCGCGGAGGCCAAGCAAAACCTGCTGAACTTCTTCTCCGAGCAAGACGTCACCATCACGGAAAACGGGAAATCCCGGAAAATCAGCGGGGTCAAGCTGGATGGCCGGAAGTACAAGCTCGGCGGCGTGGAAGGCGAAACGGCGCGCACCGTCACCGGCGGACTCACCCCTGTTCAGGTGGACGCCATACTCGAACTGCAGTTGCACCGCCTGACGCAGCTCTCCGTCGATGAAATCATCAAGGAATTGAAGACCATCCGCGAGCGCATCGTTGAGCTCGAAGAAGTCCTATCCAGTGAGAAAAGGCTGAAGTCGGTGATCTCGAGCGAGCTGAAGGAGGTGCAGAAGCAGTACGGCGACGACCGCCGCACGCAGATCGTGGACAAAGTCGACGAGATCAAACTCGAAGACCTGATCGCCGACACGGACATGCTCATCACCGTCAGTCACGCCGGCTACGTCAAGCGCACCCCGGTCGAGATTTACCGCCACCAGTCGCGCGGAGGAAAAGGCCGCATTGGCGCGCGCACCAAGGAAGAGGACTTTGTCGAGCACCTTTTCATCGCCTCGGCGCACAGCTACATCCTTCTGTTCACCACCAAGGGCCGCGTTTACTGGCTAAAGGTGTACGAAATTCCCGAAGCGGCGGCGGCCACCCGCGGCAAAGCGATTTCCAGCCTGGTGCGCTTCCAGGAAGACGAAAAACTCAGCGCCATTGTCGCCGCGCACAGCCTCGAGGACGAAGGCAAGTACGTCTTTTTTGCCACGCGCAACGGCACGGTGAAGAAGTCCGCGCTCAAGGAATTCTCGAACCCGCGGCCGAGCGGCATCATTGCCATCAACCTGGAAGCCAAGGACGAAATGATTGGCGCCAAGCTCAGCGACGGCAAAAAGATGATTTTTCTCGCGAGCCACGAGGGCCAAGCGATTCTCTTCCGCGAAACCGAAGTGCGCCCGATGGGGCGCAACGCCGGCGGGGTGATCGGCATGGATCTCGCCAAGGGCGATTACGTCGTCAGCATGGATGCGGTGCAACCCGACTTCGAAATCCTTGCCAAAGAGCACAAAACCACGACGCAAGACCTCGAGGAACTCGAGAACGAGCAGATCAAGGATTCGCTCACGTCGCTGATGCTCACCGTGTCCGAAAAGGGCTACGGAAAGCGCACGCTGCTGGCCGAGTACCGCATCACCTCGCGCGGCGGCAAGGGCGTGGTCAACATGAAGACGACTGACCGCAACGGCTCGGTGGTGGCGGCCCTGCAGGTCACCGAAGAGTCCGACGTGATGATTATTACCCACAACGGAAAAGTGATCCGCGTGCACGCGAACGAGATCCGCGAAGCCGGGCGATCCACGCAGGGCGTGCACCTGCTGCGCCTCGACGCGGACGATTCCGTGGCCGCGGCCGTCGTGCTCCAGGAAGAAAACGAAGAGGAAAAGAAGTAAGCAAAGACCGGCGGGATGGGACACCTTGATTTGACTTGCGCTGGTTCGAGGCAAACATTAGCCTAGGGCTCGCGGGAGAATTCTTCTCAGGTTCCACCGAATCATGAAAATGACGCGATGGCTTTTGGCATTTCCGCTCGGCCCCCTTCTTCTGTTTGCCTCGAGAGAAGCGCAGGAGAAGCATGCGGCAGGGAATCACTATCTGGCCTACGTGGGCACCTATACGACCAAGACGGCGAGCAAGGGCATTTACGCCTTTCGCTATGACGCGAGTTCGGGGAAGCTCGAGCCGCTCGGCGTTGCCGCGGAAACGCAGGACCCTTCCTGGGTCGCGATTCATCCCAACGGCAAATTTCTTTATGCGGCGAATGAAGCCGGAAAAAACAGCATGGTCAGCGGATTTTCGCTGGATTCGAAGACGGGCAAGCTCACGCTGCTAAACGCGTTACCGGCGCTCGGCGAAGATCCCTGCTACATCTCGCTCGACAAAACAGGCAAATACCTCCTGGTGGCAAACTACACCTCCGGCAACGTCGTCGTCTTTAGAATCGGTGCCGACGGCAAGCTCGGCCCGGCCACCGCGAATGTTCGCGACGAGGGCACGCTCGGCCCCAACAAGGAGCGCCAGGACACTGCGCACGCGCATTGGGTTGAAACGTCGGCCGGCAACCGCTTCGCCTACGTAGCCGATCTCGGCCTGGACCGAGTCCTGATTTACAAGTTCGACGCAGACCTCGGCCAGCTCTCGAACCCCGATGCAACTCAACCGGACGCGTTTCGCGCCGCGCTCCCGCCCGGTTCCGGGCCGCGTCATCTCGCGTTTTCTCGCGACGGCAACTTTATGTATGTCCTCGGGGAATTGCAGTCCACGGTGACGACCTTCGCGAACGAAGCTCGCGAAAGATACCATGCCCTGCAAACCGTCTCGGCACTGCCGGCGGCGTTCTCTGGCCGCAACGACGCTGCGGAAATCGCTTTGCATCCGAGTGGCAAATTCATCTACACCTCAAACCGCGGTCTTGACAGCATCGCCGTGTTCCAAGTCGACAGTGGCGGCCTGCTGCGCCTGGCGGCGAATGTGCGAACCGGCGGCAAAGAACCTCGGCACTTCTCGATCGATCCCTCCGGCAACTATCTGCTCGCTGAGAACCAACTCTCCGACAAAATCGTCACGTTTCGCATCGACCAAAAGACCGGCGCGCTCACGCCGACAGGGGCGAGCCTGGAAGTGCCTTCGCCGGTCTGCATCGCCTTCCTTCCGCTTGATTAGCTTGCGCCCCTCGCAAAGTGTTTTTGCGCGCCTCCAAGTGAGTTAGAATCTCGATTCTTTCAAAATGACATACAGGAGACGCGTCATGAGGAGTCGGTGCTGGTCCAAGCTTGTTTTGTTCGTCGCGCTGGGCGGCGCGGTCGCGCCGCGCGCCTGGGCAGACGGAGAAACGCCGCCGGGGCGCGACCCGAAGCAGCCCGTGGACGAGGCCTACACCGAGAAAATCCGCAAGTACACCACCAAGCCTTACTTCAGCTCGCCGCTCGTGGACTATTTGCCGGCGTCCAAAAACGTCCCGACGCCGCAGGCGGTGCTTGGCGATGTGGCCGGCGCGCCGGGAATCCTTCCCTACGCCGAAGATGTCTACCGCTACATGCGTCTGCTTGAGAAAGCCAGTCCGCGTGTGAAAGTCTTTTCCATTGGCAAGACCGAAGAAGGCCGCGAGATGATCGCCGTCGCGGTTTCTTCGGAAGAAAATCTGAAAAATCTGGAGGAAAACCGCGCCCGGCTGGGCAAGCTCGGTGATCCCCGCTCGATCAAGCTCGATGACGCGGAAGCCGACAAGCTCGTCGCCGAAGCGGTGCCCGTCTACTACATCACCGGCACGATTCACTCGCCCGAGACCGGCGCGCCCACCGCGCTCATGGAGCTGGCCTATCGCCTCGCCGTCGATGACAGCCCGTACATCAAGGAAATTCGCGACGGCACCGTTACGCTGATCACTCCGGTCGTCGAAGTCGACGGACGCGACCGCATGGTCGATCTTTACAAATGGCACCTTGCGCATGCGAAGCAGTTTTATCCGTGGCTCGTCTATTGGGGCAAATACGTGGCGCACGACAACAACCGCGACGCCATGGGCGTGACGCTAAAGCTCACCGAAAACGTTTTGAACACCTACGTCGGCTGGAAAGCCCAGGTGCTGCATGATCTGCACGAGTCCGTGCCGTATCTCTACGACAACACCATCGGCGACGAGCCGTACAACGCCTGGATTGACCCGATTCTGGCCGACGAGTGGCAAGTCATTGGTTGGAACAACGTCTCAGCGATGACCAAGTTCGGCATGCCCGGCGTCTTCGCGCACGGCGATTTCGACACCTGGTCGCCGGGCTACCTGATGTTCATCGCCGCCCTACATAACGGCATCAGCCGCCTCTATGAAACGTTTGGAAACGGCGGCGCCGACACCGAGGAGCGCACCCTCCAGCCCGAGGAGTACGCGCGCACGTGGTATCGCCAGAATCCCCCTCTCCCCAAGGTGCTCTGGTCGCAGCGCGACAATAACAACTACGAAGAGACCGGATTGCTCACATCGCTGCACTTCTTCACGGAGAACAAGCAGCGCTTCCTGAAAAACTTCTATTTGAAAGCCAAGCGCTCCACGACCAAACCTTCCGAGGAAGGGCCCGCCGCCTACGTTCTCCCAGGTGATGATCCGCGGCCAGGCTTGCAGGCAGAGCTGTTACAGGTCTTGGAAAAGCAGGCCGTAGAAATCTCGCGCGCCAAGTCCGCCTTCACCGTAACGCTGCCCGCGAAAAAGCCCAAAGAGCCCGGCAAAGGGAAAGACAGGAAAGAAGAAAAGTCCGAAGCGCCCGCCCGAACCACGCGTGAGTTCCCCGCAGGAAGCTACATCATTCGCATGGACCAGCCGTATTCCCGGATCGCGGACGCGCTGCTCGATCGTCAATACTGGAGCCCGGACGATCCGCAGAAGACTCCTTACGACGATACCGGCTGGACCTTCGGCGAACTCTTCGGCGTGCAGGTGACGCGCGTGACCGACATCAAAGTCCTCGATGTGCCGATGGACCGCGTGACGGGAATTCGCGCTCCGGGCGGCGTGAAAGGCCAAGGCACGGTGTTCGCCATAAACAACAGCGCCGAGCCGGCCCTTGCGACGCTGCGCTACAAGCTTCATGACGCTTCGATCGAAGCGGCCGAGGAGCCCTTCGAAAGCGCCGGGAAGAAATTCAACCGTGGTTCCTACATCGTGCGCAACACGAGCCGCGCCGACCTCGACCGCGCGGCGGCCGAACTCGGCGTCGAAGTTACCGCGCTCGGCGCCCCGCCCGGGGTGAAAACGCATCCGGTGCGCGCCGCGCGCATCGTTTTGGTGCATACCTGGCTCAGCACGCAGACCGAAGGCTGGTGGCGTCTGGCGCTTGACAAGCTCGGGATTCCCTACGATTACCGGAGCACACAAGCGATCGCGAAAATCCCCGACCTGAACGCCAAATACGACGTGATTCTGTTTCCGCCCGTCGGCTACAACGCCGGCGTGAATGCCGTCGTCAACGGCATTCCGACCGCCTGGGGCAATCCCCTGCCCTGGAAAAATACGCCCGAAACGCCAAATCTTGTCGGCAAGAACGACTCAACCGACGATCTGCGCCCCGGCCTCGGCTGGGACGGCGTCGCGCACTTGCAGGAATTCGTCGAGCGCGGCGGGGTGCTCCTGACCGCCATGGACACCTCGTCGCTCGCGCTTTCCCTCGGCTTCGCCGACGGCATCGGCACGCAAAATGCGAGCAAAATGAAGATTGTCGGCTCGGTCGTCGGAACGCGTCTCGTGGATGAGGCTAGCCCCATCGCCTATGGCTATGAAGAAAAGGGTGCGGCCTATTGCGACAACGGGCCGATCTTTTCGCTCAGCAGCATCGCGGGACAACGCGGCCGTCGCCGCCTGGGCCCGGAAGTGCGCGCCCGCCCCACCGGCCGCGGCAGTTTGGACGACCCCGACTTCGCCGTCGGCCGCCCTGGAGTCGAGGTCCCGGAAGAGCGCAAGTCCGAAACCTGGGAGTCGCCGCCGGTGTTGGACGAACAGAAACGCAACGGTTTCCGCGTGATTCCTCCATCCCTCCGGCCGCGCGTGATTTTCCGCTACGCCGACAGCAAGGACTTGCTCGTCTCCGGCTTGGTCGAGGGCGGCGACGAGATCGCCCAGCGCCCCGCCGTGGTGGACGCGCCCTCGGGCAAAGGCCACGTCGTGTTGTTCTCCATTAACCCGGTCTATCGCGGCGAAACCTGGGGAAGCTATGCGATGGTGCTGAACACCATCCTGAACTTCGACAGCCTCAACGCCGGGCGCAGAGACCCCTCTGAGTAGGGCAGGATACCTGCATTGTCGGTCAGGGCTCGGCCTTTGGCCGTGCCGCGTCCCGCAGACCACCCTTCTGTTGCCCCTTCCCTGCGCCTCGAGGCGCAGCATCCCGTCATCCTCTCGCGAGCGCTCCAGCGCTTCACCTCTCCCTTGCGCGGCGAGCGTTTTGCGCTACAATCCCCGGCACTATGGTGAAGCGCAAAACCAAGGCCCGGCGGCCGGCCCGACCGAAAGCCCACAAAACATCGGCGTCGGGCGGAAAACTGCCAAAAGACGCGGTCACTCGAATGGTCATTTTGCGCGCCCGCGAGGGCCAGGAACTTCTGCTGGAGGCGGAACTGCGCGCTCTGATCGGGCCTTCACGAAAGGAGGAGGGCTGCCTCGGTTTCGACCTGCACGGTTCGGTCGATCCGCCAGGCAGCTATCTGCTCCACGAAGTCTGGGCCAGCCGCGCTGCGCACACCGAGCACATGCACACGTCCCATTTTTTGCGTTGGGATGCCCGCAAAGACGCTCTCCTCACCTCTCGCGACGGCACCTTCTGGAGGCAAATCGCCTAGGTCTCCCGTGGCCATTTCAGAACGACAGAGTCGTGGCGGCAGCCATGACGTCCACTGCCCAATGTCCGACAATCACGGGAGCAAGGTTCTTCCGGGTACAGCACCATCAAGGCCAGGACACACCGGGCAGGAAAGCGAGAAACCGCCAGAGCATGAACCGCCAGTCGAACACTAGCCGAAGAAAACTATGTTGCGCGGCCCACCAAAAATCAACCAACAGGAACGCCGCGGCCTCGGGCGACGCTCTTCTCGATGGTCTCCAGATCGTTCCACGACCATCGGGTGCTTCGCTACCGCCCGGGGATCGCTAGCCATGGGACGGAATCCTACAAGGAGGCCGCTGCCGGTCTTAGCCTTCCGGTGGTGCCAGGTAGTATCCCGGTCGTGCGCGGATTTTCAGATTCTTCGCATCGTTGCGAATCACCGACACTTTGATCTCATGGTAGCCGGTCAGATCCGCATCGGTCGGGGTGTAGCTGAGCGTGTACTGCGAGTGCAATTCCCCGCCAATTTCATCAATGGCCTTTTCAATGGAGCGGTCTTTGAACGTGGACAGGCTCGCGCCTCCTGTCGCCGCAGCCGCCACTTCGAGGGGATTGCCCCCTACCTCGCCGCGAACGTGCTGCACAATCCATACGGCCGCGGCCGTCAAGTCGACGCCCGCGCGGTTCTCTTCGAGCGTCGGCGTATCGGGAACTCCCGGCGGCGGCGGCAGCGTGCCGACCGGCAGACCGGTTCCTTGCGGAGGTTTGGGTTTCGACCGCATCTCCGCGAGCGTGGTGGAAAGCCCCACACCGTAAACCGTCACATTCCCGAGTTGCGCCTGCCGCAGGACTTCTCCCAGCGTTTTCTGGCTTCCCTCATCCACGGCTTCAGAAAGAATCAAGAGCACGCGCCGCCGTCCGGGCTTCTCTCGAGTCGCTTGCGGCCGGTCCGATAGCATTTCGACGCCTGCGGCCATGGCGTCGTACAGCTTCAAGCTGGAGGTTCCAGGTCCTAAATTCGCAATCGTGCTTTCGATGGTTTCGGCATTGGTTGTGAAATCCTGCAGTTTGTCCACCGAATCGTTGAAGCCCACGACCGCGGCTTCGCCCGTCGGACCCATAACCGTCTGGGTGAAAAGAATCCCGGTCTTGCGTATCTCGGGCATAAGCGGCTCGACGCGCGAACTGGTTTCGACAAGAATCACGAGCGACAGCGGATCTCCGCCCAGATCGAAATGCGAAATCTTCTGCGCCATGCCGTTGTCGGTCACCTGAAAATTCTTTGCGTCCAGGTCGTGCACCATGACGCCGCGAGAGTCCCGCACGGTCACCGGTGTCGTCACCATTGCCACCTGAACCTTGATCTGGCCCTTGGGCGCCTGCTGCACCGGAACACCCGGCCTTGGCGGGAGCGGCCCCGTGGGCGCTTGCCCGAGTAGCGTGCTTGCCGTGCCCAGCGCCGCAAGGAGGAGCCATACGGCCCGGCATCCCGGTTGTCTTATCGCGTTCATACCATCCGTCCCGCGCCGAGGCTCTGTCAGGTCATTACCTGACGACTGTACTCCTTTCGACGCAACATTGCGCGAAGACGTTGCCGCGCACCGCCCGGAATTCCTACAATCAAAGGTCGTCTTTTCTGGAGAATAGAGACATGCCCGACGGCAAAAAAATGAAGCCCCAGCATGCGCCCAAGGTCAGCCATGAGGACCCGAAGTTCCTCGAGAGCGTGCCGGCGCGCCCGATACGTATCCTCGCCGAGTACATCCATCCTCTCATGCAGCTCAAGAACGAGGGCATTGGCGACACCATCGTGATGTTCGGTTCGGCGCGCATCGAGTCGCACGAAACCGCGCAGGCGCGCTACACGCGGCTGAAGCACCTGAAAACCAGCAAGATGTCGGCAGAAGAGTTGCAACATCACCGCTCGGCTCTCAGGAGCGCCAAAAGCTCGCTTGAAATGTCCCGCTATTACGAAGAGGCGCGCCAGCTCTCGCACAAGCTGACCAGCTGGGCTTTGACGCTCGGTCCCAAGCCGCGCCGTTTCGTGGTTTGCTCCGGCGGCGGCCCGGGCATCATGGAAGCGGCCAATCGCGGCGCCTATGAGGCCGGCGGCAAGTCCATCGGACTCTCCATCGAGTTGCCGGACGAGCAGTTCGCCAATCCTTACATCAGCCCGGAGCTGAGCTTCAACTTCAAATACTTCTTCATGCGCAAACTCTGGTTCGCGCAAATCGCCAAGGCGCTGATTGTTTTTCCCGGCGGCTTCGGCACCATGGACGAGCTCTGGGAAATGCTCACGTTGTTGCAGACCGGCAAATTGCCAAAGCGCAATTTGATCCTCATTTATGGCCGCCGGTATTGGGATGAGGTACTGAATTGGAAGGCCATGGTGCGTTGGGGCACCATCGATGAAAGCGAATACAACCTGCTGCAATTTGCAGACACCGTGGACGAAGCTTTCGACCGCGTGCGCGCCGGCCTCGAAAAATACCACATGAACGTTGATTCGTTCTTGCAAGCCTATTGATGCGCGGCGAAGACCCCCAAGTCTGTCATGGTTTTGCACGTCGGTTTCTGGCTCCGCTACATTCTCCCTTCGACCGTGTTTAATAGGCAGGGACCAAACGCCCCCATCCCAGTCGGGGTACTAAGAGGATGGAGAATCCATGTTCAAGTACACGGGAGAGAAGAAGTTTCTGGGACGCTCGGTGCTTGCCGCCGCAGCGCTGGTTGGCCTGCTAGGATTCGCGGCGACGCCGCGAGCTTACGCCGATGACAATCATTGTCAAAAGCGAATCAGCAAGGCAGATCATAAGCTCCACGAAGCCATCGAGCATCATGGCGGGAACAGCCGGCAAGCGGACCATGCCCGGCATGAACTACGTGAAGCGCGCGAAAGCTGCTGGAACTTGAACCACCGTTGGTGGGATGAAGACGGCCACCGCTGGCACAATGACCGCGACTGGGACGATCACGATCACGACCGCCACTAAGCGTTAAGTGTCTCTAAGGGGCGCTCCCTCACTTGGGGGCGCCTCTTTCTTTCAAGCTAAAAAGAGCAGCGGGGCGCGAATCCTCGCGCCCCGCATCCCTGTTCAACTTGTAAAATGCTCAGTTCGCCGTGACCAGGTGCTCGTCGGAAAAAACGGCCGCGAACCTTCGCGCCTCTTCTTGATCGTGCACCATCACGATGGGAACCACGCGCAGCGACTTCTTGCAGGAATGGCAAACGGTCACTTCACCTTGCAGGTCCTGCAAAAAACCGTCCGTGAAATGGTACAACGTCCGCTCGCGCCGGGCATTCTTCTGGTCACGCGCGCCGCAGTGCGGACAGATGAATTCCACCTTGTCTTGCTGCGGATCGCGGTCCAGAGCAGCCCACCCGGTGCGGCGTACGCCAATCGTTTCTGCATTACGCCTGTCCATGGGAGTCAGCCTCCTCCCGATCCACGTCCTCAAACCATAAGATGCACAAAGCAGTAATGCGGGTACAGTTTTCTGTATCTCGTTCAATCCAAAAAAATAAGGCGCAGTCGCCGGCGCCGAGGCAATGGCCTTCGCCTGCCCTTCGTCCCCCATCTCGCTAAAACCTGCTCGTAGATCAGGGTCTTGTCGGTCGTGCCTCTTTTGCGTTGTTCGGCAGTCCGGCGGCGGGGCGGCTTCTGGAACACGCGCCGCCCTTCGTTCGACTTATTACGGATTACAAATTTGAAACCCTTTCTCGCGGGAACTTGTCAGGCCGCGCGGTGTCCAACGCTACCGAGGGACCGCGGAACCTCACATCCCTGCGAGCGCGGCGCCGGTCTCCTGGAGGACCAGAGCAATCCCCCGGGGGACTGGCGTCGCAACATCTCTCGGGTTCCCCTTTGCTTGTGTCTGCAAAATGGTGCTCAAAAGACTTGCGAATTTCAGGACGCGAGGGCGCCCCTGGAACGAACCAAGAATCTTTTTTGAGCCCCCGCTAAGGGACCGGCGGAACCTCGCAGGAGAAACTGTGGAGGTGCGTGATGCCGCTCGATTCTCGAAACGTATCTGAAGAAATCCTTGAAGGAAGTCTCGGGTCTCTAGGCGTATGTCTGGTCGAAGGCAATCCTGAGCAACGCCGTCGCGAACGCCGGATGCGCCGCCGCGCTCTCGTTCTTTCGATTTTGATCCAAGCCTCCGTCCTTGCCGCGCTGGTTCTCCTTCCCTTGTTCGGCAAGACAGAGCATCTTGCCCTCGCTGTATCGACCCCTGTTCCTCCGTACTCTCCCTATACGGGCTCATCGCGCGATCCCGGCGTTCAGCATCCTCACCGCCGGTTGCCGACCGCTTCTCGGTTTTATCTACGACCTGTCATTCCCCGCACCATCGTGACGCACGACCCAGGCCCATCAGACGAAGGGCCTGATGACCTACCGCAAGGTGGGGGTCCAGGCATTCCAGGGGCTCCGGTAGGATTGATCCCGATTCAGGATGCACGGGCCGCTGTGCCACCGCCGCCGGCCGAGCAGCACGTCGCCCGTCCAACGGTCGTGCGTATGACGCACCTCGACCCGGCCATGCTGATTTACCGCGTTGACCCCCTCTATCCGGTTTTGCCGAAACAGATGCACAAGGAAGGGCGTGTAGAACTGCATGCCCGGATTGCAACCGACGGCTCGATGCAGTCCCTCGAAGTGGTCGGAGGCGATCCCATGTTCTTCCAATCGGCGCTCGAAGCCGTGCGGCAATGGCGCTACCGGCCCACGATTCTCAATGGCCAGCCGGTAGAAATCGACACGCACATCACGGTCATTTACACCATGGCACATTAGCATTTGCTGAAAGGATCGTATTTCACCGTCATCCGAGCCTGCCTCTCGGCAAGCAGGGGCTAGCGAGGATCTCTCGAATCCAACCGGAGCATCGCAAACTTGCTCCGAGGCGCGCGAGAAAGGTGCAGGGGCCGCTTCCAGCTGACTTCACGGCCCCTCTGCCTAACACCCGGCAACCGATTCTTGCTGGCTTCCTCGAGCCAGAAATTCGTTGCGTGAAGGGTCGGAGCTTAGCTCCGACAAGCTCTGCATTTAACCGGGCCTCGGCCCCTCCAGGCGCGGAACTTTGCCATGCCATCCTGCGACTCGAGGAGATAAGCTTCTCCCTTCCCGTTAAAATCGGAAAAGGAACCCGGTCGATACGCGCAGGTTGTTCTGTGTTCGCGTGCCGAGCGTGCCTTCCCCGAATCGCGTCATCAAATACTCCGCTTGAAACGGACGGACCGAGAAGTGGTCGAGCAGCTTGTAATCCACGCCGCCGCCTGCGGTCATGGCAAAAGCGTTCTGCGTGTTGGCGGTCCCGAACGCCGCAGCATTGGCGTGCGCCACGCCGAAGAGCACCTGCCCGAACAGCGTGATCCTCGAATAATGGCGGTAGGATACCCGCGGCCCAAAGAGGTAGGTTGAAAACGTGCCGCTCGTGTGCGTGTTTAGAATGTTTCCGTTCGTGTAGCCGCCGAAATCGGCAACGCCGCTCAGCCAGCTGGTAATGTTGTAGGCCGCCGAAGCGTTGCCACCGTGCAGGTGAAAGCTGTCGACACCGGTCACTACGGGGTTTGCCTGCAAGTAAGAATACCCCGCAAAAACATCCACCTTCGGCGCGCTTTCTTGCGCGGAAGCCGAAACGGCGACGAGCGAAACGACAGCGAGACAAGACACCCATAGCTTCAACTTCATAATGCCTCCATTTGGATTTAACTTTTTGCGCAGGCTCGCACGCGGTAGGCGCGGCCGCGCTCTTCGCGGGCTGCCTCAGGCAGGGAGGGCAGCGCTCCGCATTCCTCGATTTGTTTTGTCCATAGAGATGCGGGCAATCGCCTCTTCGTTGTAAGTCTCTCCAAATTTTTCTCTTGAAGTGCTGTGACAAGAATCGTCAGAAATCTACAACCAATGGAAGGCGCAACGGGAAGGGATGGCTTAGCTATGCCGTTCAAACGAACGGTCTTTCTACAATTCGTTAGCGAAAAAGAAATCGAAACACAGGGAGAGCCAACAACAAGTAAGAGCAACGGCGCCTGTCGATGAAGATCCTTCTAAAGAAGCTGCTCCCCCGAGTCGCGCGCTATGACCTCGCGCGTCGTGTCGCGCAAGCGAATCAATTCTCGCCAACCCGAGGAGTCGCCCGCGCTTCCTTGGTTTCTCGCCGTCCTTGGATAGATCGGTGGGTGCACGGTAATCTTCACGCTCCCGGGCCGCGGTAAGTGCCTGCCGTCTCTCAGAATCTTCCGTGTGCCCTCAAGCGAGATGGGAACGACGGGCGCGCCGGTGGCCACGGCTGCTTTGAAAGCGCCAAGCTGGAACGGCCGCACGCCGACTTCCGAAGTAAATGTGCCCTCGGGAAAAAAGAAAACCGACTCGCCGTTCCGAAGCAGTTCTTCCACTTCCTGAACCTCCCGCAAACGCGACTCGGGATCGCTGCGGTCAAATCTCAAGTGACCCATGCGGTCAAGAAAGGCGCCGATGAAGGGCATATCGCGGACTTCGCTTTTGGCGACGAAGCGGTATTGCACGCCGAGCCCGGCCACGAGCGGCAGCACGTCGCAATAGCTCGCGTGATTGGCGGCAAAGATTTTCGCGCCGGACACTTCCATGTTTTCCTTGCCAATGACGCGCACCTTGCAGCCGGCCAGCGCGAGCAGGATCTTCACCGCCCGAGAGGTGTAACGTCCTGCGGCGCGAGGCTCTTTGATGAGGTGGAGAAGCGCCCACGTTGGCACGATCCAAAGCGCAAATACGAGGAGGAGATACGCTCCATACAGCATCTCGAGACCGCGCTTTAATCCCGCGAGGAGTTCTTGACTGAAGTTGCGGAGCCCGCTCTTCGCGCCTAGCCGCACGATCTGCACCCACGCCGGAGGGCGTGCTAGAGAAAGCGTGCCCGCAAGATAAAGCTGCTTGGTCTCTTCCCGTCGCAACTTGCCGCTTGATGTTTTGGGAATGCTCCCCGCCGGAATCAGCTCCACACGATCCGGCGGCAGCCCCAGGCCTTGCGACACGAGTTCGGTGACTCTCGCCGCTATCGCCGCGCGGCGACCCGCGTCGCGTTCCCGCGTTTCCGCCGCCACCACCAGTTTTTCCGTGCCGCTGCCTTCATCGCTCAATCCAAACGCCACCACACCGCCTTTGCGAATGCCCTCGGCGCGCGCCGCCAGATCCTCGACTTCGTGCGGATACAAATTGCGTCCGCCCTTGATAATGATGTCCTTCACGCGCCCGGTAACATAAACCTCTTCTTCGGCGCGATAAGCGCGGTCGCCCGAGTTCAGCCAGGGGAATCCTCCGTCGCTCGCCGTGGCTCCCTGCGGCAGAAGCGCCTCGGTTGCTTTTGGATTGTGATAATAGCCGCTGGTTGCGGAAGGACCGCGAAACCACAAAAATCCTTCCGTGCGCTCCGGCACGGGGTTGCCATTCCCGTCGACAATCCGCACTTCGTGCCCAGGCAGCGGCTTCCCCGAAGAAACAAACGAAATTGCCGTTTCCTCTTCCGTGGCGGCCGGCACGGCGCGTCCTTCGAGCGTAAACGCTTCGCGTTTGACCCGATCAATCCGCGGCCTGCGACCGAGCGGCGGCACGGTGACTCCCAGGGTGGCCTCTGCCAATCCATAAACAGGCAGTTGCGCTTCGCGGCGGAATCCGTATTTCGCGAATCGCTCGGCGAAACGCTCGAGCGTTTCCGGATTCACCGGCTCCGCGCCATTGAGCGCTGCGCGCCACGAGCTGAGGTCCAGTCCTTGGATGTCCTTGTCGGCAATCTTCCGTACACAAAGCTCATAAGCAAAGTTGGGCGCGGCGGCAACCGTTCCGCGGTGTCTGTGAAACGCGTGCAGCCATTTTTCCGGCCGTGTCAGGAACGCGAGCGGCGACATTACCGCGACGGGAAGTCCAAAGTGCAGCGGGGTGAGCCATGCGCCGATCAGGCCCATGTCGTGATACAGCGGAAGCCAGGTCACCGCCACGTCGCCGGGACCCGCCTCGACGGCCCGGCCAACCGCGCGGATATTGGCCAGCAGATTCGCGTGCGTCAGCATCACGCCTTTCGGGTTTCCGGTTGAACCCGAAGTGTACTGCAGCATCGCCAGGTCGCCGCCCTTGCGTAGGCGTCTGCCCATAAGCTGAGGAGAGAGGGCTCCGGGGGCCGGCGGAGGAGCTTTGTCGGCTGCTTCGATCACCTTCTCCGCATCGGCAACCTCCTCTAACGACCTCACGCGCGGCCGCAGCAACTTCGCCACGGCTTCGCCCCGTCGGAACGTCAGCAACATACAGACTTCCGCGTTGCTGAGAATCGCCGATTGCCGTTCGGCGTATTCCTCGATGCGGTCCGCGCGAAACGGCGGATAGATCGGTACCGGCACCGCACCGGCCAGAAGAATTCCCGCGTAGGAAACGAAGAATGCGCGCGAAGTCGGCAGCATCAGCGCCACGCGGCCTCCTGCCGGCACTCCTCGCCGCGCCAGTTCTTCGGCAAACCGTTCGGCCGCGGCATACAACTCGGAGAAGGTCAGCGTGAGTTCTTTCTCTCCGTCCGGACCATCCTCGCTAACCAGCAGATGCGTTTGCTCGCCGTTGTGCGTGGCGCGGTAGCGAAGCACGTCGAGAAGCGTCTCGGCGGCAAACACGTCCGCGCCGATCGAGTCACGGTGAAGCTTCTGGGTTGTCGCCGCAACCCGCAACGCGGAGGCCGGCTCCTCGACCCATTCGGTTGCTTCCGGCACCGCAAGAATCGCCCGCACCAAATCTCCCGGCGTGTTCGCTTCCGAGGCGAGGCGGTCCGGCAAGCGCAGACCAAACGCGTACTCCAATCGCGTCAGCAATTCCACGCGCTCCAAGCTGCCAAGGCCCAGCTCGCGGTCCAGTTGCGAGGAAAGATGCAGCATCGGCAGCGCGCCTCGGCTGCCGAGCTCGTTGAGCAGTGTGCGGATCACCTCGAACACGCGCTCGCGCACGGCGGAAGTATCGAGTTGTGTCGCTGGGGTGGCCACGTGTGCACAAGATACCTTGATTTACTTCGCGAAGGCTAGCAGCAAAAGCGCGGATTCCACCTTGAAGGTACCCTAGGTTACGGCCTGCACCCTCGGGTGCTCTTCTTGCGGTGTTTTGGGGCGCTCTTTAGCGCGTCCCCGCTTCCGGCTAGCCATAACGGAACATGGGCTAGGCGAGGGCTAGGCGCTTTTCTTCGCGACTTGCTCGACCGAGAAGCCTTTAGGCAGCAGCGCTGTCGCAAGGTCCACGCCCGAAAGGTCCGCGCCGGTCAAATCCGTTTCCCGCAAAATCGCCACACCCATGTCCGCGCCCGAAAATCGCGCGCCCTTCACGTTGGCTCCTCGCAGATTTACGTTGCGCAACCGCGCCCCTTCGAATCGCGCATTCGAAAGGTCGCACCGGAAAAATTCCACGCCGCTGGCCTGCGCCCCGGTCAAGTCCGCGCCAGGAAGAATCGCTTCGGTCATGTCCGTGTTGCGCAAATCGGCCTCCCGCAAACTGGCCCCGGAAAGGTCCACTCCCGGGAGTCGTGCTGTTCGCAGATCGCTTCCTTCCAAATTCGCGTTGCGCAAAATCGCTCCGCTGAGATTCAAGCCGGACAAATCGGCGTGCGACAGGTCCGCGCCGGCGAGATCCGCGCGTGCCCCGCCCTCCTTTCCCCGGAAAAACCGTTCGTGCGCTTGCAAAATCTCCGTGAGCTTTTTGCCGTTGTGCTTGATGCTTTTCGGTTTTCTCAGTCCCATAACCAGTTCCCGTTTCGCATGAACTGTGCTGGATTGTCCTCTCCAATTCTACTCAAACCAGCTCGGCTTGCGATACTCCCCGAGGGGCTTGTGGGCGCTTTCGCCCTGCCGCAGGAAGTAAATCTCCAAAGCCCGGCGAAACGTGTGGAGGACGATCGAGCTGCAATAAGGGAACAGGACAAACCTCGCCCCGCGCTGAATCTCGAAGTCCAGCTCTCTCTTTTCTTCGATGCTTGGTCGCCAGGGTCCTTTCACGGGAGCGTGGGTTGCGAGAGCCCGGGCTGGGCGGCTTGCTGCATTTGCACGAGTTCACGCGCGGCGGCGTAACCCTGCCAGATCATGTACAGCGCGTAAGCGTGCACCGCAGCATCGAGCCACATGCTGAAAAGCAGAAGCAGCACCCCGTCGAGCGCATACGCGATCATCCCTCCAAGGAATGCTCCTGGCGATCCCGCCTTGGCCCACTTCGAACACAGAATGAGCATCACGATGAAGATGCCGTCCACGGCCACGGGCACGAACATGCCGTTTTGCCCGCCGCCGTGTCCGATCGCGTCGACCAACTGCGTGATGCCCAAGCCAAAGATGAAGCGAATCTTGGCACCAAAGATTTCGAGGAGGGAATTGATGCCGGAGAGAATCGCAATCGTCAGGAACCAGCCGGCCCCGCGCCGCATTCGCAGAATGACGGGGACGCGGGGATCGGACGCCGCTGGCTGCAGAAATGCACCTGATGCAGAACCACCGGGACCGAGTGACATGTTCTTCTCCTTCCAGGGGAGAGCGTTCCTTACAGGCGATCTTGCCACGCAAGTGGAATCCCTGTTTCACTCAACAAGGGATGCTGTGCCCAAGGGAGCAAGCTCCTAGCGAAGAGGCGGGTCGATGGACGCCGGTCTGCTTACCGGCCCACCACGGGAGTCTCCGGGAGTCTGATTCCCCGTGAAAATCTCGCGAAAGGCTCGTAAGATTAAAGTATTCATGTCGAGCGGATTTCGAACTCGGGCAGGCCAAGGGAACGCTCGGTTGCGGCTTGTGTGCCTGGTGGTTTGTTTCTTCTTCGCGGCCCTTCCCGTTTGGGCGCAAGACCGCGAAGAGGAAATCGTCGCGAACCTCGCAGGCGGACGTGTCATTATGCACGTCGCGCGCGACACCATCATTTTTGCTGCCATCGATCAGCCGGTTGAGCCGCACGCGATCCCGCCGCGCGTCGTGGGAATCGACTCCGGGCATATTGGCGTGTTGTTTGGCGCGTCCGAGTGGCGCAGTCCTGCCGACCCCAAGCCCATCCGCTTAGACCGAAGTTACCAGCGCGTCGGCGCAACGGGAGCTCGCGGCGACCTGGGGCCGGCGGAGGCCGAGCCGGACCTCGAGCTCATTGGCACCGCCTTCCTTGAGAAGCTTCGTCCGCTGGTTGGCCAGTTGCACCACCGGATCGACTTTCCTCCTAACCAGCCCATCGTCCAGATTGTCGTCATTGGTTTTGCCCCGGGCGACTATGGCCCCGAAGTCTGGGTCGTCGAATATCACATGGAACAGGAAGAGGTGGGGACCCGCGGCGAGGAATACTGGCAGACACGACTCCTGCGGCCGCACTTCACTCAGCTTTACCCGCCGGAAAAGCACGCGCCGCGCATCCTGGTCGAGAGCCGTTATCCCGGGGGCTTGAAGGGACCGACGCTTGAAGAAATGATCAAAAGCAATGACCCGCGCATCGCTTCGGTGCTCCAAAACGGGCGCTTTGAAAAGGTGCTGGAAAATCTGCGCGGCGGCTCCGCTCAGAAGGCGCCGCCTGTTGAATCCGTGGATTTCATGCGCGCCGTGTTGCCGCTCATTGCCGGGAGTTCTTCTTTTGTACTCGGAACGATGGAACAGCAGCATGGCCTGAATTGGGTCGTGCCACCCTCCGAGCCTGTCGAGAAGGCTGAAGAGGACAAGAACCGTCCGCCGGGCGCGCCCACCCTGCGCGGCCCGATCAAACCGTGAGATTCTCTGGTGCTGCTTTAGTCCCTCAGGACGGAAGCTTAACTCCCGGCTGGCTGTACCGAGAGAGCGAAGAGCTGGTCCGCAAAAGACTCGATCACCTTCCTCTTCGCTAATTTGTCACGCCAGGATTGCGGGATGCCGTCCTCCCCGCAGTACACTGCGGCGAGCTGGCCAAAAAGCTCTTGTTTCATCGCGGGACTCTTTTGACCGACTAACGCTCAGCGGAGCTTTTCAATCGAATCGCCAGGGCGGATGATGCCCCCGGCGAGTACGCGACATAACATTCCGCGGCGACCCCAGAGTTCCTTGCGCAGGCCCGGCCGTATTCGCTCCATCTGACTGCAAGGGGTGCACACCATGGTGACTTCCAGGCGCGCTTCGCCAATGCCGAGCCGCTGCCCTGTCCCTAGGCTGTTCACATTCAGACCATCGCTCGTGATGCTTTCTCTCAGCATGCCGGGTTGCAACTCCACGGCTTCGAGGGTTTCTCGATCGACGAGCAGCACTTGGCGGGTTCCGCCCGCCCGATTGCGCATGCGAACACCCTTTCAGACCGAAGTCGGCCAGGATTTGTGCTTCCCGAAGCTCTTCCATGGGCAAGTGCTTTTTCGGCGCGCGAAACAGGTTGTGCACGCTGGCCATACTCTTCAGCTCCCGGTTGCCCGCAAGGTGTTCCCTTGCCGCCCAATGTCTTTGCGGTAGTGCATCCGGTCGAAGCGAATCTTTTCAGCGGCGGCATAAGCTGAACCTAAAGCCGCGCCGAGGGTTGGGCCGACCGCTGTCACTCCCAGCACGCGTCCGCCGCTCGTGACGATTTCATTGCCGACACGCTTCGTCCCGGCGTGGAGGACTTTCACACCGGCAATCTGCTCCGCACTGGCTAGTCCGTCGACGGGCTTTCCCGTTTGGAATTTTCCGGGATAGCCTCCCGATGCCAGCACCACGCAAGCGCTCGCGCCGGGCTTCCAGCGCAACTTGGATGCGACCAAGCGGCCCGAAGCTACGTTTTGCAAAACCTCAGCCAAATCGAAATCCATGCGAGCCACAATCGCTTGCGTTTCCGGATCACCCAATCGGCAATTGAACTCGAGGACCTGGGGGCCGCAGGGACCGAGCATCAAGCCGATGTAAAGGAATCCCTGGTAAGGAGTTCCCTGGTCCGCGAGACCCGCCAAAGTCGGTTCCAGGACGCTCGCGACGATGCTCGTTCGAAGTTCCTCCGGCAGAAGCGCATCGGTCGAGTAGGCTCCCATTCCTCCGGTATTGGGGCCCTGGTTCCCGTCCAAAAGGCGCTTATGGTCGCGCGCGGGAACAAGGGGCGCGTATCTCTTCCCATCGGTCACGATGATGAACGACAGCTCGTCGCCCTCGAGTCCAGCTTCCAGGAGAATGCGCCTTCCCCCGGCACCGAGCTCGTTTTTCTCCATCACGCGCTCAATGAAATAGCGCGCCTGCTCGAAATCCTGTGCGACCAACACGCCCTTGCCGGCGCACAAGCCGTCGGCCTTGATCACCACGGGAAAGGTGAGGTTCGGGAGCGCGCTGTAAGCGTCCTTTGCGGAATCAAACGAGCCATACATTTTCGCGGTCGGGATGCGATGCCGCAGCAAAAATTCCTTCGAGAAAATCTTGCTTCCTTCGAGCTGCGCGGCTAGCTTCGACGGGCCGACGATGGCCCAACCGCGCTCGCGGAACGCATCACCGATGCCGTCGACCAGCGGCAACTCGGGCCCGACGACCGTCAGGTCGGGGAGCTTCTTTTCGGCAAACGCAACGAGCCCCGCCACGTCACCTGCGTCGATAGTCACGCACTCGGCATCTCGGGCGATGCCGCCGTTCCCGGGAGCGCACCAGATTTTCTCTACGCGGGGGCTCTGCTTCAGCTTCCAGACGAGCGCGTGCTCGCGTCCGCCCCCGCCAATCACCAGAATGTTCATGAGTCGCCCTCGGGACCACTCACCTTAGACGCTTCGAACGTTAGGTGTCAACCGGACTGGCACACGGTATCCCATCGAGCTTATCTACCTAGACTGGACGCAATATCCTCAGCTGACTTCCGATATAAGGAGTTGCGCCATGCTCATTCCGCTGCGACACGAAAACGTGGAGGGCCGTCGCTGGCCGCTAATCTCCATTGCTCGGGTGGTCATCAATCTTGTAGTTTTCCTAGCCACGCATGGGCAGATCGAGGATCAAAGCCCCAAGAACGGCGGAGTTCGCGGCCACATTCTGCTTCTCGCCGCCATGCATCCCGAACTTAAGATGGCCCCGGAGGTACAGGAATTTGTGACAACCTTTCAGCAACAGCATCCCGGCACGTGGAGAGAGGCGCAATCTCCGAACCGGGATGTGGCTGATGGCTGGGATGCCAGGATCCGCCTGATCGACGACCAGACGGCTCTACAACAGGAAATGGATTCGCTTGCGGAGCAGTTCTCGAGCGCCGAGCAGGCCTCCGTGCTCGAGCAATACGCCTTCACCCCAGCTCATCCGAAGCCCATCGCCTATCTGACGGCAAATTTTCTTCACGGGGGCTGGCTGCACCTCATCGAGAATATGTGGTTTCTGTGGCTCGCAGGCGCGATACTGGAAGACACCTGGGGCCGGGCTCATTTATCCCATGGCCTACTTTCTTGCCTGGGCCGCGGCACTGCAATTTCACGCCTGGCTGAACCCCGGCAGCCTTGCTCCCACTCTCGGCGCCTCCGGCGCCGTAGCTGCACTCATGGGCGCGTTCCTGGTGCGGTTTCCGAAAACGAAAATCGAAGTGGCCCTGGTCCTTGGACTTCGCAGCCTCACCAATCTGGCCTTGGGCAAGGGCATCCGATTTAAGGCTGCGGCCTACTGGCTTCTGCCGCTGTGGCTGCTGATGGAGATCTTTTCAGGCGCGCTGTTTGGTGCCCATTCTGGAGTGGCGCACTGGGCGCACGTTGGCGGCTTCGTTTTTGGAGCGCTCGCCGCTCTGGGCTTGCGCTATTCCGGGCTCGAGCACAAAGTCAACGAAGCCATCGAAGCCAAAGTGACATGGACCGCCGATCGCGAAATCGTCGAAGCTACCGGGCTGATGGAAAAGGGAAACTTGGACGAAGCTATCGGCACGCTGTAGAAATATATTGTCATGAAACCAAATTCGACTGACGCGCATTCCCTTGTGCAGCGAATTTATTGGCGCAAGAATGACATCCCCGCGTACCGGGACGCGGTCGTGAGACTCTGTCAGCTCCACTTGAGAGCCCAGGATTTCGATGCCGCACTCGAGGACTACGACGAATACAAAGAACTCAGGCGGCGAGACCATTCCGGCATCCACATGGCTCGAGCTGTGCCGCGCCGCCGAGGCCAAGGAACAATTTGATCGAGCGGTGGCTGACTATGAACGACTAGCCTCGGCTTACCCGGCGGAGCGGCAATCGCTGCTTGCCTTAATGGCGGCCGGCAGGCTCGCATTGCAAAGGCTGAATCGGCCGTCCGACGCGTTGCGCTATTACAAGGCCGCCGAAGCTTCTGCAGTGTCGCACCTCGACTGGCAAACGAACATTGCGGCTGGAATTCGGGAGGCCGAAAAGGCCCTCGGGGCGTCCTACACAAGCAAGCAATAAGGCCGGGCCGGCGGAAAAGCGGGGATGGGAGCAAGCCCGGCTGACAAGTGCCACCTTTGGCCGGAGTTTGCTCCTGTTAGCTAGCTATATATATTAGAGACGAATTACCTAGCGCCGGCGGCGCGAATGGGAATGGTTACGGAAGCGGAAGCGGTATCCGAAGAAGCCAGCATGTGGCAGCGCCCGTCGAAGATCCCGCCTGGATCAATGACCATGCAGGGCGAATGCACTTCCCCGGTCACTACGCCCTTGGCTTGAACCTCGACGCGGCCCCTGGCGAAAATCACCCCATCGAAGCGGCCGGAAATGACCACGCGATTGCCTTCGATCTGTCCTTCCACTTTGGCGCCGTCGCCAAGGACCACGGTCTGCTCCGAGATGATGTTACCCTTCACATTGCCATCGATGCGGAACGTGCCGGTGACCGTCAGCGTTCCTTCGAGGGTTACACCCTGATCGATGAACCCCGTCCACTCTTCACTGCTTGTACTGTCTGTCGCGTCGCCGTTTTTATTGGCGGTAGGCCACTTCCAAGGCATTTCGAGTTCTCCCGCAAGCTTCATCATACTTCTACTTTTAACCGGCGGCGAAAACAAGTCAACGTGACCGAAGTACGGGTTTGTCGAACTAAAGACTGCGCGAACGGACAGTTGTTCTGCAAGCAATCTTTCGAGCCAGCTCTTCCGGCGACTTCCGGGCCACAGGCGAAGCCGACCTGCGGCAATCCGCGTTTTCGCTCCGGCTACTTCATCAAGCGATCGTAGAGCCCCATCAACTGCTTGTCGTCGTAGAACTCGAGCACCAACTGCCCGGGTCGTATCTTGGTCCTTTGCCGCAAACTAATTCTCGTACCCAGGTGCCGCTGCAGCTCCTCAAGCGCGTTTTTGATGTTCGCGTCCAGGTGCGCCGGAGCTGACGGATGGGGCTGCTTTCCCTGTGCACGTCGCGCCGCCAGCTTTTCAATTTGACGGACCGTCAAAGCTCCTCGCGAGGCGCGGTGCGCGTAGCGCATGCGCAACTGCTGCTCGGGAACCGCGAGCAGCGCACGGCCGTGTCCGGCCGAGAGCTTCCCTTCTTCGATCCACTCCTGGATTTGCTTGTCGAGCTTGAGCAGACGAATCGCGTTCGCCACCGTAGCGCGGTCTTTCCCGGTCCTCTCCGCGACGGCATCCTGCGTCAAGTGAAATTCGTCCATCAATCGCTCAAACGCACGCGCCGCTTCTATGGGATTCAGATCCTCGCGCTGAATGTTCTCGACGAGGGTCATTTCGAGCGCGAGTTCGTCGGGCACTTGCCTCACAATGGCCGAGACTTTGTTGAGCCCAGCGCGCTGCGCTGCGCGCCAGCGGCGCTCGCCGGCGATCAGTTGAAAGCGCGAACCGATCGGCCGCAGGACCAAAGGCTGAATGATTCCGCTGGTCTTAATGGAGCGCGCCAGTTCGTCAAGGGCCTGCTCGTGGAATTTGGTACGCGGCTGATACGGGCTAGGCTCAATCAGGTCGATATCGATTTCCTGGGGACCACCTTGCGTGGCTTGGCGGGCGGGCATGGCCGCGACGGCGGAGGCGTTGGTTGCCGTGGCCTGAGGTTGCGGCGGTGGCGGCGCCGGCTCGGACCTTTTGCCTTCAAGCTCCCGAATGAGCGCTCCGAGTCCCCGTCCCAGTGCGTTTCTCGCCATTAGATATCACCTCTTTTGCAAGATGCGTGTAGCCTTCGGCCCCTTTGCTATTCGGGTCGTAGAGAATGATGGGTTTGCCGAAACTCGGGGCTTCTGCCAAGCGAACATTGCGCGGAATGATGCTCTTGAAAATCTGCTGCCCGAAGAAAGTGTGCAGATCGTTGGCCACCTGGCGCGAGAGCGTCGTTCGTTCGTCGTACATGGTCAGAAGAATGCCTTCGATCTCGAGGTTCGGATTCAAGGTCCGCCGGATGCGCATCAGCGTATCCAGTAGTTCCGATACGCCCTCCAAGGCCAGGTATTCGCACTGAATGGGAACAAGAACCGAACCTGCGGCGCACAAGGCATTCAACGTGAGCAAGTCGAGGGCAGGCGGACAATCCATAATAATGAAGGTGTACTTGTCATCGACAGCCTTGAGCGCCCCACGCAGCCGGTATTCCCTTTCTTCCGCCGACACCAGTTCAACCGCGGCTCCAGCGAGGTTTTTGTCGGCAGGGATGACGTCCAGTCCCTCCACTTGTGACTTCTGGATGATTCTGTCGAAGGGCTCGTTCAAAATCAGAGAGTGGTAGAGCGTATGACGGGAAGGATCTTTCGCAAAGCCGATCGCCGCGGTCGTATTGGCCTGGGAATCGCAATCGACGAGAAGGGTGGGCTGCTTGGCGGTGGCGAGACATGCGGAGAGGTTGACGGCCGTGGTTGTCTTTCCGACTCCACCTTTTTGGTTGGCAATCGCGATGATTCGTGCCACGGAGCCTCTCGAGCGGAAATCTAGCAAAGGACCGCTTCGCTTGCAAGATGTTTCACGTGGAACAAAAGCCGAGTGAGGAAATCCCCAGGGACGGTTCGCTTGAGAAGCTGGAATTCTTCGAACGAGCGGGGCCTTTCGGGCTGTGGTTTCACTTCCCCGGGCAAGGCTCGAGGATCCTGAGGGCAAGGCGTCCAAGGCACGCTACTCACATGAAACAGGCTCGAGCCACACGATTGTTCCACGTGGAACAGTTCGGTGGTCGGCCCGCCAGCCTCATCCCCGCTCGACGGAAAGGGGATCCGTCCCCAGGACTGGCATTCGGTTGCAAGGTGTTTCACGTGGAACAAAAGCAGAATGAGGAAATCGCAAAAGTCGGGTAGCGGTCCAGCGGCGCTACTCGCGTTCTACAACGCGGTATTGCGCACGGTCATGCGCTTCCCCAAGAACGGTTCGCTTTGAGAAGCTGGGATTCTTCGAAGAACGAGGCCTTCCGGGCTGTGGTTTTCACTTCCCCGGGCAAGGCTCGAGGATCCTGAGGGCAAGGCGTCCAGGGCACGTACTCTCACATGAAACAGGCTCGAGCCACACGATTGTTCCACGTGGAACAGTTCGGTGCCTGGCCCGCCGACCTCGTCCCGCTGGACGAAAAAGGTAATCCCCGTCCCCGGGACCGGCATTCGGTTGCAATATGTTTCACGTGGAACAAAATCCGAGTGAGGAAATCCCCAACGAAGGTTCGCTTGAGAGGCTCCCGTACTTACATGAAACAGGCTCGAGCCACAGGACGATTGTTCCACGTGGAACAGTTCGGTGCCTGGTCCGCCGGCCTCGCTTGAATGTTCCACGTGAAACAGTCTTGCCAGGCACGAAGCGCGTCCAGCGGGTTTTGAGAAAGCGTGGGAAGTCTGAGGCGTGTATTTAGCAGAAGAGGCGCGCGAGTGGGAAACGAAGTGTTCCACGTGGAACACTCTCTCGAGAGATCCGCATCGGCGAGCGCCGTTGGCACCCGAATCCCGAAGTCCCTTTGCAACATCTCCCAGACCGGACGTGGATCAGGGATTTCGTCGTCCCACAAGGAGGAGGCGTCGCAAAGAATTCGGCACGGGGATTGGCTCACGCCATTCCCAAGTCGGAACCTTCAATATCTCCGGTAGATCTTGGGACCCAATCCACAAGACCACATCTTTTGCCGCAACATGCCCCGAGTGCGCCCAGTTCAAGAAAACCGGGTACTCGCCGAGGGCTCGTGCACAAGCGAAATCGAGCGGGGCAATTTCTTCCCCTAGCTCCTCGTAGCGTCGCACCAGTACTTGGGCGTCTCGGAGCCCCAGCACTCGAATGACTTCCGCCAGGAACGCGGCCTTTTTGATGTTCGACTCGATGAGGAAAACTTGCAAGCTAGGGCGCAGGATTTTTAGCGGCAAGCCCGGGAACCCGGCACCAGTACCCACGTCGGCGAGCCGACCACGCTCGATCGGCACGGAAATCCCCGCTAACATGCTTTCGCAGAAGTGCCGGTGGAGGATATCGAGCGGATCGCGAATCGCCGTCAAGTTGAGCTTATCGTTCCAAGTCAGTAGAATCTTTATATAGTCTTGAATTTGCAGGATTTGGTCGTCGTACGACGGCAATTTGAATTCTTCGAGGGCGCGTCGAATGACCGCCATAGAGGGCAGCGGTGGGCTGACCATGGCCATAGTAGTTACTCTTAATCGCCTTCTATTGCAAAGCGCTTCTTCCCGAGCCTATGTTGTGTTTCGACCGAGATATCGCCGCCCGGCCACCCCGGCCACCACGTCGACGGAGGCATGCCAGAAAACTGCGGGTACTAGACTATTGTACGCCAATCGGCTCGCTCCTAACAGCCAACCCACGACAAGGGTCATCACCATGCCGCCTGTCCCCTGGTAGCTGTGGGCCAGGCTAAAGAGCAGCGAAGAGACCAGCACGACGACCCAAGCCCCGAGCCCAGCGCTCGACAGGGCAGCCATGACAAATCCGCGATAGAGAAACTCTTCGCAAAGCCCCGCGGTCGCGGCGAGCGCGAGGTAAGGAAGCAGCTCCAGCGAGGACTGCGGCAGAATGCGCTCGGCAACCGCCTGCATCCCTCCGCGGGAGCCGGGAGGAATGCGCCCGACACGGCGCAGGTTCAGCCACTGAAGGCCACCCATTATTGCCGCGCCCACAAGCCCGCCGAGGAGTAGCCTGGTTCGGCCGTGAAACACCAGGCCTAGCTGCCGCGCGCTATACCCATGCACCCAGACGCGCCACCCCACGACCGCAACGGCGAGCCACTGGAAGGCGATGGTCGAGGCATAAAGCACCAGCCGCTCCATCGAGCTGACTTGCGTCATGGCCAGGAGCTTCTTCATGCGCGCGCGGCCGCGCCAGGGCAGGAGTACGCCGAGAGCAAAGAAGATCAACCAGAAGTCCCAAGGCATCCGCAGATAAGAACACTTTCCGGCGGCTTGACGCAAGACAGGAGTGGGAGGGTGATTTCGGACCGCGCGACCTTATCTCTGGTCGCCGAAGATGTTGTGACCCAGCGTGTCGTATCCAACCGACTACGGAGGGGCTTGACTCGTCGCGAGATCAATGAGCAGTATGTCCGAATTCTCGATCAGGCGGTCGAATACAATCCGCCCGCCGTCGCGAGTAACATCAAAGGTCCGCATCACTGCGGAACTGCTCAGCCGAGTCAAACGCCTTGAGCGCATCGTGCTGAGGTCGAGCAGCCAAAAGTCCTGCTCGGCCATGGTATTTCCAACCATATAGACGAGGCCCGTGCCATCGGGCAGGAACCGCGCCCGCTCACCTTGGCGCTGCACTTTGATGTCCGGTAGCGTCGCCGGCGTACCGTCCGGGCGTACTGCCAGGAGCGGTGTGAGCGTGAACACCTGAGGTCCGCAATACACGATCAGGTCTCCGCGCGGAGACCACACAGGATCGAGGAACGGTCCTGTTGCAATCCGAACCGGCGAGCCGCCGTCAACAGGTAGCTTGAACAAACCCAATCCACTGCGGTCGCTGCCGGCTACCACAATCCATTTGTCGTCAGGAGACCAGGAAGCTGTGCCCCGAAGATCAACATCGCTCGGGAGGGGGCGGAGTCCCGTTCCATCCGCCGTCATTACGTGCATCTGTTGCTTCCCGTTTCGCCTCAGTGGAAACGCAACGTCCCTCCCGTCCGCCGAGACTGCCGCAGGCGACTCGAGCGCGCCGTCGGAGCCCTTCCAGACCTCCAGCGCTTTCCCATCGCGATAGCTCCACAGTCCGTCTGCTCCGTCTCGCGAAGATAAGTAGAACAACGATCCGCCTCCGAAGCGCGGCGCCTGCGAGCGCGCGGTGGGCAGTTGAAAAGCTTCGACGTCCTGTTCCTCGACAACGTGACTCGTGATCGGAACGCTCCACAAATTGATCCGAGGGTTCACGACACTCGCAGCGAGACGCCGACCATCCGCTGTGGCTGCCAGAGCGGTGTATTGTTCCAAGCCCGAACTCACGCGGCCTGAAGTTTGGGTTTCTCTATCGAACGCCCACAACCATGGGCCAGCCCCGTCTTTGTCGTGGGCGACGAAAAGAATCGTCCGCTCGTTGATCGGGGTCGCGTACGCAATATCAGCGTTGAGATGCGTGAGTTGTTCTGGTTCTCCCCCGTCCGGCGTAATGCGCCACAGATCCATCTCTCGCGTGGCTGGCCTGCCGCGCACAAAGTAGATCGAGCCTCCATCCTTCGACCAGACCTGATAGTGGTTGTGCAATCCGGGCTCGTTCTGCAGGATTAGGCGCTGATTGGCGCCGTTGTGATCGGCCACAAATGTCGGGTCGCCTGCTTGACAGGTGTGATAGACCAGCCGCGTCCCATCGGGCGACCAGGCAACCTCTGCGGCGCTTTCATCCAGAAAATTGCGCGGCGCCCCGCCCATCAGCGGCCATAGCTTGAGCCTCCTGCCCTCTATTCCCGCGCTCCACACTTCTGATCCGTCCCCTGAGAAGCCGACCGCACGGAGAGGCGCACGCGCATCTCCGATGCGACCCTGGGTAAGGTTCGCGAGACTGTTACCGTTGGCTTGAATCAGCCAGATGTCGAAGGCGCCGCTCCTGTCGGAAAGGAACGCCGCAAATTTCCCGTCCGGGGAGATAGCAGGGTTGCTTTTGGCTCCTTCGAAGTTGGTGAGTCGTGTGAATTGCGCACCGGAAAGCGGATTACGGTCTGTGGCCCGGGGGGCGATTGGCGACGACCCACGCAAGCAATCCCGCCACTAGCAACGCCATAAGAGTCCATGGCAACCACGCGTGACGCTCCGCGACGACCACCGCGGAAGCCGCCACTCGCGCGGCGCTTGAATCCGTGTCGCGTTTGAGGCGTTGGAGGTCGGTGCGAATATCGGAAGCGTGCTGATACCGGAAGTCTCGATCCTTCTCCAGTGCCTTGTTGATGATTTCGGTTAGCTTTGCAGGCACGTCGGGATTCAGGCGGACAGGAGGAACTGGAGCTCCATCGAGAATTTCCCTGAAGATCAGACCAGGACTTTCCCCGCGGAATGGCAATTGCCCTGTCGCCATTTCATATAAAACTACCCCGAAAGAAAACAGGTCGGTGCGAGCATCGAGTTCCTTCCCGCTAACGTGTTCCGGCGACATGTACGCGACGGTCCCCAAGGCACTCCCTGGGCTAGTCAGGTGATCCGCGTCTAGCTCCCGAGTAGCGAGGGTTGGCTCGCTGCCTGCAGTACACTCCGTGGCATCGAATGACGAAAGCGACTATTGTTCAACTGCGGTAGCCGCAAGCACAAAGGGCGCGACCCCGCTATAATTGAGGCGCAGTACAGTGAGGTGCGGCTTGACGCCAACCGTGAAACTGACGGCGATGGTCAAGGCAGCGGGTTGAGCGGCGAAGCTGAGTCCCAGTTTGCTGGACTCCGTTTTGCGCGGCTTGCCGCGGGCCAATGATCCGAACGTGCTCGTTGGCTTTGAAACCAACGACGACGCTGGGGTGTATCAACTCGGGCCGGAAATGGCACTGGTGCAAACGGTCGATTTCTTCACGCCGATCGTGGATGATCCGCACACGTTTGGGCAGATCGCCGCAGCCAATTCGCTGAGCGACATTTACGCCATGGGCGGCAAGCCCATCTCCGCGCTGTCGATCGTCGGCTTTCCCGACAAGGGCGAACCGAAAATTCTCGAGCAAATTTTGCGCGGCGGCCATTCCAAAATGGCGGAGGCGAAGTGCAGCGTCATCGGCGGGCACTCGATTCGAAACGACGACATTCAATTTGGCTATGCGGTCACGGGTTTGATTCATCCGCAACGGGTTTGGCGCAATGTAGGCGTGCAAACGGGCGACGTTCTGCTGTTGACCAAAGCCCTCGGGACGGGCGTGCTCTCGACGGCGCTCAAGAAAGATGCCGCGGCGGCCGGGGATCTCCGAGCAGCTATCGCGTCGATGTCGGAGCTGAACCGAGTTGCCTCGGAGGCGCTTCAGGAATTCGAGGAGAAGGCTCAATCCGCCCACCCGATTCATGCCGTCACGGACATCACCGGATTCGGTTTGCTGGGGCACGCGCGAGAAATGGCGCTAGGAGATCCGGCGCGACACATCGCGGCGGCTTCGCTGCAAATCGATCACACGGCGATCCCCTATTTGCCCGGCGCGGAACAAGCGGCGCGCGAAGGCTTTCTCCCCGGCGGCTTGAAAAATAACCGGGAGTTCCTTGGCGATTGCGCAGGCTTCGCGGAAGGTGTTCGGCAGGAATTCCGCGACCTGCTCTTCGATCCGCAGACTTCGGGCGGCCTGCTCGTTGCCCTCGCACCGGAATTCGGCAGCCAGGCACTGGAAGTCCTTGGCCACCACGGCGTGAGTGCCCGTCGCATCGGCGTGGCCATTCCAAAAAGCAAGCCGCTGATTTCCGTACAATGAGTGGGGATTCTCAAAAAGCAGATCCCTCTGCCTAAGGCCGCGGAAGACGGCGATCTGAGGGTGCGGGATAACCGTTCGGTGCGGTGGGGCTCGGATGACATCATCTTTGGCGTGACCGAAGAATCGGAACAAAGTCCCGGGAGGAGAAAGGCGCGGGTCTAAAGAGAGCCGCCACTGCAAATGGACACCATAACGCACGGAATCGCGGGAGCGCTCATCGGGAAGGCGATTTTTGGCGGCGAGGATCTGTTTGGTCCGTCGACTGGCGTCGCGAGCGTAAGAGAAAAGAACGGGTCTCGAGACCTGCCACGATCCAAGGTGAACCGGGGCCGCATTGTGACTTGGTCGCTCATGCTCGGAGCGATCTTCCCGGACTCCGATGTGCTTCGCGACCTGCTCTCGCACGACCGGCTGCTCGTTGTCACCTGGCACAGGAGCATCACTCATTCGCTCGTGATGCTTCCGCTTTGGGCGCTGCTGCTTGCGGGAATCACGCGCGCTTTCACAAGCTGGCGCAAATGGGAGGCGCCTTCGTTTGCTGCGCTCAGTCGAATCTATGCAGTCGGCATTCTGAGCCACATCCTGCTGGACCTGGTAACTTCATTTGGCACCATGATTTGGTCGCCGCTTAAATGGTCGCGTCCCGCCTGGGACCTGCTGTTTATCGTCGACTTCACCTTCACAGCCATCCTCCTGGTTCCGCAGTTGCTCGCTTGGGTTTATTCCGAGCCTGCGAAAATGTGGTCTCGCGCCCTGGGCACCTGGCTCGTATTCATGCCGGTCCCGGTGATGGTGGCCCGCCTCGCCGAAGCGGTGGAGGCGCCGATTTCGGGACAAACGGTTTTGGGCGCAATGATGGTCATCACGGCGGTTTTTCTTCTACCCTCCATTCGTGGTTGGGGCCTGAAAATGCGACATGGCCGGTGGAACAGCGCGGGGTTTGCCGCGGCCTTGGCTTACGTTGCCCTCACCATTTTTGCGCATCGCGTGGCTCTCGCGCGCATCCACAAGTTCGCGGAGCTCGATCATTTGCAGGTCGCATCGATTGGCGCACTTCCGCTTCCACCCTCGCTTTGGCATTGGGACGGGTTGGTGCGGTCTGAGCGCGGGGTCTACGAGCTGCGCATGGATCTCGCCGACACGTCGGCGAGCGACACCGACTTACTTGCGCACGAGCATCGTTATTATCCCGACACGCCGCCGAATTCCTACATTGAAGAAGCCAAACGCTTGCCGGAAGTCCAGAAAGTATTGTGGTTCGCGCGTTTTCCGGTGACGCGTTTTCACAAAGAGGGCGGCGAGGCCATCGTGGACATCATGGATGTCCGATTCTCACGTACCACTGCCGGGCGCCCGCCCGCCTTCACGTATCGTGTTCGCTTCGGAGAGGACGGCAGCCTGCTTTCCCAAGGTTGGGCGACACGTTAAGGTGGAAATTCCTCTACCCGGCGAAACAGGCTTTTCGGATTGCCTATCCCTTGCGCTTCGAGTTCGTCGAACAGGCATGACCTCTCGACTGACCTGCCTTGTGTTGTGGTCCGCTCGTATGGGGTTGGTCCTTGTTTGCGCGGCTGCTTCGGCCGAGGAAGCAAACCGCGTCCAAATTCACACCGACTTCACGGAGGGCGATGCTTCGCTGGCCATTTTGAATGAGCGCCACGCTGGCTAGCCGCCCACCGACGCGGCCGACGCGGATTGGGAATTGCTATTTTCGACCGAGCCCTACCAGCGCCTCAACGCACCAGCGAACTGAGCTCCAGACCCTTCGAAGCTCCCGCGTCTCATCAAAAACCGTCGTTGAGCCGCTAGAAACAGCCATCGCATGCTAACGAGCAGGTGGTTTGCTGTCCGCTGGCTGAATGACCACTTGCCGGTCTTCTCCGATGCCGACGCTTTGCGTGCGCACCCCGGGAATGTCTTTCACCGCCAGGTGCACGATGCGGCGCTCGCGGGAAGACATGGGATTTAGGCGGAAGGGCTGCTTGGTTTGCTGCACGCGTTCGGCAGCGACACGCGCGGTCATCTTCAATTCTTCGAAACGCAGCGCGCGGTATCCGCCGCTATCGATGTGAATTTTCTCGTGGTATGCAGGTTCCAGTCGCAGCGCCTTGAAGGCCAGGTGTTCGAATGCCTTCAAAACGTCGGCGCCTCGCTCCAACAACATTTCCTTGTCGCGCCCGTCGAGGTCGGCGACCACCTCCGCCTCGCCTTCTGCCGGCGAGCCGTCCCCGGAAACCGCGCGCACGTTGACCTTCAATTCGAGGCCGGAGGCGCCCACGATGTTTTCGAGAAACTGCCGCAGCGCCTCGGCGGTGGCCTGGCGGTCGAGCTTTCCGTCTCGAATGAGTTCAGAGGACATAAGTCGTTTTATCTACAATGGCGCGCCCGGCAGTAGCAAGCACAAGTCGCAAAGATCGCCACAGAGAAAACCGCAGGCTTCCGGACTCACCCTGCCCTACAACCCTGCGATCGGGAGACTGCCCGCTAAGATTTCTTGCCATTCTTGTCGCGCGCGGGTTTGCCCGGAACGGGCAGCGGATGCTTCCGGTTCAAATACCACTGCTGCGCGATCCCCACCACGCTGCTCGTGAGAATATACACCGCCAGGCCGCTGGGATAGGGGATAACCATAAACATGGCGGCCATGCCGATGGGCATGATTTTCATCATGGCCTGCTGCTGCGGGTCGGTGGCGGTCATGGGGGTCATCTTCGACACTAAGTACATCGACAAACCCATCAGCAACGGCAAAATGTAATAGGGATCCTTTGCCGACAAATCCGTAATCCAGCCGAACCAGGGCGCGTGGCGCAGTTCGATGGTCCCCTGCAGAGCGCGATACAACCCAAACCAAATGGGAAACTGCAGAAGCTGCGGGATGCAGCCGCCCACGGGATTGATGCCCTCCTTGCTGTAGATCGCCATCACTTCCTTGTTCATTTCCGCCTTGCGCGGATCGCGCATGGAATACTTCTTGTACTTTTCCTGAATGGCTTTGACTTGCGGCGCCACGCGCTGCATTTTCAGCGTCGTTTTGTAGCCGGAGAGGCGCAGCGGGAAAAGCAGCATGTTCAAAATCAGAGTGAGGGCGACAATCGCCCATCCCCAATTCGGAATGTAGCTGTGCAGCCACTTCAAGCCGTGGAACAGCGGCTCGGCAATGAACTCGAGCCATCCGAAATTCACCAAACCCTGCAGGGGCGGGTTCATTTTTTTCAAGTCGTCGTAATCTTTCGGCCCGACATAGACGCGCAGCCCGAGCGTGCTGGAGGAAGAAGCCGCCGCAACTTCAGGCAGCGCTTCGGGAGTAGCTTGCTCACAGACCTTAACCGTCTGCGGAGCCTTCCAGTAGCGCGTCTCGAGCGTTCCCGGCGCGGAGCCGCTCGGCGGAAGAAACACAGCCGCAAAGTAGGTGTCCTCGATGCCAACAAAGTCTTTCCCACGCTGCCACAGACCAGGGCCCCACTTGTCGAGGTCTTCGAGCTTCTTGTACGAGTAGTTCGTGATTTTTCCGCCTTCGCTGTAGTACGTAGTCACCCTATCGATCGGAGCAGGATTAGCTACCGTGCAATCTCCAAATCCGCCGAGCCACGCAAGTCCCGCATTGGTGGGGTTGCCGTTCCGCTTGGCGGAGGTTTCCACGCGCACGAGGTAGCTGTGATCGAAGTGAAAATGTTTCGTAACTTCCAGTTGGCCGTCACTCCAGGTGAACTCCACGTCGGTGGGTGCATCGAGCGTGCTTGCGGGTGTTGAAACACGATAGAGCCCGCCGTTCGCGGCGTTTTGCAGTTGCTCATCGTCAAGAATCACGGCAAACGGCCAGCCACCGGTTTGCTGGGAAGCTTCCGCGTGCACCAGGTCGAGCACGCACGGCGGATTGGAACCGTCCCTGCACTTCTGCGGCGGTTTCGTATCGTCCGTATACTTCTTGAGCTTCCAGCTCTTGACCACGGCACCCTTGTTCGAAATCTCGACGCGATAAAGATTGTTCTCGATGGTTATCGTGCGTTCCTCAGAATCACTGATTCGCGGAACGTTCACGGGCGTCGCGGCAACTGCGGCTCGTGCCGGTGCGCTCTCGGAGCCTTTTCCCTCGGAGGGAGCAGCTGTGGAGGGACCGGAAGTGGCGGGACCTGTTGAAATCGGCCGGTTCGGGCGCGGGGGTTGCACCTGCGGCTTCGGCCCATAATATTTTGCCCAAACCAGAATCACCAAAATCGACAGCAGCGACGCCACAAGAATTCGCAATTCCGGCGTGAACTTGTCCTTTTGTCCGGGAACGACACTCAAGAATGCACCTCATGCGGAATCTCTCGAGAGTGGGTCGCGATGGTTGCGGCGTGCCGAGTCTCGTCCCAAGCCTCTGGGACCGGGTCGTAGCCGACCTTGCGCGAAAGAGGATGGCACCGCAGCAGTCGCTTCAAGCCCAGCCAAATCCCACGCGCCACGCCAAAGCGCTCGATCGCTTCGTAGGCATACTGCGAGCAGGTGGGATGAAAGCGGCAGTTCCCCGCAAACAGAATGGACAGATAGGTCTTGTAGAACCTAAGAGCCAAAAGGGAGATGTGCACCGGCAGCGACAGTGGGACAGAGTTCAGTCCGTCCTCTTCTCTTTGGAGCTTCGCCATCTTTTGTTCGCTCACTTCCTCGCCTGCCCGGCGCTTTCGAGCAGCCGCAGCAAATCCGCCGTAAGCTCCGCAAACCGCGCTTTGGCCACCCCGCCCTTCGGGTGAATTACGATGTCCCATCCCACGGGTATCTCCCTCCGGTGGCAGCGCACGATTTCGCGCACGCGCCGCCGGATGCGGTTGCGCACCACCGCGCCGCCGAGCGCTTTCTTAATGCTGACGCCAAAGCGGCTCTGCGGCAATTCGTTGGCGCGAAAGAAAACTGTGAAGTGGGAGCTCGAGCGGCGCCTTCCGGCGCGGTAGACAGCGTCAAATTCGCCGCGCCTCACAAGCCGCGCCTCGCGCGGAAACGTCATCGCCTCTTTGCCCGCAGGGCCGGACATCGGCGGGCTTCCGGCGCTACTCAGGGGTGAGCCGATGGCGCCCCTTCTTGCGCCGCGCCGCGAGCACTCTGCGGCCGCCTTTCGACTTCATGCGTGCGCGGAAACCGTGCGTCTTCGCGCGACGGCGGCGTCGCGGTTGATAGGTGCGCTTTGGCAAAGCAATCCCCCTTTGTAGTACGCAGCCGCGCGGTGGTCCATTTCACCAGCGGTGCGAACAGCCCATAGCCACTTTTGCGGCTGATTTCGAATTTCTTAGTGTATGCGACCCTTGCTCACAGGGTCAAGAAAGGTGGGGTAGCTTAGGTACTTCGCTTTTTCCGATTTTTCTAAGCCACGCAACATCTCTAGGTGCGCCAATCAAGAATTTCGGATTCTCTGCAGCTCGAGCCGAGTTCGTTCAGCTTCCAGCGCGCTTCTTCCTGCTGCGGCGTCGTCTACGCATTGTGCGCGCCGCTATTCCAGTCCGATGGAATGCGTAAGACGTAGGATCTGCATGAGGGGACCTCCTCCCTCCGGGAGCTGCGAACTCCCGAGATTGTTTCTGCCGGAGGGCCTCACGGCCCTCCGGCTCCAATCCGCAGATCCTACAACCAACACAGCGCATCCGTTGCACCGGCGGGATAGACATCTCTATCCCTGCGGCGATTCACCGAACCGTCACAGTCGTGTCCGGGGATCTCTCGCAATCGCTTCCACTCAGGCAGGACTTAATCTTGAGAAAAAAGAATGCCGACGAGAGAAAGAAAATGCGGGCCGCTACAACGAGGCATCCGACGAAGATCTCCAAGGGCTTGGTAGTTCCCCCCCCCGCAAAATATCAAGCAATTAGACTTCCTGCGCTCAGATGCCTGGCAGACGTCAGTCAGTGCTTTTACCGGATGCCCATTCACGCTGAAGAAGTGTCAATTAGCAATTCAAGGTCTATAATCACGCCACTTATGCCGCGGCATCCAAGCACTGTTTCGGCGTTCCGGAGGTTCAGTGAAAAAAGCATTGCGTGCATTTCTTTTCATACTACTCACGCTTCCAGCAGTTGCGCAACAGAGGGAAATGAAGCCGGACCTTCCTGTCGAGAAGTGGACCGGCAAGACCGTCATGTTAATCGGCGCGCATGCTGATGATGATCAGTTGTCGCACGGCACTCTGGCGATGCTGCAGGCGCATTCGAATCAAGTCTATGTTGTCACACTCACCACCGGGAACGTGGGTACCCAAGATCCAAATCTCTCCAGGATGCAGCTGGCGCAAATTCGGAGGAAGGAAGAATTGGCGGCTCTGGCGGAGTTGGGCATTCCTGGCGACCATTACATCAACCTAGGCTATGACGACGGCCTCTTGGAGTTTGAGGATCGCAAGGCGGTTGTGGAAAACCTCGTTCGATGGATTCGCAAGCTCCGTCCTGATGTCCTTTTCGCATGGGACCCGGGCAAGAATTACCAGCGCTGGCACAAGTCGGACCATCGCGCCGCCGCCTATTTGGCAGCGGACGCAGCGCGGGCGGCCATGTGGCGATTACTATTCGAGGGTCAGATCACCCAGGAAGGCCTTAAGGAGTACATGATTCCCGAATATCTTTTCTTCAATGACTATGACTATGGGGACGAAAACATCACCGTGGATATCAGCGACTTTGTTGAGAAAAAGGTGAGCGCCGGAGCCAAGTACATCAGCCAATTTGGGCCCGGCTGGAAGAACTACAAGCCAGACCTCTCCGAGACCGAGCTGAAAGAAATGAAAGAGATGACGCGCAAGCACGTTCGAATGAAAGATGGAAAGGCTTTCGAGGGCTTTCGCTACTACCGTGGACTGCCAGATGGCCTGGGTAAATAGCGCCAGCACTTCCATGCTTCTCAACTCCTCCTCGCTCATCTCTGGGCGCTTTGACCGTCGAATTCATCGACTCTCTGACATCAGTTCCGTTGCCGCTTTTGAGGTCGACCATCCCGCGACTGTTGCCGGCAAGCTCGCGGCCTTGGTGCGAAATTGTCGGCAAACGTGCGTTTTCTGGAGATCGATTTCGATCGGGGGCCTGGTCGAGACGCTCGAGTCGGAGAGATTCGATTCTGGGTCACTCGAATTTGGAAGCGACGCTGTATGTAAGGGTCGCGAGCCGTTCAACTTGGACTCTGCACCTGTACGAAATCTGGACCTCTCACCAGTACCGCAGCCACACGTCGATCCGTACGCTGGCCTAGGGGGCTATGCGCATCCCAGAATGTTTGTTCAAACAATGGCTTCGCTAAGGCGCGCCCGATTGCAGACAGGGAGAGTTACTTCGTGTCTGGGCCAACTTTGCTTATGGGTAGTTACGATTGTACCGTTGATTGGAATCTGGGGATGCACGGGCTCAGTTAGCGGACCAGGCCAATCTGTACCGCCTCCGAGCACCACCTACAGCATTTCCGGGACGATCAGCCCGAATGCGGGCGGCAGTGGCGCGACGGTGACGCTCAGCGGAGCGGCCAGCGCGACGTCCACGACGAACACCAGCGGTAGTTACACTTTCACGGGCTTGGTGAATGGAACTTACGCGGTCACCCCAAGCAACACCGGATACACATTCAGCCCGGGCAGTCAGAGCGTCACGATCAGCGGGAGCAACGTCATCGGCGTGAACTTTACGGCGACGGGGCTTCCGGGCACCACCTACAGCATTTCCGGGACGATCAGCCCGAACGCGGGCGGCAGTGGCGCGACGGTGACGCTCAGCGGAGCGGCCAGCGCGACGACCACTACGAACACCAGCGGTAGTTACACCTTCACGGGCTTGGTGAATGGAACTTACGCGGTCACCCCAAGCAACACCGGATACACATTCAGCCCGGGCAGTCAGAGCGTCACGATCAGCGGGAGCAACGTCATCGGCGTGAACTTTACGGCGACGGGGCTTCCGGGCACCACCTACAGCATTTCCGGGACGATCAGCCCGAACGCGGGCGGCAGTGGCGCGACGGTGACGCTCAGCGGAGCGGCCAGCGCGACGACCACTACGAACACCAGCGGTAGTTACACCTTCACGGGCTTGGTGAATGGAACTTACGCGGTCACCCCAAGCAACACCGGATACACATTCAGCCCGGGCAGTCAGAGCGTCACGATCAGCGGGAGCAACGTCATCGGCTTGAACTTTACGGCGACGGCGCCGGTCGCCCATTCTGTGACGCTGAATTGGTCGGGCAGTTCATCGAGCGTTGTCGGCTATAACATCTATAGGAGTCCGGTGTCAGGTGGGCCTTATACGAAGATGAATTCCAGTGTTATAACCCTGCTCACTTACACGGACACGACCGTGCAAGCGGGGCAAGTTTATTACTATGTCGTTACGTCTATGAACTCTAATAACGTGGAGAGTAGCTACTCGAATGAGCTTTCGGCGACGATTCCGACACCCTAGAGTGCTGAAGGAGGGCCTCCCACGGCAGGATCACGCGGCGAGGTTGGGACCGGATTCGTGTGGGAAACCCTTGGGGGGATCCGTGAGCGTTTGCGGGCCGTGGTTCGACAAACTTGGCGCATTGCTGGCGACGGCGAAAGATTACAGCGGTACGCCCCATGCTGGAATACCTTTCGACCGTCCGACGGGGACGCGTGCTGCTGCTTGTAGCCATAAATTCGCGTTCAAGATAGTACTCAGTCTCGTATTCGTGCTGTTTTCTCTGGCAATAGAGTCTGTGGCACAAACGCCGTCAGGGCCAGTGAATATCAGCGGACAGAACGGCACGGTCATAGATGGTGTCCACATCACCAATCCAAATGGCGACTGCCTGACAATCACGAACTCGACGAACATCACGGTGCGCCGTTCGGAGATAGGGCCTTGCGGAGGACACGGGATCAACATTTCGGGCGGCGGCACGATCAACATCTATGATAGTTATATCCATCCGGAAAAGCCGCTCTCAACGAGCTGCTGCGACACGCACGATGGAATTCTGGTCGTGGGAACATCTGGCGTTTCGATCCAGGGCAACGTGATCGCCTATGGCGAATCCAACATAGAAGCAAACAACGTGAGCAACGTCAGTGTAATCGGGAACCTTCTGCTGAACCCGATCAACTCCGATCCCTCACAGCCTGCCCCTAACCAGAGCCGCGGTCAGAATTTTCAAGTCTATTACGGCAGTTCGAATGTAACGGTACAGAACAACTACGCTTTGTCCAGCCTGGACACGACGAAGTATCTCTTCCCAGAGAACCAAGAAGACTCGATAAACTTCGGCGTCACTACCGGCATCGTCGCTAGAGGAAACTACGTCACGGGTGGACATAGCAACTCCGGATGCGGGATCATTGCTGACGATTCAGCGAATAGTGCCCAGTTTAGGTCAAACGTCCTTGTGGATACTGGGCAGTGCGGCATCAGTATCGCGGACGGCACAAATCAGGTCATCGACGGCAACAAGATTCTCAATACCACGCCTGTAGCTGGCGGAGGCAACACCGCAATAAGCGTATGGAAGCAGTACAGCTCAGCGTGTGGACCGGTGCAGGTATCGAATAACATCGCTAGTGCTCTGGACACCAGTGGCAATCCGAATAGTTACTGGGACGGTGGCGGTTGTGCTCCCGTGACGCTTACAAACAACGTCTTTGATGCGGCTGCGGCGGCCCTGCTCCAGCCAGTCTCCACGAATTTGCCGCCGCCTCCGATTCCACCGCAGCCATTTGCCTGTGCCGTTGTTTCGCCCTATACGAATAACACGAGCCTGCCTTCTTGTGGCGGATCGTCGAGCGGCCCGCCATCGCCGCCAACTCTGCTAACGGCAACAGTGCATTGAGCGGAGAAACTCAAAAAAGGAAGGCCGGGTTAAGCGATCAGCGCAAGGCAGCTCGCGTGTATTCGGTCGGAGGTCAGAGCGAGAACTGACTGGGTCCGTCTACTCGAAGCCTCCTTATCCGGTCTGAAAACAGTTCTCACATCATGACGCAAGGACGCAAACGACGTTCGATGGGGGAAGAAAAGTGGGCTTTGGAATTTGCTCTGCGGCTCTGCTCACTGAGTTACGAACTATCCCGACCCCGGCTCTGCCAAGCCGCTCCACAAGCCATATACCAACTTTATATCTATCGATCGAGGTAACTGTCCTTGGGTACAAGCCTTGCATCCTGGCTCATTTAGGACCTAGTGATCAGTGGTTTCACTCCCCTTCGTTGGTCCTAAATATCACCTTTGGTCAAGTTTACTAGCGGCGCATCGGGGGAGGCAGGCATGCACAGGCGAAGCAGGACGTCCAAAATTACCTTGGGACTCGTCTTCGGGCTCGCTTCGCTACTCCTCATCGGGGCGAAAGCTTCCTTCGCTCAGGTTCCCCAGGTTCAGCATGTGATTATCGTGGTGGAAGAGAACACCGACTACGCTGATGTATGCGGCCCGAACAACACTAGTAGCATGCCGCTTTTGTGCGGCCTCCAGATCCAGGGCAGCTTTTCGGCTAACTATTACGCGCCCACGCACCCGTCCATCGGCAACTACAACGACTTGGGCTGGGGCGTGGTCACGACCAACAACGACGGCTGCAATCCTAGTTCCTGCGGATTCCCATATACCGGCGATAACATTGTTCGGGAGGTGCAGGCAGTTAGCAAGACGTGGAAGGGTTATTCGGAAAGTCTGCCGAGCACCTGCTATTTTGGGGGAGACAGCGGCCAATACGCCGTCAGGCACAGCCCGATTCCCTACATTTCTGATGTGCAGAGCAACTGTCTGAACCGCTATGTTGCTTTTGAGGATCCTAACTTGGGGTTCGCTCACGATCTTGCAGCAAACATGCTGCCAAATTATGCGTTCATCGCCCCCAACCTTTGCGATGACGGGCACGACTGCACCCTTCCTGGAAGTCCCATCCCGGATCAATGGCTCCAGAATAATGTGATTCAGCCCCTGCTTAACGGCGGACACCTAGACCCAACGACCGGCGACACCGTCCTCATCGTCACCTTTGATGAGTCCAATGCCGACAACACCAACGGAGGCGGCTTGGTCTACTGGTTTATGATGGGCAAGGGAGTCAAGCAGAACTATCAGTCCACCGGACCCAGCGCATCTCCCGGATTTTACTCTCATGAAAGCACTTTGAGAGTCATAGCGGAGCTGTTGGGGGTTAGTTTCAGTGGATTGGGCGGTGCGGCGAGCGCTCCTGATATGACCGAGTTCTTTGGGCCCTCGGGCCCAGCGCCGGTAGCGAGCCTTTCCCCCACCTCACTGACCTTTGCCAGCCAAAGCGTGGGGACCACCAGCGCGGCGCAAACAGTGACACTGTCGAACACGGGGACCGCGACCCTGACCATCAGCAGCATCGTGGCCAGCGGGGACTTTGCTGAGACCGACAACTGCGGCGGCTCGCTGGCGTCCGGGGGGAATTGCAGCATCAGCGTAACGTTTACGCCGACGGCATCGGGGACGCGGACCGGGAGCTCGAGTGTCACGGACAACGCTTCTGGCAGCCCACAAACTGTAGGTCTAACGGGCACCGGGGCGGCGCCTACGACTACGGCTAGCCTTTCCCCTACCTCACTGACCTTTGCCAGCCAAACCGTGGGGACCACCAGCGCGGCGCAAACGGTGACACTGTCGAACACGGGCACCGCGACCCTGGCCATCAGCAGCATCGTGGCCAGCGGGGACTTTGCTCAGACCAACAACTGCGGCGGCTCCTTGGCCGTGGGGGGAAATTGCGCCATCAATGTGACGTTCTCTCCCACGGCGTCGGGCACACGGACGGGAAGCCTGCGAGCAACCGACAACACCTCGGGGAGTCCACAGACCGTGAGCCTCACCGGTGCTGGCTCAAGCATCGCGGCGGATTTCTCCCTCTCCGTCGCCCCAACTTCAGGAACCATTACTGCGGGCCAGTCGGCAACGTTTACGTTGAATGTAACCCCGTCTGGCGGATTCAATCAGGCAGTGAACCTGACTTGTGGAGGGGCTCCGCAAGCAGCGACATGCACGATCTCGCCAGCTGCGGTGACGCCGAATGGATCCAGTGCTTCGACGGCTACCATAACACTGAGTACGACCGCCCGCGGAACGGTTGGGCCCGGGCTGAGGCCGCGGCGGATCTTCCCTCTCCTGGGCGATCAGCTGGAACTCACAAAGATATTGTGGCTGACCGTGATGATTACCCTTCTGGCGGGACTCATTGCAGGCCGACGGCGGCAAATGCGCCTACCGCTCGGACTTGCGATGCTGATGGTTGTGCTGGGTGCCGGGTGTACCGGAGGTGTCCAAGGTACGACTCCAGTCTCTGGAACGCCAGCAGGGACTTACACTTTGACACTGACGGGGTCGTCAGGAACAGGCTCGAGCGCACTGACCCACTCCATCACGGTAACCCTGACCGTGAATTAACCAAGACTTATGTCGGTCGGAGTCGCGAATCATCCTCGTCGAAACAAGGGGATCTGGTGCTTGCACGCACAAATACTTCCGTAGCTGGCTGCGGAAAGTCGTCAAGAACTGTCGCAACCTGTGGGACCCATTGCGATACTATAGACCAGATCGGGTCGGGAGTTTGCAAACGGCAAAGGACCGTGCGTGGCTCGCTGATGTTGCGAAGGCTGCAACAAGGTTCTCATCTAAAATTAACAAAGAAGACAAACGCTTGTGAGACAAAAATGTAGAGAGGCAAGCAATGAGAATTGAGCTGTTAATTCTTACCCTGTGGACTGCCGCATCGTTCCCGGTAGCAATCTTACTTGGAAAGATTATGCGTCTTCGCTTTAGCGAATGACACGGAAATGTTGTGTGTTGTGCAGGGAGCCGCGAGGCTAGTCCTACCAAGGCGAGATACCCGAGCGGCCCCCGCCCCCTTCCTCCCTTCCCGGTTATCCCTTATTATAGGACAACGAATGGTGCACTGCGAGTTTGGGCAGGACCGGCTGGCCCAACCGCCGCTGCAGGCATTCGAACTGGCGGAACGGTCCAAGCCGCGAAAGGCTAAATGCTCGGATTCAAAAGACTTGCTGGAGTTCGTTTTGCAATTTCGGCCTCGCGTGATTGGTCTGCATCCCTGCTAGTCGGACGACCACGCAGCCGAATCCCACCCTCTCCGGCCGTATTTCTTCTCTCGTTTCATTCAGTTAACTAACTACGCTTCCTGTTTCGTGTAGCTCTGGCGAACCCTTCGCTTCCCAGGAATTTGTCTTTGCCAGGTCGCGGCTCCGCTAACTAAAGAAGGCTCGTCGATGACCCATCAGCATCAGCCACATTAGTCCCATTATAGGGTCCCAAACGAGAATTTCGTTCTCGTAATGCTTGCCTTCTTAGGCTGCTTTCAAACCGACAGCCTCGACGAGGTCGTCGAGCGCCTCAATCACGGCAGTATATCGACGATCGAGA
>Ga0209158_1000053_pt1 | contig 83386 bp, 66 predicted proteins | sample GraSoiAngelo_140_FD_185897 | JGI IMG/M metagenome (GOLD analysis project Ga0209158, IMG submission 185897) | Grasslands soil microbial communities from the Angelo Coastal Reserve, California, USA - 14_0929_12_30cm (SPAdes) (version 2) | ecosystem: Environmental > Terrestrial > Soil > Grasslands ...
CGAGATCGCGATCCCCACGCTCCCGCCCAGCTGGCGCATCAGGTTGAACAGCCCGGTGCCGTTCGGGATCTTGCTCATGGGGAGGTCCGCGAGCGCCAGGTTGGTGAGCGGAACGAAGATCAGGCCCAGCCCCACGCCCCGGAAGATCAGCGGCCAGAAGAAGTCGGACATGCCGCTGTCGGTGGTGAAGTGTGCATGCTTCCACATCGACAGGGCGAAGATCGCGACGCCCGCGAGGATCGACAGCCGCCCGTCGAACTTGCCCGCGGTTCGCCCCATCGTGGCCATCGTGAACGCGCTAGCGAGCGCGCCCGGCAGAATCACGAACCCGGTCTGCTCCGCCGTGAAGTTCTGGAGGTTCTGCAAGTACACCGGCAGCACGAACACCGTCGCGTACAGGCAGATCCCCAGCACCCCGCCGAACACCACGCCCACAGCGAGCTGCCGGCTCTTGAGGATGCGGAGGTCCACGACGGGATGCTCGGTCGTGAGCTCGTGCCACACGAACCCGATCAGCGAGATCGCGCTGATCACGCCGTACAGCACGACCTCGCGCGAGTCGAACCAGTCGAGCCGCTCGCCCCGCTCCAGCATCGTCTGCAGCGTGCCGATGCCGATGGCGAGCAGCAGCAACCCCGGGTAGTCCACTTGCTCGGCCTTGACCTGGTAGCGCGAATTCTGGATGAAGCTGAGCGACAGCGCGAGCGCCAGCATCCCGATGGGGATGTTGATGTAGAAGATCCACGGCCAACCGAACGCATCCGTGATGTATCCGCCCAGCGTCGGGCCCAGCGTCGGGCCGACCATCACGCCCACCCCGAAGATCGCCATGGCGGTGCCGTATTCCTCGCGCGGGAACTCCTCGTACAGGATCGCCTGCGAGGTCGAGAGCAGCGCCCCGCCCCCCAACCCCTGGATGATGCGCCAGAACACGAGGGCGACGAGCGAATGGGCATTGCCGCAGAAGAACGACGAGACCACGAACAGCGCGATCGAGCCCGCGAAATAGCTGCGCCGCCCGAAGAACGCCGATAGCCAGCCGGTGATCGGCAGGATGATCACGTTGGCGACGATGTAGCCGGTCGAGACCCAGGCGATCTCGTCGAGCGTCGCCCCAAGGTTTCCCATCATGTGGGGAATCGCCACGTTCACGATGCTGGTGTCGAGCAGCTCCAGCACCGACGCGAGCGACACCGTGATCGCGATGATGTAGCGGTACTTGTACCGGTCGGCGTCGGCGCCGAGGGCGGGTATGGGAAGGGCGGCGGTGGCCACTGGATCGCCTACTTCGTGGTGATGGTCACGTTCACGCTCATCCCCGGCCGGAGCGGATGCGCGGCGTCATTTTTCCCGTCGAGCCGGATGCGCACCGGGATCCGCTGCACCACCTTGGTGAAGTTCCCCGTCGCGTTGTCGGGCGGCAGCAACGAGAACTTCGCGCCGGTCGCCGGCGAGAGGCTCTCCACGTGCCCGCTGAAGTGCCGGCCCGGGTATGCGTCGACCGTGAAGTCCGCGGGGTCGCCGGGGCTCACGTCGGCCGTCTGCGTCTCCTTCAGGTTCGCCGTCACCCACACGTCGCCCAGCGGCACCAGGCTCATGAGTGGCTGACCGGGCTGCACCAGCTGACCGACCTCTACGGTCTTCTTGCTCACCACGCCCTCCGCGGGCGCGCTGATCCGCGTGTACGACAGGTTCAGCGCCGCTTGGTCGCGCGCCGCACGCGCCGCGCCCACCCGGGCGTCCGCGCCCAGCAGCGCCGCCTGAGCGGCCGCCAGGGCCGCATCCGCCGCCCGTGCGGCCGCGTCGGCCGCGTCGAGCGCCTGCTTGGGAACGATGTCCTTCTCCGCGAGCGGCTTGATCCGGTCGAGATCGGCGTGCGCCTTCTCGGCATTCGCCTGGGCCTGCGCGACCTGCGCCTCCGCCTGGCCCACCCGCGCGCGATTGCTCACACCGGCCAGCGCCACGGCGAGATCGGCTTCCGCCTGCGCCAACCGCGCCGTGTAGTCGCGGTCGTCCAGCACCACCAGGGTGTCCCCCGCCTTCGCCGACCGGTTCTCGTCGGTCCGCACCTCGATCACGTAGCCGCCCACTTTCGGGAGGATCGGAACGATGTGCCCGTCCACCTGGGCGTTGTCGGTCGACACATGGCTGAGACTGTAGATCCAGCGCCTCGCTCCCACGGCCACGAGGCCGAGCAGGGCGACGCCCATAATGATGAAGACGGTGCGCTTGCGCCCGCCCGGTTTGGCCGGCGCAGCCGGTTCGTCGGGCGACACCGGGGAAGGCCTGGCGGAGCGCTGCGCGGTGTCGCGTTCGATTGTCGTAGCCATGTCGTCACTCATCGGTAAAGGCGGTTAATGAAGCGTCCGGGCGACGCCGGCGGCGCGCGCCAGCGAGATCCGGGCGGAAGCGGCGGCGAAGCGGGCGTCGATCTCGGTGTCGCGCGCGCGGATCAGCCCTGCCTGCGCGGTGATCACGTCGATGTTGCCGGCAACGCCGGCCTTGAAACGCTCGCGCGACTGGCTGAGCTCACTCTCGGCGAGCCGCAGCTGCTCGCGGGCCACCGCCTGCTGCGCTTCGGCCGACCCCAGGTCGAGCAGGGCGGCATCCACCTCGGCGGCGATCTGGCGACGCAGGTCGGCCTCGCGCACCTGCGACTCGCGCACCACGGCGTCTTGCTCGGCGAGCCGCGCTTCACGCCGGAAGCCGTCGAGAATCGGCACGCTCACCTGCAAGGTGATGTCGCGGGTGGCGATCGCCCCCGGCACGGTCATGCCGTTGACGCCGTAATCGCCCGCCAGCTCGAGCCGGGGCAGCCGTTCCGCACGGATCGCCGATCCGGTCTGCCGCGCCGCGACGGCGCGCGCCAGCTCCGCCCGCAAGTCGGGCCGGTTGGCGAGCGCGGCGGTGACGGCCGCGTCCCGCTGGACCGGCACGTCGGCGGCGCCGAGCGAAGGCGCCAGTGAATCGGCGAACGTGAGCGGTGTGGCCGGGTCGAGGCCCAGCGCGCGCGCCACGTCGATGCGGCCGCGATCGAGCTGGTTCTTGGCCACGAGCAGCAGCCCTTGCGCCGTGGCGAGCTGCGCCCGGGCGCGTGTCACGTCGATCGCCGGGCTCACGCCGGCGACGCGCTGGGCCTCGGCGAGCCCGACCAGCTCGGCCGCAATGACCGAATCAGCCTGCCGCGCCGCCACCACGGACTGCGCGCGCACCGCGCGGACGTAGGCGAGCGCCGTCGTCAGCACTGAGCCCTCGACCGTCACCCCGCGCTCGGCGCGGCTGCCGTCGGCCTGCGCCCCGGCCGCGCGCACCCGCACCACGCTCGACCAGTCGAACAGCGTCTGGGCCGCGTTGAAGCGGGCGTCGTAATTGTTGAACGGCCCGATCAGCTCCGGCACGCCGGGGAACGAGATCCCGATCGAGCGCGAGTTGAACGAGCGGTTGAGCCACGCGCCGCTCCCCGACAGCGACGGCAGCAGCGCCGCGCGCGCCTGCCGGACCCGCGCGTCCGCCTCCGTGGTGCGCAACGTGGCGAGCTCGACGACCGGCGTCTTGCCCGCCGCCAGGTTCACCGCGTCGGCGAACGAAAGACGCAGCGGCGCGGTCGCCGCGGGCGCCTGCGCCGCGAGCGGCGCGGCGCCGAGCCATGCGACCAGGGCGACGAGCGGACGACTACTGTTTCGCGATACCATGGAGGTACAGGTCGATATGGGTGTCGAGGTACTTCTGGACGTTGAAGCCCTCCGGCATGCAGGACACAAAGGCCCGGCGCACCACGGCGGCGTGCATCAGCGGCGACATGGCGAGCTTCGCGGCGAGCATGACGTCCACCGGTCGGAACTCGCCGTTCTTGACGCCCCGCTCGATCACGCCGGCCATCAGGCGGTGCCCGCGGGTCACGACTTCGTCGTAATAGAAGCGGGTGAGCTCGGGAAACGTGGCGGCTTCTGCCATCATGAGCTTCGGGATCCCGGCGAGCGCGGTCTCCCCAACCAGCCGCCAGTATTCCCGCACCAGCTGCTCCAGCAGCTCGCGCGCGCTCCCGGTGAACGATCGCGCCAGCGCCTCGCCTTGGGCGATGACGGGCACGATGGTTTCCCGCACCACGGCCTTGAACAACGCTTCCTTGCTCTCGAAGTAGAGGTAGATCGTGCCCTTGGTAACGCCGGCGCGGCGGGCGACGTCGGCGAGCTTAGCCGCCTCGTAGCCGCGCTCCACAAACTCGTCGAGCGCGGCAGCGATCAGCTCCTCCGGCCGGGCGTCTTTGCGCCGCTGCCAGCGGGGCTTGGTCTTGCGCTTCGAGGGAACGACCGCGTGTGCCACGAGCAATCTCCTGAGTTAGTTACTGAACGGTCAGTAAGTAACTTCGGTTCCCGCCGCTGGTCAACCCATCTGTAATACACTGCCATATCAGAAGTTGGGAAGGTGACGGCCGGTGGCGCGCTCGCGGTAGAACAAGATTAGGCCGGTGCTGGGAGGCTTCACGCCGAGCTGGCGCAGCAGGGTGATCACCTGGCCGCGGTGGTATGAGGCGTGATCGACCACATGCTGCAGCGTCTGCCCGTAGGTGTGGACGTAGGCGCCGCCCATCGACGGGGTGACCGTGAGCGTGGCCGCGAGTGTGGCGTCGGTCACGCGCTGCAGAAACCGTCCCCGCTCGAGCTCTACCGCTTCCCACCGCGCCCGGACCTCGGCCAGCGAGCCGAGATCCTTCCCTTGCGCGCCGGCCGGAGCCGGCTGCCCCAGCCACCGGGTCAGCCACAGCTGCTCGGCCCAGACGACGTGGCACAGCGTTCCGTGGATCCCGCCGTGGCTGCTCTTCCGATCCTCGAGGTATTGTGCCGCGGGCAGGGGGACCAGCGCGTCGAACACGCGCCGGTGAGCCCACGCGTTGAACTCGTACAGCTCCCGGATTTGCGTGACGTTCATGTGGGCGCGCCCGCTACTTCACCGCGACCAGCTCCCCGCCGTCCAACACGCTCGCGGCGACGATCGTGCCCTCGATCACCTGCTCGTCTCCCACCACCGAGTCTCGCACCGTACTCCCTACCACTCGCACGCCGCGCCCGAGGATGCTGTTCGCGATGGTGCTCTCGGTGACGTAGCTCCCGGCCTCGATGGAGACGTTGGGCCCCACGGTGGCATCGTGTATCGTGACGCCGTCCTCGATGTACACCGGGGGCACGATCGTACAGCGGGGGCACGGCCCTTGGGGGATCCGCGCCCGGCCCCCACCCTCGAGTAGGTGCCAGTTGGTCTCGAGCAGCGTGTCCACCTTGCCGCAATCGTACCAGCCTCCGACGGGGGCGGTGAAGAGACGGCGCCCGCGATCCACCATGTACTGGAACGCGTCGGTGAGGTAATACTCGCCACCTTTGCCGGGTGGCTGCTTCAGCACGTGCGCGATCCCGTCGAACAGCGTTTTCCAGTCCTTGATGTAGTAGAGCCCGATATTGGCGAGCCGCGACACCGGCGTGCTCGGCTTCTCGACGATCGACTGCATGTAGCCGCGCTGGTCCGTCACGATGACCCCGAACCGCTGGTAGTCCTCGACCTCCTTCGCCCAGAGGATGCCGTCCGCCGCGACGGTACGGATCAGCGACAGGTCCGCATCGAACAGCGTGTCCACGAAGATGATCAGCACCGGCCCGTTCACGAACGGCCGGGCCAGGTTGATCGCTCCCGCCGTGCCATCCAGCGTTTGTTGCTCGACGAATTTGGCGGGGACTTCGTAATGCGTGACAATGTACCGCTCGACTATGTCTTTGAGATGCCCGGTAATGACGATCAGCTCGTCCACATCGAAGCCCTTCACCGTGTCCATCACGTAGTCCATGACGGGCCGGCCGGCGACGTGGACGAGCGGCTTGGGAACGCGCTTGGTGAGCGGCAGCAGCCGGGTTCCCTTCCCTGCGAGTGGCACGATGACCTTCACTTACACCCTCCCGTAGCGGTCCTTGAGGCGCACCACGTCGTCGATCTCGGGCGTCGAGGCCTCGAGCAGGTCGCTCGCCACCACCGCCTCGAACTGGTGGATCAGCTTGGGATGGATGTGATACGCCGCCCCCTGGCCGAGACGTCGCTCGATCAGCGTATCACCCTGCTGGATGCGGAGAATGATCTCCCCCGCCAGCACATAGATCGACTCGTCCTTCAGGTTGTGGTATTGCAGCGACAACACGTGCCCCGGCTCGATGTGCAGCACCTTGCCGGCATAGCGATCAGTCTTCGCCCAAATCAGCTCGTAGCCCCAGGGCTTGTCGACGCGGTAGGGGAGGTCGCTCACGTCCCCTCCGCCCCGCAATTGCAGATTGGCGATTGCGGATTGCGGATTGGCAGGACGAGAGTCGAAGCGCACGACCTTCCCTCGCAAATCCGCAATCCGCAATCTGCAATCCGCAATTGCCTCATCACGTAAGCAGGCTCAGTCGCAACGAGGACGGTGACGTCACGCACGCCGTGACGCACACGCCGCACCCCACGCACCCCTCGGGCTTCAAGACCGGGTGGCCGGCGCCGTCGAGGGCGAGCGCCCGCTCCCCCACCGGGCAGGCGCGAGCGCACACCCCGCACGGGACGCCGTGGAACGTGATGCAACGCTCGGGATCGAGCTCCAGGGTTCCCAGGTGAACGCTCCCCCAGCCATCGGGGGGTGGGACGAGCGCGCCCGTCTCGCACGCCTGCGCGCACGGCATGTCTGCGCACACCACGCACGCCTGGATGGCGGGATCGATCATCGGCGTCCCGGCGGCCAGGCCGGCGCTGGGCGGCGCCTTGATGATCGCGTGCACCGGGCAGACGTCGATGCAATCGCCGCAGCGCGTGCAAGAAGCGAGGAACGCCAGCTCGGCGGCGGCGCCCGGCGGGCGGAAATAGCGACGCGGCGCGACGCGCTGCTCGGTGCGCACCGTGACCTCCCGCAGCAGGCGGTCGAATGACTCGCGGAAGAAGCCGCGCCGGTCGCTCGCGCGCGTGTCCATCAGAAGCTGGGCTCGAGGCTGACCTGCCAGCGAAACGCGACCCGCTTGTCCCCCGGGGCGAAGTCCGCCGCATGGTCCCACCGGTTCACCGCCAACGGTACCTCGAAGCGCATGGTCCAACTCAGGTCCTTCACTTGCTGCCGCGTCACGAGCCCGACTCCCAGGTCCCAAAGCGTGGTGTACCACCGACCGGCCGACGCTGACGGGATCATCAGCGTGTCCACGACGCCGGCGTCCCCAAACCACTCGAGCCCTACCCCCCGCAAGATACCGCGGTCGCGCCGCAGCACCCACGGCGTCACTTCCAGGTTCAGCGCCACGGCCCAGCGCCCGCCTAGATCGCTCCGGAAGCCCCGCAAATTGGCTCCCCCCGGGGCGTGATAGTGAAAGTCGGGACGCACCAGCAGCGCGCCTCGGCTCCGCAGCAACGGGTTGGTGAACGTCTCGTAGGGGTCGGCGCCGGCGAAGGAGATCCGCCGCTGCCGCACCGGGTTGGAGTTGCCCAGGTACGCCCCGGCGAACAGGCGCACGCCCAGCAACTGGCTGCGGACGCTCGCTTCGCCCGTGAAGCGGCCGAACGCCTCGAAGTCGTAGCGGTTGGTGGAGACGACGCCGGACCCAGGATTCCAGTACACCACCCCGCCGCGCGCCGCGAGTCGCGCCCGTAGCACGGCGGCCCCCCCTCCCCCTCCCCCTCCCGGGTGCGCAGTCGTGCTCACCCACGGTCCCGCCTCGACGGTGCCCGCGTCGTCCCACAGCCCGCGATCGAGATACCCCAAGTCGGTCGTGGCCATCCACAGGGCGTCGAACCCGACGTGTGGATCCGGACCGAAGTCCAGGTGACGACGCAGCGACCGATCGACCTGCACGGCCACCCCCGTCCGCCCCTCCGTGTGCCACGCCGCCACACTCGTTTCGGTGCGGGGCATGAGGTGGGTGATGGGATTGCTCCAGCGTCCGTACCACCCGACCGCCTGGCTCGCCCCGCGTCGCGTCGCCAGCGTGGTGAGCCCGAGACCCTGATCGTAGCGGCCGAGGTAGTTGGAGCGTTCCCGCAAGCCCACGGTCACGCCGCCGAAGTCATTCGCCCACACCACTGGCAGCAACCCACGTACGCCGCGGTCGCGGCGCGCGGTCTCCTGGAACGGATCGTCGATGCGCAGCGTCCACGCCCCGCGACCCGACAGCCCGCGCCGTTCGCGGTTGTTGAGCATGTTGTAGTCGTGGGCCCGCAGCCGCGGGTCGAGCATCAACGGGCCGGGCCGCCGCGCGGTCGTGAACTCCACCCGCTCGACCTCCGGCTGACCGGTCGCGCGGGCGTAGATCGTATCGCCCCCCCGGTCGCCGATCTCGACCGGCATCCAGCCGTCGCCCTTCCGCTCGATCGTGACGGCCGTCAGCCATCGGCCGTCAGCCTGCCGCGTTCGCGTCACGCGCTTCAGCGAATAATCGATCAACGGCGTCCCGTGCAGCCATTGGCCGAACAGCCACTTCAGGTCCTGCTGCGAGACCTGCTCCGCCACCTCCCGGAACGCCTCCTCGTCCACGTGCTTCAGCTTCCAGCGGGCGTAGTAGGCGCGCAGGATGCGGCGCATCGTCTGGTCGCCCACCACGTAGCGCAGCTGCTCGTAGAACAGCTGCGCCTTGTTGTACACCATCTCATTGTAGGTCGCGAAATCGCGGAACCGCTCGCTCACCATCGAGACGGGCTCGCTCCAGCGCTCGAGATCGAGCAGCAACACGTCCGCCTCGAGGCCCGGGTAGGCCGAGCGTCCTCCACGCGCCTCGAAGAACCAGCTCGTCTGGAAGCTCGTGAACCCTTCGTCCAGAAAGCCCTCCCGCCACTCGTTGTTGGCGAGGATGCCCATGGTGTAGTTGTGCCCCACCTCGTGGAGGATGAGGCCCAGCCCGGCCGAGCCGTCCATCACCATCATGGGGAACTCGGTGCCGCCGCCCTCGATGCGGTGCACGTTGGTGAGGGTGGGCCACTCGAACTTGCCGTACAGCGAGTCCAGCCACGCCAGCGCCGTCTGGGTGTTGCGCACCGCGATCCCCTTGCCCCAGGTCGCGCTGTCTTCCGGGAGGTAGAGCACCCGCACCACGACGTCGCCGTAGCGGCCTTCCTCGTACACGTACCGCGGGTTCAGCGAGAACGCGAAGTGATGGACCTGCTCGGCGTAGAACCGCACCGACCTACGGCCGCGCCCGGAGCCCGGGCACGCCTGCCGCGGAGCCCGGGGGTAGAAGGCGCGCTGCAAGTCGATTGGGCGGCCGGCATCGACCCGGGCGTGCTCCCACCCGGGATCGCCGCACACGGCGACTCCGGTGGCGCCGATCACCTGATCCTCGGGCAGGTCGAGCGTCACGTCGTAGGTCGCAAACTCGCCGTAGAACTCGCCCGCCGGATAGAGCGGGTGGGCCTCCCAGCCGTAGCGGTCGTACACGACCACTTTGGGATACCACTGCGCGAAGTCGAACCGCCGCCCCTGGCGCCCTTGACGGCGGGGACGAGTGGACGGCCGCGCCCGCCAGTCGATCTCCACCACCATCGAGTCCCCCGGCGCGAGCGGCCGCGGCAGGGCCCAGTGCGCGATCGTCGAGTCCGGGGCGTACGGATAGTCAGGCGCGCCCACCTCCCCCATCACCGTCGCAGCGCTGATGCGCTCGAACGCATAGTCGGGGTCCTGGAGGTGCTGGAACCGGTCGCGCCCCTCCGCGGCGTCGGCCGCCGCCCAGCGCGAGCCCGGCCGGAACGCGTTCAAGTACTGGTGGACGAAGAACTCGCGCAGCGTATCGGGCGAGTGGTTGACGTACGCGATGCGCGCGCGACCGGTGAGCACCCCCGCCGGCTCGTCCAGCGACGCCGCGATGCGGTAAGTGACGTGCTGCTGCCAGTAGCCCGTCGTGTCGCAAGCCACCAACAAAAGGAGGAGCGGGATCATCGGAGCCATGGGGATGGGGAAGCTACACACCCCCGCTCCAGGCGGGGAGGCGGGGGCGGCGGGGGAGGCGTGCCGCAGGATTTCGACCGGCCGCGCGACAATCGGACGCCGCTGTTCGCCAGCTGACTCCTCATGTTGGCCGCGCAAACCTCGACCAAGGAGTCAGCCATGTTTCATAAATCGCGCTATCTCACAGCCCTGGCCGCCGGGGCAGTCGTGGCGACGCTCGCGTGCAGCGATCGCCCCACCACTTCTGCGCCCCCTCCCACACCCCGCACGCCTGGCGCGCTGGCCAGCCGTACGGCGCAGCAGCTCCAGGCGAAATCCGAGGCCCTGGCGCAGCATTTGGCGCGCGCGCTCGCGCACCCGCACTTCCGCGCGTACGTCAAAGCCCAGCTCGACGGCTCTCCCTTCCGCGAGCACAAGCTGCATTTCCAACGCTTCCTCGCCGCCGACGGTGCCCTGGCGCGCGACGAGGTCGCGCGCCAGACGGGCGTGTCGGCCGCCGAGGTCGACCGTGAGGCCGGAGCGGCGATCCCGCTCGAGATGTACTTCCCCGTGCCCGAGCACCGGCGCGCCTGGACCGGCGATGCGAACGTGCTGGTCGCCACCGCCATCGGCGACCACGACATCCCGGTTGCCTTCGACCCATGGGGACACCGCATCCTGCTCGACCCCGCCCGGCCGCCCGCTACACCCGTGATCGCCCTAGTCCCGGTCGAGACCGACTTCACACCGCCGCCCGCGCCGCCCGCGCTGCGCCTGTGCGACGAGGACTGTGGTGGCGGCGGTAGCCCGCCTGCGCCACCGCCGCCGCCCCCGGCCGGGCTCTACATGACGCAAGCCCATTTCGTGGATGATTTTGAGGGTTGGTTGAAAGGCGCCCCTGAATTTGAGGTGCACGTGCTGGGCCAGCAGGGGCAGACCGACTCGCTCACGGACTACCAATGCGCGGGCGAGAGGCAGCCGGCCCCGTACTACTTCGATCAGAACGCCCTCGACTGGAGCGGCAGTGTGATGCTGTTCAGTAAAGCGCAGATCGACGCCTACAACACCGCCCACCCGGGCCAGAACCCGCGGGTGTTCGTGGTGGAGGACGACGACACGGCGTGCGAGATCAAGACCGACCCGAATCGCATCGCCAATCTGTTCAAGGCGGTGGACGGTACCTACAAGGCACTCACGGCCGGGAACGACTCCAGCAGCCAGGCCGGCAAGTACTGGAAGCTCGCCCAGGCGTTGCAGAAGCTCTGGAGCGCGCTCGCATCACTGATCAACACGAACGACGAGCTGGTGGGCAACGCGGTGCAGGACGCCGTCGTGGGCGAGTACTACGCCGGCTTCAACTGGATCGTCAAGGGCGAAGACAACGTCACCAACGGCTGGATCAAGCTGGAGCTGCACTAGCCATGCGCCACCACCTGGCACTGGTGTTCTGCCTTCTGACCGTCACCGGTCCACGGCTCGCCGCGCAGTGGGGCGTCGAGCTGGAGCTCGCCGCGTCACACTTCAGCGGCACAGCGCGCGACACCTCGGCGTCGGGTCCGGCCACGTCTGGCCCGAGCCACCCCCCGATGCTGGCGCTGCGGGTTGACCGTCGGGTCGGCGGCGCCGGCGTGGGACTCGGTGTGCTGTACGCGAGTGTGGGGGTTACCGAGGAAGGGCCAGACTTTGCCGTCGTGTCGAAGCACGTGCTGACGTTCGTCGAGCTCGCCCCCGAGGTGTCGTGGCGCTTCGCCCGTACCGACTCAGGCGCGGGGTTCCGCGTCCACGTGGGGCCGATGGCCGACATCTGGCACCCCGACGGCGGCACCAGCCGGACCCTGTTCGGTGCCCGCGCCGCGCTATCGCTCGAGTGGCCCATCACCGGGCGGGTGGCCGGCGCGGTTGGGACGGGAGTGGCCGTCACCGGTCCGGTGTTCGAGCGCGGCGACCTTCCTCCCGGCTTCGAGCGGCGCGCCACCTGGCGCCGCTGGGTGGCGGTGGCCCTGCGAGCTCGTCTCTGAAGGCCCGAACCGGCCCGGGTAGGGCATCCCTGGCCGGTTCCGTCACTCTCCCGTCAGCAGCCTGCGCCGCAGTACCGCGAGCTTGCGTCTGAGCGACCCGTCGAAGATGCGGTCGCCCACCCGCACCACCACGCCACCCAGGATGCCGGCGTCGGTGCGGAAGTGCGCCCGGACCTCCTTGCCGATCGCGGCCGTCAGACGCTCGACGATTTGCTGCACCAGCGTCGTATCCGGCTCGCGCGCCAGCGTGACCCCGGCGTGGACGCGGTTGAGTTTCACGTCCACGAGCCCCTGGTACGCCTGGGAGATCTCGCCCAGCAGCGCCTGGCGGCCGCGTCGCACCACGGCCTGGAGGAAACGGACGAACTCGGGCGGCGCCACGCCGTCGAGCGCCCGCTCCAGTAGCTGGGTCTTAGTCGTCTTCGCGACGCGGGGGGACTCGAGCGCCAGCGCGATGCGCTCGTCCGCCTGTACCGCCCCGGCCACGGCGTCCATGAGCGCGCCGTAGCGCTCGACGGCGCCGCCGCCTTGTGCCTCGGCCGCGGCGAACAGCGCCTCGGCGTAGTTGCGGGCGATCGTGGTGCTCTTCACTGCCGCTGCTCCAGCGTCGCCAGATACTCCGTCACCAGGCGGCGGTTCGCCTCGCTGTCGAGCTTCGCCTCCAGGAGCCGCGAGGTGGCCGCGATCGTCAACTCCACCGCTTCGCGCCGCAGCTCCAGCAGGGCCTTCTCCCGCTCTTCCCCGATGTCTTTGCGCGCCCGCGTCAACAGCTGCTCGTACTCCTCACGCGCCTTGGCGAGCAGCGCCGCCCGCTCCTTCTCGGCGACCGCTTTCGCCTTGGTGAGGAGCTCTTGCGCTTCGGCGTGCGCCGCGGCCAGCAGCTGCTTGTGCTGCTCGAGCAAGGCCGCGGCCTCGGCGCGATTCTGCTCCGCTTCGGCGATCTGCTGCTCCAGTCGCCGCTCCCGCTCCCGCACCGCGCTGAGCAGCACCGGCCACGCGCTGCGCCGCAGCACGAGCAGCAGCAGCCCGAACACCACCAGCGTCCAGATGACGAGCCCGCCGTCCACCGTGAGCGGTCCCGCCTCCCCGCCTTCCGCCTCCTGAGCGACGGCCGGGACGGTGGTGGCGGCGACGAGCAGCAGCGCGAGCCAGAGCGACTTCCGCATGGCGTCCTCGGTTAGAACTTGACTTTGCCCTGCATCACGAACGCCACCACGGCGGCGAACAGCGCTACGCCCTCGACGAGGGCCGCGGCGATGATCATGGCGGTCTGAATACGGGCGCTGTTCTCCGGCTGGCGCGCCATGCCTTCCACCGCCTGGCCGCCGATCCGTCCAATGCCGACGCCCGCGCCCAGCACGGCGAGGCCCGCGGCGAGGCCGGCGCCGATCAGAGCGAAGCCCTTGCCGGCGGCATTCGCCGCCGTGGGTTCCTGCAGCAGAGCGAGCAGATTCAGCGACATGTCACACTCCCAGCGTGAGCGGGAGATCGCGGTCGGTGTGCGCTCGCCGCGCGTGCGCCGGTTCTCCCGGACCGGCGTCGCCGCGGTGGCTCCCTTCGATCGCCCAAGCGATCAGTGAGCTTCGCCCGTCGTGAGGGCGGGCTACCTCCGACGGCGGCGCGAGCGCGCGGCGCCGTCGGCCCTGCGCCTGCTCAATGCGCCGCGCGCATCAGGCCGATGAACACGCTCGTCAAGAGCGTGAACACGAACGCCTGCAAGAACGCGACGAACAGCTCCAGCAGCATGATCCCCGTGGCCATGGCCGACGCGGCCACGCCGACCAGGTAGCTCTGAAAGAAGAACGTCAGCCCGATCAGCGCCAGGACCACCACGTGCCCCGCCGTCATGTTGGCGAACAACCGGACGGCGAGCGCGAACGGCTTGGCGAGCTTGCCGATGATCTCGATCGGCGTCATGATCACCAGCATCACCGGCTTGAGCAGCGTCGGCAGGCCTTCCGGCAGGAAGAAGATCGTCCCCAGATAGCCCTTCAGCCCCAGCGCCCGCATCCCCGAGATCTCGATCACGGCCAACGAGACCAGCGCCATCGCCCCCGTGACCGCGATGTTGGCGGTCGGCGTCGCGCTCCACGGCAGCAGCCCCAGCAGGTTGCAGGCGAGCAGGAAGAAGAACACCGTCAGCAGGTAGTTCACGTAGCCTTCGCCGTGCGGCCCCACGTTCGGCAGGATCACCTCCTGCCGGATGTAGAGCACCATCGCCTCCATCGCGGCCGCGAAGCCGCGCGGCGGACGGCCCGCCGCCTGCGCGCGCGCCACCACGCGCGAGGTGTACAGGAAAACCAGTGCCACCAGCACCGCGGCGAGCGTGAGGAACACGGCGTGCTTGGTGGGAGAAAAGTCCACGGTGAGGCGGCCGATGTGGAGCGGCGCGACGCGCGGCAGCTCGACTTCTCGGTAATACGGCACCTTCCAGGTGGGCAGCTCGATCGAGTGGGAGTTGCCCAGGTGCGCCATGATGTCGATCTCGTTTGTCGGGGGGGGCGGGGGGGGGGACGCAGACGCGCGCCCCTGGGCCGCCGCGGGCCGTCCCGCCAGCGCCCCCAGCGCCAGGAGCACCGCCACCAGCCCCCCCCCCATCCGAGCGAACCGGGTCATCGCACCTCAGTTCGGCGTCGTTCCGTGTCCCCCCCGTCCCCCCCGACGCCCGCGTCCCCCGCCCGCACCACCAGCGCCTCGACCATCACGAAACCCATCAGCACGCCCACCAGGGCGAACAGCGTCGGCTCGAGCGCCAGGCCCAGCTTCGGAGCTATCAGCAGCGCGCACGCCACCACGACCGCGAGCCGCGCCGCGATGCCGGCCGCCCAGACCAGCAGGAATCGGTCCGTCCCCACGGCCCGCACCAGCCACCACCCGAGCGGCCCCTGCACGGCGAGCGCGATCCCCAGCGCGAGCCGGACGGCTGGTCCGTCGTGCGGCGGCAGCACGAAGCTAAGGAAGAGGGCTGCCGCGGCAACCGCCGACACGCCGACCAGGTAACGACCGGTCGCCGTCACGGCCCGTCCTTGTCGGCCTTCGAGAGTTCCCGAATCAGGGAGTACAGCGTGCCGCCGAAGCCGAGCAGCGCTCCGAGGATCGTGAAGACGCCGTCGGTGCCAGCCTTGCGGTCCACCCACTGCCCCACGAGGACCGAGACCAGGATGGTGATGGCCAGCTGGACCCCGAGCCCGGCGTAGCGGAGCGGTCCCGGGCGTTGCACGGCGCAAAGCTATCCGCTTGTGAAAAATTTCGCAAGCAAAGCCCCAGACGCGCAAACTTATGTGGCGCTTGGGAGTATGATGTACTAACCTTGAGGCCGGATGACGCCAAACCCTTCCTCCTTCCCCCTTCCCTCTTCCCCGCCTCAAGGCGACGTCGAGCTGCTGGAGCGGCTCGCGCGGGCGCGCGCCGACCTGCTGGCGCAGGTGGGCCGCCGCATCGTGGGGCAAAAGGACGTGCTCGACGGCATCCTCACGGCCGTCTTCTCGGGCGGTCACGCGCTGCTGCTCGGCGTGCCGGGGCTCGCCAAGACCCTCATGGTCTCGACCGTGGCCCAAGCACTCGAGCTCAAGTTCTCGCGCATCCAGTTCACGCCCGATTTGATGCCTTCGGACATCACCGGCACCGAGATCATCGAGGAGGACCAGACGACCGGGAAGCGCGCCTTCCGGTTCGTGCGGGGGCCGGTGTTCGCCAATATCGTGCTGGCGGACGAGGTGAACCGCACGCCGCCCAAGACGCAGGCCGCGCTGTTACAGGCGATGCAGGAGCATCAGGTGACGGCGGCGGGCCAGACGCATCAGCTGCCCTCGCCGTTTTTCGTGCTCGCCACCCAGAATCCGATCGAGCAGGAGGGCACCTATCCGCTGCCCGAGGCGCAGCTCGACCGCTTCATGTTCGAGCTGCGGGTAGCGTATCCGTCCAAGGACGAAGAGGAGACGATCGTCGAGGCGACCACGGGCGATCTCGCGGCCACGATCTCGCCCGTCCTCACGGCGGAAGACGTGCTAGCGCTGCAGCACCTGGTGCGTCGCATTCCGGTGACGAAACCGCTGGTGCGGGCGGCGGTGACGCTGGTGCGGATGACACGCGCGCCGGACGCCGAGTCGCCGGCGTTCATCAAGGAGTTCGTGGCGTGGGGGGCGGGCCCGCGGGCGTCGCAGTATCTGATTTTGGGCGCCAAGGCGCGGGCCGCGCTGGACGGCCGGCCCATGCCCGACTACGACGATCTCAAAGCGGTAGCGCCCACGGTGCTCACGCACCGGCTGGTGATCAACTTCGCCGCCGAGGCGGCGGGCCGCACCGCCCCCGACCTAATCGAGGAGCTGATTGTGACGGGGAAGTGGCTCCCGAGGTAGGTAGTACGGGGATATGTAATGAATAGGATCGTGCTGGCCGGCCTGGCGCTCGGGCTGTTGCGCAACTGCGATGCCGCGGGTCCCCTTCGCTCGCCCGGGAAGATCAGCGGGACGTGGGGTGGTGACAACGCCGGGCTCATCGCCGACGACACGAGTGCCCACGCCCACATCGGCTGCAGCTACGGCAACGTCCACCAGCAGATCGTGCCCGACGGCCTCGGCCGGTTCGACGTCCCGGGTGAGTACAACATCACGGCGTTCCCGGTGGACCGGGGCATCTTACACCCGGCGCGCTTCACCGGCTTGGTCAACGGTAGCACGATGACGCTGTTGGTGACCCTCACCGACACCGCCGTCACCCGGGGGCCGGTGCAGCTGACGTTCGGGACGGACCCGAGGCTGGGGCCGTGTCCGATCTGCCTGCGGAAGCGGGGTGGCGGCCGCTAGGCCAACCATCCGCGCTTGTTGACGCCAGCCCCTCGGGACTCGCCAATCCTTACTTAATCGTTTATCCCAGAACGTGTTGACACCACGTTGAATCGCGCGTCTAATAGTACCATTCCGAAACGGTTGGAGTGGTTCGTTTGGCACCGCACTTTCACCTGCTCACCCTAGGGGCTCCCCTCCTCGTCACCGCGGCTGGTGAGCAGATCAGGTTCCGCACCCGGAAACACTTCGCGCTGCTGATCCGCCTCGCGGTAGAGGCGGGGAAGCGCTTCACGCGCGACTACCTGATGGACCTCCTCTGGCGTAACGCCCCCAGCCATCTCGCACGCCACTCTCTGGCGCAGGCGCTGAGTGTGCTCAAGGAGAAGGTGGGGCGCGAGCACTTGGTGGTTCAACGGGCAACCGTGGCCCTCGCCGAGGGCGCGGTGCAGGCCGACGTGTCGCGTCTCGACGTCTGCGACCTGCAGATCCGGGGCGCGTTCCTCGACGGCTTCGAGGTGCCGGCGGCAGCGGCGTTTGAACAGTGGAAGGACGAGTGGCGCGCGAAGCTTGGCCCTCGGATCCGCGACTGCCTCGTGAAGCAGATGGACGCGGGCCGCCGCATTGGCGACTACGCCACGGTGGAGCGGCACGCGCTGGTGCTGCACGAGCTGGACCCTCTTTCGGAGGACGCCGTCCGCGGGTTGATGGAGGCCCGCGCCTGGGTCGGGGATCGCACCAACGCGCTCAAGGCGTTCGGCCGGTTCGAGGTCGATCTCGCCGCGGAACTCGGCGCCAAGCCCAGCGCCGATCTCGCGCGCGTCGCGGACCTGTTGCGCGAGGGGCGGCGGGCCGCCCCCCGGCCGCAGGCGGCCGAGCAGAAGCCCGAGCGTCAGGAGCGCCGCTTCGAGGCGGAGACGCTGATTGGGCGTGAGCGCGACTTCGCGCGGCTGTACGACGCGTGGCTCGAGGTGCGCCGCCGAACGCCCCGGATCGTGGTGATGACGGGCGATCCTGGGGTCGGCAAGACCACGCTCACGAACGCCTTCGTGTCGACCTGCCAGATGGAGGGCGCCGTGGTGGCCCGCGCCCAGGCGTACGATGCCGAACGGGAGCTGCCGTTCGCGATCCTCGCCGAGCTGATCAAGCAGCTCACGCTCCAGCGGGCAATCGGCGCGGCCGATCCCGAGGCGCTGAGCGAGCTGTCGCGTGTCTCGCCCGAGATCTTCAACGTCTTTCCAGGCGTGCCCAAGCCGGTCGAGTGGTCGGCCGAGGTGATCCCGCTGCGGCTGGCGGACGCGTTTCTCAAGGCCGTCGTTGCGGCGACGGACGAGAGTCCGCTGGTGCTCGTGGTAGACGACATCCACGCGGCTGACAACGCGAGCGCCGCGATTCTCCATGTCATGGCCCGCAAGCTGCCGCGCACTCGGTTGCTCCTGATCCTCACGGGCCGCACGAACGAGCTCCGCAGCACGGCCGCGCCGAGCGCGCTCGTCTCGGACACCTCGGTGGCAGCGATGCAGACGGTCGAGCTGGAGCCGCTGTCCCCAGACGCCGCAGAGCGGCTAGTGGCCGCGGTGGCGGCCCGCGGCGGAGGCCTCGTGGGCGAGGTGCCGAGTGCGCGCATCGTCCGGGCGGGCAACGGCAACGCGCTCGCGCTCGAGCTCCTCACAAGAGAATGGGTCGCACACGGCTCGAGCTCGCTCCTGAGCGACGTCGAGGCGCTGAACACGCAACCGGTCGCGAACCTGGGGATCCCGCGCGCCATCGGCGCCGTGTTCGAGCGACAGGTGAGACGGCTTGATACCGCTACGCGGGCGGCCCTGGATTTGGCGGCGGTCCTGGGACGGCGGTTGGCGGACCTGCCGCTCTACGAGGTGGTGGGCCTGACATCGGCGGGCGCCGGCGAAGCGCTCTCTCGGCTGCGAGAGGAGGGGTTCCTCCGAGAGGTGCATGGCGGCCTCGAGTTCAGGAACGAGCTGATCCGTGCGGAGGCGTACTATTCCGTGGCGGCACCGGCGAGGCAGCATTTGCATCGGCAGGTGGGGGAGATGCTAGGGGCGCAAGCAGAGAGAGATGAGCAGGTCAACAAGCTTGAGGTTGCCTGGCATCTGCTCCGCGGTGGTAGTGTCGAACGCGCCAGCGGCTATGCCATCGAAGGTGCGGCCCTAGCAATCGGTCGCGGGGCTCCCACCGAAGCGGACCAGATCCTAACCGTTGTCGCGAATGCCTCGCTCCCGACAGAAACGCTGCAACGAGTTCAGATTCTGCTCGCAACAGCGCTTCTGGATCAGTCCAAGGCTGACACAGCAATGCCAATCATAGATGGCCTGGTGTTGGCGCCAGATCTTTCAGTGCATGACTTTGCCCGTGTCTGGCGGATGAAAGCCGCTGCGGAATACCTGATGAATCGAAAGACCGGGCGCTGCTACTGGGAAGCTACTTCGCAGGCTCTGGTCGCGGCGAAAGCCACCGGGGATGTGGAGCTCACGGCCCGCGCGCTGCTAGAACACGCTCGGTCGGGCGCCGAAGTGGGCGACTACGAGCGCGTACTAGCGGCGCAACGAGAGGTAGAGGACTTGCTCGCTAACCCAGCCGCATCCCGCTCGCCAGCTGCTTTTTACGTGCATGGCTATTGCCGGCGTCTTTTGTTTGACGTAAGAGGCGCTGTCCGTTCCCTCGAACGAGCGTTGGACCTCTTGCAGCGCACTCCGGGAAATGTTGCGGAGCTTTCGCTCACATACAACGCACTTGGCGTCTCCCAATACAATGGGTGTGACTTTGCCAGGGCCGATAAGTCACTCCGAACAGCTTTAGAGCTTGCTCGGGGTATGGGCGATGACTCCCGGTTTTCTCTGACAGCCTCCAATCTTGGCGCCCTCAACCTTGATGCGGGAAACTTGGACGAAGCCGTCCGCTACTGTCTTATAGCGATCGACGTTGGTACTGCCGCCATCAGGCAACCGGTCCTTACTTATGCATACACAAACCTCGCGCAGGCCTACACTCTCGACGGCAAGACTCAGCTGGCGAGAGAGCAGCTTGAGGCTGCGCGAAATTGGAATCTGCACGAGCGGAGCTGGAGAGTTGATGTCGCCTTCCTCTGTGAGAACGCGAACATAGCTCTCATGCAGGGCAACGTCCCCTTGGCTTTGCAGCAGGTCGAGTTGCTGGAGAGACTAGTCAGTGGGAGAGAGCACGCTGTCCCCGAGCGGCCGGTTTTCGCGAAGCTCCGGATCTTTCGAACTGCCTACATCGCAGGGGACGACTGTGCCTGGGATCTCGCCCAAGGAGAGCTCAAGCTCTTCCCCGATCACTGCACAACCTACTACCTGACCCTATTAGCTGTCGTCGCTTGGCTAGAGAGACGCAGGCAGGGCGAATGCACCCGGGAGACACGGCGCGAACTCTCAGTACTCGACGAGGTAGGTGCGCGCGGACTCAAGGCCATTTTGACTGCGGAAGGCTTTCTCACCTAGAGACCACGCCCAGCCCAGACGCTGGAGCGGACACACGCGCGGCCGCGTGACCCTAGTTTAGTAGCAACTCGACAGTGCGTTCAGCCAGGAACCCGGCCGGCCCAACCCCTGACTCTGCGCGGCTCTGGAGGCACTTGCGGCCTCGCCCCGCGCGCAGATCCAAGGAGCAGCGCGCGAATACTCGCAGATCTCGACACCAAGCGTACGAGGTCGGGGTCGAACTGCCGCCCTGCGTATTTCTCCAACTCCTCGATCGCGGTCGCAAGCGTCAGCGCTTTTCTGTATGGACGATCAGTCGTCATCGCGTCGAGCGTGTCCGCGACCATGATGATTCGAGCCCCGATCGGGATCTGATAGTTTGCAATCCCGTCCGGATATCCAGACCCATCGAAGTTTTCATGATGGTGTCGAATGATGGCTTCAACGGGTCCGCGCAACCTCGCTGCTGTGGCTACTAGTTGCGCGCTTCGCACTACATGACTCCGCATCACGATCCGCTCTTCGGGAGTGAGTCTTCCTTCTTTCCGTAGGAGTGGGGCAAACTCCTCGTAAATCTTACCAACGTCGTGTAGCAACGCCGCTCTCTTGATCGCATCGAGTTGTGTGGCTGACAGTTTGAGCTCTCGGGCAATTGCCATGGCGTATTCAGCAACGCGGCGCGAATGACCCGAGGTATACGGATCTCGCGCCTCCATAGCTTTTACCATCAGCTCGAGTTTCTCCTCAAGTTCCTCTTGCAACTGCAAGTTCATCTGATAGAGCTGGCGCGCGAGAAATAGCGGGAAGACGATGATGGCCAGACCGATGAACTGGAGCTCTACGTAGAGAAAGACGAGGAGGATCGCTAGCGTGCTCGCAAAGAGGTCTGTGATCAAAGCGTTGCCACTGATTCGGCCCCAGGCTTCGCGAACAGACACTCCTCGGCTGCTCAGCGAGACTGCGATTGCCACACTGCCATGATTCACCAGGAAGAACGTGACCACCAAAGCGACAAACGGGATGAGAGAGAACGAGAAAGTATCGAGACTCACGTTCCCGCCAAGGCTTGTGTAAACTAACCCGCCGAGTCCGGTCGCGAGCATGTACTGCGCAGTGTTGAACCAGATCCGGATCGTCGGTTTCCGGCGGACGAATGCGTCGACGATGAAGGCTGTGACCCCACTGACCAACATCGGCCAAGGATGGCCGAGAACTGCCACGGAAGCCAAGAACGGGATGAACCCTACCGAGGTATTTACCTTAGCGAATGGAATCCGGAAGAAGAACGAATCACTGACTATCCCCAGCAGCGCAAAGGCAGCGAGAGCATTCCAGAAACGCCCGGGAAACGGTCCCGAAGGCTGCCATTCTGGGAGGAGCAGTAGGCAGGCTGACGCGCACGTGACCGCACCAACCCAGAGGTAGATGCGCAGTCCCAGCAGCCGTTCCTTGAAGGCCTCGTTCATGCCCGACCACCAGGGACTGAGTTTAGCAGCTTGAGGGGACCCCTAGTCCCTCGTTACCAACCGACCAGTCCTTCCGCGAAGAGTACCTTCGCGAGTGCCGTAAAAAGCGCTGCGAGCACAGACATCGAGCGTCACCCCCTTTAGGACCTACGAGTTATTGGCTCGGTAGACCATGGAGTGGTACGTCTCGCTACGACGTACCCGACGCTCCGCTCGTCGACTGTTCGCTCGGCTTCGCTCTGTTAGCGAAGAACTAGGGGCCCCTTATCCAAGTGTCGTTGCCACTACAGCACGGTCGCCTACGCCACCTTCCGCCGCCGCAACGCCTCCTGCACCGCCTCCATCACGGCCGGCATCCCTTCCGACTTGTTCACGATCACCTTCACGCCCATATCCTTGAGCTGCTTAGTCGCCGTCTCGGGAATCCCGCCGGTCACCACGATGATCTCGGCGTCGAGCTTGCGGCCCGGCTCGAGCAGCCGCTGCAACACCTGCGGCGCGTTCAAGTCGGGCAGCGTGTAGTCGAGCACGATCAGCGCCGGCCGCACCCGCCCGATCTCGAGCAGCGCGTCCACCCCGTTCGTCGCCTCCACCACCTCCACGTCCATCTCCGAGTTCTCGATCGTCAGCACCAGCGCCCGCAGGAAGCCGGCATCGTCGTCCACCACCACCACGAACTGCGTCCCGTTCCCCGTCTCGAGCTCCGGCGGCACCGACATCTCGTGCGCGCGCAGGAACGCCGTTAAATCGTCCGACTCGACCCGGCGGCGCCCCGTGGGCGTCTTGTGCCCCTTGAGCAGCCCCTGGTCGATCCAGTTGGCGACGGTGGCGGGCGTGACCTGACACACGCGCGCCACCCGCTGCGTTCCCCAGTAGCGTTTCGTTCCTCGTGAAGTCACGGAACACAAAAAATCACCAAAATCGACAATGCGCAAGGGGGGTTGTTGGATTCGGGCAACAGCGGAATGGACCTACTCAACTACCGTTGTTACAACAACTTATGGACTCGTGTGCAAACTATGTGTAGTTCTCGGCTGCCGTCGAGTGAGATTTCCCGATCCGGCGCGTTTCGGTCATCACCCGGCCCCCGGCCCCTGATCCCTCAGCGCCGCGCGTCGGCCCACCGGTTGGTCGCGTCCAACACCGCCAACACCGCGCTGCGCTCGGCGCTCTCGCGAATCTCCGCCGTGCCGGTGAGCAGCTGCGCCTCGCGCCCGCCCAGCCCGTGCACCGCCACCAGCACGAACTTACGGTCGAACGCGTCGATGATCTGCGTGCCCTCGAGCGCCACCGAGTTGTCGGCGAGCAGCTCGTCCAGACACAGCGACGCCGCCCGCGCCGCCGCCTCCACCCGGTTGCGCATCGTGTCGGTCCCCTGCTCCTCCGCGGTGGCGTCGCGTCCCTCGAACGACAGCCTCACCCGCACCAGCACCCGCTGCGGCCGCTCCGAAGGCCGCACCTCGAGCTGCTGGAACACCACGACGCGCTTGTTGGCGCGCGACCGCACCGCCTCCTCTTGCAGCTGCTCGATGGGCCGCACGTCCGCGGTCTGGGCGACGCTGATCTTGCGGTGGTCGATCTTCAACCCCAGCTGCGCCATCAGCGCCGACTCGATGTTGCGCACCACCTGCTTCGGCTGCACGTCGCTCATTGTCAGCACGTGGATCTCGCTCACCTCGCCCAGCGGCGTGACCACCACCCGCGCCGACAGCACCCCGGTCAGGCTCGCGATCAGGTTCTCGGCGCGCTTGATCCCCCACGGATCGGGCATGTGCCCGCTCCCCCCCGTGAGGGGCAGCGGCTCGCGCTCGGACGACCCGTTTGGTGTCTCTGCCGTCTTAGGATCCACGCGTCACCTTTCTCCGGTTGCCACCTGGTTCCGCCCCGCCGCCTTGGCCCGATACAGCGCCCGGTCCGCAGCCACCAGGACATCTTCCGTGGCGGGCGCGCGTCCCGGCGCGAACTCGGCCACCCCGATGCTCGCCGTCACCAGCCCCTCGGGATAGTCCATGCGCCGCCCCATCACCTCCACGCTGGCGCGCACCTTCTCCGCCACCCCGCGCGCTCCCTCCACCGCCGTATGCACCAGCACCAGCACGAACTCGTCGCCGCCATAGCGCGCCGCCAGGTCGGTGCCCCGGATGTGCGTCCCGCATGCCTGCGCCGCGTGCCGCAGCACCTCGTTCCCCGCTTCATGGCCGAACTGGTCGTTCACCTGCTTGAAGTTGTCCAGGTCCACGAACAGCACCGCGAACGGATCGCCGGTCCGGTCGCTGCGCGCCACCTCGCTCGCCAGCCGGTCCCGCAGCACCCGGAACGTGGCGAGCCCGGTCAGCGCGTCCACGGCCGCCTGAAGCTGCGCCTGCGTCGCCTGTTTGTCGAGGTACGGCGGACACGACTTGAGCGTCGTCCGCCCCAGCACCGCGGCATCCGCGAACGCCCGGCACGTGGGATAGCCGCACGCCCCGCAGTCCCACGGTCGCCCGTTGGGCGCGAGACCGATCTGCCCCAGAATCGTCTCCGCCTGCTCGCTGCTCGGCCGCTGGCCGGTGGCGTGCACCTGGAACGCCGCGCCTACCTGCACTGCTCCCGCCAGCTCCTCGTCCACCACCGGCAGCCGCGACCGAGTCGGCTCGGTCGCCCCCACGATCTCGCGGCGCCGGAACAGCTCCTCGCGCGGCCCGAGCAGCGGGTGGTCGAGGCATCCCTCGCACGGCAGGATGTCCACGAACCCCAGCTCGATGCGATCCACCGCTACGGCCCGCGCGATCCCCTCGAGCGAGCCCAACCCCCGCACCTTGCGGAACCGCCGGCTGGCCTGGGTCTCCTCGGTGAGCAGCTCGAGCGGCAGGCCGCCCGCCGTGCTCCAGTGGCGGCGCCGCTCCTCGGGGACGCGGCTGAAGTAGGGCGCCTGCTGGTCCACCCGCACCCCGCGCCGCTGCAGCAGCGTGGCCAGATCGTCCAGCGTGATGGCCGCGTCCACGTCCGCCCCCCCCTCCGTGAGGCACACCCCGGCGTACACCACCTCGCTCCCGGGGCCGTACATGCGCCTCAGGTAGCGCGCCTCGGCGGCGATCGGCGTCGCTATCGGTGCGAGATATGGGATCAGCTCCGGGTACTGCGCGCGTACCGTTTCCACGATCACCGGGCAGGTGCTGCGGATCATCGTCCCCCAGTCGTGGTCGGACCACAGCTGGAGGTACTCACGCGCCACCAGCTCGTCGCCCAGCACCCCGCGGTGCACCGTGCGGAAGCCCGCCGCGTAGCAGGCGTTCACTACCTGTTCGGGAGTGGCCGGATAGAAGTACGCAGCCGACTCAACGCTGAGGATGAGCGCGGCGCTGCCGCGCGCCGCGAGCTCGAGGGCTCGCGTCACGTCGCCCGTGGCGACGATGGCGTCGTGAGGACACGCAGGCAGGCACAACCCACAGCGCGTGCACGCCTCATCCACGATCCGGACCTGAGAATCCTGGACCGCCACGGCGTCGGCGGGGCACACCCGCACGCACGCCAGGCAGGCCACGCAGGAGTCCGGATTTATCCTAAAGTCCACAGAAAACCCGGCCGGGGCGCTGCGGCGATTCAAACCAGGCTGAGCAAGGGCGCCGTAACATGGGCCTGGTACCAAGCCGTGTCAATGGGGTGCACGCCACACAACCTCTTGTGCGAACGCAAGTTACAGATTACGCCAGAGCGTATTCCTTGAGCTTGCGGTACAGCGTGCGCTCGCCGATCCCCAGGACCTCGGCCGCCTTGCGCCGGTTCCCCTTGGTGTCGTGCAGCGCCGCCTCGATCGCCGCACGCTCCACGTCCGCCATTGTCATGCCGGGCCGATAGACCACATCGGCCTGGGCGGCGGGCTCCGCCTCGATCGGGAGGGGAGGCGCAAGCCCTGAGCCGGGGCCAACTTCGATGACCTCCACCCGTTGGGGGCGGTCGTCCAGCCGCCGGCGCAGCTCCTCGACCTGTAGCTTGAGCTCTACAAGAGTGCGGAAGATGAACTCCAACTCCTTCCCCGCCACGTCCCGGGTGGCCTCGGGGAGCAGCATCGGGAGCCCGCGCCCCCGCTCCCGGATGTCCTTGGGGATGTCGCTCGCCCGGATCTCGCCCTCCGGCGCCAGCACGACCATCGATTCGATGAGGTTGCGGAGCTGGCGCACGTTCCCCGGCCAGTCGGCGTCCACCAGGATCTGGAGCGCCTCCGGGGTGATCCCACGGAAGGTGCGTTGGTGCAGGGCGGCGAACTCCGCGATGAAGCGGCGCACCAACAGGGGAATGTCGGCCTTGCGCTCGCGCAGTGGCGGGAGGTAAAGGTGCAGCACGTCGAGCCGATAGAAGAGGTCGTCTCGGAACCGGCCGAGCGCCACTTCCTCCTTGAGCGACTTGTTGGTCGCCGCGACGACGCGGACGTCCACTTTGATCGCCTGGGTGCCGCCCACGCGGAAGAAGCTCCGGTCCTCGAGCACCCGTAGCAGCTTCACCTGAGTGGCCGGGGCCATCTCGCCCACCTCGTCCAGGAAGATCGTGCCACCGTCGGCCAGCTCGAAGCGCCCGAGCCGCCGCTCGGCGGCGCCCGTGAAGGCGCCCTTCTCGTGCCCGAACAGCTCGCTTTCGAGCAGCGTGTCGGGGATGGCGGCGCAGTTCACGGCGATGAACGGCTTGCCCCGCCGCGGCGACAGATCGTGGATCGCGCGCGCCACCAGCTCCTTCCCCGTGCCGGACTCCCCTTCGATCAGCACGGTGGCGTTCGCCGGCGCCATCTGCTCGAGCTTCACGAGCACTTCCTGGACGGCCGGGGACTCGCCGATGATGCCGGTGCGTTGCTGCAGCCGGCGGCGCTCGATCAGCCGCCGCACGGTCGCCGTCACTTCCGTCGGATCCGCCGGCTTCGCGAGGAAGGCGGTGAGCCCGATTTCGCGCGCCAGCGTCTTGGGGTCCGGCTCCGTCGGCTCGACCAGGCCGAGCGTCGAGATGGAGCGGTCGTGCGCGATGCGCAGCAGCTGCGCGGCGGACGACTCGTGCAGCCCGCCCGTCAGGACGATGCAGTCCGGGCTGGCGTCCCCCGTCCCGACCGCCCGCCGCACGTCGTCGAACGACGAGACGAGCGCCGTATGGAAGCCCGCTGTTTCGAGCTGGGCGTTGATCCGGACCGCATGCTCGAGATCGTCGGTGGTGATTAAGACGCTGTCAGCCATGGGAGCGGTCAGGCATCAGACGTCGGACATCAGTGGGACACTCGCTCGCCGGTCACCAGGTCCACGGCGTGATCCAGCAATCCTTCCAGCACGGCCAGCCCGTCTGCCACCCCGCCCGTCGAGCCGGGGAGATTGACGATCAGGGTCTTGCCCCGCGTGCCCGCCACCCCGCGGGAGAGCCAGGCGCGCGGGAACTGCCGCGCCGCAGTGACCCGGAGCGCTTCCGTGATCCCCGGGGCCGGGCGGTCCAGCACCGCTCCCGTCGCCTCCGGCGTCACATCCCGCGCCGTGAGACCCGTGCCGCCGGTCGTGAGGATGACGTCGACCTCCCCCGAGTCGGCCCAGCGCGCCAGCTTGCCGGCGATGCGGTCGGACTCGTCCGACACGACGCTGCGCACGACGACCTCGTAGCCGCGCCGGCCCGCCCATTCCAGGATCGCGTCCCCGGACGTGTCGGCCCGCTGTCCCGCGGCGCCTAAATCGCTGATCGTCAGAATCCCTATCCGCATCGCCTCCACACCTCCACCATCCTCCACGCCCTATTTCTTCGTTCTCCTCTGCACGAACGGCAGGCGTACCACCTCCGCCGGCGCTCGTTTGCCGCGCACGTCGATCTCGAACCGCTCGCCGGGCTTGGCATGCTGGGCGGGGAGGTAGGTCATCCCGATCGCCCGGTTGGCGGTGGGCGTGACGGTACCGCTCCGGACCACATCCACCCGGCTCCCGTCCAGGTAGACGTCGTAGCCGTGCCGGGCAACCGTGCGCGGCTCCGCCAGCTCGAACCCGACGAGCCGGCGCTTCACCCCTTCGAGCTTCTGCAGCTTGAGCGCGGCGAGACCGGTGAAGTCCGACCCCTTGTCGAGCTTCACGATCCAGCCGAGACCGGCCTCGAACGGCGTGACCGTGTCGTCGATGTCGTTCCCGTACAGCGGGTAGCCGGCCTCGAGCCGCAGCGTGTCCCGGGCACCGAGGCCGCACGGCTCCGCGCGGCCCGCGCCCGCGAGCGCGTGCCACAGCGTCTCGAGATCCCCCGCCCTGCAGTACAGCTCGAACCCGTCCTCGCCGGTGTACCCGGTGCGGGAGATGAAGCACTGCACCCCCGCGACCTTTCCTTCGGCGAAGTGATAGTACGGGATCATCGCGATGCCGAGCGGCGTGAGCGGTGCGAGCAGCGCCTCTGCCTTCGGCCCTTGGACGGCCAACAGCCCGGTATCGTCGGAGACGTCTCGCAGCCGTACGTTGGCGCCGCGTTTTTTCTGGTCGACCACGTGCTCCCAGTCGCGGGCGATGTTCGAGGCGTTGACGACCATCATCACCCGATCCTCGAAGCGATAGACGAGGCAGTCGTCGACGAAGGTGCCGCGCTCGGTGAGAATCGCGGAGTATTGGGCCTGCCCCGGGCCCAGCGCCCCGACGTCGTTGCACGTCACACGTTGCACGAAGGCGTTGCGGTCCGGCCCCGTGACCTCGAACTCGCCCATGTGCGAGACATCGAACAAGCCCACTGCCTCGCGCACCGCCTTGTGCTCGGCGGCAATCCCCGCCGGGTACGTCACGGGCATCTCATAGCCGCCGAACGGCACCATCTTGGCGCCGAGGCTCACGTGGATGTCGTGCAGCGGGGTCCGCTTGAGAGTCGCAGGCTGGCTGATGCGGGTCATGGAATCAGCCGAGCAGCGTCGCGAGTAGTGCCTTTTGGACGTGCAACCGGTTTTCGGCTTCGTCCCAGACCCGCGACTGCGGGCCCTCGATGACTTGGGCAGCAACCTCTTCGCCGCGGTGCGCCGGGAGGCAGTGCAGGAAGATGGCCTGGCGATCCGCCAGCTTCATCAGGTCGGGGTCCACCGTGTAGCCCCGGAATGCGTTGCGGCGTGCCTCCGCCTCTTCTTCCTGTCCCATCGACGCCCACACGTCGGTGTTGACGACGTGCGCACCCTCGACCGCTTCCTCGGGCACCTCGGTCACCAGGACGCAGGCGCCGGCCGCTTTGGCTCGGTCGAAGATGGCACGGTTCGGCTCGTATCCCTCGGGGCACGCCAGGCGCAGCTCGAAGCCGAGCACCTGCGCCGCCTCGATCCAGCTGTTCGCCATGTTGTTCCCGTCGCCCACCCAGGCGATCCGTTTCCCGTCCCAGCCGCCCAGCGACTCGCGCACGGTGAAGAGGTCGGCGAGCACCTGGCAGGGGTGGGAGAGGTCGGTGAGGCCGTTGATTACCGGGATGGTGGCGTGGCGGGCCAGTTCCTCCACTTCGCCGTGGTCGAACGTCCGGATCATGATGCCGTGGACGTAGCGGGACAGCACGCGCGCCGTGTCGGGGATCGGCTCCCCCCGCCCGAGCTGGATGTCCCGGGAAGAGAGGAAGAGGGCCTGCCCCCCCAACTGGTAGGTCCCCACCTCGAACGACACCCGCGTGCGGGTGCTCGACTTGGCGAAAATCATGGCCAAGCTCTTCCCGGCCAGCGGCGTTTCCCGGTAGGCCCCGGTTTTCATACGGTGGGCGAGGTCGAACAGCCGCACGATCTGGTCGCGGCTCAGGTCGGTGACCGCGAGAAAGTCACGCTTCGCCATGGATTCCTTGCGGGCGGTCAAAATGACAGGGGTCGGCTGCTAATTCTACCTGCCCCCGAACGCCGGGACAAGCCTAGAGGATGTAGCGGCGGAGGTCCTCGTCGTCGACGACCTTGGCGAGGCGGTCGCGCACCTTGGCGGCGTCGAACACCACGTGTTTCTCGGCGAGCTCTGGGAGGTCGAACAGCACGTCTTCCAGCAGGTTGGTCATGACGGTGTGGAGGCGCCGGGCGCCGATGTTCTCCATCCGCTCGTTCGCCTTGGCGGCGATCCGCGCGACCTCCTTGATACCGTCGTGAGTGAACTCGAGCCTCGCTCCCTCGGCGGCGCACAGCGCTGCGTACTGCTTGGTGAGGGCGTTCTCGGGCTCGGTCATGATGCGGACGAAGTCCTCCTCGGTGAGCGGCTGCAGCTCGACGCGGATCGGGAAGCGGCCTTGCAGCTCGGGGATCAGGTCCGAGGGCTTGGAGACGTGGAACGCCCCGGCCGCGATGAAGAGGATGTGGTCGGTGCGCACATAGCCGTACCGCGTCTGGACCGTGGAGCCCTCGACGATCGGGAGCAGGTCGCGCTGCACGCCTTCGCGCGACACATCGGGCCCGACGGTGCCCCGCTCGCCCGCGATCTTGTCGAGCTCGTCGATGAAGATCACGCCGTGGTTCTCCACCCGGTCCAGCGCCTCGTTGACGACGTCGTCCATGTCGACGAGCTTCTTGAGCTCTTCGTCCACCAGAATGCGGCGCGCCTCGTGCAGGTGCACCGTACGGCGCTTCTTCTTCTTCGGCAGCATCTCCTGCAGCCACTCGGTGAAGTTGACGTCCGGGCCCTCCATCCCCTGGGGCGGCTGCATCATCTCGAGCATGGGGAAGCCCTGCTGCTGCACCTCGATCTCCACGTCCCGCTCCTCGAGTTTCCCTTCCTTGAGCTGCTGGCGCAGCTTCTCGCGCGTACGCCGGCGCCGCTCCTGCGCCTCGGTATCCGCCTCGACGGGCTTCGAGGTCACGTCGCCCTTCGACGACACGACGAACAGGGGACGGGGGTCTCCCGTCTCCCGACTCCCGTCTCCCGGCCGGGGGGCGGGCGGCGGGAGCGGGGAGGGTGCCGTCGGCGGAAGCAGCAGGTCGAGCAGCCGCTCCTCGGCCCGCACCTCGGCTTCGGGGTAGACGTCGTCCTCCCGCTCCGTGCGCACCATGTTGATCGCCACGTCCACCAGCTCACGCACCATCGACTCGACGTCGCGCCCGACGTAGCCCACCTCGGTGAACTTGGACGCCTCGACCTTGAGGAACGGCGCGCCGGCCAGCCGCGCCAGGCGGCGCGCGATCTCTGTCTTCCCCACCCCCGTCGGCCCGATCATGATGATGTTGTTGGGCAGGATCTCGTCGCGGATGTCTTCGGGGGCCTGGGCGCGCCGCCAGCGGTTGCGCACGGCGATGGCCACCGCCTTCTTCGCCACTTCCTGCCCCACGATGTAGCGGTCCAGCTCCGCCACGATCTTGCGCGGCGGCAGCTCCTCGAGCCACGGGAGTTGCTCGTCCGCGGCCGCGGGCGACGGGGGCGCGGGGGCGGGGGGCGCTGGGGCCGCCGGGGGCGGTGACTCGTTGCCGGGGGTGCGGGTGGGGTCGGCCATCTAGAGCTCCAGAATGCTGATGTGCGTGTTGGTGTACACGCAGATGGCCGCCGCGATCTCGAGCGACCGCTGGACGATGTCCTTGGGGGACAGGTCCGATGAGGTGGCGAGCGCCCGGGCCGCCGCGAGGGCGTAATTGCCACCCGACCCGATCGCCAGGATCCCGTCGTCCGGCTCGATCAGCTCACCCGATCCCGAGATCACGTACCCGTGCTCCTTGTCGGCCACCACGAGCAAGGCCTCGAGGCGCCGCAACACCCGGTCGGAGCGCCAGTCCTTGGCGAGCTCGACGGCCGCGCGCGGCAGGTTCCCGGGGTAACGCTCGAGCTTCTCCTCGAACTTCTCGAACAACGTGAACGCATCGGCGGACGCGCCCGCGAAGCCCGCGAGGATCTTTCCGCCCTTGATGGCCCGCACCTTGTTGGCGTTGGCCTTCATCACCGTATCGCCCAGCGTGACCTGGCCGTCGCCGCCCAAGGCGACGTGGCCGTCGCGGCGGACGCAGAGAATCGTGGTGCTGCGGATGCGCGTCATGCTCTCCTGTGTCACCTCACGCCCGCGGGTGTGCCTGATGATACACCTTCTTGAGCCGCTCCACGGACGTATGAGTATACACCTGCGTCGTGCTGAGTGAGGCGTGGCCCAACAGCTCCTGCACCGCCCGCAGATCGGCGCCGGCGTCGAGCAGGTGCGTGGCGAAGGAGTGGCGCAGCGAGTGCACGTGCAGCTCCCGCCCGCGGCTCCCGCTGAGTGCGCCGAGCAGGCCCTTCATCGCGAGCTGCACGGCGCGCGGCGTGAGACGGGTCCCGCGTCGGCTGACGAATAACGCCCGTCGCTCCTGGCCGGTTTCCGCGAGCAGCGTGTCGCGCCGGCGGTAGTATTGCCGCAGCGCGCGAGCGGCATGCCGCCCCACCGGAACGATCCGCTCCTTCTTCCCCTTGCCCCGCACCTTCAGCTGGTCCGAAACGAGGTCCACGTCCGGCTCGTTCAAGCCGGCGAGCTCACTCAACCGGATCCCGGTCGAGTAGAACAGCTCGAGCATCGCCAGGTCCCGGACCTCGCGGAACCCACCTGCCTCGGCGCGCCGCTTCGCGTCCGCAAACAGCCGGTCGATCTCGGCGCGATCCAGGTGCGTGGGGAGGCTGCGTTCCAGCTTGGGGGTGCGCGTCGCCTTGGCCGGGTTCACCTCCAGGCTCCGCGTCGCGTTGAGGAAACGGTAGAAGCTGCGCAATGCCGACAGGGCACGGGCCGCGGAGCGCTTGGCGAGGCCCCGCTGCTGCAGCGCGCCCAACCACGCCCGGATCGCCAGCCGGTCCACGCCGGCCCAGCTCCAGGCGCCGCCGTAGTAGCCGCCGCAAAAGGCGGCGAAGTCCGCGAGATCGCGGGCGTAGGCTGTCACGGTGTGGGGCGAGTCGTTGCGTTCCTTGGAAAGGAACTCGACGAACGCGGCGATCTCGGGGACCGAAGACGTCCCGGTCACGGATGTGCGCGGCTGAAGCCGCGACTCGGCGCTGCCGCTGAAGCGGCGCGCCCGTTTACGGGCAGGCGCCGAGTCGCGAGTTCACTCGCGCGCCTCACGCTGCGACCTCCACTCCGATGCTCCGAGCGAACGCGTCCACGTCCCGCAGCGCCCGCTCGACCAGCAGCTGTTTCTTCCGTTGCTTGTCCTTCACCGGCCGCTCCAGCGGCTCGAGCAGGCCGAAGTTGGCGTTCATCGGCTGAAAGTGTTCCGGGTCTGCCGAGTGGACGTAGCGGTACAGCGCACCGAGCATCGTCGTGGGGGGCGGGAGCAGGGACTCCTCTCCCGCGAGCAGCCGCGCGAGGTTGATCCCCGCGAGTATCCCGGTCGCCGCGGACTCGGCGTACCCCTCCACTCCCGTGAGCTGCCCGGCGAACAGGAGCAGCGGGTCGTCCTTGGCGGCGAGATGGGGCGTGAGCGCGCGCGGCGAGTTGACGTAGGCGTTGCGGTGGATGCTCCCGAAGCGCAGGAACTCCGCGGCCTCGAGCCCCGGGATCATCCGGAACACGCGCTGTTGGTCGGGAATCTTGAGCCGCGTCTGGAAGCCCACGAGGTTCCACATCTGCGCGGCGCGATCTTCTTGGCGTAGCTGCACGACGGCATAAGGCTCTTGATCCCCGGGCTTGCGCCCGGGGTCAGTTAGCCCCACCGGCTTCATCGGCCCGAACCGCAGCACGTCGCGGCCTCGCGCGGCCATCTCCTCGACCGGCAGGCAGCCCTCGAAGTAGGGGGTGCGGTCGAACTCGTGCTGCGGCTGGTACTGCTCGCCCGTGCGCAGCGCGGTCACGAACGCGTCGTACTCGGCCTCGTTCAGGGGCGCGTTCCAGTAATCGTCGCCGCCCCCTTTGCCGTAGCGCGACGCACGGAACAGGCGGTCGTAATCGAGCGAGTCGGCGGCGACGACGGGGGCGATGGCGTCGAAGAAGGCGAGCGACGCCGCGTCGAGCCGACGCGCGATGGCGGCGGCCAGGAGGTCCGACGTCAGCGGGCCGGTCGCGACCACCCCGGGGGACGGTAGCTCCGTCACCTCGGCACGCACCAGCGTCACCGCGGGATGGCCCGTCACGCGCTCGTGCACGGCCTGCGAGAACGCGACGCGGTCCACCGCGAGGGCGGCGCCGCCCGGGACCCGCGCGGCATCCGCCGCTTCGAGCACGATGCTGCCGAGCCGCCGCATCTCGCCCTTGAGCAGGCCGTGCGCGTTGGTGAGCTCCACCGACTTGAAGGAGTTGCTGCAGACGAGCTCGGCGAGCCGGTCGGTCTGGTGCGCCGCCGTCATCCGGGCGGGCCGCATCTCGCACAGCGTGACCGCCATCCCGCGCTCGGCGAGCGCCCAGGCGGCTTCGCTCCCCGCGAGCCCGCCACCCACGACTGTCGCCACTGCGCTCAGGTCGCGATCGACTCCGCCGGCGTGACTTCTTCGAGTGCGACTTCGTGTCCGCACTTCAGGCACTTGCGCGTGGCTCCCGCGGCCTTGGTCTGCTTCTCTTCCATCCCGACGAATCCGCAGCTCGGGCAGGCGACCGGAACGGGGCGGTTCCAGGTGGAATAATCACAATCCGGATAGCGCAGGCATCCGAAGAAGTTGCGCCCTTTCCGGGTGCGTCGCTCGGCGAGGTCGCCGACACCGCATTTCGGGCACTTCACGCCGAGCGGCACGGGCCGGGTGTGCGTGCATTTGGGATAGCGCGTGCAGGCGAGGAACTCCCCGTAGCGGCCGGTCTTGATGACCATGGGAGCCCCGCACTCCTGGCACTTCTCGTCCGACGGTCGGTCGGGCACCTTGTTCTTCGCTAGCGGGCGGCTGAAGCGGCACTCCGGGTACTTGGCGCACGCGATGTACGGCCCGAAGCGGCCGCTCTTCACGATCAGCGGGCCGCCGCAGTTCGGGCACTTCTCCTTGGGCAGCTCCGACAGGTCGTGCACGTCGTGAATCAGCCGCTCGATGTCCACCGCCGCGAGCGCTTTCGAGAACGGCCCCCAGAAGTCTTCGAGCACGCGTTGCCAGCGGAGGTCTCCCTCCTCCACCTTGTCGAGCTCACTCTCCATCTGCGCGGTGAAGCCCACCTCGAACACGTCCGGGAAGCACCGCTTCAACACGCGCCATACGATCTCGCCCTGCGGCGTGGGCTGGAAGCGCCGGTCCTTGGCGGTGGCGTACCAGCGGTTCTTCAACGTCGAGATGATCGCCGCGTAGGTGGATGGCCGCCCGATGCCCAGACGCTCGAGCTCCTTCACGAGGCTCGCCTCACTGAAGCGCGGCGGCGGCTCGGTAAAGTGTTGGCTCGGCGTGATCTGCTTGACCGTGACCACCTCGCCCTCCGCCAACGGCGGGATGGGCGGCAGATCTTCGAGGGTCTTGCCCTCCTCGGGCTCGTGCGCTTCGTGGTACAGCTTGTGGTATCCGTCGAACAGCACGCGCGAGCCGGTGGCCCGGAACACATAGCGGCCCAGGTCGAAGTCGACCTTGGTCGTCTCGAACACGGCGGGGTTCATCTGCGATGCCACGAACCGCCGCCAGATCAGCTGGTACAGCTTGAGCTGTTTGGCGTCGAGGTGTTTCTTCAGGTCCTCGGGGCGCCGCAGCACCTCGGTGGGTCGGATCGCCTCGTGCGCGTCCTGGACGCGCGACTGGCCCTTGCCGCTCTTGTGCACATTCGGCGTGGTGGGCAGGTAGCGCTTGTCGAATTCGCGCGCAATGAACTCCCGGGCCTGCGCCACCGCCGAGTCCGCCACGCGGATCGAGTCGGTGCGCATGTAGGTGATCAGCCCGACTGGGCCTTCCGTTCCGATCTCGATGCCTTCGTACAGCTGCTGCGCCAGGCGCATCGTGACGGCGGCGGAGTATCCCAGCTGCTTGGCGGCCTCCTGCTGCAGCGTGCTGGTGCGGAACGGCGGCGGCGCGGGCCGGCGGCGCTCGCCCTTTTCGAGCGCGGTGACTTTGAAGGGCAGCTTGAGCGCGTCCGCGACGATCGCCTGGGCGGTCGCCGCGTCCTTGATCTCCGGCTTGTGGCCGTCGAGCTTGTGCAGCCTGGCCTGGAACCCCTGGCCGTCCTTCTCGAGGTCGGCCTCGATGGTCCAGTATTCCTGCGGCACGAACCTGCGGATCTCTTCCTCCCGCTCGCAGATCAGCCGCAACGCCACCGTCTGCACCCGGCCCGCGGACAGCCCCGTCTTGATGCTCTTCCACAGGAGCGGCGAGGTCTTGTAGCCGACCAGCCGGTCCAGCACGCGCCGCGCCTGCTGCGCGTCGACCTTGTTCTGGTCGATGTCCAGGGGATGCGCCAGCGCCTGGCCGACCGCGTCCTTGGTGATCTCGTGGAACAGCACGCGGCTCACCTTGCTGCCGTTGCCGAGACTCTCCGCCACGTGCCACGCGATGGCTTCGCCCTCACGGTCGGGGTCGGTCGCGATGAGCACGCGCTCGGACGCCTTGGCGGCCTTCTTGATCTCGGCCAGGGTCTTGGCCTTCTCCTTGATGGGGACGTACTCGGGGGTGAAGCCGTTCTCCACGTCCACGCCGAGCTTGCGCTGCGGCAGGTCGCGCACATGGCCCACGGTCGCCTTGACCGTGTAACCCGGGCCGAGGTACTTCCCGATCGTCTTTGCCTTGGTGGGCGATTCGACGATGACGAGCGCACCCTTCCCCGTCCCCGGCGCGGTCTTGCGGCGCCGGGTCTTGGGCTTCGTCACTTTCACGCTGGGCACTTGTGCCACGTCAGTCTTCTTAGCAGTCACGCGTCAATCCTTCATCAACGGCGCGGAAGGGCATCTTTACCATCCCGCACTCGATTGCGCAAGCCTGACGACCTCGTGTGCGACTTGCTCCACCGTCTTGCGCTCGGTGTCCAAGTGCGTGTGCGCCTTGAGGTAGAACGGCTCACGCTCCTTGAGCAGCTGGCGCATGCGCGCCATCGGGTCCTCTCCCATTAACAACGGGCGGGTTCCCTCCTCGGCCGCGGCGTGCTGGGCGGCCGTCTCGGCACGCACGCGCAGGTACACGACGAACGCGCGCGCACCCGCGGTTTCGATGGCGCCGGGCTGCGCCGCCCACCCGCCGCCCGGCGCCACGACGGCCGGCTCGGTCGCCAGCGCGGCGTCCATCTCCTTGCGCTCCATGTCGCGGAACGCCGCCTCGCCCTTCTCGGCGAAGATCAGCGAGATCGACTTGCCTTCCCGGCGCGCCAGGATCAGGTCGATGTCCACGAACCCGGCACGCAGCTGTTCCGCCACGAGCCGGCCGATCACCGTCTTGCCCGACCCCGGCAGGCCGACCAGCACGACGTGCCGCTTCATGACGCCGCGCCTTTCGGCGTGTGCGCGCGCACCTGGGCGAGATACCCCGCGACATTCCGCTGCAGCTCGCTCAGCGCGTCGCCGCCGAACTTTTCGAGCATCGCCTGCGCCAGCATCAGCGCCACCATCGCCTCGGCGATGACCCCCATGGCCGGGACAGCCGTCACGTCGGAACGCTCCGACTGCGCCTGCGCCGGCGCCCCCGTCTTCAGGTCCACCGTGCGGAGCGGCGACATCAGCGTCGAGATCGGCTTCATCGCCACGCGCAGCACGAGCGGCTCGCCGGTCGTCATGCCGCCCTCGGTGCCGCCAGCCCGGTTCGTGGCGCGCGCCAGTCCCGGCAGAATCTCGTCGTGCACCTCCGAGCCCTTGCGGCGCGCCGCTTCGAAGCCGAGTCCCAGCTCCACTCCCTTCACGGCGGGGATCGACATCAGCGCCTGCGCCAGGCGGCCGTCGAGCTTGCGATCCCACGACACGTGGGAGCCGAGGCCGACGGGCAATCCCAGGGCCACTACCTCCACCACGCCGCCCAGCGTGTCCCCGGCCGCCTTCGCGGCATCGATGCGGGCGATCATCTCGCGCTCGGCCTCGGGATCGAGGCAGCGCACGGGGCTCGCATCCGCGGCCGTGTTCAACGCTGAAGGGATGGGTAGGGATGCCGCGTGCTGCGCCCCTCCACCCGCCTTGACTCCCCCCAATTCAACCACGTACGACCCGACCTCGATGCCGAACTGCTCGAGCAACAGCTTGCAGACGGCACCGCACGCGACCCGCGCCGCCGTCTCGCGCGCGCTCGCCCGCTCGAGGATGTCGCGCGCGTCCTGGCGGTCGTATTTCAGGGTACCGGCCAGGTCCGCGTGTCCCGGCCGCGGCCGCGTGACCTGACGCCGGCGCTCGCCTCCCCCCGCGGGGGCGTCCGCCTCCGGCGCCATCACATCCTGCCAGTGCTCCCAATCGCGGTTCCAGATCAGCATCGCAATGGGCGAGCCCAGCGTTTCCCCCGCGCGGACGCCGGCGAGCCACTCGATCTGGTCCGATTCGATCTTCATGCGCGCGCCGCGACCGTAGCCGCCCATGCGCCGCTTCAGCTCCGCGTTGATCCGCTCGGCGGATACGGGCAGCCCAGCGGGCATCCCCTCGAGGATCGCCACCAGGCCGCGGCCGTGCGACTCACCTGCCGTCGTGAACCGGAATGTCACGCGCCACCCTCCCGAGCCGATAATAACACGCGAGCCCGACTCCTGGTCGGGCTCGCGCAACGCTCACCGCCCGGTCACCTCACCGCACCGGTGGCGCGGGCAACGGGTTCGTGAAGGCCGGCAGGCTCAGCATCACCAGCCCACGACCCGTGATCCCGAACAGCAGCTGGTTGCCCGAAGCGTCCTTCGCGACCCGCAACGGCCCGATGATCGGGTCGCGGATCGAGATCGTGCCGACTTGGTAGCCGAAGTACGTGTCGAACACGTCGATATTCGCGTCGAACCGCGCCACGAACAGTAGCCGGTCGTTCGGGCTCCCCGAGCCGCCGCACGCGGGCGACGACGGCGGGCACGGCCCCGAGGGCGCGAAGTTGTGGTTGTAGTTCATGTCCATCCCGGTCGCGATGCCGGAGTCGGGGGAGGTGACCTTGAGCCGCAGGCCCTCGTCCAGGTAGTAGACCGAGTCGGCGCGCGCCGCGTTGGTCGAACCGTTGAAGTTTGTCGCGATCGACCGGACCTTCGTCGAGGTGTTGCTGATGAAGTCGAAGACGGCCACGGACGGGGACATGCCGAAGTCGACGTCGACCTGGCCCGAGTCGCGGATGATGCCCAAGGCTCCGCTGGTGGAGCAGCCTCGGAGCGTGCTCGCCCCGTGCAGCAGCTGGGCCTTGGTCGTGTACGACATCACGCGCGCGAATTGGGCGGTCACCTGCCCACCCTCGCCGAAGAAGCCGTGGGTGAAGTTCCCGGAGTTCCGGGCGAAGGTCGTATCGCCGAGCGCGAACGACGCTAGCTCAACGTTGACGCCGGCGCACGCCGTGAGGGTGACCTTCGATACGTTGTAGGGCGGTCCGCGGCGCTCGACCACGCGCAGCGTGTCGGACGTCGCGCTCGGAACCGCACCCGAGATCTCCCAGAACAGGTGCCCGAACAACCGCGAGGTGTCGGGGGGGTTCCCCGGGTTGATCAGCTTTTCCATCCGGAGCGTCGCGCGCCCCGTGAACGGCGCCGGGTTGCTCGGCTCCGGGGTGGTCGAGTAGAGCGCGAAGATCGAGTCGGCTGCGCACGCCGTGCCGCCGGCGGGCCGACACACGGTCGCCAGGTACTGCGGCCGGTCGGAGACGTTGTACTCGGTGATCACCGTCTTACAGCCGGGGGCGCAGATGACCCGGTACGTCTGAATCAGCATGTCGGGCAGGTCTTGCCGCCAGCGCAGCACCCGTGCCCCCGGGGTCACGTCGATGATCGACAGCTGCGTGCCGCCCGAGTTCGCCACCACGATCGAATCGCCGTACGCCCCCAGCGTATCGCGCGGCCACAGCGCGATGCCCCACGGCTGCGGGCCCGCGGTCGGGATGCCGGCGGTCACGAACGTCGAGTTCGCGGCCTGGAAGATCTCCACGCGTGACAACGACGGGTTCGTGAGGTACAGCTCGCGTTGGTTGGCCGAGTAGATCGCGTCGACGATCCTGCCGCCGAACGGGAGCGTCTTGGTCGTCCCGGCGACGATGGTGACGGTGTCCGCGCGCGACGGGCCGGTGGGGCTGGGGATGGTGAAGGTCCCGCCCGTGACGCCGCAGTTGTGCGCTACGGCGCCGTCACACGCGAACGCCTGGATCACGACCTGCTGCGGCAGCGGGGCCAGCGTGTTCAGCCCCAACGCGAACCGCTTGAGGGCGTCGGTCGACGAGCCGCTCAGCAGCACGGAGTCGCGGCGAATCGGCGCGCCCGCGGTGCTCGTCACGGCAAAGCCGATCACGGTGATGCCGCTGGGATCGGTGGCGTGGACCGTGATGGTGTCGTTCGCCTCGGAACGCAGCGTCAGGAACTGCTCGATCTGCGGCGGCGTGTTGTCGTTCGCCACGGAGAGAATGGTGACCGTGATGGGCGAGGTCTGTCCCACGCGGTTCCCCGAGTCCACGGCGAAGCCGGCGATCGTGAAGAAGCCGGTGGACCCGGTCACCAGCACCGAATCGACGAAGTTGAGCGTGTCGGGGAACGGCGGCGACCCCTGCACCAGCGAATCGGCCGTCTTTGCGGTCTGGCCCGCGACGCCGCCCACCAGCCAGCCGATGCGCTTCACGCCCGACTTCTGGTGCGCGGCCACCGACACCGGGATGTACTTCCCCTGAGAGGCGACGGCGCCCGCCGCCGGCTGCACCAGGTACACCCGCAGCGCGTCCACGTTCACGAGGAACACGCGGATCGTGTCCTCGGCGAAGTTGCCCGCGCCGTCGGTGGCGCGCCCGACGATCGTGATGAGCCCGCCCGCGCCCGAGCCGGGGTTGACCTTCTCGCCGACGGTGAGGTTGGTGACCGCACTGGTGAACACCGTGTCGGTCGTGTTGATATAGCCGCCCGTGTAGGTGAGGCGGATGTCCTTCAACCCGAGGTTGTCCGTGGCGGTGACGCTGAAGTTGAGGCCGCCCGCGATGTCCTGAGTGTCGGCGGAGGCCTTCAGCTTGATGGTGGGCGGCACCACGTCTCTCTGTATGCCGCCGGGATTACGCGTCGTCTCGCACGCCCAGAGCATGCTCACGAGCGCGCCCATCCCCCATAGCACACTACTCCCGCGTACCAGCGGCATAATAGGCTCCCCGGTCACTTCCCGGTGCTGGGCGTCACCAGGTCGTCGATTATGTGCGGTGTGATCAGGATCAACAGATCACGCCGCTGCTCCTGCTGCGAGCTGAAACCAAACAGCTTGCCGACAATCGGCAGGTCTACAAGGAAAGGGATTCCGGACTTGGTCACCGTGACCGACGTCACGGTGAGGCCGCCGATGACCGCCGTTTCCCCGTCGTTGACGAGGATCTGGTTGTCCGCCTGCTGCGTCTGGAACGTGAAGCCGATGTCGACCGAGGCGGGCTTCACGGCGGAGTTCTCGGCGTGCACCTCCATCAGCACCTGGCGGTTCGCCGTCACGTGCGGCGTGACCTTCAGGTTGATACCGGTCTGCTCGAAGCGCACCGTGGCGCGCGGCACGGCGTTGGTCGTCCCGACCGCCGCGCTCGCGTCGATCACGCGGATCGGCACGCGATCGCCCACCAGGATCTCGGCGGCCCGGTTGTCGAGCGTCGTGATCGTCGGCTCGGCTTGCAGGTCGGCGAGCTCCACGCGCTGCAGCGCCTGCAGGAACGTCGTGAGGTCGAAGTTCCCGATCGCGGTCGAGAAGATGAGCTCGAGCGCCGGGTTCACCACCTGCTGGTTGGCGTTGCCCAGCGCGGCCAGGGAGTTGCCGCCCAGGTCCACGATGACCTGATCGGAGGTGAAGTTACTCTGCGGCACCAGCGCGTCGGGTACGCCGTCCAGGTTGGTGTCCACCGGCTTCGCGGTGCGGGGGTCGGGCCGCTGGATGAGCCGGTTGAAGAACTGCGTGGTCGAACCGAGGTCGTACTTGATCCCGAGTTCTTCGACGTCGGTGCGATCGATGAAGATGATCTTCGCCTGGATCGACACCTGCGGCGTGCGGATGTCGAGCCCGCGCACGAAGTCCTCGACCATGCGGATGCGGCTCTGGATCTCGGTGATGACGAGCGCGTTGTTGGTCGAATCCGCGACCACCGCACCGCGCTTGGAAACGATCGACGTCACCGCGGGCACCAGGGAGACCGCCTTGGCGTAGTTGATGCGCACCAGCCGGGTCTCCACCGGCACGGTCGAGTCGGCCCGGGCGAGGTCCTTCTTGTCGATCACCTGGAAGATGCCGCCCTCCAGTGTGTTGACGGCGAGTCCCTGGGACTCGAGCACCGCGTTGAAGGCAAGATCCCACGGCTGGTTCTTGATCTCCGCGCTGACCGCGCCCGTGATCCCCTTGTTGACGACGATGGTGCGCCCGCTGAATGCGGCGAACCCGGCCACCACTTCCTGGATGTCGGCTTTGTCCCACGTCACGGTGATGCGGGGCGCCTGCGATTGTGCGGCATCCTTGGCGTGCGCCGCGAGGTATTCCTCGATCGACAGCGCCTCCGTGCTGGCACTCGGCGAGGCCACGCGCGCCGCCTGGCCACCGCGGCTCGGCGCGGCGGGCGCGGTCGCCGGGAGCGGGGTCGTCCCGCTTGGGGGCGCGCTCGCCACGGTCTGGCTGGTCCACGCCGCGAAGGCGGTGCGATCGGCGCCGATCTTCACCCGGATCTGACCGGTACGGCGCTCGACCTGGTAGTCCTTGAGCACGTCGAGGTCGATCACGATGCGCACGATGCCGGGCCGGAACTGCGCGTAGCGCACGTTCTTGATGCCGCCGCGGTTCTGACCGTCGTACAGCGTGGCCGGCGCTATCAGCCGCGCCCCCTGCAGATCGAGCACCAGCCGTGCCGGACTCGCCAACGTGAAGTCCTGGACTTCGACCGCGCCCTGGAGATCGATCACGACCTCCACGCTGCCGCGGGCCGGGAGCACGCTGACGGCCTTCACCTCGCCGTCCCGCCCCGACCCCGCGTGGGCCCGCGGAGGGAGCGCCGCCGCCGCGACGGCCAAGAGTGCGGCAAGTGCGATGCGCTTCATGGCGATACCTCCTGCTTGGCGAGCGTCAGCGTCTCCTGCCGCTCGAAGCCGAATTCCTGCACCGTAAACACGATTTCCCGTGGGCGGATCGTCGTCACCTTGAGGCGCCCGAGAATGTCCGCCGGCTTCACCCGGTAGACTTTGCTGTTCGTCACGTCGCGCAGCACCGCCACGCTGCGCGCCGGATAGCGCGCGTCGTAGTAGATGCCGACGAGCTTCAGGTCCGAGAGGAGCGGCCGGATGTCACCCGAGCGCAGGAGCGACAGGAACGGGTCGCGCCCCCCGCCCTCGTAGGCGTACACCTCGCGCACCAGGGTCGTCGCCCCGGCGCTGTCGGACGCCGCCTTGGCGGCGCTGTCCGGCTTCGCGCCGCGCTGCGGCTTCGCCTGGGCCGCGAGCGGCGTGGCGGCACACAGCGCGGCCAGACCGACGGCGAGCCTAATCCTCACCGCTCGTCCCCGCGGCGCGCTTCACCGGCGCCCCCTGCTTCGGCCCCGGCGGCGCCGCCGACTTGACGAAGGTGCGGATGACGAACTGGGCCTCCAGCAGCGCGCCCAGCGTGTCGCCCAGCACCTTCTGGGCCTGTTGCTGCGCCGGCTTGAGCACGACGTCCTGGGGCACGACGATGCGCGGCAGGCTCGCGATGTCCGAGAGGAACTCGCCCAGCTGGTCGTAATGCCCGAGGATCTCGAGCCGGTACCGGTAGTTGTCGAACGGCTGGGCCGACTCGACCGCGAGCGGCTCGAACCGGCCGATCGTCACGCCGCGCACCTTCGACTTGGTCGAGATGTCGTCGATCAGGGCCGGCACCTCGTTCTTCTCGGGCACCAGCCGCCGCATCACGCCGAGCAGCGCCTGGTATTGCTCGACCTTGCGACGCAGGTCCTCGACCGTGCCGCTCGCCAGGTCCTGCTTCGCTTTGTCGATGATCACCTGCAAGCTGTCGGTCTCGCTGTTCGCCGCCGAGATCTTCGCAGCGGTCGGCTGCGCCCAATCGGTCCAGAAGAAGTACGCCGCCGCGAGCGCGGCGACGAAGATGAGCAGCATGACCTGGCTCTGCCGGTCTTGGGGGAGCAGGGCCATGGGCTACCTCACCGACTGGGCGAGGGGGATGGTGCGGATATACACGGAGTCCGCGACCTTGTAGCGCAGCGAAATGTTGAACGCCGTCACCGGCCGATCCGCCTCGATCACCGTAGAGGAGGTGGCGGGGGACACATCGGTGAGCCACGGCGACGCGGCCAGCTGCCGCAGGAACGTGGTGTAGGCCTGGATGTCCACCGTGCTGCCGGTGATCCAGACGCGCACCGCCGGCACGCCGCTCGTGTCTATCGTGGCTCCCGCCCCCGGGGCAGGCTGGGCTCCTGGCTGCCCCGAGCTGCTCCCCTGCGCCGAGATCCCGTTCAACCAGGTGTAGGGCGGCAGCGCCTTGGTGACCTGATCCAGGATGTGGGGCCAGATGTAGCGGTCGGCGTCGATGCCGCGGATGATGTTGATCTCGGCCACGAGCGAGTCCCGGATCCGCTCCGACTGGCGCTTCTGGGCGATCACCGCGTCGAAGCGCCGCTTCTCGGCTCGCGCGGCGTCGAGTCGCGCCTCGGCCACGCGCAGCCGGGCGGTCTGCGTGAAGAACAACAGGACCGCCCCGACGATCACCACCGCGGACGTGACGGTAGCCGCGATCAGCCACGGATTCTTGATGGTGGCGATGAGCCCGCGGAAGTCGGGGAGCGCAAGCTTGAACCCGGCCCCGGCCGCCCCCGCCCGCTTCTTCTTCCCTGGGAGAAGATTTATTTCGATCATGCGGCGCGCCTCAGCGCCAGACCGACCGACAGCATCAGCAGCGGGGCCACCTCGTCCACCGCCACCGACTCGAACACCGCGTCCCGCACCTTGAGCCGCTGCACCGGGCTCGCGACCTCCACGTGGACTTTGAGGCGACTCGCGAGCGCCTCGTTCAGCCCCGGAATCCGCGCCCCCCCGCCGATCGTGTACACGCGGCCCAGCCCCCCTGCCGAGCGCGAAGCGGTCGCGAGGAACGCGGCCGCCCGCTCCACCCCCACCGCGATCTCCTCGCCGCGCGCCTCGACGTAGGGCCCCAAGTCCGCGCTTTGCGTCTGCCCCTGGATCGCCCGCTCGGCATCCTCCGCGGACAGTCCTTTCTCGCGTTGCAGGTCCTCGCGGAACCGCCGCGTGCCCACCGAGAGGTCCCGGGTCAGCACCGGCACGCCGTCCTCCAGCACGTTCACGTTCGTCACTTCGTGGCCGATATTGACGAGCCCCACCACCCCCTGCATGGCGTCAGGGTGGTTCAGCTCGAACGCATTGTGGATGGCGAAGGCGTCGACGTCGATCATCGCCGGGGTGAGCCCCGCCTCGTTGAGCAGCCCCACCCGGCCCTCGACCAGCTCGCGCTTGGCGGCGACCAGCAGCACGTTCATCTGCAGGCCCTCCGCGTCGGGGTCGAGGATCTGGAAGTCGAGCTCGACGTTCGCCATGTCGAACGGGACGTGCTGCTCCGCCTCCCAGCGGATCACCTCGCGGGCGTCGCCCTCCTTCATCCGGTCCATCTGGATCTTCTTGACGATGACGTCCCGCCCCCCGACCGCCGTGACGACCGAGCGCTGCTTCACACCCGCCGTCGAAAACAGTCCCCGAATCGCTTCCGCCACGATCCCGGGGTCCATGACCTCGCCTTCGACGATGGCGTCGGCGGCGACTGCGGTGGTGGCCACCTTGGCCAGCTCCGGCTCGCTGCCGGAGTGGTCGATCACCACCAGCTTGATGATGCCGGACCCGATATCGAGGCCCACCGAGGTTTTTTTGCCACCCAGCAAGCCGAACAGAGCCATAGTTGCCTAGGGCTAAAGAAAAAGAGGGGTCGAGGGCAAACTACAGTAAGACTCGCCCCTTATCCTGTCAAGCCTCGAACCTACTTGAGGCCGAACCAACAAGTACTTTGCTGGCCTACATTTACGCCTGTTTTGAGCGACTCGATCCCGGTCCCGAGACGACACGATCGGGACGGGGGTCAGCTGCATAACACATTGACAAGACGACACTTGGGCGTGACTGCTAGACGTGGCGTGTAGGGCCCCCGGGGAGCGGGGGGATGGAGAGGCGAACAGGGGCGGGGGAAACGCCGCCCCGCCCCTGAGCGCGTTCAATTCTCGCTTACTTAGTACAGCTGTACCCAACCGCGCGAGCGCATCAAGGCCACCACGCCTGTCTTATCTAACGCCTTGATGATAGCGCACTTAGAGTACAGGATGTTGGCGTGACCGGTGATGGTGTTGTTCCCCACGACCGTGCTGTCCTGCACCATCGTGGCACCCCAGAAGTGGGCGTCGGTCGAACCACCGCCGGAGGTTTTCAGGCTACCTCGCACGATCGTGACGCCGAACCACTGAAAGCCCCCCTGGATGTCGAGGGTGCCATCCACCAGCAAGACCCCTTGGCCTTGAACGCCGTTGATGGTCGCGTCGCCTTGGATGTGCACGATCGGGAAATATGAGCCGCACGGTGCGGTGGGGTTCTCCCCGTCTCCCCAGTTGGTGACGACCGTCCGATCGCACACCCCAGCACCGTTCAGCACCGGCCCGATGTTGCTGGAGAAGTTCTGGCCACCGGGGAGGTTGATCGTGGACCGCCCGACCAGCTGGGAATAGCTGACGTCCCCGTACCTCGAGAACGTCGAGTCGGTGACGTTCGGGTCGTGCATGACGGGCGGGCTCCCCATGACCGTCGCGGCTCCGCCGGCGCTGACAGCCATGGAGGTGTCGGTCCGGATGCCGGCCTTGGCGCTGTCGAGGGGGCCGCACGTCGTCCAGCCCGTCGGGACCTGATCGTATCCGTCGATCGACGCGTTGCCGGAGAGCGCGTCACCGCGCCCGCTGGTGAGCGAGGCCCGGATGTCCATCTTGAGCGGCTTTATGCGGGCGAGGAGGCCGATGCGCTCGCGCGCCGTGGCGCCGCGACGGGTGAGTGCCCCGCCCGCGGTGGCGCTGGTCGAGTCCTGGCCGGTGATGTCGATCAAGTACTGCTCGTCGTTGAGCCGATAGACGTAGCCGGCGTAGCGTCCGGTATGGCTCGGCGACACAGTGTCGCTGCCGACGTTCGGGATTTTCACCGAATCCAGCGGATAGATCCCGGAACTGTTGAAGACCTGGGGATCCCAGTGGCCGATGACGTAGTTGGCGGCTCCCTCGGCCACGCCGAACGACCGCTGGCTGTAGCGCGCGTTTTCGCCCATGCGCTGCTCCTGGGTGCCCGCGAAGAACGCCCCCGCAATCAGCGCGCCCACGATCACCAGGGCGACGATCGCGAGGGCCAGCGCCATACCACGCTCGTTCCGAATGACCTGCCGCATAGACCGCTCCTTCATGTGCATGAGTGTCGCGTGCACCCTTAGAGGCAAGGGCCGCAGCGCGTATTGCCGCGGATCGTGACGCGCGTGACGATGCTGTCCAGTTTGTACGTCACGCCCGGCGCGCCCGGTTGCGTAACCTTTGACTGCGTCCGGCCCCGCACGCGGATTTCGATCTGAGCGACTTTGGACGAATCCGTCGTGACGACGCCCGCCGCATTGTAGTAGCTGAACGTCAGCCCGTTGGGCCCCGACAGCGGCCCGACCAGGGGCTGCGTGTTACCGCCGACCGTCTGCCCGATGTAGTACTGGTTATCCGAGGGCGACTGCCACAGGCTGTAGGTGGTGCTGGTGAAACCTCGCACCGGCGAGCCGTTCGTGATCGCGTTCGCCACGTTGAACTGGCTTCCCGCGATCCAGGTGGGCTGCAGCGTCAACACCCACGCCGGATGATTGCCGTTGGCGTCGACGCAAACCCCGCCATTCACGTTCTTGATCTGGCCGTTCAACCAGCTGTCGTCGTCACGGGTCCCGGGGTTGCCCTCGTAGAACACCATGATCGAGTCGTTCACGCTGAACGTCTGCTTCGACCCGAACATCGGCTGCTGCCGCACCGTCAGGTTGATCTGGCCGACGCCGCCCCCCAGCAGCGGGGTGGCGCACAGGAATGCGAGCTGCCGCATCGCGCGGATCGTGAGCGAGCTGCTCAGCATGCCGCTCAAGTCGCCGCTGCCGGCGCCCGGGATCCCGGCCGCATTGATCTCCCGCAGCTCGGCCGGCAAGACGGTCGCCGCCGCGCGGATGTTCTGCTGCAGGTCGATGCGCTGCGTCTGCGCGAGATACGTCTGCTGGTTCGTGACCAGCACCTTGTAGAGCGCCGCCGAGACGAAGCCCAGGATCACGAGCGCCACCAGCAGCTCGATCATGGTGAACCCACGACGGGTTAGATGAGGCATGAGATGTAGGTCTCCATGCTGTCGCGGCGCCACTTGTTCAGCCGCGTCTTGTAGTTGGACGACAGCACCAGCCGGTAGTGGTTGGCGGCCGCGGGGTCGGCGGTGAACGCCCACTTGAGCGAGTCCACCGGCACCCCGCCGCGCCACGCCACCGCCGACCCGGCGTTGCGCGACGTGCAGGCGTTGGCCCGCAGGCTGTCCAGGATCCGGGCCGCGTCCGTCGCGGCGACCGCCGAGCGCTGCCCCTGCGCGATCATGCGGGTCACGAGCGCGGAGCTGTTCACGAGAACCAGCAGGCCGACCGTGAGCACCATGATCGCGATGATCACTTCGACGATGGTAAACCCCTGCTCCCGTTTCATCAGCGCACCACCTTGCCGAGCGGGTTGATCGTTACCGAATCCGTGTTCGACGCGGCGTTCCCCGTGAACGTCACCACCGTGGTGGCGTTGTCCATGCTCAGGCCGCGCGGGTCGTATTGCACCGAATCGCGCGTGTACGCCATGGTCACGTTGAAGCGGCCGCTGACGTCGTCGATCATGGCCACGGTGTCCACCGTTCCGGCCCCGGCGGCGTAGCGCGGGCAGGCCGTCACCCAGGCTTGGCTGCTCGAGCCCCCCGCGAAATGCACCACGGCGCGGCAGCCACGCTGCGTCGCCAACGCGCGGGCCGTCGAGGCGAACGTCGCGATGCTGACCCGCGCCGAACGGACGTTCGTCTTATCGAGCGCCCCGCGGATCTTGGGAAACCCGATGGACGCGAGCACGCCAATCATGACGATCACGATGATCAGCTCAATCGTGGTAAACCCGAGCCTGCGCATGCCTCTCCCTCCAGTCTGGGCTGAGTCATTACACGTTGCGTGCCTAGATGCAACACATTGCTGTACCGTGTGTTACGTGTCTAGGAGGGGGTTGGCCGGTACTGCAGAATGCTGCACGAGTGCAAGTTGTTGCACTACTCCAGGCCGTAGCGGTCCATCTTGTAAAACAGCGTCCGGAGGCTCACGCCCAGCCGCTTCGCCGCTGCGCGGCGGTTGCCGCTAGTCGCTTGGAGCGCGGCCTCGATGACCCGGCGCTCCGCCGCTTCGACCGCGTCTCGGAGAGTACCGCTCCCGGCTCCCTGCTCCTCGGGGGAGCCGCGAGCAGGGAGCGGTTCCCTGCGGAGATCGTCCGGCTCCAGGATCGCCTTATCCGACAGCACCGCTGCGCGCTCGATCGCGTGCTCCAGCTCCCGCACGTTCCCCGGCCACGGCTGCTGCTCGAGCCAGGCCACTGCGGCTTCGCTCAGGGCGATCGGCCGGCCGAGGCGTCGCACCAACTGCGCGGCGAAGTGGCGCGCCAGGGGTGGGATGTCTGCACGCCGCTCGGCGAGTGGGGGCAACTCCACCGTGACGACGTTGAGGCGGTAATACAGGTCCTGCCGGAAGCGACCGGCGGTCACCTCCACCGCGAGATCCCGGGCGGTGGCCGCGAGCACCCGCACGTCCACGCGGCGCGTCTTCTGGTCGCCCACTCGGCGGATCTCGCCTTCTTGCAACACCCGCAGCAGCTTGGACTGCAGCGGCAGCGGCAGCTCGCCGATCTCGTCCAGCAGCAGCGTACCACCGTTCGCCTGCTCGAACAGCCCCGCCTTGTCCCCTGCGGCGCCGGTGAACGCGCCGCGCACGTAGCCGAACAGCTCCGACTCGAGCAGGCTCTCCGGAATCGCCGCGCAGTTGATCGCGACGAACTGGGCCGCGGCCCGCGGGCTGGCGCGATGAATCGCTTGCGCGATGACCTCTTTCCCGGTGCCGCTCTCCCCGGTGATGAGGACGGTTGTCTTATGCTCGGCGACGCGGGCGACGAGCTCCAAGGCATCGCGCATCGGCCGACTCTCCGCCACGAGCGCCCGGGCGGCGGGGGTGCTGTCCAACTGTGCCTTTAGTGTCGCGATGGTGCGTCCAAGCTGCTCGCGCTCCTCGGCCTTGCGCAGGGTGAGCACGACCTCGTCCGGCCGGAACGGCTTGGGGATGTAGTCGTAGGCGCCCTCCTTCATCGCGGCGAGCGCGGCCTCTTCCCCGCCGTACGCGCTCATCATGATGACGAGTGCGGTGCCCCCACGGCCCCGATACGCGCGCAGGAAAGCGAGCCCGTCCATGTCGGGCATCCGGACGTCGCTCAGGATCAAGTCAAACGGCTCGGCCAGGGCGCGCTCCAGCGCCCGCTTCCCGTCGCTCTCGGCGGCGACGTCGTAGCCGGCATCGGCGAGCAAGAGCCCAAGCGATTGTCGCAGCCCGGGCTCGTCGTCCACGATCAGGACCCGGCTCACGGTGTCGCCGCCGGGAAGAACAGCTTGAAGGCCGCCCCCCCTTCCCGGGCCGGGTCGACCCACACTACCCCACCCATCTCGTGGACCGCGCGCGCCACGATGGCGAGGCCCAAGCCGGTCCCGCGGCCTGGCGCCTTGGTCGTGTAGAACGGCTCGAAGATCTTCTCGCGATCCTCCGGCGGCACGCCTGGCCCGGCGTCGGCCACGAACAGGAGGGCGCCGGGCACCCCGGCAGCGAACTCGGCGCGCGCCGGCCGCCGCGCCGGCTCACGCGGGAACAACGTCGGGGGGGGGTCAACGGCGCGCCGCGGTGCGGCGTGACCCGGCTCGTAGGCCCAGCGACGGACGCCGACCACCACGGCAGCCCCCTGAGCGGCATCCACGGCGTTGAGCACGATGTTGACGAGCGCCTGCTCCAGCAGGTGGGCCCGCGCCCGGATGAGCGGCACACCGTGCGCCACGTCGAGTGAGGGCCGCACCGTCTTCAGGGCGCCCTGAGCTTCGAGCAACGTGAAGGCGCCCTGTACGATGTCGCTCGGTTGCACGAGCTCGAGCGCTTCCTCTTGTGGCCGGGCATAATCCAGCAGGCTGCGGACGATTCGGTCAATGCGATCGAGCTCCCGCGTGAGGCCGCCGATCACTTCCGGGTCCGCACCGCGGCGGCGCAGCACTTCCACGTAGGTGCCCACCGCGCCGAGCGGATTCCCCACCTCGTGAGCGATCCCGGCCGCGAGCCGCCCGACGCTCGCCAGCTTCTCCGAACGAACCAGCTGACTCTGGGCGTCGAGCAGATGGTCGGTCATGCGGTTCAGCCGGGCGGCCAGGGTCGCGAAGTCTCTCGTTTCGCCGTCCGGCGCACGCGCGTTCAAGTCCCCGTCCGCGACTTGGTCGGCGGCGGACATGAGGTGCTGGAGCGGCCGCAGCACGAGGCGCGTCACCAGGTAACGGCCGAACACCACGAACACCCCGACCTCGAGCGCCACCAGCGCCATCACCAACCAGAACTCCTCGCCGGAAGCGATCGGCCCCGCTACCGCCGTCGTGGCTACGCCCACCAGCAGCGCCGCCGCGGCGAAGAAGGACAGGTAGAAGAGCAGCTCGGTGCGCAGGGCCGGTTTGGTCCGCATGGCCGGAATACTCAGCCACAAGTCAAAAGCCGCAAGCTGCCAGGAATCCGGAGCTTGCGGCTTTCGACTTGCGACTTCGGTCTAGCTTACTGGCACTTCGGCTCGCCTTCTTTGTTGGCCGGCGCCAGCGACGTCGACCCGATGTAGATCGAGCAGGTCTTGGTCGTGTTGACGTTCTTGATGTTCGCCGTCCAGCCGTCCGCGGTCGTGTTGACGGCCGGTACGGTGTTGCCGGTCGACTGGGTGAAGATGACCCCACCCGCGCCGATCGTCGCCGAGTACTTCACGGAGTCGGCGAAGTAAGCCTCTTCCGCCGTCACGAGGTTACGAAGGTCGGACTTCATCGACGCGATGTACGCCTTCTCCTTCGTGTTGGCGAACTTCGGAATCGCGATCGCCGCTAGAATGCCGATGATCACGACCACGATCAGCAGCTCAATGAGCGTGAAACCCTTGCGGTTCATCTTGACAGCCCCCTATTGGAATTGTTGAGGCGCATTCCGCCACGGGGTGAGACAAGCAAAGGCTATGCCCTGAGGCGGGATTACTGCATAAGTGATTATCGTCACTGGGGTTATCTGCCACGGCGGGCGCCGGATCAGCCTATATCAGCCATGCAATCCGAGGTTTTTTGCAATTTCCTAGGCTCTACGCAACGTAGGCACAACGACACGGAGCGCGCTCCCTCCCGGCAGGAAACACGAAGGGCGGCGGGAGCACCGCCGCCCTTCCTGTTCAGCTTCAGCCGTTGCCTCAAGCCCGCAGGCTTACTGGCACTTCGGCTCGCCTTCTTTGTTGGCCGGCGCCAGCGACGTCGACCCGATGTAGATCGAGCAGGTCTTGGTCGTGTTGACGTTGGTGATGTTCGCCGTCCACCCGTCCGCGGTCGTGTTGACGGCCGGTACGGTGTTGCCGGTCGACTGGGTGAAGATGACCCCACCCGCGCCGATCGTCGCCGAGTACTTCACGGAGTCGGCGAAGTAAGCCTCTTCCGCCGTCACGAGGTTACGAAGGTCGGACTTCATCGACGCGATGTACGCCTTCTCCTTCGTGTTGGCGAACTTCGGAATCGCGATCGCGGCTAGAATGCCGATGATCACGACCACGATCAGCAGCTCAATGAGCGTAAAACCCTTGCGGTTCATCGTGATCTCCCAAATGTGGTCCGAACTACCTGTTCCGGCCCGCAGCGCAATCGAGTCGCTGGTCCGGCTGCATCCCTTTCGAGCAAACCTTATGCCTTGTCGTCGGGCGGTGACCACAACACCGTGTGCATGCACTGGTTACGGCGATGATGTTTTCACTTTGTCACACTGGGCCACCGGAGGGAAGTCGGGATTTCTGCAAGGCTCAAGGCCGGTTGCAACGCGATTTGACCCACTGTGTCACTGCTTGCCGAGCGGCGTCGCGCGCCGCAACAGCGAGTCGGCGACCGCTCCGTCCCCGCGGGCGCGCGCCGCGTTGGCTTGGTTCGCGTAGTTGACGTCGCAGCGTCCGCACAGCTGCCGGGCCCGCTCGAGCAAGCTGTCCGCGAGCGCGGGCCGGCGGAGGGCGAACGCGGCGTCGGCCGCACCGATGAAAAGCCGCGAGTCGCGGTCGTAGATCGCGAGGGCGGTCCGGTAGTACTCGAGAGCGCGGGTGGGGTTGCGCGAGGCTTGGAGCAGTGCGGCGGCGTATTGCGGTCCGCGGTAGGAGCGCGGGGAGTCCTCGAGAATGCTGAGCGTCACCGCGGTATCGTCGTGCCAGACAGGAACACGCAGGGCGGTGCGCGCCGCGCCGGCCACGACGACGAGGCCGACGAGCAACCCGCGCAATCTGGTCTGCCATCCCGCGAGCCACGTGCCGGCGGCCAGTGCGAGGCCGGCCGAAGGCAGATAGAGCGTGCGCTCGCCGATCAGGATGCCCACCGGAAACAGCAGATTCGCGACCGGAAGGAACGCCAGCGCGATCCATGCAAGGCCGTACACCTCCACCCGGCGCCTGCGCCGCCAGGCAAGCACCAACAGGGCCGCCCAGACCGCTACACAGAGCACGCCCACCAGGAACCGCGGATCGCTCGCCGTCGCGATGAGCGTTCGCTCCTGCAGCGAATAGTCCACCCGTAGCCTGAGCGGAAAGACCAGCAGGCGAGCGACGTCGGCCAGTGCGGCCACAGCCGTGAGGCGCACGGGGAGCGCCGCGGCGCCCACAAAGACGGGCGCGACGTCCGCGAAGCCGGTATAGCGGTGCAGTACGGCCCAGCGTACCGCGAAGTAGCCGACCGCCACCACGCCCCACGCGGACGCGAACGCCAGGAGCCTCCGCCCGGGCGGGCGGGAGAGCCCCAGCACCCAGGCCAGCGCGATGAGGGCCGGCGCGACGGCGGCGTTCTCCTTGCTCAAGAGCGCGAGCACCAGCGCCGCGGTGCTCCATGCCACCCTCTCGCGCACCACGGCGCCGTACACCGCGAGCAGGGTGCAGAGAGCCGCCATCAGTTCACCGCGCCCGACGACGTTGGCGACCGCTTCCACGTGAACGGGGTGGACCGCGAACAGCAGGCCCGCGATCAGGCCCGCGAGGGCCCCGGACCAACGGCGGGCGAGCACCGCCACCGCAACACTGGCGCCGGCGTGCCACAGCAGGTTTACGACATGGAACCACGCCGCGCCGTCCACCCACGCATCGAGCGCCAGCGTCGCGACGGGCAGGGGCCGGTAGTACTGCCCACCGAACGCACCCGCCCACCATGGCTGGGTGAACGCGCGCCACATCCCCGATGGATCCTGCGCCAGCGGGTTGAAGCGGATCATTGGGCCGTCATCGAGCGCGAACCCGTTCCACACGGCGCCGAGGTAGACCAGCACCGCGGACGCCGCCACGGCGAGATCGAACTGGCGGTCGCGGCCCACCGTCATGACGGGCGCAGCCTCCGTGCATGCGCGACGAGCGAGTCGGCGGACGCCGAATCGCCCCGCAGGCGGGCGAAGGAGGCCTGGTTGATGTAGTAGGTGACGCAGCGCTGGCAGGCCGCGTCAGCCTGCGTGAGCAGTGAGTCGGCCGCCGCTCCCCGGTTCAACGCGTACGCCGCGTGCGCTGCCGCGATGTACACGCGCGCGTCGTACGGGTAGATGCGGCTCGAGGTTTGGAAAGCGCCGATCGCTCGCGCGAACTGACCGGCGCGCAAATACTGCCAGCCGAGATTCTGCCAGGAGAAATAGGAGCGCGGCGCGTCCTGCAGCAGCGCGAGGGTCGCGGCGCGATCGTCGCGCCACGCGCCCACGCGGAAGGCACTGCGGACGCCGCCGAGCACCAAGAGCAGCGTGGCCACGGCCGCGAGCCACCGCCCCGTGAGCCCCCGCATCGCAGCCCCGAGGGCGAGCGCCAGCCCCGCGGACGGGAGGTAGAGCGTCCGCTCGGCGATCAAGATCTGGATCGGGAAGAGCAGGTTCGCCACCGGTGCGTAGGCGATCGCAATCCAGGCCAGCCCGAACGCCTCGAGCTTGTGCTGGCGTCGCCAGGCGAGGCCCAGCAGCAGGGCCCAAAGCGAGACCACCAGCACCCCGAGGATCAGCCGGGCGTCCCCCAGCGACTGGACCGCGGTGCGCTCGCTGGGAGAATAGTCGGCACTGAGCGCGAGCGGGAAGACGAGCAGCCGGGCCACGTCCGCCAGCGCAGCGATCGCCGTGAGACGAATCGTGAGCCCGTCCTGGCCGAGGAACACGGGCGCGGGGTTGCCCGATCCGCCGAACCCGTGGAGCACGGACCAACGCACACCGGTGTACGCCGCCGCAAGGACCACCCAGCTCACGACGAACGCCGCGAGCCTGCGCCGCGGCGGGACCGGCCGCACGCCCAGGAGCCACGCCGCGGCGACGAGCGCGGGCGCGACCGCGGCGTTCTCCTTGCTGAGTAAGCCGGCGGTCAGCGCGGCGGCGCTCCACAGCACGCTGCCCCGCTCCAGTGCCGCGTAGACGGCCAGCAGGGTGAACGCGGCAGCCATCAACTCGTTCCGGCCCACCACATTGGCAACCGCCTCGACGTGAACGGGGTGAACGGCGAACACGATCCCCGCCACAAGGGCCGCGGCGTCGCCCGCCCAACGACGCGCCAGCAGCGCCACCAGCACGCTCGCGCCGACGTGCCACATGAGGTTCACGGCGTGGAACCACACCGTCGAGCCGACGGACCAGTCCAGCGCGTACGTCGCGATGGTGAGGGGGCGGTACACGGAGGCATCGAGGTTGGCCGGAAAGTACGGCGCCGCAAACGCGCGCCACACTCCGGACAGGCTGTGCACCAGCGGGTTGGCGACAATGATCGTCAGATCGTCCAAGGCAAAGCCGTTCCACAACACGCCGAGGTGGACGACCGCGGCGGCTGTAGCCACCACGAGGTACACGCGCCTAGGGCTCACGGCCCACCTGGAACGCCGCCCGACCGCCGGGCCAGGCATGCACGGCGGTGAGCCAGCGGGGGTATGCGCCCAGCAGCGCGCGCAACTCGACGTCGGACCCGGACCCAAACCCGGTGAGCACGACGTGGGTGACGCCCTGGCGCTCGAGGTAGGCGCGGTGCTCGGCAGCTGTGGGTCGCGTCTCGGTCCGACCGTGGTAGCCGTACACATACAGGGGAGCGCTCGTGCGCCCGGTGTACAACCAGACGAGCGCTTCGTCGTCGATCGCGAGGATGGTTTGCGGCGGCAGGGTGGCGAGCCAGGGGAGCAGTTCGGCGAAGTTGGCTGAGATGCGGTGCGCGGTGCTGCCCCACCAACGCCCCGCGAAGCCGCGCACCTCGATCTCGCCATACCCGATGCCCATCACCGTGGCGAGCACGAGCAGGGGGAGGCGCAGGCGGCCGTGGCGCCACAAAGCCGCCGCGCCGGCCGCCCACGCGAGCGCGAGCCACGGAAGCACGCCCCACAGAAACCGGTCGGATGGGAACGGCCAGACCAGCAGGGTCAGGAAATAGAACACGAGCGTCCAGCCGACGCTTGAGCGGCGCGACAGGAGGTACCCTCCATAGCCCCCGACTACCACGGCGGCGGCCGCGAACAAGTAGTAGATCGCCGGGAGCGCGATCAGCCCGAGCGTGAGGTCGCCCAGGGGACGAAACAGGTCGCGGGTGGCGGGCCAGAATACGCCGAGCCCCGCCTGCCGCGCCATCTCGACGTAAGTGCCGTAGCCCATCGCGAGCGCAGGATCGATGCCGCCCCGGTGGCGCAGCAGCCACAACGCCCAACCGCCGGCGGCCAGGGCGACCGGCGCCGCCGCCGCGAGGGCGACCCGCGGCGGCGCCCGCCGCGTGGCGAGGAGGAAAACCACTATCCCGCCTCCCGCGGCGATGCCGACGGAGCGCGTGAGCAGCGCCAGCCCCGCCGCCACACCGGCGAGACACGCCGCCGCAGACGCCGGGAGGCGCGGCGGAGGCGCATCAGCCAGAACGACCGCCGCCGCAAGCAGGACGGCGAACAGCGGCTCGGAAAAGAGCACCGCCTGCGTCGCGAGCACGGGGATCGCGATCGCCGTACCGGCGACCACGGCCGGGGCGAGCCACACAGGCAGCTCCTCCCCCACGAGCCGGTTACGCGCCGCGTGCCACGCGATGAGCCCGGTGCCGAGCGCAGCGAGCAGCACGTTGAGGACCTTGCCCAAGTAGGCGGCGGTCGGCACCGAGAACACGCGGAACAGAGGCGCGAGGACGAGCGGATACAGGGGCGGATAGTGCACGGCGGCCGGGGTGCCGGGGAGGTGCGGATGCACGTATCCGAGGCCACGGCCCAGCGCGATCGCGAGCCCGGCGTAGAGACCATCGTCGTAAAAAACGCCTACCAAGTCGTGATTCAGTGTGACCGCGCCCACCATCGCGACGAGCGTGGCGGCGAGCGCCGCCGCGCGGCCGGGGGTGGGGGTCAGGGCAGCTAGCGCCCGCGCCAATCGCCGCGGGGCGGAAGGAGGTTGTAGCGCAGGATGTGGAACAGGGCCGCGAGCCCGTCACGCCAGCCGATCTTTTTTCCTTCGGCGTAGGTGCGACCGCTGTAGGAAATCGGCAGCTCCCAGATGCGGGCACCCGCTTGCGCGAGCCGCGCCGTCAGCTCGACCTCGATCCCGAACCGCTCGGCGCTCAGTGGCAGCCGCTTCAAGAGGTCGGCGCGCACCAGCTTGTAACACGTCTCCATGTCGCTCAAGTTCAGGTTCGTGAGCATGTTGGAGAGCAGCGTGAGCAGCCGGTTGCCGATCGCATGCCAGAAGAAGAGGACGCGGCGCGGGCCGCCTTGGAAGCGAGACCCATACACCGCGTCGGCGCGACCCTGGCGGATGGGCTCCAGCAGCCTCGAGAGCTCGCCGGGGTCATATTCGAGATCGGCGTCCTGCGCCACGACGACGTCGCCGGTGGCGGCGGCGAAGCCGCTGCGCAGCGCCGCTCCCTTGCCACGGTTCGTCGGATGGTGGATCACCTGATGGACGAGCCCCTCGCGCGCCAGGCGGTCCAGCACCGCGCCCGTTTGATCGGTCGACGCGTCGTCCACCGCGAGGATCTCCACAGGAAGCTGGACGTCGCGCAGGCGGCGCACCACGGTCTCGATGGTCGGGGCCTCGTTGTAGGCCGGAACGATCACCGACAACGTGAGCTCGCGCGGTGGGGTCACGCCCGTTCCCCGATGGCGATGAGGGACTGACCCAGGCGCCACGGCAGGAAGCGCTCCAACCGGAATAGCGGGACGAGCGCGTCGTACAGCCCCAGCGAACCGGCCGGGATGATCCGGCGCCGCAGGACCCGCCCCGCGAACCACCAGCCCGGGATGCCGAAGAGGTTGAAGTACTCCAGATGTGCGACGCGGAAGCCGACCCGGTCATATTTCTCTCGCAGCTCGCGCGGCGTGTAGCGCCGCACGTGCCCCAGGGCCTCGTCGAGCGCGCCGTAGATCCGCGGGAGCGCGGGGACCAGCAGCACCAGCCGGCCGGCGGGCTGGAGCAGTGCGCGCATCGCGGCGAGGGAGCCGACGTCGTCGGGGATGTGCTCGACCACATTCAGGCAGATGATCGTGTCGAGCCGCTCGCCCGCGACCGCGGCGTTGCCGTCGGGGAGCCGCAGCTCGGCCACTCGCACGTTGGGCCGTCGGCCAAACCGCTCCCGCAACCGCGTGAGGTAATAGGGATCGGTATCCGAGAGCACGACGCGCTCCCGGTCCAGGACGAACTCCGACATGTTGCCGAGACCCGCCCCGATCTCCAGCACCCGCCGCCCCACCCAGCGCTGCAGACGATCAGTGAGCCAGCGGTTGTAGTTGCGCGCTCCCGCCAGCCGCTCGAGGGTTTCGGCGCCGACGGGGTCTTGTGGCTCGCGGTCAGGCCGCATAGGTCACGGCCGCGCGGCGCGCATCGCATCGCTCACGGCGAGCACACGCTCGCGCAGGCACCCCTCGTCGCGCCGCACCCGAAACGCGACGGTCGAGGTGGTGGAGTCGCGCTGCAGCACGTCGGGGCACCGGGCTTGGATCGTGAGGATGTCGCGCTCCAGCTCGGGCGCCGGCGGCGCCCACACCACCACGCTGACGCTGTCGGCGAGGATCCGTCCGGCCAGGTAGCCGCCGGGGACGGCGAACGCCGAGGTGCCGAGCCGGCTCTCGGTCGGCGAGGCGGGCACGGTGCGGCGGTTGGTGTACAGGTACACCGCGGCAGGTGCGTCCACCATTATGCGATCCCGGGACGCGGTGTGCGCCCGGACCCACCCGGCCGTGTGATAAATGAACCGGCTGCGGACCGCCAAGGTCAGCGTGGGCGACAGGTCCCTCGGGGGCGGCAGGACGCCGCTGGCGTACGAGCGTGCTGCAATGTCGCGCAGCTCCGACTGGCGCAGTGTCACCACGACCGCCGCCAGCGCCAAGGCGGCCGGCAGGGCCCACCTCACGCGCGCGGGGGTGCGGCGCACGCCGACCTCGACGCTGCTCGCGACCAGGAGGCCGAGAAACGGCAGTAGCGGTAGCAGGAGGCGCCCTTGGGCGAAGGGCCAGACGAGGGTCAGCGCGGCGGCGGCGAGCGTGGTCAGGACCAGCGCCGTGTGCGACCGCCACATCCGCACGCACGCCGCCGCCGCGGCCGCCGCGGCGGCGAGCACCACCACGATGCCTACGGACTCAATCGGAAAGAGGTAGTCCGCCAGCTTGCGGACGTACTCTACGCCATTCCTGAAGGCCGTGCGTCCCGCATACTCGGCCAGAGCCAGGGGCCCGTTCACGCCCAGCCAGCGCCAGTAGGAGAGATCGTCGGGTTGCGATGAGACCGGCCCGCGAGCCAGCCAATGGGCTCGGAGCGCCTCCCACAGTAGCAGCGGCACGACCACCGCAGCCGCGCAGACGGCGGCCGCCTTCCAGCGGCGATGGATCGCCAGCGCGAGCAACACCGCCGGGATCAAGGCAACACCGACCGCACGGAACAGGGTCGTCGCGGCGAGGAGCAACCCAACCGCCAGCGCGCCCGCCCACGGCACGGCGTCGGCGGCCGGTGGGTCGAGGAGCGGTGGGGTGAGCACGAGCACTCCCGCCCACCCGAGCACGAGATACGGCTCGGTGAGCGGGATGTTGAAGTACTGAATGAGCGGGTCGAGCAGGAACGGAGCGACGGCGCAGAGCGCCAGCGACGCCGGTGCGAGCTCGAGCTGGCGGCGCCCGGTCCACCAGACAAGCCCCGCTGCCGCGCCGGCAACGAGGGGGTGCAGCGCGGCGACCGTGGCGCGCACGGCAGCCAGGGTCCCGCCCAGCGCCCAGGGCAGCGCCAACAGCAAGGGAAAGCCCGGCGGATAGCGGAGGTGCAGCGGCGCGCCGGCGAGGTAGATGGACCGATATCCGTCGCCCTCGGCGATGGCCTTCCCCAGGGCGACATAGACTCCATCGTCGTTGAGCGCGCCGACCGCGAACGCCCCGGACAGGCGGAGCAGCAGGTGCGCCACGACGACCACCAGGCCGACCCCCGCGGCTTCGATGACGGCCCGTCGTGAGCGGGATGCGGGCGCCATCCCGGCCGGGGGCAGGGTCATTCCCCGTCCGTCGGCTGCTCGTACCGGCCCAGCTTGCGATACAGTGTGGAGGGGTCGATCCCCAGGACTTCGGCCGCGCGCGTCTTGTTGCCCCCCTCACTCTGGAGCACCCAAGTGATGTAGGCGCGCTCGATCACGTCGAGCGTGGGGTTCGCGTGCGGCCGCTCGGCCACGAGTGGCTCGGCGCGCCGCTCGGCGAGCTTCTCGGGGAGGGTGGACAGCTCGATCACGTCTCCCTTGGTGAGCACCGCGGCGCGCTCCAGCGCGTTCTCGAGCTCGCGCACGTTGCCTGGCCAGTCGTACGCCATGATGACGTCCTGAGCCGGCGGTGCGAGCTGCTTGGCTTCCCCGCCGTGGTCTTGCGCGATGCGCTCGAGAAACGCCTTCACGAAGATGGGAATGTCTTCCCGCCGATCTCGCAGCGGTGGCAGCTCGATCGCGATCACGTTGAGGCGGTAATACAAGTCGCTCCGGAAACGGCCGCGCTTGATGTCGTCCTCGAGGTCGCGGTTGGTGGCGGCGACGACCCGCACGTCGACCGGGATGGCTTCAGTGCCACCCACGGGGATCGCTTCGCGCTCCTGGAGCACGCGCAGCAGCTTCACCTGCGTCGCGGGCGCCATCTCGCCGATCTCATCCAGGAAGAACGTGCCGCCGCGCGCCGCCGCGAACAGCCCTTGTTTGTCGCGCACCGCCCCGGTGAACGAGCCCTTCACGTGCCCGAACAGCTCGGATTCGAGCAGGCTCTCGGGCAGTGCCCCGCAGTTCAACGACAGGAACGCCCCTTCGGTGCGCGCCGACAGCTCGTGGATGTAGCGGGCGATGACTTCCTTGCCGGTCCCCGATTCGCCGCGAATCAGCACCGTGCTCTCGGTGGGCGCGACCTGCTCGGCGAGCCGCAGCACGTCCTGGAACGCCCGCGACTTGCCGAGCGGCTTCACGAGCCCCGAGCGCTCCCGCCGGCGGATCTCCTGCTTCAGCTGCTTGTTCTCCGCCTTGAGCAGCCGCTGCTCCCCCGCACGGCGACAAATCGCCACCAGGTCGTCGTTCGAGAAGGGCTTCTGGATGTAATAGAACGCGCCCTGGTTTACCGCCTGGATCGCGCTCTGCAAAGACGCCTGAGCGGTCATCAGGATGACCGGAGTCTCGGGATCCTGCTCGCGCACCGCCGCGAGGATCTCGGTGCCGGACACGCCCGGCATCTTGATATCGGTGAGCACGATGTCGGGCGCCGACGCCTTGAGCGCTTCGAGGCCGGCCTTCCCCCCCTGAGCGGTGACCACGTCGAATCCTTCGCCCTTCAGGAGGATCCGAAGCACGTCCAGGATCCCCATCTCGTCGTCGACCACCAGAATGGATGGCTGCTGCGTCATGCGGCTTCCTCTTTCCGCCGGGCGGCGGGGAAGTAAACGGTGAAGGTGGTCCCCTGCTTCTGCACCGAATCCACCAGGACGAGCCCGCGATGCGCCTCCACCGCGCGCTGCACGATCGCGAGGCCCAGCCCGGTCCCCCCCGCCCGACCCGTCACGAAGGGGTCGAACAGACGGGCCCGCAGGTTGTCGGGGATGCCGGGGCCGTTGTCACTCACGGCGAGAGACACGGGGTTTTCGATCCCCGCGGCCCCAGGGAGCTCGTGCGCCACGGGCCGCCCGGTGCGGACCGTCACGCGGGCGCCCTTGCCGGCCGCCTGGACCGCGTTGAGCACCAGGTTGGAGACGACCCGATGCAACAGATCCTCGTCCCCTTCCATGGGCGTCGGGCCGCCGGCGAGATCGATCACGGCGTCGTCGGGACAGTCCGGGTGCTCGCGCACGAGGCGGATCGCGGCCGCGGCGACCTGGTGCAGGTCGAGCGGCCGGCATTCAGTGGCGCGCACCCGCGAGAAGTCGAGGAACTCCGACAGCAGCCGCGACAGGCGGTCGCTCTCGCGCACGATCAGCCCGGTCAGGAATTTCTCGTCCGCGTTCGCGCGCTTGGCCCGGCCGAGCTGCTCCACGGACGACCGGATCGAGGCGAGAGGGTTCTTGATCTCGTGCGCCAGGCTGGAGGAGAGCTCGGCGACCGCCTCGAGCCGCTCGGCGCGCAGGTGCAATTCCTCGAGCCGCTTCGAGTCCGAGATGTCGGTGAAGATGGCCGTCACCCGCGGAACGCCGCCGGGCTCGTTTTCGAGCGTCGTCGTGGTGACGCCGATCAGGAACGTCCGATCCGGTCGCCGCACGGTGGCCTCGACCCGCATCGCCCGAATGCCGCGGCGAGCCGTCGCCGTGACCGCCGCCCAGAACTCGGGTGCGATCCGCGCGAACTCGGGCATGACCGAGCGCCCCCGCCACTGCCGCTCCTTGAAACCCAGGATCTGCTCGGCCGCCGGATTGCAGTAGAGCACGTGACCGTCTTGGTCCACCGTCACGACGCCGGTGGGGATGTTGCGCAGCACGTCGGCCGCCTCCAACCGCACCTGGCGCAGCTCACCCGCGAGCGCCTCCCACTCCGCGCCCATAACCGCGACGCGGCTCGCGAAGTACGCAGTGACCGCCGCGACCGCCGCGAACACCGAGAGCTGGAGGCCGACCTGCGCGGTCATCGCCGTCGTGTGACCGAAGAACACGTCGGCGAAATACACGATGCCGACGAGGGCCGTGATCAACGCGGTGCTCGCCGGGGGCATCAGCACCGCGGTAACGGCGATGAGGGGAACGTACAGCGGGGTCAGGTCGCTCTGCGGCCCACCCGTGATGTGCACGACGGCGGTGATCAGCGCGACGTCGTAAATGGCCTGGGCGTACAGGAACGTCCGGCCAGGCGACCGCGCCCGGATGTGCGTGTGCCAGTAGGAGGCGATCGTCACGACCACGGTCGCCACCAGCAAGAACGAAGTGACCAGCAGGTCGAGTGGCGCGACCACGCTCAACTGGAGCGCGGCGCTCAGGTAGATGGCGACGGCGACGCACAGCCGGCCTGCGTATACCGACCGCAACAGGCTCTGCGGGGTCGGGATCGCCGACCCCGAGGATCTGCCACCCAACCACCTCACATGGCGCTCCTCGAGGAATCGCTGTCGGCCGTCAGCCGCCCGCCCGGCCGGTCAGCTAACCGTAAGCTCAACAATTACAGTGTATTACGTGCAAGGACGGTGGTCCGCACCCGGCAGACGCCGGGGCTAAGTATTGGAAGTGGTCTGGCAAAGTGCAAGAGCGGAGCACACGGGACAGCGCCGGGAGGGGCCCGTCACTATTGTTCGATCGATGCGACATCGCCTCATGGTTGCGATGCTTGGGCTCGCGCTGTGCGGGCGACCGGCTGCCGCTCAGGCGCAACTCAGCCCCGCCGATTCAGCGATTCTCAATTCGCAGCCACTCAAGCGCCTGCTGCTCACCCCATCGCTGTTCCGCCGGCTGAGCCTGCTCGCGGCCGGCCTGGACCGCGAAGTAGTGCTCTGCCTCCAGGGAAGCATCTCGGGGGACACCGCCGTGGTACGGGACTTCGTCATGCCCGACCTGTTGCGGTCCACGGTGGACGCGGTCGAGCCCCAGCCGTGTGCTCCGGCGACGCTCGCGGTGTGGCACAACCATCCGTGGACCGGGCCCGACTCGAGCTTCGGGGTGAAGACGCCGGAGGACCTGTGCTCGCTCAGCCAGCCCGATCTGCGGACCGTGGTGGCGGATTCGATCCCCTTCGCCGTGGTGAGCGTGGGGCGGACGCCCCGGCCGATCGTCTGCTGGTGGCGACGGGTGCAGGCGGTGGTGAACCGGCACGTGAAGTTCCTGCCGCGCTTCCCCCGCCAGTGGACCGTGCTGCCGTCGTTCGCGAGCCTCGCGGCCCCCCCCCCCGTGCCGCCGGCCTCGGTGCCGTAGCCGCCCTTACTGCACCGCGTTCACCATGTCGAAGATCGGCAGGTACATCGCCACGACCATGCCGCCGACGATGACGCCGAGCACCACGATCATGATGGGCTCCATGAGGGACAGGAGGGTGCCGACCGCTGCATCCACTTCATCGTCGTAGAAGTCGGCGATCTTCGAGAGCATCTCGTCCATGCCGCCCGTCTGCTCACCCACGGCTATCATGGAAATCACCATCGGCGGGAACACCTTGGACTTCGCGAGTGGCTGGGCGATGGTCTCGCCGCCGGCGATCGACGCGCGCGACTCCATCACCGCGTTGTGGATGACCATGTTCCCGGCGGTGCGCGCGGTGATCTCGAGGCCGTCGAGGATCGACACGCCCGACGAGATCAGGGTGCCGAGGGTGCGCGTGAACCGCGACACCGCTGACTTGCGCAGCACATCGCCCAACACCGGCAGCCGCAGCAGCATCCCGTCGATCTGCAGGCGGCCGGGCGCCGTCTGGTAGTAGCGGTTGATGCCGAACACGATCGCTCCCATGCTGGCGAGGAACGCCCACCAGTAGTTCTTGAGCAGGTTGCTCAGGCCGATCACGATGCGCGTCGGGAGCGGCAACTCGAGATTCACCGAGGCGAACATGTTCTGGAACGTGGGGATCACGAAGATGAGCAAGACCGAGATGGCGATCACCGCGACCGACAGAATCACGGCCGGGTAGACCATCGCGCCCTTCACCTTGCGGACGATGGCATCGTTTTTCTCGAGGAACTGGGCGAGCCGCACGAGGATGGTATCGAGAATACCGCCGGCCTCGCCCGCGGCGACCATGTTGACGTAGAGGTCGCTGAACGCCTTCGGGTGCTTGCGCAGCGCGTCGGCGAGGGTGTGCCCGCTCTCGACGTCGTACACGACCTGACGGGTGACGTCGGCGAGGATCTTGTTCTCGGTCTGTTGCGCCAGGATGTCGAGCGCCTGGACGAGCGGCAGCCCGGCGTTGATCATGGTGGCGAACTGGCGCGTCATCACGACGATGTCGCGGGTCTTGACGCCGCCGCCGAACTTAAAGCTGAGCTTGAACTCGCGCGGCGCGGCCCGGACCTGCACCACCACCATGCGGTTCTTGCGCAGGTGGGCGATGACGTCGTCGCGGCTCGGCAGGTCGATCTTGTCGTTGACGAGATCGCCCTTGAGCGTGCGCGCGGTGTATTGGAAGACCGGCATAGCTCACTCCCTCCGGGGGGCGCCTAGCGGCGGGCCGCGACCTTCGCCTGCGCCGCCTGGGGCTGGCCGGCGGCGGGCTCGCGGTCGTCCTGCGGCGGCTCGCCGATCATGCGCAGGAACTCGTTGGGGTTTGCGGAGACGCGCAGGCATTCGTCCTTGGCGACTTCGCGACCCAGGTAGAGCTGGTAGAGGGCGTCGTTCAGCGTCTGCATGCCGTATTTCTTCCCGGCCTGCATCGCCGACTCGATCTGGTGCACTTTGTTGTCGCGGATGAGCGCCCGGATCGCCGGGGTGCAAATCATGATCTCGGCCGCCATCACCCGTCCCCGCCCCTTGGCCTTCTGCAACAGCGTCTGGGTGATCACGCCCTCGAGCACGAACGCGAGCTGGGCCCGGATCTGCGCCTGTTGGTGCGACGGGAAGACGTCGATGATCCGGTTGATGCTCTCCATCGCCGAGTTGGTGTGCAGGGTCGCGAAGGCGAGGTGGCCGGTCTCGGCGATGGTGAGCGCCGCCGCGATCGTCTCGAGATCACGCATCTCGCCGATCAGCACGACGTCGGGGTCCTGCCGCAGCGCGTACTTGAGCGCGGCCGCGAAGCTGTTGGTGTCCGTGCCGATCTCGCGCTGGTTCACGATGCAGGCCTGATGGCGGTGGATGAACTCGATCGGGTCCTCCACCGTGATGATGTGTCCCTTCAGCTCCTTGTTGATCTTGTCGATCATCGCCGCGAGGGTGGTGCTCTTCCCCGAGCCGGTGGGCCCCGTGACCAGGACCAACCCGCGGGGCTTCTCAGCGAGCTTCGCCACCACGGACGGCAGGCCGAGATCCTCGAACGTGCGCACGTTGAAGGGGATCTGCCGGATCACCAGCGACACGCAGCCCCGCTGCTTGAAGCAGTTGCCGCGGAAGCGCGCGAGGTTCTGGATGCCGAAGGAGAAGTCCAGCTCGTTCTCCGTCTCGAAGCGCTTCTTCTGGTTCTCGGTGAGCACCGAGTAGGCGATCGACACCGTGTCCTTGGGCGTCAACACGTGCTCCACCGACGAGTTCACGATGTCGCCGTCGACGCGTACCTTGGGACGCTCCCCCGCCACGATGTGGAGGTCGGAGGCGTCCTTCTCGATCATCTCCTCGAGCAACGAGCGGAGATTCACGACCTGCGGGCCGCCCGCCGTCATGCCGCCGTCTCTTTCACGACTTCCTCCAGGCTGGTGATCCCGCGCTTCACTTTGACCATGCCGTCCGAGCGCAGCGTGAGCATTCCCTCCTTGACCGCTTCCTCCCGCAGCTCCTCAGTCGAGCCGCCCTTCAGCACCATACGCCGCAACGCGCTCGACATCGCCATCACCTCGTACAGCCCCTGCCGCCCCTTGTACCCGGTGCCGCCGCAATTGTCGCAGCCCGCGCCCTTGTAGAAGGTGAGCTTCGCCGCCTCCGCGGCCGGGATGCCGAGGGCCTTGAGCTCCTCGTCGGTGTACTTGTGCTCCTGCTTGCAGTCCTTGCAGATGCGCCGCACCAGGCGCTGCGCCACGATCAGATTCACCGCGCTCGCGACGTTGAACGGCTCGATGCCCATGTCCACCATGCGCGTGACGGTGGACGGTGCATCGTTCGTGTGCAGCGTCGAGAGCACCAAGTGGCCCGTGAGCGACGCCTTGATGGCGATCGAGCCGGTCTCCAGGTCGCGGATCTCGCCCACCATGATGATGTTCGGGTCCTGACGCAGGAACGCCTTCAGCGCCGCCGCGAACGTCATCCCCACTTCGTTGCGGACCAGCACCTGGTTGATGCCCAGCAGGTTGTACTCGACCGGGTCCTCGGCCGTCAGGATGTTCACTTCCGGCTGGTTGATGCGCGACAGCGCCGAGTACAGCGTCGTGGTCTTTCCCGACCCCGTCGGGCCGGTCACCAGCACCATCCCGTACGGGTTGAGGATCGCGCGCATCAAGTCCTGCTCGGCCTTCGGCTCGAAGCCGAACTTGGTGAGGTCGAGCGTCAGGTTGCCCTTGTCGAGAATCCGGAGCACGATCTTTTCGCCGAACAACACGGGGAGGGTCGACACACGGAAGTCGATGACCTTGCTCCCCATCTTCAGCTTGATGCGCCCATCCTGCGGCACCCGCCGCTCGGCGATGTTCAACTGGGCCATGATCTTTACGCGCGAGCAGAGCGCCGCGCGCATCTTGATCGGTGGCTTCATCACCTCCTGCAGCGCGCCGTCCACCCGATAGCGCACCCGCAACTCGTGCTCGAACGGCTCGATGTGGATGTCCGACGCCCCCCGCTTCACCGCGTCGGTTAGTAACCCGTTGATCAGCTTCACGACCGGGGCGTCGTCCGCCAAGTCCTGGGCCTTGACGTCCTCGTCCACCGACTCCTCGACCACCTCGAGGTCCTCGGCGGCCTCGATGTCCTTGAGGAGCGTCTGCAGCTGGGCGTCCGACTGCTGGTAATACCGCTCGATCGCGTTCCGGAGGGTGTACTCCCCCGCGATCACCGGGAACACATCGCAGCGGGTGACGAACTTGATGTCCTCGATCGCCGTGACGTTGTTGGGGTCCGCGATGGCGACCGTGAGCGTCCTCCCCTCACGCTTCAGAGGCAGCACCGTGTGCTTCACGGCGATGTCCGGCGGCATGAGCTTGATGATCTTGGGATCGACCTCGAACCGGGACAGGTCGACGGCCGGCATGCGGTACTGCCGGGCTAGCATCTTGGAGATCTCGGTCTCCTCGATGAAGCCCAGCTTGACCAGGGTGTAGCCCAGGCGCATCCCGGTGTTCTTTTGCTCCAGCAAGCCCTTCTTCAGCTGATCAAGGGTGATCAGCCCTTCGCGGAGGAGAAGTTCCCCCAGCTTGTCGGTAGCGGCAGCTGCGGTGGCCGTATGCAACTCGTTGGAAATGAACAGGCTAACATAGAAGGCGGCGGAGGGAAGTCAAGGCAGCGACGGTATCTGACCGGAAAACAACACGTAAGGACGCAGACTCTCGACGAGGTGCGGGCCGACCCCGGGGACGCTGTCGAACCGCGCGAGACTGCCAAACGGGCCGTGTTGGTCGCGCCACGCTACGATCCGCTGCGCGAGCGCCGGACCCACCCGCGGCAGCCGCGTGATCTCCGTCACGTCGGCGCGATCGAGGTCGATGCGCTCGCCCGGGAGCAACGGGCGGGCGAGGCGCGCCGCCGTACGCGCCGTCTCGCGCAGCCGGCTGGGCGGCGGCGTGTCTCGGGCAGCGAGCCGCACATCGCCCGGCGCGGCCGCAGGCGTCGGAGCGAGCGCGTAGCGCACCCCGGCGCCGGTGAGTGCGAGACCGGCGAGCAGCAGCGCGGCGCGGCGGTCGTCCATGGTGGCACGCTAACCGTGCGCCGGCTGGCGAACGGCATCCGTTTCATGCGCGGAGCGCCGGAAAAACGCCTTCTCAGCGTACCAGCGCCACCGCAACATCCCCGACCACCTGCAGGGACGCCGCGCCGACCTTGTCGATCGTGTCCTCGGGTGTGTGCCAGTAGGGATAGTCGAAGTCCACCAGGTCGATCGCGTGGATCCCGACCTTCTGCAGCGCGACGTGATCGTCCGTCAGGGTGTGCTTGACGCCGGGGATGAAGATACGACCGTAGCCCAACTCGGCCGCCGTGCGCCAGACGCGGTCGACTACTTCGGGCGCGAACGCCTGGGAGTTGCCTTCATAGTAGAACTGCTGGTCTTTGTCCCCCACCATGTCGAACAGCACTGCGAAGAGCGGTGGGTACCCGGGCGGCTGGTGCGCCGCGAAGTAGCGCGATCCGATAAGCACATCGTTGGTATCGCGCACGAAGTCGCCGTAGTCCTCGCCGTCCACGAACAGCAGGTCCACACCGACGCTGGGCGGTTTGGCCTTGAGCGCGTCGGCGACGCCGAGCAGCACGGCGACGCCCGAGGCTCCGTCGTTCGCGCCCGGGACGGGCAGCCGCTGCTGGCCGAGGTTGGGGCTCTGATCGGCGTGGGGGCGGGTGTCCCAGTGCGCCAGGAACAGGACGCGCTCCGCGGCCTGGGGCCGGAAGCGGGCGAAGAAGTTGCGCAGGCGCAGCGTGTCGCCGTGGTGCGTGACGTGGTTGAACGCCTGCACGATCACCGTGTCGGCGCGGGCGCGCAGCTGCGCGAGGATCCAGTCGCCCGTCCGCTCGTGCCCGGCCGTGTTCGGGATGCGTGGCCCGAACTGCATCTGCTGCTCGAGGTAGCCAAAGGCGTGGCCACCGTCGAACTCGCGCGGCCGGCGGGGGTTGCCCCGGGCCTGACAGGCGACGAGGAGCACGAGAAGCAGGGTCTGGAGGTTGTGGAGGATGGTGGAGGCCGGTGGAGGCACGGTCGCGAACCTCCACAACCTCCACAACCTCCACCATCCTCCGGGACGCCTCATTGGAGCTGCCCCACACTGGTGTGGAGTTCGACGAACGCGGTAATCACGAGCTGCGAGGTCTTGCGGTTGGCCTGCCGTTCATCGTTCACCAGGTATGCCATCTGGAAGCCCGCGCTGAGGGTGGGCGGCAAGTCAGTATCGAGGGAAAGCTGCATCTGCGTCTGGCGACTGTCCACGTACGCCACGCAATCCGCCTGCCCCGCGGCCTGCAGGCAGGTCTTGTTGGCACTGGCGCTGTAGCGGCCGGCGACGCGGATGTCGTGCTTCGTGCGGACGATGCTGGCCGGCGGCCGGAAGGCGAACGCGAGGGTGGCGCTCTGCTGGGTCCGCTCCGTGTGGAACAGGTTTCCCGCGTTCACCTGGTCGCTCGTGGCGGTGGAGGCGTCGAAGCTGGTCGAGATGCCGTGCCGCCAGGTGAGCGCGAGCGCGGGCCGGACCGAGCGCTCCGTGCCCTGCGCCGTGGCAGGAGCCGCATCGCTGCCGCCGAACGACGGCTGCTCGCTCGACGTCTGCAGCTCGCGGTAGCCGAACTGCGCCGACACGCTCGTCAGCACGCGACCGAGCGGCGTCGCACTCGGGGAGAAGCTCCAGCTCAGGTTCGCCGAGGGCCACTCCCGGCTGGCGGACCGGATCGGCACTTGCTGGTCGAGGCGGAGCGCCCACGTCACGCCGCGAGTGCGGCGGTAGTTCACGTTCACGCGCATCCCCTCCGGGAGCGCGAGGTTGCCGGCGGCATTGAGATTCGTGTTGTCGCCCGCCGCGAGCGCGAGTCGCCCAGCCTGGCTCCTGAAGCCGTCGAAGCCGGTCGCCCCGAACTGGTAGGCGAGCGAGGGCCCGCCGGGGACCCGGTCGTAGCTCGACGTAAGGGCGCGCCCATACGAGACGTCCAGGTTGGTGAGGCGGCCGAGCAGCTTCCCGAGGGCCGCGCTGTCACCGAACAGCTCGCGGCCCAGTCGCGTCGGATCCAGGCCAAGGGCGAGGTCGAGCCGACGCTGGTTGCTGAACGCCGCCGGCAGATGGAAGCCGCCGGCGGTGTCCCCCACGTCGCGCACCGGCGTCCGCCCGTTGGGGTCGCGGGTGAAGCTGAAGGATGAGGAGAGACCGGCGCGCGGGCGCAGCCACGCGGCGAGCCGGGGCGTCGCACTGACGGCGGTGGTCACCGTGCGCTGCGTTTCGACGCCCACGTCCCGGCCCAGCAAGGTGCGGCGCTCCTGACGCATGAGGCGGCCCACCGTGGTGGAGTCTCCGTAGTCGCGCAGGTCCCGCAGCGAGGCCGCGTCGACGCGCAGTTGGATTCCCGAGAGCGGCAGGAAGTCGAGACCGCCGCTGTTGCGCCACACCTGGGTGCGGGAGAGTACCGGGGCGAGCCCGGAGTCCGCGGAGCGCGCGACGGGAACGGCGTACGTGAGGCGGGATCCCTGCTCTCCCGCCAGCCCCGAGTGGAGCCGCACGGCGGTCGGCGCGAGACGCAGCCGGCCCGGCTTGCCGATCCCCGACGTGAACGCATAGTCGACATTGAACGTGTAGCTCGAGGCGGTGGCGAGGGCGAGATCGCCCCGCGCGGTCCCCTCGGTGTAGGCGCCGGAGACAGCGAGCGGGTCCACGAGGTAGCGCATCACGGGGCTTCGCGAGCGGCCGATGCGCCGCAGCGTGAGGGCGTAGCTCGCGGCGGTCGCGCGCGGCGTACGCAGGCCGGTGAGCGCGTCCGCCCGGATGTCGGTCCCGCCGAGATAGAATGGCGTGCTCGACGTGGCGGCGTAGCGCACGGTCAACGGCGCGGTGATGCCCCAGCGATCGGGCAGGAAGCGCTCCAGGCGCACGGTGCCCGCCACGCTGGCGGCGTTGTCGGCCACATAGCGCGGATCCTCCCCGAGCTGGCGGAACTGGGCGCCGCGCCGCGACAGGCTGACGGCCACGTCGGCCACGTTCGCGGCCGTGAGCGTGACGTCCACCGCCGCCGCGGTGCCCACGTCCTGCACCACATCGCTCAAGCGGATGTCGTCCACCCACAGCTCCGCCTGATCGACGAAGACCCGGCTGTCCACGCGCAGGATGCCCGCGGCGATCTCCTGCACGGCAGCGAGGTTCGGCGGAGCGGTGGCGGGGTCGCGCACGTGGGCGATGTAGGGACCGTCGCACATCACGTAGGCGGAATCGAACGGCACGATCGAGCTGTCGGGACAGCCGGCGTAGACCTGCGCGACGTCGCCGCGCAACCACGCCTGCTCGATCTTGGCGCGCAACAGGAGCCAACGATCCAGCTCCACCACCATCTCCGGCTCCCACGAGGTGGTGCGCGCGGGGGCGTGGTACAGATAGAAATTGTTCTGGTCCTTCCCCGCTTTGACGTACGCTTGGAGGTCGCCGTCCTCCCACCCCGGGCCGCGGCCGCGCATCCAGACGCGCAGCTTCCGGTACTTGAGGAAGTTCTTGTCCCCCTCCCCGGTGAATCGAAGGAACGCCTCGGCGCGCTGTCCGGTTTGGAGGCCGCTCGCCAGCACGCGCATCGAGCGTTCGTTGATCTGGGCGGTCGCGAGCTGCAGGTTCGCGTCGCGGCGCCCCGCTTCATCGAACACGCCGGGCGGGGGTGTGTACCCGAGGTCGCGGTTCTCCGTGCTCACGACCGACGCGATCACCTGGCCCGACCCTACGCCGCGCTCGCCGGCGATCCCCCGGATGGGCGTCTCCGCGCGCTTCAGCCACGATGCGCCGACCAATCGCACGCGCGCGAGGCCGAAGTAGACTTGCGGATCGGGCTGGCCCGGCCCGGCGGTGTGCGGCGCGACCAGCGTGATCCGCACGCTCTGGACCTGACGCAAGTTCGCAGGACCGACCTGGATCGTGTCGCTGCGGAACGGGATGCGGTACAAGCGCCAGCCGGAGGTGCCGTCGGGAAGCCCGTTCGTGAACGCGGGGAGCATGGCGCCATCACGCACGTAGAAGCGCTCGTCGCCGATCGGAAACACGAAGCGCACGAAGTTTTCCGCCGTCCGTACGCCGGCGACCGAGTCCAGCCGGAAGTCGCCGTCCAGGTCCTCGGTGTCGACGAAGCCGTTATGCCGCCCGCAGCGCGAGCGCAGGTCGCCAAAGAAGTAGGCCTGGAGCGCGCCGTGCTGGGTGGCGCTGCAGAGCGGCAGCGTGTCCTTCACCGCCCCCGTGCTCGAATCGACGATGCCATCGGTAACCCGGTCCGACAGGATGCCTTCGTCGTTGATCACCGCGTTCCACGAGTGGGTGATGGGATCGCGCTCGGTGTCGAGTCGCCCCAGTCCCACGTAGCGCTGGCCGTAGTAGGTCGTATCGCCCGCAGGCGACGGCTTGAAGGCTTGCGGTACCCAAGCGAGCGCGTCCTCGAACACCGATCCGAAGTCGACGATCAGGGCCGCCCGGTTGGCCTTGGCAACCCGGTGATTGTCCTCCCACACCCACAGCTCGAGGTACTCGGTGCGCGAGAGGTCGATGCCCGTCGCCGACAGCGGCTGGGTGATGGAGCGCCAGCGCGGCCCGTCTTGATGCGGGCGCACCCAGTTGGGGTTGCCGGTGTTCACGTCCGCGAGCCCGAGCACCGTGTCGGGCTTCAGCATGAGCCACAGGATCTGCTCGGCGGACTGGGCCTGGCCGACGAGCCGGATCGTCGGATCGATCTGCTGTGGGAAGAACTGGATGGCCCGCCCGTCGGCACTGAGCGGGAGGTTCTGCCACGTGAGGGCCGCCGCGTTCGCCGGCTCAAACCCCGTGGACGCGACGCCGAACGGCTCGGCGCCGCGCACGCTGGTCGGAATGCTGCCCCAGTGCCAGCCGTTCTCGGCCAAGGAGAGGCTTCGCCCAGCTTCCCCTTCGAACTCCTCCAGGTACGCTTGGCCCACCTGGTTCGGTCTGGGACGCGACGTCGCGAGCTCCGCCGAGATGTTGAGCAGCGACGGGGCATCCGTGTGGATCCCGGGGAGCGCGTTGAGCGCCCGGGTGACGAACCCAGGCTCGAAATGCAGCTCGGTGCTCACGCCGCCGATGAAGCTCGACGACGGCTCGAAGCCGAGTGGCGGCCGCGTGAACGCGCTCTGCTCCTTTTGGAACAGACCGGTGAAGTTCACCGTGCCGCGCGATCCCAGGTCGTAGCGGGCCGCCAGGCCGTAGATCGAGGTGGGCGCCACGGCGAACGCCGCGCGCTCTTCGAACTGGGCGCGCACCTGGGCCGCGCCGCCCTGGAACAGCGCGTCCGGGTTCTTGAAGGTGATCTGACCCGTGGCGTAGTCGATACTGTAGTCGGCGTCGCGGGTCAGGAGCCGGCTCCCCACGTAGATCTTTTCCGAGCCGTCCCGGATCTGGAAACTGTTGAGCGACAGCTGGCTGCGGTCGCTCGAGGCGGACACGCTGGCGTGCACTCCGAGGGCAAACACCGACGGCGGCGCCTGGGTCACGAGCAGGAGCCGCGGCGTGCGGTACAGGGAGTCGTTGCGCTCTGTGGCGGCGAGCCGGGCCGAGTCGGCGAACGGGGCGAGGTGCGGGAACACCGCGAAGTAGTCGCGCAGCGGCGTCCCCTGGTTGGGGTCGCGCGCGCGGGGAAACAACCGGTTGTACTGATCGAACCGCGTCGGATCGGATTGGAGCGCCATCCCGAGGTGGGCGAGGTAGGTGTCGCCGCCGAGCACGGTGCGCTCGCGCTGGTTGACGGTGAGCGCGAGCGCGACCGTCGTCCGGTCGACTTCGCTGCCGCCGACGCGGTACGCGCTCCGGATCTCGAAGCGGAACGAGGGCGTGCGAGCCGTGACCCCGGGCCGCGGGTCGTACACGAGGCGCAGCGTGTCGACCACCGCGGTGTCGCGGCTGGCGGCGGCCGGGAAAGTGCCGACGCACCGTCCGCCGGTGGCGCATCCGACCGCGCCCACCGGGATGTAGGAGATCGCGAGGTAGTCGCTCTGATCGAGGCGCGCGGCGAGCGCGAACCACACGCCGCTCGGATCGACGTAGTAGTCCTTCCCCTCGAGCAACAGCTCCCACTGAAACGGGCCGGCACGCTGCGCGTCGCAGTCGATCGCGCGGACCGGTCCCGGGCCGCACGCGACCGCGCGCACCCCGCCGATATTCTGGTTCGTGGTGGCGGTCGGGGAGACGGCGCGCACGCGGTACACGCGCACGCTGCCCACGCGGAGGGAATCAGGGAGTGAGGCGCGGTCGATGTTCAGCACGTCGACCGCGGGATACCCCGGGACGAGGGCCGGGTCCGCGGCGAAGAAGAACCGGCCCGACTCGTAGTCCAAGTCCCGGGCGACCCGGTCGATCGGCTGCGTCGTCGTCTCCCCGACCGAGTAGACCCGATCCCGGACCACGTTCCCCTTTTGCTGGGCGTAGATGCCACGAAACTCCAGGGCGCCCAGCTGCGCGATCGCCTGGACGCCGAAGTTGTTTGCGGGAATGGCGGCGCTGATGAAACGAGATGGGGGCGCCTGGAAGGTCACGTTGCCGGCTTCGACCCGTCTCAGGATTTCGTCTTCCAGGCCCTCGTACCAGACCTGCAGGTTGTTGTTCGCGTCGAACTCGCGCTGGCTGTCGAAGTCGACGTTTACGTGCAGCCGCTTTCCCACGATGCCCGCCGTGCGCACGGCGTATTGGGGCACCGGACTGATGGTCGGGAACCGCGCCTGGCAGCCCGAGAGGGCCTGTTGCTGCTCGAACGCCGTGCACTTCAAGTTGCGGAACCGATCGGCCTTGAGCTCGAACCGCACGCGCAGCTCCATCCCGATGTCGGCGTAAGTGCCGAGGATGCCGCGCAGGCCCGTGGCCTGTACCGGTGCGGCGGGGGGCTCGCGCGCCACGGCAGACGACTCGGCGGCCGCCGCCGGGGCGGGCAGCCCCACGTGCCGCGCCGCGCGCACGCGGCGCTCCCATTCGCGGGCGACGACCACGGGGCTGGTGCGGGGGCCCAGCCGACCGCCCGGGAGCAGCGCCGCCAGCCGCGGCGACACGAGCGGCGTCCACACGAACGTGGCGACGAACCCCGGCGGGCGTGACGCGGAGGAGCGGGCGACGCTGCCCGTATCCTGCGCATAAGCCTGGGGTATGACGAACGAGAAGGCGACGAGACCGACCAGGGCGGGGCGCCGCATCCCTTGTAGAGACTTGGAGTTCCGAATATAATGGCGCCACCGACCGTGCGCACGCTCAGTCGTTACCTGTTGCGACAGCATCTCGCGCCGCTCGGCTTCGCGCTGGCGGCCCTCACCGCGCTGATGCTCCTCAATCAGATCGCGAAGCAATTCGGGAGCCTCGTGGGCAAGGGGCTGCCGTGGGGCGTCATCGTCGAGGTGTTCGTCCTGTCGATCCCGTTCATCGTGGCGGTGACATTGCCGATGGCGGTGCTCGTCGCGGTGCTGCACGTGTTCACGCACCTCGCGGGCGACAACGAGATCACGGCGATGCAAGCGAGCGGCGTGAGCGTCGGGCGCGTGATCGCGCCGGTGCTGGGCGGCGCCACGGTCGTCGCGCTGCTGTCGTTCTTATGGAACGATCAGGTGCTGCCGCGCTCGAATCACCGACTCCGCACGCTGCAGGTGGACATCCAGCGCAAGAAACCGTCGTTCACGCTGAAGGAGCAAGTCATCAACGAGGTCGTGCCCGGGCAGTTCTTCCTGCGCGCTGCGCGTATCGACCCCAACTCGAACAAGCTCAAGGATGTGACGATTTACGACCTGGGAGACGCCGAGCGCCGGCGCATCATCGGTGCCGACTCGGGTCGCATGGCATATACCCCGGGCGGCCGCGATTTGTACCTCACGCTCGAGGACGGGGACATCCAGGCGGTCAACCGCACCGATCCCACGCAGTTCGACCGCACGTTCTTCCGTGTCAACCGCATGAAAGTCGCGGGGATCGGCAACACGCTGGAGCGCACCGAGCACGACACCTACAAGAGCGACCGCGAGATGTCGATCTGCGAAATGCGGAGTGTGGTTGAGCAGGCCCGACGCGAGGCGGAGCAGGCGCGCGAGGACACGCGCTTCGCCGTGCAGAACGACCTGCGGCGCCTCGCCGGCCTCGCGCCGATCTTCGGGGCGCCACCCGCCACGCTCGACACGCTGCCGGTGGGCTGGTATTGCCGGGCGCTGCGGCGCGTGACGGGATGGCTCGTCCCAGCGCAGGCGGTCGCGCAGACGCCACGGACACCCCCCCACCCGCAGGCCACGCGGCCGCCCGCTGCGGTGCCCGTGCCCGCGACGACGACCCAGCAGCGCCCCCAAACGGCGCCGCCGGTGCTCATCACGTCGGGCGCCACGGCGGGCGAGGAGCAGCGCGTCCGCTCCGCGCGCCAGCGGGCCGCGTCGTACGAAGTCGAGATTCAGAAGAAGTACGCGATCGCTGCGGCGTGCGTGATCTTCGCCCTGGTGGGCGCGCCGGCGGGGCTGCGTTTCTACAAGGGCGGCGTGGGACTGGTGATCGGCGCCAGCGTCGCGGTCTTCACCGTCTATTACTTCGGCCTCATCAAGGGCGAGGATCTCGGCGACCGCCTCGTGGTATCCCCCTTCGTCGCGATGTGGGTGCCCAACGTGCTGTTCGCGATCGCGGGGACCGCCTGGCTGTGGCGGCTGCGCCGGCCGGGAGACACCCGGTGAACACGCTCGACCGCTACCTGTCACGGGAGTGGCTCAAGGTGTTCCTGCTAGCGACGCTGGGCTTCCCCCTGCTCGTGTTCGTTATTGACTACGCCGACAACTCCGACAAGTACCTGAGCCGGAGCGTCACGACCGGCCACCTGTTCCTGTCCTACATCTTCTACCTGCCGGAAACCGTCACGCTCGTGCTGCCGGTCGCGGTGTTGTTCGCCGTCGTATTCACGGTGGGCGCGCTGGGCCGCCACTCGGAGCTGACGGCCGCGAAGGCCTCGGGGACCTCGTTTCACCGGCTCGTGCGACCGCTGCTGGTCGCATCGTTCGCGGCGGTGGTAGCGGACCTCGGGCTCACGGAGCTCGCGCCGGTCACCTCCAGCCGGCGTGCCGAACTGCTGGGCGAGAAGCAGATCCGCTCGACTGCGTCGCGCTACAATTTCGTGTACCGCGCCGACGGCGGCTGGGTGTACGCGATCCGCTCACTCGAGATCGTGACCCGGGACATGCGCGATCTCATCATGGAGCGTGAAGGGACCGGTCCGGAGTATCCCACCATCGTGATCGCGGCCCAGCGGGCGATCTACGACACGACGCGGCACAGCGGCGGCTGGACGCTCAACAGCGGCGCGGTACGCTACCTGCTGGGCCCGGGCCGCGAGACCACGTTCCGGTTCGACACGCTGCGCACCCGCGATCTGCGGGAATCGCCGGCGGACCTGCTGGCGGAGCCCAAGGCGCCCGACGAGATGCGCTACGCCGAGCTGGGCCGCTACATCGACGCGCTGGCGCGCTCGGGCTCGGACACCAAGAAGCTGCGGGTGGAGCGCGCCCTGAAGCTGTCGGTCCCTTTCGCCTGCATCATCATCGCGCTGTTCGGCGCGCCACTCGCGATCTCGACGCCGCGCAGCGGCCCCGCCTGGGGGGTGGCGGTGTGCCTCGCGACCACGTTCGTCGATCTGCTGATGTTTCAGCTGTCGAAAGCGGTGGGTGCCGGAGGGGTGCTGCCGCCGAGTTTCGCGGCTTGGGTGCCGAACTTCATCTTTGGGGCGGCGGGAGTGTGGCTGTGGCGGAACGCGCGGACCTGACGTAAGGGCGGCAAAGCACGCCGTGCCTTGCCGCCCTTACCGCGTTTCTGCCGCGTTCCTAGAAGGTGTACCTCACGCCAAACTGCATCTTCCAGCGGGAATTCGTATCGTCAACCGGGTTGAGCGAGGGATTGACGAACGAGAAGATGCCCTGGTTCGTCGCCGCGTCCCAGCCCCGCAGCTGTAGCAACCGCACGGTGGCGTTGGTGGCGTTCTGCTGCAGGCCCCAGTGCCGGTTCATCAGGTTCAGCAGGTTGAAGACTTCCAGCACCGCCTGCGCGTGCTGGCCCGCCACCGTCGGCAGGTCGCCCACCAGCCGTGCGTTCACGATGTGCCGCCACGGCTCCTGACAGGCATTGCGCTTCAGGATCGACCCGCGGGCCGCTTCCAGACACGGCTCGCCGCTGATGTAGGCGTCGAGCGCCGCCCACTGCGACGGCGTTTGTAGCAGGATGTCGGACTGGTTGCGCGGCACGTACACGAGATCGTTCTCGCCGCGCACGCTGCCGCTGCGGTTCGGGTAGCCGTCGGCGTTCGCGTCCCCCTGGTAAATGTAGGAATAGGGGCTCCCGGTCCGGCCGATGTAGACGAACGACAGCTGCAGGTGCCACGGCAGGTTCATCGTGCCGTTCAGGGTGACTTTGTGCGGGATGTTGAACGACGAAATCCCCTGCTCGGGATTGTTGGGATCGAAGCGGATCGGGTCGAACGCGTAGTTCGAGGACGCGATGCTCGACGTCAGGCTGATGCGGTCCTCGACATGCTGGTAGGTATAGGCCGCGTTCGCCTCGAGCCAGTTCGCGAAGCGGCGCTGCAGCTGCCAGGTGAAGCTGACCGACCAGTCGCCGCCGCCGTTGTAGTGCTCCAACACCTTGTCGAACCGCGCGTCGACGAAGTTGGTCGTCACCACACCCGTGCCGGAGATCGTCCCGTAGATGGGCCGCCCGTCCCGCGCGTAGCTCGCGACGGCGCCGATGTTGCGGTCTCGGATGAGCATGGCGTTCGCGGTGCGGCTGTACAGCACCTCAAACGTGCCGAGAAACCCGTGCGGCAGGTCCCGGTCCACGGCTACGTCTGCTTTCCAGACCTGCGGGAACTTGAAATCCTTGTCGAAGTAGTTGACGGTCTGCAGGCCCGTCGCCGTCAGCGACGTCTGGTTCCTGCACAGGGACGGCTGGTTGCTCGGATCCAGGGTGAAGGCGGGAACGGAGTCGGACCGGCCCGCCACGTTGACGCAGCTCAGCTGCACGGTCTCCCGCCCGGAGTTACCGTAGGCGTTCGAGAGCCAGACGTATGCCGGCCGGCCCGTGAACAGGCCGACGCCGCCGCGCAGCACGGTGTTTCGGTCTCCCGTCACGTCGTAATTGAAGCCGACGCGCGGCGACCAGAGCAGGTTTCCTGACGGAACGTCCTGCGTGTTGACCTGGAAGACGCTCTGCGCGTCGGGGTTCGAGCGCGGGTGGTCAGGGAACGTCGGGACGTCGAGGCGCACGCCATAGGTCAGGTTCAGGCGCGGCGTCGCGTCCCACTGATCCTGGACGTAGAAGCCGAACTGGCGCACCCGGAAATCGGCGATCGGCGTGGACGTGCCGGGATACGGCAGCGTGCGGGTGAACGAGGACGCGGTCCCGCTCTGGAAGTTCGCCAGGCTGGTGAACGTCCACAGCCCGGTGAACTGGCCGATGAACAGGTTCGTGAAGTGGAAGAACTCGTTGTGCGTCCCCAGGGTGAGCCTGTGCCCGCCGGACAGCCCGAAGGTGACGTTGTCGGTGAGCTCGTAGATGTCCTGGTCGAGTCGGTTCGCCTGGGAGAACTGCTCGGCGCCGGCCACCAGCGTGCGCGTAAACCGTCCGGCGGGGTTGGGCGTGGGCGACGTATCGCTCGTGACGGTCACCTGCACCTGCGGGAACGCCACGTTGGGGTCCCGTTTATCGCGAATGGTCTCGCGCCCGAGGATCAGCTCGTTGAACAGCCGCCCGCCGAACGTCGAGTGGAACTCCAGCACGCTCGAATTCGTGACGTTGCGGATCTGGAAGTTGTTGGACGCCCACGCGTAGTTATTCCCGCGCGTCGTGCTCACGTCGCTGGCTTTGACGTAGTTGTGGCGGACCGTGAGCAGATGGTTCGGGGCGACCTGCCAGTCGAGCCGGCCGAACAGGTTGGTATTGGGGTTCTCGAGCGAGACCTGACCGAAGCCACCTGGGTCAAACGCACTGTAGTTGCTGCGGAAAATGTTGGTGAATCGCGCCGCTGAGTCGGGGTTGATCCCCGTCGCGGTTACGGGGTCGATGCCGATGTTGGCCCCGCTGTTGGGGCGATTGCGCCCCTGCCCCTCCCCCGCCAGGAATAGGTGGAGCTTGTCCTTGAAGAGCGGCCCGCCGACCGACCCACCGTACTGGTTCTCCGTGAACGTTCCGAACGGCTGCCCGGTGAGGCCGTCGCCGACGAAGTCGTTGCCCTGATGATACTCGAAGAGGGACCCGTGAATCTGGTTCGTGCCACGACGCGTGACGGCGTTGATCAGGCCGCCGGTGAACCCGCCCTGGCGCACGTCGAAGGGGGCGATGAGCACCTGGTACTGCGAGATCGCGTCGAGCGGGATCGTCTTCGCGTTCACCTGGCCGCCCGGCTGCCCGGTGCTGCCAAGGCCGAAGAGGTCGTTGTTCACCGCGCCGTCGATCTGAATGTTGTTGAACCGGTTGTTCTGTCCGGCGGCGGAGGTGCGAGCGATCTGGGGGGTGGTCTCGACGAAGTCGGTAAAGTTGCGGGCCAAGGTCGGGAGGCGCGCGATCAGGCTCTCGGACACGAATTGGCTGGCGCCGGTGCGCGACGTCGAGCGCAGCGGGTCCGCCACGGCTTCGACCGTAACGCCGCCCAGCTGGACGGCCGCCCGGCGCAGCGTGACGTCGGCGACGCGCCGCTGGCCCAGCGTCAGCACGATGTCAGGCACGCGGCCCGGTTCGTGCCCGAGCGCCCGGGCGTCGAGCACGTACGCCCCCACCTGGACATTCTCGAAGAAGAAGCGCCCATCGTCCGCCGAGCGGGCGAGGTAGCGAACGCCGCTCGCGGTGTTCGTGAGCGTCAGCGACCCGGACGGGATGGGCTGCCCCGCGTCGTCCGTGACCCTGCCGACGACGGCGGCCGAGGTCACGCCCTGGGCCGCGAGCTCACGGAACGGGATGAACCCCACGAGAGCGCCGAGAATACAAAACGACCGGACGAGCTTTGTCATCAGGATTCTCCAGCGGGATACGAATGGAACGGGATGGCCAGGGCGCGGTAAATGTGCCCCGCCCTCGGAGGGTCGTCAAGCAATGCGGAGTAACGCGCGAGTCAGCGGCGGGTCAAGGGGGAACCGGGCCCCCGACGCGCGGCGGCCCACCGCCACGCGACGTACACAGGAATCCCCAGGAGGATCACGCCCACGTCGAGCCAGAAGAGCAGTGGCTCCGAGACGAGATAGTTCCCCAGCACGAACAGCGCGCCCAGCAGGAACAGCGCGGGGACGACCGGATATCCCCACGTGCGATAGCGTCGCTCCACGGTGGGCAAGCGGCGCCGCAGAACGAACACCGCCGCCACCGCGAGCGCATAGAACGGCCAGATCCCGATGATGAACTGGTCGGCGAGCTCCGTGAACTTCCGCACCAGCACGAACAGCGCGCCGAGGCATCCCGCCAGCACGATCGCGCCGGTCGGCGCGCCCGTGCGCGGGTCCACACGCGCGATCGCCTGCGGAAATACGCCGTCCTCCGCCATCGCGAAGAAGATCCGCGGCGCGGTCATCATCGATCCGTTGAGCGTTCCGAACGTGCTCACGGCCACCGCCGCCGAGACCGCGACCAGCCCCGCCCCGCCCAGCAGCATCCGGGCGACGTCCGCCGCCACGAGCTCGGCGCCCTTCATTTGTTGGATCGGGATGAGACGGAGGTAGACCAGGTTAGCCGCCAGATACAACGCCACGACACTGCCCGTCCCGATGAACATCGCCCGGGGCAGGTTGCGCTCCGGGTCGCGCACTTCCCCGCCCACGAACGCCAGATCGCCCCAGCCGTCGTATGCCCATAGGATTGCCACCATCGCGAGCAGGAAGGGCGACAGTCCCACCGGCGCCCGCTGGGCCAGCATCGCCCGGGCTCCGAGCCCATGCGCACCGCTCAGCGCGAAGCCCAGCAGCACCAGCGCGGTGAGGGCGCCGACCTTCAAGGCGGTGCTCACGTTCTGGAGAATGGCCGCGCGGTGGATGCCGACGTAGTTCACCACCGCGACGACGACGACGAACCCCGCGGCCAGCACCTGCTCGGCACGCACCGTCTGGCCCGCGAGCGTCACGACCGTCGCCGCCGGATCGACGCCGAGCACCCGCAGCGTGTACGCCGACGAGGTGATCGAGATCGCGCCGTAGGCGCCGGGGCGGATGATCAGCAATTCCCCCCAGCCGAACAGGAACGCCGGCAGGGGCCCGAACGCCTCGCGGATGAAGACGTAGATCCCCCCGGAGCGCGGGAACATCGCCGCGAGCTCGGCATAGGTGAGCGCCCCGCACAGCGTCACCGCTCCGCCCAGCACCCAGCTGAGCAGGAACAGCGGCACGTCGTCCACGCGCTGGGCGATCGAGGCCGGGGTGCGGAAGATGCCGCTGCCGATCGTGGACCCGACGACCACCGCTACCGCGCTCCACAAGCCCAGCCGGCGCGGCAGCCGGTCGCCCCAGCGGTCGAGCGATGCGGGTGCGGGTACGGACATGAAGTGCGTCAATATACGGCATCGGACTCCTGGCGCGGCTGAAGCCGCGGCTGGACGTCGCGGCTCAAGCTGTCGCTCGGACGTCGCGGCTGAAGCCGCGGCTCGGCCCTGCCGCTGAAGCGGCGTCAGTTCACTGACAGGGCCGAGCCGCGAGTTTACTCGCGACACTCCCACGAC
>Ga0209158_1000054_pt1 | contig 83233 bp, 70 predicted proteins | sample GraSoiAngelo_140_FD_185897 | JGI IMG/M metagenome (GOLD analysis project Ga0209158, IMG submission 185897) | Grasslands soil microbial communities from the Angelo Coastal Reserve, California, USA - 14_0929_12_30cm (SPAdes) (version 2) | ecosystem: Environmental > Terrestrial > Soil > Grasslands ...
GCTCGAAGAGCTTCTCCGTGCCTTTGTGGGTGTAGAAGTGCCTTAATTCGAGATGGAGGACGGTATCGCCGACCACACTGAAGCGAAAATGCCCAGGCTCAATGATGCCGGCGTGTATGGGGCCGACCGGCACTTCCGAAACTCCTTCCCCTTGCACCTTGAGGAAGGGGTAGCGTCCGTCGTCGTCGATCCAAGGCACATGCGAAACATCGTCGATCATGGGATAGACGTTTTCCGGCCAATTTTCATGCAACAACAGAGGACGCGGGTCAGGGTGCCCGTCGCACTCGATGCCATACTGGTCATGGAGTTCGCGTTCGTACCAGGCGGCCGCGGGGGTGATCGGCGTTGCCGAAGGAATGGGTCCGGTGACCGGCGAAGTAAGCATGCGGTATTCGCGGCCGTTCACATCGACGAGGTAGTGTACGTGGCGTCCGCCGCTGTCATCGGTGCTGCCAAAAATGGAGACCAGACGCGTGTTTCGGGCGCGCAGCAGAGCCAGCGCTCGTGATATGCCCGCTTCGGTATCGGGAGGGGTCACTGTCATGACTGCAACACCGCCATCGCTCCACGCAAGACGGCAGCGAAGGCCGCCGGGATATGTATGCCCAACACCACCAGGCATAGAGTGCAAACGCCCATGACGACGAACCAGGAAGCTTGCAAAGCCGGCTGCACGGGAACATCCTCCGGCTTTCCCATGAGCATATGCTGGAAATGGTGGAGCAGCGCGCCGAAGACCACGGAAATCGCCGCCAGCATCAGCACGGCAATGAAATAGTGCGCCGTGGAAAAAGCCCCAGTGAGAATCACGAGTTCGCTGACAAATAACCCAAAGGGTGGCATCCCAGTGATTGCCAGGGCGCCCAAGAAGAGGGCGCCGCCTGTCCAGGGCAGCGAAAGAGCCATGCCGCGAATCCGCTCCATGCGGAGGGTGCCAAAGTTTTCTCGAACATTGCCGGCCGTGAAAAACAGAAACGTCTTGGCGATGGAGTGATTGAAGGAGTGCAGTAAAGCGCCATAGAGTCCCAGCGCGCCGCCCAGACCGACGCCGATCGCCACAATGCCCATGTGCTCAATGCTGCTGTAGGCGAGCAGGCGTTTCAGATCGCGCTGCACAATCATCAGCAGGCTGGCGACAACGATGGAAACAGCGCCAAATATCAGCAGCAGAGTATGACTGAAGCCGCTGCCGATGGCCCGCGAGGTGATCGCGTCAAAACGCAGCAGCGCGTACATCGCACAATTCAGGAGGACCGCGGACAAGAGGGCGCTGATGGGCGAGGGGGCCTCGGCGTGGGCATCGGGCAGCCAGCTATGCATGGGCACAAAGCCAACCTTGGTTCCGTATCCCACCGCCACAAAAACAAAAGCCAGTTTCAGCAGTTCTTGTCCCCCAACCAGACCCGGAGCGGCGTCGATCAGAGTGCCCCAGTCGAGCGCGGATTGGGGGCTGACTCCGCCCTTCACCGCCGCCAGGTAGAGCGCGATGGTACCGAACAGCGCGAAGGCGATGCCCACCGTGCAGACAATCAGATACTTCCAGCCGGCCTCGACCGCGCCTTCGGTGTTGTAGAAACCCACCAGCAAGGCGGATGCGAGGGTGGTGGCCTCAACAAAAATCCACATCATGCCGAGATTGGCTGACAGGTAGACCGCCACCATGGTGAACAGGAACAAGAGCACCAGTCCATAAAACCAGCGGAGAGAAGAAAACCTTCCTTCCGGAACATGGCGGAGGTATCCAGACGAATAGACGAGCACGAGCGCCGAGATCAGTCCCAGACTGAGGAGGAAGAACGAAGTGAGACCGTCGGCGCGCAGATAGCGCCCTGCCCGCAAAACGCCCTGGGAATGGATGCTGACCACGGTAACGCCGATAGCGACCAGTTCCAGGCCGCCGGTTGTTAGCGCGGTGCGCACCACCAGGCGCGGATCTCGGCACAGGAACACGACCAGCGCGCCCGCCAGCGGAATAAATAATGGGAGAAGGAGGATCATCGATCAGCCTCTCAGCCGCCGCAGCTTGGAAACGTCGAGGTGGTCGAAGGTGTCGCGGATGCGAAAGACAAACAGGCCCATCAGAAAGACTCCCATCAGCAGATCGAACACGATGCCGATCTCGATGACCAACGGCATGCCAAAGGTGGTGGTCAGAGCAGCCAGGAAGATTCCGTTATCCAACACCAGGAGCCCGACCACCTGCATCAATGCCTTTTTACGGCTCACCATCAGGAAGCCGCCCGTCAGCACGAGTGCGACCGCGGCCGCGAGCATGGCCTGGTCGCCGCCCAGGACCCCGACATAGGGCCGCACCGCAAAGAACGAAAGAAGAATGAGTCCGGCGGCAATGAACACCGATTGAGAAGCCGAGGTCGAGGAAGAAACGTCACGCGGCGCTTGCAATTCTTCGACGATGCGGTAGAGCACGTACGGAATCGCAACCACTTTGACTGTCAACACCAGGACTGCAACCACGAAGCCTTCCGCCGAGTGGTGCATGCGGGACACCGCGATGATCTGTGCGGTGATGACCAGCGATTGCACGCTGAACAAAGCGATGCAAGTGGAAATCCGTTTAGCCGCGGCGATCAGCAGCACGGTCATGAACAAGAACACCCCGGACGACGCCAGCGCCTTGGCCGCAGCGGTCTCAAATAATCCCATCATTCACCTCATCAGCGCGGTAAAAACCACAGCGAGGATCGCCAGCGCCGATGCCACGCCGAGAAAATCAGGAACCAAGTACATCCGCAATTTCGCAACACTGCTTTCCACCAACGCGAGTGTCAGTACGAGTGCAGCGATTTTCAGGAGCAGCACCAGCGATGCAACTACCAGCGCCAGCGCCGAGAGGCTGCTCGCTATTCCCCAAGGGACAAAGAGCGCGATCAGCAACGCCATGACCACGGTGAGCTTGATGGCGCTTGCCCATTCAATCAGAGCGAGGCTCGGTCCCGAGTACTCGAGGACCATGGCCTCATGAATCATGGTCAGTTCCAAATGTGTGGTGGGATTATCCACCGGGATGCGCCCGGTTTCTGCGATGGCGACCAGGGCCAGGGCCATAAACGCCAACGCGTGAACGGCTGAGAACTGAAAGAAGCTTTGCCCGATCGTCCACTGCACCATTCCAGCGATACTGCCGTTATGCGCCAGGATGGCCACCGACATCAGCGCCAGCAAGAATGGAGCTTCCGCCAAAGTCGAAACCAGGGCCTCCCGGCTGGCCCCCATCCCTCCAAAGGAACTGCCGCCATCCATCGCGCCCAGCATCAGAAAGAAACGCCCCAGCGCCAGGAAGTAGACGAGGAAGATGAAATCCCCGCTCACCCCCAGGAGTGCCGAGCCGTGCAGCAGCGGGACAAACGCCGCGACCACCAAGGTCGTGGCAAACACTACGATAGGGGCGAGGCGAAAAACAAAGGAAGCCGAATCCGGGACGAGGTCCTCTTTGCGAAAAAGCTTTACGAGATCGGCGTACGGCCTCCAAACCGTCGCCCCGTGCCGATTCTGGATTCTGGCTTTGAGCCGGGCAATCACACCGCGCACTAGCGGCGCCAGCAAAATGAGCAGCAATACCTGGACCGCATTCATCGCCAGTGTCATACCCACCTCATGAACATCAGCAATGCGATCAGGGCCGCGAAGATGTAGAGCAGGTAGACCTGAATATTGCCGGTCTGGAGTTGTCGCAAACGGTTGGCTGCCGTGACGATGGCGTCCACACCGGGCCGATACAACGACCTTTCAAAAGAGGTAGTGCGAACCGACCGGTAGGAGATCGACGCCGGGAAATACGGCTGGTCGGCAGGGACCACGTCCAGCGTTCGATCCGCCTTGTACACCTCGGAGAACACTCTGCGCAGCGGTTTGGAGAAAGCGGTCGATGTGTACTCCATCCGCCCGTCCAGGCCGGGGAGTCCGCAAGCCCAGGTCGCGGTCAGCTTTTTCGCTCGCTTGAATGCGGCAATGCCAGCCACCGGCACCAGAACAAACAGCGCGATCCAGGGAAGCAGGACGGAAAGGGATGCTGCCGTTGGCGGCAACGCTGCGCCCGGAAGTAGTTCCTCGGTGAGCGTGCCCAGGCCGCGCAGCACCAAGCCGGGGAAAATTCCAATCACGACGCACACCGTCGCCAGCACTCCCATGCCGGCCTGCATAGGCAGCGAAACTTCATTCGCACTTTCGGCCTCGCGACTCCGGGGACGCCCGAGGAAGGCAACGCCGTATACCTTGGCAAAACACGCGGCGGCCAATCCGCCGATCAACGCCAGTACGCCAGCCGCCAGGGGCAGGACGATGGCTGCGGAGAGATTGGTCATTTCCGAAGCCGCCAGAAAACTGCGGAAGGTGAGCCATTCGCTGACGAAACCGTTGAACAACGGCAACCCAACGATGGAACAACAGGCAATCAGGAACGCGGCGCCGGTCAGACGCATCCGTTTCTGCAATCCACCGAGTTCTTCCAAGTCGAGCGTGTGAGCAGCGTCAGAAATTGCGCCAGCACCGAGAAACAGAAGGCTCTTAAAAATCGCGTGGTTCAAGCAGTGGAGCAGGGCCGCAGTGAGGGCGAGCGCTGCCAAGATCGAAACATGGTTGGCCGTAAACACGAGCGCCGACCCCAGGCCGAGATAGATGATGCCAATGTTCTCGACGCTGTGATAAGCCAGCAGGCGTTTCAGATCATGTTCCGAGATCGCGTACAGCACACCCAACAAGCCTGACACGCAGCCTGTGAAGAGCACCAGATATCCCCACCAACTGGGGCCGCCGCCGAGAAAATCAAAAGCGAAGCGGACAAGACCGTAGATCGCGGTTTTGAGCATGATGCCTGACATCAGGGCCGACACTGGACTGGGCGCAATCGGATGCGCTCTTGGCAGCCACAGGTGCAGCGGCACAATTCCGGCCTTGGTTCCAAATCCTACAAACGCCAGCAAGAAGACGGCGGTGCGCATGGGTGGCGGCATCAAAGTCGCGATCGCCCGCATCTCTCTGAAGTTGCCGGCATGTGGCAGGAACAACAGGAAAGCGCCGATTACGGCTGCCGCGCCGGCATGCATCATGAGCAGATAGATAAAAATGTTGTGGCGCCGTTGCTCTGAGTCCCCGTCCATCAGAATCAGGCCGGCCGAGAACAGAGTCATCAATTCCCATCCGAACAGAAACGCAAAAGCCGTGGAAGCGGTTACGACCAGCACCATGGACACGAGGAACAGAGGCAAGAGCACCCACAGCCAGTGCCGGCGCACTCCGGCATAGTGGCGCGGAATGTAGGAGCTCGAAAACAGGATGACGGGCAGTGCCACAGAGCAAATCAGCAGTAGAAAGAACGCGCTCAGCCGATCCACGCTGAGTGCGAATGAGAACGATGCCACTTGAGAAACATCCACCGTAAACCTTTGCCCGCCCCAGAACCCCACCGCTGCCACAGCGACCCCGGCCGCTAACGATCCCATCAGCAGCACGGGTGGGAGGGCGCACGCCTTGGTCCAGCGGCGGGATATCAGAGTCACGACCGGGACCGAGAGCATTGCCACCAGGAACGAATTGAAGGCCAACTGCGTCATCGGCGAAGTCCGTCCGCCGGATGAGAGGACCGGCACCGGCCAACGGGGAATTTCAAAGGCGCGGACCGCTTGCGGTCGGAGACGAACGTGTGGCTCACTTCTCCCCCGCCGCGCTGAGTTGAGAAAGGAGATCCTTGATATCTACCAGGTGGTTGTTGAAGACCTGCCGGGCGTCGTCCAGCAGGCGAAAGATGGCTTGGTCCGGCACGGAGTAGTACACGTTCTGACCTTCCTTCCGCCCGACTACAATGCTGCTCTTTCGCAAAACTGCAAGTTGTTGAGAAAGCGTACTTTGTTCAACTTTCAGGCGGGAGCTGAGCTCATTTACGCCGACTTCGCCTGAACGCAGTGTGTCCAGTATTTTCACCCGCATCGGATGCGCTAAGGCTTTGAAAAACTCGGCCGTGAATTGAGACAACTCAGGCATACCGATTATCTATGAATATTTGCATATAGGATCATTTAAATCAATATGACTTTCGTCACCCGGTGCCCACCGAGTGTTTTGGGGCGCGCGAGACGAGTATACGAATGTAGGCTTCCGCCTGTTTTCGGATCGGCTTGAAGTTTCGCGCCATTCGGTCGACGCCAATCGAGATGCAGTCGACGAGCGAGAACGAATTCAAGCGTCTCGCGAGCACCGGGGTAAACACGCCCCCCAATGCCAAGACGACGGAACACCCCAGCTGCCATGCTCTTCGAACATGCATGCGAGCAGGCGCTTGGCGCGTATTTCCGCCAGGAGGATACAGTCGGAGTCCGGTTCCGCGAGTGGTCTGCGTGCCAGAACCTAGCACGAAACGAGTTGAAACAGGTGGGATGGACCAAGGGGCTGGAACTAGCCAAGGTGGCGCGTAGGGACCGAGAGCGCTTCGATTGTGCAACCTGGTTGCACCAAGGCTCGGGAAATGCCGAAGGAAGAGTTCAGGCGGGAAGTCGAGAGGGAGCTAACGGGAAAGGAAGAACCACACGAGATCATCTACTTCAAGGTGTACAAGAGCCGGATCCCGGTGATCGAGCAAGCGTTGGAGACAGCAGCGTTGATGCTCGGTAGCGAAAAATCGCGCGGGTACTGTCCAGAGATGATCTGTGCGGGTTTTCTGGCGGGAGCAAACTTGGACAACGGGAATCCGGGGATACTGTTGAATTCGATTCGACAGTTCTTCAAGTTCTTGCCCGGCGAGCAGAAGCAGGAATTCCTTACGCAAGTAAAGCACAAGGCTTCATGAGCCGCATTTGGCCAAAGCAGCCGCGGCTAAGACTGGATCCTGAATCCTACAAACAGCTTTGTCGTGATGTGTTGCAAAGAGACGCGTGGAGGTGCCAGGTCTGCGGCACACGGTCGAACCTGGAAGCCCACCCCGCGGCCAAGGCCTCAAGCGCAGTGACCCGCATCCGGAAGAACAAGCTATCCTCCAAGCTGCGCCCGAGATCACGGATTACGTCGCTGCTCTGAAACAACGTAGTCGCAAGCTGGTGGTGTTAGCTCTACGTCAACTGCTCCGCCTAGTCCGGGAATATCCCCGGGAACCTTTCTTAGCCGCGGTGCGGGAAGCCTCCCGCTATGGCCTCTACGACCTGGATCGGTTGGCACGAATGATTTTGCGCCGCGTGCAACGTGATTTCTTCCGGTTGGACGAGCAACCCGGCGATGACTGAAGAACTCGAACAGCTGCTCAAGAATCTCAAACGGCGGCGCATGCTGGAAATCTATGAAGAGCAGCTGCACGCCGCCGAGAAACAGGACGTCCCCTACTCCGAGTTCCTCACCCGCCTGCTGCGCGCACAGTGGCACCACCGCCAGGAGACCGCCTTGGAATATCGCATCCGGCGCGCCAACCTGCCCGAGCGCTGGTCGCTGGAAACCTTTCCCTTCGACCGACAGCCCGGGGTGAGCCGCAAACAGATCCGCACTTTTGCCGAACTGGACTTTCTGGCCAAGGCGGAAAATATAATTTTCATCGGCCCCACGGCAGTGGGCAAAACCGGGTTGGCTTCTGGCCCTACGGGCGCCCTTGACAGCCCCCGCCGTCTGCTGCCCTGGTGCTGTGGGTTGCGATGATACAAATCGGTTTATGAATGGTGTTCCCTGTGGTGGTCAATTCAGCGAAGCACTACTGGGTTATTCTTGGCGAGCGCCGTCGGCGCTGGCGACTGCGGCTTTGATGGTGGGCTCAGACAAATCTCTAGGCTGCTGTTGGGAGATGATCTGTGCGGACTTCTTGGCGGGGCGAAGCTGGATAGCGGGAATCCGGATATTGACCGGAGCTGGAATGTCCTCACCGCGCCCGAGTTGCTGCAGTCTTTCGAGTTGGTTCATGGCTTAAAACATAACTAGGTCCACGGGCTCACAATGGTTCTCAGGGTGGCCTCGAAATCAGAAGCATTCCGTGTGACAAGAGTTAGTGCGTGGACTTCTGCGGTGGCAGCAATGAATGCATCCCGCGGTTCTATCGGGCGGCCCAGAGATTCGCTCCGGGCGACAAGCCTCCCACAGGTGTCGGCTATTTCAAGGTCCACCGGCAGGATTCTTCCCTGAAAGCGCGTTCTCAAGTCCTTCCGCAACCATCCATCGAGGCGGTCGCGTCGTCTGCCAGTCGCCAAGCGCTCAATACCATAGCGCAATTCAGTAATGGTCACCACACTGATGAAAACGCTCTCCTCGTCTGCCTCCGCCAACCAGGCGAGCAAGCCCGCATTGGGCCGTGCTTTCATTGGCTCCGACAGTACATTTGTATCTAGCAGAAAATTCATAGTTCGATCTTACGCAGGCGCACCGGGAGGCGCCTGAGCTTCAGCCCGGAACCACGCAGCGGTGATGTGGTGAGAAACTCTGCCAAATTGCCTTTCCGCCTGGCTTTCCGTTCCCACTCCTCTGCGGCAACAATCACCGCCGTCGTGCGGCCGTGTTTGGTGATTTTCTGGGGTCCCTCGGATTGTGCTTTATTTATCAACTCACTGAATTTCGCCTTCGCCTCTGCCACGGTCCATGCATGCGTGCTCATAGCCCACCGCCCCCATTAGATCGTTATGGTCATAATAGTCATTTTTAGGTCTGGCTGCAAGAAGGCTTGCTCTCCTGAGCACGGTCATCGTTCTGACAGGCCTACTTTAAGGACTAGAATGTGGTCTGCAGGGTTTCAGTACAGCTGGTCGAAGTCAATGCACAGTAGGAAGCGGTCCATCTGAAGTGAAGATCCTTTCATGGGTACGACAATTACTGACGAGCAGCGCCAAGAGTTCGCACCGCTGATGGAGAACACGATTCGTCAGCTCGGGTCAGGCCATTTTCTCCCACACAGCGGTATTCGTTTCCCGCCAGAACCCTTGTACCAGCTGTTCCTACGTAGGCCTGTGTCTCGGTCAACCAGCAATCGTCGAAGCCAGACTCGTGCGGCAACCAGGAGTCGATCTTGGTCTGTTTGACGAACTTACGTACTAAGGTGACCGCAGCGAAACGTGAATCAGTCCGCGTCCGCAAAGGGGTTTACGATACGTACGCCTGCGATCATTTGTCCTGCACTTAGATCCTCCGAGAGGATCTGGCTTGCACCACCCTTGAGAGCCGACGCCACAATCAGTGCATCCCAGAATCCGATTTGGGCTTCATCTTCGATTCGAAATGCAGTCGACACCTCAGCAGGTGTGGTGTCGATGCACCAGGTTGCATAGCTGCTCACGACAAGGCGAGCCGATTCTCTCGATATTGGACGCGTAATTTTTCGAGTAACGTTCACGTAAAATTCTTGCAGTACCTGGACGCTGAGAACACCAGTCCGTTCGCTCCAGAGTTCATGGAGGACACCCTTTGCAGCCTTGTGCTTTACGTTGGCATCGACGTCGTGGGCGTAAATCAACACATTGGTGTCCACAAAGGTCCTATCGTTCATGCAGTTCGTCCCGGCTTGTGCGAATTACTCCGCCCATGTGAAAGCCTTTCTCGAGAAGGTCCCGAGCCTGGCGTTCGGCACGTTCATATGCTTCTTCACTCCCTACGAGGAATTCGATCTCCTGGGCGAGTAGGCCACTGATGGAAGTCTCCCGCCGGGCAGCAAGAATCTTTGCCTTCTTAAGTACCTGCCGACTCAGACAAATGGTCACGTTCTGCTTTCCCCCGCCTCGCGTATTCGCCGCCATACTTTCCTTTCTCCTTCGTTGTCACGTAAAATACGTGTACCACGTATGCGACGTGGTGTCAAACGTACCATGATCTGAGGGGCGAAGGTCCATGGGTTCTTTCTGCCGCTTGCCGTTTAGCATATGTCTGACATTGCAGATATAATATGGATAACATTGCAACGGCGAGTGAGGCCAGGTAGCTGACGACCCAGTCGAATCAATAGCTTGCCAAGTACGAGCTTCGCCGCACCATGCCGGAAACAGGTGGGATCTAAGGAGGCGTTGGGTTCGCCGTTTCTTCGGTGTACCATTGCGGCCATGAAGGGAGTTGCACCCAGGTCTCGCCGACGATCACGACAGCCTTTAGCCTCCCTTCGTTTGTGTAGCCAAAGAAGAGCACGCACATTTAGAGCGATATGCATTTCAGTGATTTAGGCGCGGGAAGTCCGCGGATTCTCATGCCCACGGGTTGACGACAGAAACCGCGACATCCTCGAAGTGCGCGATATTGCGAGTTGCCAGCGTTGCATGATGGGCGAGCACGATACCCGCAATCATTGTGTCGCGCAGATCACCGGGCCGACCTTTCTTGTGTCGAGTTAACATCAGATCTGCGGCCTGTTGCGCAGCAGGCGCATCGAATGCGGCAACCCGCTGCTCAATCTTCTCGAGAAGCCCGCCGAATGCCTGCATCAATAGAGATCTTCTCTTCCCTGCGGCCATGATCTGCAATCCGAACTGGACCTCAAGAATTGTCACGGACGTTGTCCAGATCGATGTCCGGGGCTGCCCGTCCAGCCAGTCAATGACCCTTCTATCTGGAATCTGACGCATCAGCGCCGAGAGCACGTTCGTATCCAAAATAATCATGGCTCAAAAGAGGGAGGCCTAATCTCCTGGCCTCGCAGTTCGGAAAGGTCCGACTTAAGCCCCACCTTATTGAACAAGGAAGAGATTTCCGTACCCAGCCCAGCGGTCGGAATCTCTTCGTCATTCACGGCATTGCGGAGGATATCTCGCGCTTCCTCCTCCATGCTGCGACCGTGTCGCCGGGCGCGGCGTTGCAACCGCACCTTCACTGCATTCTCAATGTTTCGGACGATTAGTTGCGCCATACCTTGATCCTCTATATGATATCATGATATCATATTAAAAAACTACACTCCTGATTTTGCAGCCAGTTAGCCCCTGGAACCGAGGGCGCCTTAGTTTCGCCATTTCTTCGACGCAACAATGCGCGTATGAAGAAAGCACGTGCACGCAGGTCTCGCCTGTAACAGTCACCTTACCTGGATCATGGCTTCCCAGCCCGCGACCGCTTAACAGGCGATGCCAATCCCCAGCAGCGGCGCGTTCGCCTGCTTCAAGGCGGAATGAACAAAACTGCGTACCGACTCCGCATTTCGCGGCGACGGCGCCTGCATGCGGTCCAGCAATTCGCCGCTGCCGCTGACTACGGCAGCTTTGATTGCGGTGCCGCCAATGTCGACGCCCAGCGCGAGTGGATTTTCCTCACGGCGCGAACCCGTTTCGCTGGTTTCGCTCACAGTGATTGTGCATTATACGCATCGTATGCAATTCTACTGAGCGCAAGCAGCCCCCATCCGAAACGCTGCAAGTGTTCCATCCTGAATTGAGGAGATGGTCGTATGCCGAAGAAGCAGGCAGATGAAAGGGCGCCCAGCCGGGGCGAACCCACTGCCGCCTCGTCATTCTTTGATCAGGCTATGCAGCTCCTCGAGAGGCTGAAGCGCACAGAGGCTGACGTAATTCAGCAAGCCGCTGATCTTTGCACGGACCGGATCGCCAAAGGTGGACTGGTTTTTCTCTTCGGTAACGGCCACTCGCGCATGATGTGCGAAGAAATGACGCCACGGCAGGGCTGCTTTCCCGGTTTTGTCGCCCTGGTCGAGCTCGCGCTTTCGAATCACTCAGCCATCATCGGGGCAAACGGCCTGCGTGCTCCTCTCTATCTTGAAAACTACGAAGGCTACGCTGAACAAATCCTGAGAGGATTTCACTTCGGAGAGAACGACGCTTTCATTGTGATTTCTACGAGTGGGATTCGACCTGTAGTCGTCGAAATGGCGATGGGAGCGCAGCAACGGGGCTTGCCGGTCATTGCCATCGTATCCGTCGCGCATTCCGAACACACGAAAGCGGCGCACTCCTCCGGAAAGAAGTTGACGGACTGTGCCGACATCGTGATCGACAACCAGCGTCCGATTGGAGATTGTGCTTTGCAGCTGTCCGGCCTTGACTGGCATACAGGCCCAGTTTCCACCATCACCGGCGCGATGGTCATCAACATGATTCGCTGCGCCACGGCAGAAGGGTTGTTACGCCGCGGCATCGTTCCCACTCTGCTGCCCAGCCATCAATCCGTAGGGAGTGTGCGGGCGGAAAAGCAACTGGAAGCCTTTTACGAGGCTTATCGAAAGAGCCTCGCCCATCTGTTCGAATAAGATCACCAGCGTCGTCAGCGTATGGAAGATTCTTAAGACTACTCAAGAGTGGAGGATCAGCATGCCGGTTCTTTGCAAACGCGCTCTTTTTCTTACACTGGCAGGCCTCATTACGGCCGCACACATCGTGCAAGCGGCCGAAACCTATGCTGTGTGGACCGAGCACGGCGTGGAGGCCAAGATGCGCGATGGCACCACGCTTCGAGCCGATGTCTATCGTCCAAAGGCCGAAGGAACGTTCCCCGTGCTTCTTGAACGCACTCCCTACGACAAGCGTAACTCCGCTGCCTTTGGCGTGAAGGCTGCGGCTCGAGGTTACGTCGTCATCATTCAGGATGTCCGCGGCCGCTACTCCTCCGAGGGCGACTGGTACCCCTTCAAGAACGAGTCGAACGATGGGTACGACACAGTTGAGTGGGCCGCTACTCTGCCCTATTCCAACGGCAAAGTAGGAATGTTCGGTGGCTCCTACGTGGGTGCGACGCAAATGTTGACTGCCATCGCGCATCCGCCACACCTGGCCGGGATCTGTCCGGTGGTCACGGCCAGCAACTATCACGACGGATGGACCTACCAGGGTGGAGCTTTCGAGCAATGGTTCAACGAGTCCTGGACCTCGGGCCTTGCTCAGGACACGCTGAACCGTTCTGTGGCGAAGAGCACCAACGCTCTGAACGGAATGTGGAAGCTTCCCCTCACCGAGTATCCGCTCTTTGAAGTTCCAGTCTCGGATGCGGGATTGATGCGGAGTATCGCTCCCTATTTTCTGGACTGGCTGGCTCATCCCAACTATGACGACTATTGGAAACGCTGGTCGATCGAAGAGCATTTTGCCGACATCAAAGTTCCCATGCTCACGATCGCCGCCTGGTATGACATTTTTCTCGGCGGCTCGCTGCGCAACTACATGGGCGTTAAGGCGCACGGCGGAAGCGATGCTGCCCGCAACGGCCAACGCCTGCTTCTAACGATCGGTGGTCACGCCGGTTCCGGGCGAAAGATCGGTGATGTCGACTTTGGTCCGGCCGCCCAATTCGACGAGGATGAGACCACGCTGCGATGGTATGACCAAATCTTGAAAAATGCGGGCAATGAATTCGCCGGCGCGAAGCCGGTAAGAATCTTCGTAATGGGTGCCAATCAGTGGCGCGACGAGGAAGATTGGCCCTTGGCCCCTGCTCGCGAGACGAAATACTTCCTGCACTCCGCAGGAAAGGCAAATTCGTCCAGCGGGGATGGCACTCTGTCGGTCACAGCACCACGTTCGGAGTCGCCCGACCGCTTCCTGTACGATCCCGCCAACCCGGCTCCGACCATTGGCGGCCCCTTATGTTGTGACCCGAACCATCTGAAGCCGGGCCCACGCGACCAGCGCCCGGTGGAAGCACGGCAGGACGTACTGGTGTACTCGACGCCTCCGTTGTCGCAAGATCTCGAGGTGACTGGACCGATTAAGGTCGAACTCTTTGCCAGCTCATCGGCGGTCGACACCGATTTCACGGCCAAACTAGTGGATGTTTCACCGGAGGGATTCCCGCAAAATCTGACGGAAGGAATCGTTCGCGCGCGCTATCGCGATTCTCAGGAACAGCCGACGTTCATGAATCCCGGACAGACCTACAAGTTCACAATTGACGTCTGGTCCACCAGCAACGTCTTTCGCAAAGGCCACCGCGTGCGCCTCGAGATCAGCAGCAGCAACTTTCCTCGTTTCGACCGGAACCTGAACACCGGAGAAGAAAGCGCATCGGCTCGAAAACCGGTGAGCGCAACCAACACGGTTTACCATGACGCGGAACATCCCTCTGTGCTGGTGTTGCCGGTTGTGCCGATACCATGAGACAGTGCGAATTTCGAAGTCGCTGCAATCTTGCCTTCCTTTCCACGATGTCCGACCACCTGATCAACGTGGCATCCGGTTGCGGAAGAAGCTTGATCCTCGGGAAAGTTTCCGAGATCGCCGTCGCAAGAGTGAAAGCACCTTCTGATCCTGCCACTGCAATGTCAGCTGGAGGGCTGAACTTTTCTCGGGTGAAACGCAACGTTGAAATCATCGCGCAGAACAAGGGGCTGCTGCCGACGCCCGACCAGCTGGGTCATTACGGATACAATCCCAATCTCTCGGCCTATGTCGAGATCATTTCCTATACGAAGCTCTTGCGCGACGCGAAGAAACGAAACTGCGTTCTCTTCGACAAATTGCATCTGCCCGCGAACTAAGCCGGCACCATCAACACGCGCAATCTTTCCGCCGCACCTTGTTCGCGCTGATACCGATCATTTGCGAGCAGCCGCTCATCCTCTGTCAGATCTGCCACAAATCCGAAGCCTCTCATCTCACACAATCGGCCGTGATCCTGTCACGATCGAGGACGATATTCCGCCGCAAGAGGTCCCGCAGATCGATCCCGGTCGAAATCGCGGCCGTCCTGGAATTTGCGGATCAGCCGCGCGGGATCGAAACTGTCCCGCGCCTGCCAGAGCTTCAGGACGACAAGCCGGCGGACCAAGGCCCGATCGAGCGGCCGGGTCGCGAACATGCCGAGATCGTAAATGTGCCGTGTCTTGTTGCGCCGATAACAGGCCCGAATTTTCTCCGCGAGGATTTCAGCGAGCGCGAGGCAGGTCAGTTCGGCCGGCACAAACGGGAGGAACCGGAAATAACTTTGTTCGATCTGCGCGCGCCGCTCTGTTGGCAATGTGGCGTTTCCCGCCGGCCGATCTGGAGCATGATTTCGCTGCCGCCCTGGTTCCGGTCGTGCGTGTGGGTGGGATTGACGCCCCAAGATAAACCATCCTGCGTCTCGTAATACCCTTCCTCCGGAATCCCGAATTGAAAGCCATGGAAGGGCTGTTCGAATGCGGCCATCATGTCGAGGATCACGTCCTCGTGATCGTGTTCTTCAAGGCCGGTGAAATCGAGATCGGTAGAGAACCGCCCCTGATTCCCCAGGAACATTTTTCGCAGGCAGGTGCCGCCCTTGAAGGCCAGTCGGTCCAGAATGCCGCGCTCGGAGAGGAGCTGCAGCAGGAACGTCAGCACAACTTCCTTCTCCGCGATCATGATGTCGCGCAGCCCTGATTCGACGGCATAGCGCTGCACCTGCGGCTGCGTCAGCATCTACGCCCCTTTCCTGATCGGTTTTCGCTGGCCTAGCCCGGCACTGCCGTGCAGTTCCTCGCGCGGGACATTCACGAACAGGCGCCACTTCTTGTCATAGCCGATCGCCTGCGCGACAACACCCTCGCGGGCCGGATCTGGCCCGAGCCATGTCTTGCGGCTTTGGGCGGCCAGATGCACCAGGCACTCGCGCGCGGGCGGCGGCACATCGGCCTTGACGTGATCGGCGAGCCAGCCGAAACGCCGCACCAGAGCCGCCGAATCAATCCGCTGGAGGCTCGGCCAGCAAGCGATGCCGGGGTTGAAGATTGATCCCGCCGATCAAGACAACGCTCGTCTCCATCGTCAGGGACTCCTCGAGGTCACGGCCCGGTTCTCGCCCTAGGGTTTCTTCGGAGTCAAGTCACAGGCCTGCTTCACGCGGGCAAGATCCAGGCCTACTGGGGAGAATTCTGCGATTTCGGGTCCGTTTCGGCCGGGAAGTTCCACTTTGAAGATGCGAGCGCCCATCAGCCCCCGGACAGTACCTTTATCCATTGAGAGGAACTGACCGTGGATCCAGTTCCAGCCGTGATAGCTGTGCGTACCGTCGACACGGACCATGACCTCGATCTGCGGCTGTCCAAAAAAACCGGGCCGATTAGGCGGTCCCAGCCGCATACCGGGATCGAACGTGGCATTGGTGTACTTCCTGTTGGTGCAGACAAATTCGACTCGTGGCTTATAGTCCAGGTCCTCGCTCAGGTAGTTATCCGACCGAAGCTCAAAGCGAACTCGCCTGGCGCCGGTCATCTTATCTTCGGAGTGAAACTCCACCCACTTTCCCCCAGCGCTGGTCCCGTCACTTTCGCCCTGGTAGGGACTCATCACCGTGGTCTGGGCGGCGAGCACTATGCCCGCTCCCGAAATCAGTAACAAGGTCGAAAACCAGGCCAGCGGTCCGAAGTGCAAACGGCATCGCTTATGGAACTGTGAAGCTTTCAAGCCTTCTCCAAGTAGGGTCCTTAGAGCTATTGAACCGGGCAAGACTAGGGGAAGTTGCACGGCGGGTTCCATTTGGCACCGGAATGTGACCCGAAGTGCGGCGGTCTAACGCGGTGAATGCTAGAGGTTACACCAGCCCGGAGTGACGAGGACTGGTTTGGACCCCTCTTAACTGGCCGAAAACCACCAGCTTGGTGGAATTGAGCCACCGGACGGTTGTACGCCGCGGCTTATGCTTGCATGCTGTTCGAAGCCGGGCACATATAAGAACGTTGCAGTTAGAGGTCCGGCGGCGATGTGCCGCCTGTTGGCATTCGGTTTGCACGCCTGGAGCGGGGGTTTGTCTAGGCAGGATGCACACGGGCCGTAATAGGTCCGGTCATGGTCTCTGTGTTCCGGTGCGACGGGAAAACGCTTTCGAAAGACGTTCTCGGGAAGGCCAAACAAAGCAGAACCCGTGCGTTAGCGCGGGAATCCGACCAACACGATGCCCGACCTCCACGCGACTTCCTCGATTGAGATTATCGGCGGCCACGCCGGAAAGGGGTTCGGCTTATGACGAAATTCGCTGCTCTTATTAGAACCCTTGTCGCAGTCTCTGTTTTCACAACTCTCGGCATCGTACCGATTCCGGTTTTCGCTCAGCGCGGGGGCGGTCACGGCGGAGGCGGTTTCCATGGGGGAGGAGGCGGCGGATTCCGTGGCGGTTTCCATGGTGGCGGAGGTAGGGGATTCGGCGGGGGCGGGTTCCATGGCGGGGGCGGGTCCCACGGCGGCGGGTTCCATAGCAACCGAAGTGCTGGAATCTACGGTGGCAGCTTCCGCGGTAGTGGCAGTTTCCATGGCGGCGGCTTCCGCGATGATCCACGGGCGGGATCCTACGGAGTGGGTGGCCGTTCCTTTGGTGGATTCAACGCGTCACGGAACATGCCCGGCCGCAACGGCGGCTTTCGAGGCAACTCCAACTTCGGCTCGTTTGGATATCGTTCCTCATTTGCAAGTCGCTCGGCAAGTTTTCATCCCGCGGTGAGGGACGGCCAGTGGCATTCGTTCGGCAACTTCCGCAGCTCCGCTTATTCCAGCGGGGGACGTAATTCGCGCGGCTGGACGAATGCTAACTTTCGAAGCCGCAACGGCGGAAGGTACGACGGAGCGTGGCACTCCTTTGGCCCGTCAGGAGGGACTCTATCACCCAACGGGACCCGTTTTGCAGGCGGGGCTGGTGCGGGGGGAAATGCACGAATCGAACCGACGCGACCGGGGATTGGCTTGATCGGAGCACACTCTGGCAGCTCGGCTTTAGGCAACTCTAACTTGGGTGGGTTGCGTTTCGGCCACTCTAGGTCCGGATTCGTGCTAGGGAATCCACGAATCGGATCAACCACGTCCTTGTTTGCGAGCTCGGGATTTAATGGTTCTCGCTTCGGTTTGCATGGTGGTTCGAGCTCAACATTCTTTGGCGGCCTGGGGTGGCACGGAAACGCCTTCGGGCCCTTCCGCACGGGCTATAGGTGGGGTGGTTATGGTGGGAGAGGTTTTTCGCCGGGCTTCGGCTGGGGCCACCGTTTCGGCTGGGGTTGGGGCCTAGGCTGGGGCTGGGGCTCGGGAGGTTGGGGATACGGATGGCCGTTCTGGGGTGCCTACTGGTGGACGCCGCACTGGGCATACAGTTGTAATCCGTGGTGGGATGACCCGTTTTGGTATTGCGCGTGGCCGGCGTCCAGCTACTATTACTATCCGGGTCCGGGCTATTACCTCTACGATGATCCGCCGGCTTACAATCCGAATAGCTCGTATGTTTTCGACTCGCACGACTCCGGCGACTATTTGACGCCTGTCTCACACGATGATGACCTCCACCTCAATATCAAAAATATCAAAGGTGGCGATCGTGTGGACGATAGCTCTCAGCAAGATCGGCAGGCACCGCAACCGGAGTCAGCGCCCACCAGCCCGCCACCGGAAACGGTCGCTGAATCCGCGCCGAAATAGGGCGTGGACGGGTTCGGCTTGCGTCGCCTTGCTAGCGGGTGAAACCTTAGACGAGACCGGGCTTGACTGGGGTCCGCCCCCGATTCAGAACCGACGATACTGAGCCGGCAGCCGGTTAAAAGTTTTCTTCTGTGAATAGACTCGATTCTGCGTCGGGCCTTTGCCACTTCTGACCGGTTCGGGAAGAATGTAATGAAGTCCTGATACTCCGGTTCCGCGCGCTTGAAGGCGCGTTCCGAGTGCCACGCCTCGGCTACGGAAAGTTTCGCGCGAGGCACATAAGCCGAATCTGGATGACGGTCAATCAGCGTCCCTAGCAGCGTTCGTGCCTCAGCGTAATCGGATCTCGCCATAGCCTTCTGAGCCTGCTCAAACAGCACCTTGTCCGTGGCACCACCTCTTGCGCCACCTCCTGCCTGAGCATGAGCGGAGCCTAATGGTATCGAGAAAAGCGCGCAGGCCAAAACAGCTGATGCGCTTGTTCGATGTTTCATCATGCCTGCTTTAGGCCGCCACCCGTTGAATAAGGACTTGCCATAAAGTTCACTGCTCACTACACATTTCGGATTTTACGATTTCCAGATCACTTCAGATCACAGGTGCACAACCACTGGGCAAGAAGCGTGACCATCACTCTCGCAGGCCGTTGCAATCCTCTGGCCTCGGTGCTACTGCCGTTCAATCGCGTTACTTTGTACCGCTCCAGCCCGGTCGAGGATGGCTACTGGGTGATGCTCAAGCCACTGTCTCCGGGCAGCCATGTGATTCGCTTTGGAGGGGCCTTTGTGTCCGGCCCGGCCTCTGGCTTCTCGGCTGACACGACGGTCTATCTCACTGTGCAGTGAAGCCCGCTCCCGAGCTTGCTCCCGTTCGGGCGGCTGACCTATTTATCAATCTATACGTTGAGACAGGGCGAACAGCACGCCAGCGAATCGTCGACCTCCGTCGAGAAAATCGAATCCCGATCGTGAATCAAGGATCGATAGGGATGATCGCTGCGTACAGCTTCTCCAAACTGCTATGCGAGTCAGAGAGCGTTCGCCCTCCTTGTCGCTGCCATTAACCCCCTTTTGGTTTACTCTACTGCAAGCCCGGTTCCCGTGAGAATGAGCTCTTGCGGACTACCGCGAGCGTTGTCGTTAACAACTACCGCTCCCATTTGCATCCCCGGGACGCCAGGGGTAAACACGATACTGATGGCGCAGCTCCCTCCTCCCGCGAGGCTCCCGCCGCACGTACTGGTCTGGGCGAACATGCCGACGGTATGGATACCTTCAATGCTTAGTGCTTTGCTGCCCACGTTGTGCAGCAAAACAGTTTTGTGGCGGACTGGGTAGTCCCAATAGCTTGAGCCGGGAAGGTCAGAGTCGTTGGCACAAAACTCACGCCGGGCTCCCTCTTCAGACCGATCTTGAGGACAAAGACGTCCTTGACGCCGCCCGCGTCTGGCTGGAAGCTGTGAGGTGTCGTCGGGAAATTGGCAGATTGGTAGGCCCCGCCACGTACGCGTTGCCAACCTCTGGCAACGAAGTGCCGGAAGGGCTCTTCTTGGTGCGGGTCGCCCGAGTCCAGTACCAGTGGCACCCCAAAAAACCGTACTAATCAGTTCGATTCAATTTCCTCGAACCGAAGCCGTACTCTGGGCAATCGATTACGGGACGCATCTAGTGCACATCCAAGGCGCTGTGGAAGCTAACCTGGTTCCTGCGCGATTTCGGCTATGACCCCGAACTGTTCAGCCACGACGAGATCGACGGACACTTAACGGTGTGGGGCGCGCCGCCCCGGGATATGTACTTGACAGCATATATGTAGTGTGATACATAATATGGCAACGACCTGGGGAGTTCTCCTCGATGAGGAGTTTGAGCCAGAATTTGACGCTCTGCCGCAAGACGTGCAGAACGAGCTACTTGCCCATGCCAAGCTGCTACAGCACTTTGGACCACAACTGGGGCGTCCGCGCGCGGATACCCTCAAGGGATCCCGTCACGCGAATATGAAGGAATTGCAGTTTAATGCGGCTGACGGTGTGTGGAGAGTGGCTTTCGCCTTCGACCCGAACAGGAATGCAGTTCTCCTGGTTTGTGGCGACAAGTCAGGCGGTAGCGAGAAGCGGTTTTACCGCCAGCTCATTGAAAAGGCTGACAGTCGCTTTGACGCGCATTTGGCCCGGATCAAGAGACGAAGGGAGAAGCGGAAGCAAGAGGGGGAGAAGTAAAAGCATGAAGACTCTGGATCAGAAGATTAAGGAATTAAGTCCCGCCCGACGTAAGAAGATCAAGGAACGTGCGGCTCAGCTCATCGCCGAAGAAATGTCACTTCGCGAGTTGCGTCGTGCGCACAAACTCACGCAGGAGTGCATTGCGCAGACTCTGGGGATTGGCCAAGACCAGGTTTCCCGGTTGGAACAGCGCAGTGACCTTCTGATCTCGACGCTCCGCGGCTACGTGGAAGCGATGGGAGGCCGGCTCACGCTGGTTGCAGAATTTCCTCACCACAAACCCGTGGCGCTATCTGGTATTGCGGCGCTTGATACAGATACGGATGCGCGACGCGCGGAAGTATCCGCAGAGTAAGCCCACAGTTGCCGGGGCGTCGGTCTGACAAGTTCAGCCCAGAAAGCGAATCCAGACAGGAAGGGGCAGAAACCCTGGGCATGTCCTGTATGTCCAGAAGATCCTGCCCCTCTGGCTCGACCCGAGACTCAACCGCCGAATCGCTGGTGCGGTCAACGCTACCTGGATCTCCAGCCCGCTCTGCAGCCGGAGTATCTGCGCGTCTCCGCACAATTAGTCCACCCGAGTAACGGACGAAGGCCTCGACAAACAGCAAATTCCGAAATGTCCGCGGAAACCTCTCCACCATTGGCAGAGCCGCGGAAAGGGACGAGGACTCGGATAGCCGCAGGAACGCAGAAGCGGCAGTCCCCGTTCTCGTCCCGGCGCTTTCGCCGTTGGCGTCACACCGGCCGACTCCAACTGCATTCTCCCTACAGAAAGAGAAATCTGATGAAGGCATCTGCTGTGGCAAGTGCACTTCGTTCCCTTGTGGTGGTGTGACTTTACCCATAAAATGGCCGCCCCCACTGTGCCTTGAATCATAAAATGGCAGTGAAATGAAGCATAAAATGGCAGTGACGAGCTTATGCTTCCTCATCCGCAGCAATCGCCACGGTGCCTCAGTTCCTCCCTGACCTGGCGAAGCTCTGCGCGACCTTCCTCAAGAGTGGTGTAATCCGAACTTGTCAGAAGTGGACGGAGCGTTTTCGAGTGATCTTGACGCCCCTGGCATGCAGTTGATAGGCCGCCTCTCTAATCTCCACCTGTGCCCGGTGTCTCCTTGCGACCGCTTGGATCTTCCGGTAGTCCGCGAAGCGCTGGGCGATAGCGTGACACTGTTCGGGAAAATGCCGATAAATGATGGGTTTGTCATGATTGGTGCGTTTGATTACCTGATGAACGGACGGCGGTGGATTCTCATTTAGTGCTGCCTGGAGTATCTCCAGCACGTCGGCAGGTTTTATTCGACATAACGGTCGGCGCGCCTTCTTCGACGTGGGCTGCTCCTTGCTGAACTGCGGCGGGGAACGGACGGACAAATTTCTGCGGAAGGGGCGTAGGGGCTCCTCTGAGCAAATCCAGCAATGGCATCCCAATCCGATATGACAGGCTCAGGAGTGACGGGAACTTCGGCAGAGCTTTGCTGGTCTGCCATCTTCCAACGTCGCCACGGCCAGCCTCCATGGCACGTGCGAAGGCGCTTGCATTGCCATCCGTTATGCGCTCGACGCACAAGTCTATGATTTTCGCAATGCCGTCTCTCTCCGGAGGCGACTGCAATCGAGGAGCGGAAGCCAGGACCTCTCCCAGCACGGTCGTGGTCCAGTTCTTCCACTGCAGCTCATCATTCGTTAGCGCTTGATTATCTGAAAGGGCGTCCGCCGTCGTCGGTGCCAGGCATTGCCCACACCGTGAACAATGTCCGGGGCGCGTGCGTGGATCCAGGATACCGTTCTGGCGTTTGCAGAATGGACACAGAAAGCATAGGACGGGTGCTGGGAGTAAGGAAAGTAATAAGCACCCTCGAGATTGCCTTTGCCAGAAATGTCCTCCAGCCGCACCGAGCGTACGACTCCAACGACTCGAAACCACACCGTGTGCTCATCGGTCTTGCCAACGTTAGCAACTTTCAACACCGATTACGCCCAGAATTTCCAATGGCATAACAGCGGGCTGAATAAATAGCTTCGGAGTTGTCTTCATCTGCTTGTAAATCGGGGGCCCAGCTATCTACCAGCGCTGATCTGAAAAGCCAACCATTAAACAGATTGGCGTTCGAAATCGACCACAACCAGAGTGATATCGTCTTCATGGCCGCCGCCATCCGTTGTTCCGGACCACTGAGTTAATGCGTCCACGAATGCGGTGAGAAGGGGAGCTGCCGCGAGATTGGATTGGCTCCCCAGGAACTTGAGGCAGCCAGCTGTGCCAAATTCCTGTTGCGCCGCGTTCTTAGCTTCAAGGACTCCGTCGGTGTAGAGAATGCAACGATCGCCGGGGTGGAGGGGCCGCTCGAGGGCGGGATACGTAGCGTCTTCGGATATGCCGAGTAACAGGCCATTCGATTCGATCTCGCAGAAGGCCCCTCTCCTGTTAGGGCCCGCTGAACCGAACAAGAGAGGCGGATGACCGGCAGCCGCGTAGCGGAAGATCTGTTTCTCGGCATCCACGAAAAGATACGCCGCCGTCACGAAATGCGTTTCGAACTTGCCGCAGAGCGAATGATTTATACCTTTGAGGACTTGTGCCGGATCGGCGGCACGGGCCGATTGTGCAGTGAACGCAACCTTGAGCATTGACGCAATCAGCGCCGCAGGGACACCGTGACCCGTAATATCAGCCACCAAGATGCCAACGCGTTTTTCGTCCACGACGATGAAGTTATAGAAATCTCCCGCAACGGCTGTCATCGGTAAATAGCGCGCCGCGATCTCCATCCCGGCTATCTGCGGGATACGGCGCGGCAGAATGGAGGACTGAATCTGACGGGCGATTTCAAGCTCCTTCTGAATGGAAAGAAGACGTTCCTCGTTGGAAAAAGCGCGAAAAGCCGCCAGGTATCCGAGGGAGCAGACAAAAACAAGAAAGCCGACCGGCTCCAGGCCACGCGCGCGGACCAGGCCAAGGTCAATGAGGTTGCTGTGCACCACAAAGAGGCCAAAGACCACGAATCCTGCATACACAACTTTGAATTCGCGGGGAAGGCGCTGGCCGGACCTCAACGAAAAGGGATAGGAGGCCAATAGGACGCAATAAGCAACAACGATGACGTCGTTGGCTATCCGCATGGCTCCCTCGCTGAAGCCGTACAGACCGGCAAACAAACGAGCTGTCCCAAAGGCGACTTGGATGTCAACTACCCAGCGCAGTAGCACTCTCCAGTGTGGCTGAACCGTCTCGATGAGAAACAGGGTCAGCGGGATCACAATGAAGCATTCCAGGACCAAGTCGAAGTGTTTCCAAATGCTTGGTGAACCTGGCAGAAGAAATTTCACAATGCTCTGCCCGCAAATCAATCGAATGCCATAGAGAAGAGAGAAGAGACTGAAGAAGACGAGGCTTCGATCGTCGGTCTTCCGCCGTATAAATATGAAGAGGGTAAGCCCGACGAGACCAATTGAGAGAACAACAACCCCGATTGCGACGCCAGTAAGTTGCCACCGTAGCTCGGCTACCGACTGCGACACGGGAGCAACGGCGAGGCCGACAAAGGTCACGTGACTTGAAAATGAAACCATGTGCGAGACCTCGGGAACAGCACGACCCGAGCAGGGTAGCTCTGCATTATAACGAGATCATCCTCTCTCGAGGCCCATCGTCGATAACACAAGAGTCTTCGGTGGCGTGATCGGAACCGTTCGAGCGCGTGATGCAGATCACTGCGAGACTCTTCTTTAGACGAGTACGAGTACTTCTCGATCAATCGGAGAAGGTGTGTACGTATGAAGCCGGGTCTTGGGCGCGCTTTGGGCGGATGGCCTCGAACCGGCGAGGATCTGAGGTGGCGTGATGGTTTATAGCTATACGCAGATCCGCCAATATCTCACCTGCCCACGTCGATATCGCTATCGTTACCTCGACAGCTGGCAGGAGAAGGACACCCGAGCTGTCATGCTCTTCGGACCTGCATTCGAGCCGGCGCTTGGCGCCAGGAGGATCCAGTCGGAGTCCGGTTCCGCGAGTGGTCTGCGTGCCAGAACCTCGGGCTGTACTATTCAAATGGCGACGCCTGGGAACGCATGCTGCAGCAAGACATCATGCTCTTGGACCGCTTCTGCCAAGATGACTGTATCCGAATCCATCAACCGAGGCGCCGCCTGCAGATCAAGTTCACGCGACCAATCGGCCCTCGTGCACAAGGCAGGAGTGGATCTTGGTCGGTTTGACGAACTTTCGTTTTAGGCCAATGCCGATGCCGCCGAAGCTCAATCGCAAACGAGCCCTGTTCGTATTGACGAAGATTGACGAGATCCTCGCCTGGGAGCAGAGGAAGGAAGCCGAGCGGGACACACGGTTCGTCGAGCTGGGCCGGTACCTGTGCGAAGTACGAGCGGGCCAATACTGGCGGCTGGAGAATTTGAAATCCTTTGATGAGTTTCTGGAAAGGCGGTTCCCGGAATCGCGGAGGAAGGCGTACTACCTGATGTCCATCCACGAACAGCTGCCACCACAAGCACGAAACGAGTTGAAACAGGTGGGATGGACCAAGGGGCTGGAACTAGCCAAGGTGGCGCGTAGGGACCGGGAGCAGTTCGATTGTGCAACCTGGTTGCACAAAGCTAGGGAAATGCCGAAGGAAGAGTTCAAGCGGGAAGTCGAGAGGGAGCTAACGGGAAAGGAAGAACCACACGAAATTATCTACTTCAAGGTGTACAAGAGCCAGATTCCGGTCATCGAGCAGGCGCTGGAGACGGCAGCCCTGATGCTCGGTAGCGAAAAATCGCGCGGGTACTGTCCAGAGATGATCTGTGCGGATTTTCTGGCGGGAGCAAACTTGGACAACGGGAATCCGGAGATACTGTTGAATTCGATTCGACAGTTCTTCAAGTTCCTACCCGGCGAGCAGAGGCAGGAATTCCTGACGCAAGTGAAACACAAGGCTTCATGAGTCGCATTCAGCCAAAGCAATCGCGGCTGAAACTGGATCCTGAATCCTACAAACAGCTTTGTCGTGAGACCTTGCAAAGAGATGGCTGGAGATGCCAAGCCTGCGGCAAAACGTCGAACCTGGAGGTCCATCATCGACAATTTCGCAGTCGGTCAGGAGATGACTCCGAGCAGAACCTCATTACACTCTGCACCGGCTGCCATAGAACTTTGCATTGAGGCAGATGGTGAGGTAATGCGGAGGTGGTTTCGCGCCTCGCCTTAGGCGGATTCACTCGGCAGTGTTCGATCTTACGCTGCCGCCAAACGCCGTCATGAAGACACAGGTTATTCTTTCCTCATGAGAGGATCTGCCTGAGTGATGCTCCCTTTCGCCAGCTCGGTCTCGATCTTAAACTTCTGCTTGGGTAGGAGGGTGATCTCGGTCTCGAAGCTTTGATATCCAGGCAAGGCGATTTTGATGCGGTGCTTTCCCGGGCTCACCAGCATAGCTCGTCCAACCCCGGTAAACTCGTGGACATTGCCGACAAAACCACCGTCGAGAAAGACCGCGGCCCGGTCGGGTGTAACCTGGAGCTTGATTTCAGATGTTACGTTGGGAAACTGAACGCGAGGGTCTCTCTCCATTTTCACTGTGAGGGTGAGTCGCTTATTTGGCTCTACGACCACATTGCGGATGAAGTCCGTATAGCCAGATTGACGCACTGCAATGGCATGTTCTCCCGGCAGCAGGAGGATCTTCTTGTCGTCCCTGAGCTCACCCAGGTAGCCGACGTATTGCCCGTCAATCCAGACGCCAGAGGTCTTCTCTACTTTACTGGGGCCGACAAAGCGGATTTCTCCCAAGACTCCGTTCTGCGCGAAGCAGGTGCCGCCGAGAAAAAGAAGGATCCAGAGCGCCGCCAGACCCAGTGTCTTGAATTTGTTAGGCATAGCCATCGCCTTTCACAATTGAGTGATTCTCGACGTTACTCCACGCCATAGCGGAACAGCAGGGCCAACGGCACCCTGCGAGAGTTTGATTTGTGGAGGAATCGATAAGGCTAGCCTACCATACCTTACTAGCGGATCGAGTTGGGAAATACGAGATGTTGTGCCTGGAGGCGGACTTACCTCGTGCCGCTCACCAAGCAAGCGGTTGGCTGGAAGATCCATTCATTGTCGCGGTAGTGCTACGATGGGCCCGGCAGGAGCAGGGTCTTTCGTCCACACGAACACCTGTCTCCAGGCTTGAAAATGCGTGGAATGGAGTGGGATCGACGACGGAAGGGACTTGGCGGAACTGGCCCGGGCGGAGGGCAGCGGTTCGATTGTGCAACCTGGGTGCACAAAAGCCGCTCAAAGCCGAGGGAGGAGTTCAGGCGGGAGGTGGAAAAGGAACTGACCGGGCGGGAGACCGAACCGCACGAGCTCATCTACTTCAAAGTCTACAGCAGCCAGATCCCGGTGATCGAGCAGACCCCAGAAACAGCGGCCTTGATGCTCGGAAGCGACAAATCGCGCGGGTACTGTTTGGAGATAATCTGTGCGGACTTCCTGGCAGGCACAAACCTGGATAGTGGGAATCCGGAGATATTGCTGCAATCGGTGTGACGATATTCTTAAGTTCTTACCGGGTGGGCAGAAGCATTCGCTGTGGCAGCAGATAGGCCAAAGAATCTTGGGAAAACGAAGTTGGCCAAAGGCACCACCGGTTCGCCTCGATTCAGAATCCTACCTTCGACTCTGCCGCGACATTCTGCAGAGGGACGGATTCCGTTGCCCGTTGTGCGGCAGTATGCAGGATCTCCAGGTTCACCACAAAGAGTTTCGTGGCGGCTTCCCCGAAAGCCTCGCACAAAGTCACTTCCCCCGAGCGAAGCATTTCTCTGTCGGATGAGGATTCGAGCGCAGTTGCCGCAGAGATTCTTTCGTAGCTCCTGGGACTCCGGCACAAAGCTAAAGCCAAGAGGGACTCTTGGCGCTAAATATCAGGTCAGGTGTACCGGGATGAGCTTCATCATGAGCCCATTCAAATGGACCTTCATGCTCAGTGTATTCGGGTGATTCTGATTCCCGAATCTCAGGTGTGCGATTGTGCGCTTAACGGGAAGTAGTTGACGCTCCCTGCCAGGTTAATCTTAAGAGTCATCGACCACCCGCACCTCTCCTCAAGCGGCCTCTCCTGACCTATGTCTGAGCCGATCTTCTTGGTTTAGAGGCAGTTTTCGTCGTCGGGGTCCCGGCAGAGTCGACTCCGCTTGCCCGCTCTAGTGCAGAGCGAGTTGCCCTAGATAGTGGCGATCGGCAGCCTTCAGCAGCAGAGCGCCACCATCGGAACTGCCCTCTCGCTGATCAAATTGGGCCACCACAGGCTTGCAAAAAATTCCTGGGAACAACAAACATTGTGTTGTGCTATCGTCAGACACGAAGAGGCCTCCGGAAGTGCTTTAAACAGCGTCTCGTCAACCTGTTTGTAGCACAGGAGGCTTCTCTCGTCTTAGAAATCACGAATTATCCGGGCTAGCGAGTCAATTCGTCTACGGTAACCGAATCACGCCAAATGCCTCAAGGCAGATTCTCTATTACCTTGTCCGAGTGGAGCCGATTTCTGCGTTGCTGAAGAAGGCTTCGATTTTGCCGACAAGCCACCTCGGACTGGAATGTCTATGAGCACAAGACGGCGGTTCCGCCAACGTCACTCCCGGCCTCTACGAGCGAGAGCAGGGCGAGGGGGCGATTCGCAGCGGTAAGCCTGCCGCGGGCTAGCTTAGACGCTTCCGTCGCAAACCCATCCCTACCAGGCCTACCAGCGTGGTTCCGAGCAGCTGGAGAGTGCCTGGCTCGGGTACCGCGGAGACTTTGGTAAGTGTGTAGAGGCCCTGATCGGTCCACACATCCGGAACCAGCGAATCTACGCTAAACGTTTGCGGTACTGGTTGAGGTATTCCTAGTCCGGCGGCAGCGCTGGGATCAAATAGCGTCAGTTGAAATGCCGGATTATTTGCTGGGAATTCGTAACACCAAGCGTACTCGTTACCGTTAGTACAGTTGGGGATTGCTGTGATATGGAAGCCAGCAATCGTTATATCCGCCGCAAGGACATTCATTGATGTTGTATTCTTAAACGACCTACCGAGTTGATGGTTTTCGCCTGTGCGCTGATTGTTCGGCGCGTCAGGACATCACCCAGTTTGATTGCGGTTGTGCCTCGCCGACAATGGGTACGAACGGTGTAAGCGAGTGAAGCAACCAACTAAAAGAGCTCGACTTTTGTCGCACCGCCGGAAGCAGAAGCGAGTCGAGCGTCCCGTGTAACCAACGCAGCTCCGAGTTTTTCGGCAAGCACGATGTAAGCAGCATCATAGGCAGAAAGATTATTACGCAGTTGCCAAATGCGGGGCAGGAGCACGAAATGAGCATACCGCTGAATGCGGAGATCCAGCAGATCGCGGACCGCCTCGTCAGCACGGTGTACAGGGACCACTCCTTGCCGTGCCAGGCGCCGCAGCACTTGGGTCACCTCCAGATCTAGAAGGTGGGGCGCGTGTAGGGTTTGGTTAGACGAATAAATTCGCTTCTCAATGCGATGGCCCGCAGGCGTCTGAAGAAGCCAATCAACTGCGGCAGACGCATCCAGGACGATCATCGTGCCTCGCGCTCTTCTCTTACCAAGCGAGCGGTATCGATCTGCGCAGAAACTGGCTTACGCCCATGCAGGCGCTCCCGCAATTCTGCGAGCGTCGGTCTCTCCGCGATTTCTTTGATCTCTACTAGCAGATAGTCCGAAAGGGACATGCCCGCCATGGCAGCGCGAGCTTTTAACACTCGATGCAGGGCGTCAGGAACATTGCGAACCTGAATCATTTTTGACATGCTACAAGCATACTTTCATGTTAAGCACATGTCAATGATTTGCGGCCCAAACCTACCCAAACCGAACGAGTACGAGGACAAGCGCCGACTGAGAGAAAAAGCGGAACAATGCCGACAATGGATCGTACGCTTGAACACCGGGAGATGGGTGCCCTGAGCCGGTGGTGAATGCAATCGCGACTTATCGCCAATTACGTTTGAAGTGCACGCTATTTGAGGAACCGAAAGGTTCGAACGATATCATTCAAGACCGCTTCAACCTTCTTGCGGTCGGCATCGGTGAAATGTGTGACCCTGCCGCTTTCATAATCTTCTTTCACGTAACCGCCTGCGGAAATCGACAGCGCAGTGCCAAGCTCATAGCACTTGCCCTTGTGAAATGTCCTGAAAAATCGGACGTCACTTACCGTCCCGGCTGCGACCCCGTCCCTTGACAATGTTGAGAATCCGACGCCATTGATGACGGTCGTCGATACCGGTTCTGTATACGTGCGGAAGCTCAGGCAATCGGATCTACTGGTGACACGCTGCGCGGAACCTCTCACGTCCAGCAGTTGACGAGGATAATCCACCCAAAACTCCGTGGGGCCAAAGTCGCTGCCCTTGTACATCTCACGAGGGTACTGAAGACACACAATGAAGTCTTGGCACAACCAGCCTTGGAAATGTTCCGAGTCGGCGGTCAGAGAGAACCATGCTGGATATGAGAATTGAAATGTGCCGTCGGGACTGATGTATGTGCGTTGGGCTGAGGCTCTGTCCCACAACCGTGCGGTTGCTACGGCGGCGACGCCCAACACGAGAATGATTACGGAAACCAGTGCCAATCTCTTCACCCGGCACTCCAAGCCTCCGGCATTTTACCCCGCAAGGGCGGGATCTGCTGTGATTGTCGAGCAAGGAAGTTGAGATCTTTCGCCGAGGAGATGAGATCGTTTTGCGTGAGAAGGACGGAACCATGGTTCGGGCGTTTGATCTGCTGGCTAGGCTGCCGGATGATCTTGAACTCACAGGACGCGACAAGGACCGACCGCAGAAACGCCGGGGGCTCTGATGGAGCCCCGCTATCTGTTGGACACAAATATTTGTATTTACATCCGCAAGAAAAGACCGGAGGAAGTCTTGCGGCGATTCCGCAAGCTGCGCCCCGGAGAAGCGGTGCTTTCGGTCATTACTTATGGAGAGCTGCTCTACGGGGCAGCAAAAAGCCAGCAGCGCAGCGCAGCGCTTGAGCGATTGCATGAACTTGTGAATTTGCTGCCTGCACTTTCCCTGCCCGAACGAGCGGCCGAAGCCTACGGCACCATCCGTGCCCAACTGAAATCCAAGGGCGAGATGATCGGAAACAACGATCTATGGATCGCCGCGCATGCAGTTTCAGCGGGTTTGACTCTGGTCACAAACAATGCAAGGGAGTTCCGGCGCGTGCGTGGACTGAAAGTGCAAAATTGGACCACTTAGCGCGCGGAATTCTGCGAACAATCCAAGCGCCCTAGAGCTAATTCACCCCCTGGCGCACGAGTCACGAGGACATTGTCGCCTCAGTTACACGAAATGTCGTACTAAGAGGCATTTTGCTCCGAAAATAGAACCGCCTAGCCGGTTTCGTTTCTCTCTCCGCTAAACAGCTGCAGTATGTTACCGGCGCGTGGTAGGCGTCGGTCGCGTCCCGAAATCCTTCTCCACTTCGGTAAAAGAATTCTGGACGGCGCTAGCTGGCTTTCCTTTTCTCCGGACGAGCATTCAAGCGCAGCGGCGGTAGAGAGTAATTTCGCAGCTTAGTTTTGGTCCTGAATCAGCGATTCATTATTAATAGGCCCCAGCGGAGCGGCTTTGCATGTTGAATCGCCGGGACATAGCGCCTCGCTCAGGCTTTACCGATGCCGATGGAGGGCGAGGCGGAAGCGTGCTCCAAGAAGCTGGCCTCTTCGAGCAAACCTGCTCGAAGATCGTCAATCAGGCGTGTTACACTCGCTCCCCGGTTGCTTGATTGCGGAACGGAGCGCTGTTCTGTGCCAGGCGTCTTAGTAAGGATCGACACCCTCGGGCGACGCCAGCCTATCGAGGGCGATAATATTAAGGATCCGAGAAAGCATCGCCACCTCTCGGTCAAAACCGTGAATAAAAGAACGTTCCTCAAACTTGTTTCTGCGTTGATGGCAACGCCAGTCCTGCGTGCCCTGCTCGCCCGGGCGTCCGGGGACAAACTGAAAAACTGGGCGGGCAATTTCGAATACAGCACTGATCAATTGTATTCAGCGAGCTCCCTGGAACGGGTCAGGGAATTTGTCACAAAACAATCCAGCCTGAAAGTCCTTGGCACCCGTCACTGCTTCAACAAGATTGCCGACAGCAACCACCATCTCCTCTCCCTCAAATCTATGGACAAGGTAATCGCGCTCGACCCCGAGGCACGCACCGTAACCCTCGAGGCCGGCATGAGCTACGGACAGTTGTGTCCCTATCTCGACAGCAAGGGTTTTGCCCTGCACAATCTCGCCTCGCTGCCTCATATTTCTGTGGCTGGCGCCTGCAGCACTGCAACTCATGGATCGGGAGACCAAAACGGCAACCTGTCCACAGCGGTCTCCGCATTGGAATTCGTCGTTGCACCTGGCGACGTGGTGAAGATCTCCCGCCAGCAGGAGGGCGAAGCTTTTCAGGGGGCTGTAGTCGGACTCGGCGCCTTGGGCGTGATCACCAACGTCACGCTCGATATTCAGCCCACTTACATGATGCGGCAGTACGTGTACGAAAACCTACCACTGAGCGAACTGAAAGACCACTTTGACGCCATCACATCCCGGGCGTACAGCGTGAGCCTGTTTACCGACTGGCAAAAACAGAGTTTCAACGAGGTCTGGCTGAAAAGCCGCATGGAGGAAGGAAAACCCTTCGACGCACCACCCGAATTTTTCGGGGCGAAACGGGCCAGCAGGAATTTGCACCCCATCGCTGAACTTTCCGCCGAGAACTGCACCGAACAGATGGGCGTACCCGGTCCCTGGTACGAACGGCTGCCGCACTTCCGCATGGGATTTACGCCCAGCGCTGGCAAGGAGTTGCAATCCGAGTACTTCGTGCCCCGCCGGAATGCCATCGAAGCGATTCTTGCCGTGGAACGGTTGCACGGCGAGGTTGGTCCGTCCCTGATGATTTCAGAAATCCGTACCATCGCCGCCGATAACCTCTGGATGAGCCCCTGCTACAAACAGTCCTGTGCGACCCTCCACTTCACTTGGAAGCCGGACTGGCCTCGGGTCAGCAAGCTGCTGCCGGTGATCGAAAAAGAGTTGGCGCCATTTGAGGCCCGTCCGCACTGGGGAAAGCTGTTCACCACCTCCCCAACTAGGCTGCATTCGCTTTACGAAAGACTCCCTGAGTTTGTGGAATTGAGCAGGAAATACGACCCGAAGGGCAAATTCCGCAATGAGTTCTTGAACCGGAATATCTTTGGTATGGGGTCGTGAGCTTCCTATGGATGAACCTCGGGAGACTTAAAGGGTGATCCTGAGGCGGGCCACTCGGGCCTGACTCTTAACCGGGAACCAGCCAGTTAGACAAGTCCCTCGGCCAGAGACAACTGGCTTGCATGCGATAGCCCCGGATTGTGTCCGGAACTTCTGGGTCCGCAAGGATGAAAGCGGTCTCCTCCTCCGGTTGGTCCATCTCGAGACGGTGATAGGGCTGGGAATGGGTTACGAGCCGTTTCAACTTTAAGCTTCTCAGCTCGATCGTTTCGGGCGCATTCTCGGCGAAGTCGCCACTGTTTCCCAGGAACAGCACAGCGGCCGCCTCTGGATACTTGTGTTGCTTGGAAAGAAAAACTCCCAGACCAGCTAAGCTAGCGCCCCCCCATCCTTGGGATTGCCTTGGATTACGGCGCGCCAAGCCGTGGCAGCTTCCGGTAATTCTCCCTGCTGCTCGAGTGCCATTGCGTCAGCCGGACTCGCAGCCTTGAGCAACTCGAAACTGGGAGAAGAGGAGTGCCCCCCGCGATGGTGATTGTCCACTGCTTCATGCAGGCAACCCCTTTAGGGGCAACTCATCCGAGGTCCTTCACTATTATTATTATCGCAACTCTGGGACCGTGCGCCGAAGCACAGAGAACATGTGCCTCCGTGAAGTGAAATTTTCCCGCCCGCATCGGTCGACGATGCGGGCGGAAAAGATTGCAATTGGAGCGACCGTCTAGAAAATCAACTTCGCTCCCAGTTGAAACTCCCTGGGATCAAACGCTCCGGTGATGGCGCCAAAATTGCCGGCTCCCACATTGGTGCTGATGCCACCGCCGTTGTAATCGCCTCGGAACTGAGTGTGGTTCCAGGGATTGAAGCTCTCCACCCGGAACTCGAAACGACTTCCACGCTCATCGCTGATCACGAAGCTCTTGAAAAGCGACAGGTTCCAGCTGTCACGACCCGGGCCGCGCACCAGATTGTGTCCCAGGTTGCCGTAACAGTCGGGTCCGGCCGAGCAGACCGGCACCGAGAAGGAAGACGGATCGAACCAGGCGTTGACAGTTTTTGGATACTTAATCGATCCCGCCAAGTCGGGGCGGTTGCCGGAGTTCGGAATGACACTGGCAGCATTGCTGCCGTTGACACCGATGTTAAGCGGCGCTCCCGATTGCATGGAAACGATTCCTGACAGAGACCAGCCACCGACCGCGGTCTTCATCAGCCGATTGCCGCTCGTCCTCAGAAATGGGATGTCGTAGACGAAATTTACGAATGCGACATTGCGGCGATCGTAGATGGACGGTCCGGAATCGTACTGCCAGCCCACATAGGGATTCGTGGCGTTGTTGAGATCGCCGCCGCTGCCCGTGCTGGTAGTAGCGTCCATGGCTTTGGCGTAGGTGTAGCCGAACTGCAACTGGAGGTCGCGTCGGACCTTCCCGTGCAGATCAAACTGGAGTGAATTGTAGTGCCCCTCGGCTTCGTTGTAGGCGAGCCGGATGGGACCGTACCCGGCGTAGTTGTACAGAGTGTTGATATTGGGCGCCCCTGGAGCAAGCAGCCTGGGGATATCGGAGATGGGCGGGAGATTGATCTCCCGGTAATAGTTCCCATGCCGGTTCTGGCTGCCGACATAGGAAACCGATAACACGGCGTTCGCTCCCAGTGACTGTTGAACCCCGGCACTGTACTGGTAGCTCACAGGTGGTGGGTAGCTTTTCGCAATTCCGGTTTGGCCTACCGCCAGTACGGGCAAATTTGCCGGGGTAATGAGCGAGCCATTGGTGACGTCAAGGCGCGGGTCGGAGAGGGAAACGTGATTGAGGGTAGGGCTGGCGTCGAACGGAGTGTTCGTGGCGCCGTTGTACATGTCGTTGCCCTGGATGCGCTCGTACATGATGCCGAAGCCGCCGCGAACAACGGTCCTGCCTTGACCGGTGAGGTCATAGGCAAAGCCGAGGCGAGGACCGAAGTTGGCCCAGTAGTTGTTCACCAGGGTCTTAGGGATGCCCCCGACACCGCCAATGCCCATACCGTTGGTATAGAACTGTAAGCCCGCGAGGATGGGGTCGGGACTCGCGCCAAAAGCGGCGGCGGGTGTGGCAGCGGAGCAACCCGGTCCGACCGCGGTGCAGATGGTGCCGTTGACGGTATTGATCACCGCCGCATTGGCCGGATTGTAGAGATTGGGGTAGAAGTTGGCTGACTGCTTGTTGGCCTCATACGTGTGCGGAATACCGTCCCAACGCAATCCCAAGTTGAGGGTGAGGCGGCGGGTGGCGCGCCAGTTGTCCTGAATGTAGGCGGCCCAGGAAACGTTATTCCAGTGCCCGCTGTTCTTCACCGCGTTTTCCGTGTACTGCTGGCCGTAGCCAAGCAGGAAATCGGCAAAGTCCAATCCGCAGGCCTGGGTCGAGGAGCGAACGCAGCCGCCCGGAGTGGTGAAGGAACCGTTGAAGTTAAAGTTGCCCTGGGTATTCGCGAACCAGTCCTGAATCTTCTTGTAAAGGGCCCAGCTGAATCCAAATTTGAGCTGGTGGGCACCTTTCGTCCAGGAAATATCTTCGCGCAACTGGTAATCGTCGGCCTTGTTGATCCAAGGCATCCAGTTGACGGTGTAGTTTGAGCCCGTGCTGCCGTTCAGGTTGACGGACGGAATACGGCTGCCAACATTCGGCCCGCTAAACAAGCGGTTGAAGGTGAAGCCCGAGGGCGCGGAAGTCAGGCCGTTGGGAATGATGTTGATGCGGTTGCCGTTGTAGTTGAACGAAGCCTCGTTGAGCAGAGTTGGGCTGATGACGTAGGTGGTGTGAACCACGGCACTATAGGAAGGATTCCCGAAGGTATCGCCTACCGTGGGTACGTTGTCGCCACTCCATTGACTGGTTCCATAGCCTTGGGAGATTTGCTCAGAAATCCAGTGTCCGAACATAGAAAACTTGTCGGTGAAGCTGTGATCGACGCGAGCGATCTCCTCCCGGAGATTGGTAGGCACGTTGTTGCCGCCAACGAAGTTTCCATCGCTGCTCGTAGGCAGAGGGAAGATGCCGCCGTACTTGCCACCGGCCGTCAACAGCGCTTTCGCGTTGTTGTCGATCATGCAGTCAGGAATGATGTTGCTGGGAAATGGCGATCCGGGAGTAACGCCGGCGGGAGCAGCGCCACCGGGGCAGTTCGCAAACTGAATAGAAGCGGGAACACTGGCGGGATCCACAATGGAGACAGGCTTCCCATTAGGCAGGCTGGTCGGTAGTGTTGCACCGACTCCTGCAACCGGATACCAACTGGCAAGAGGAACAGGCTGATTGAGAACCTGGCCCTGAATCAGGCTGCGCCACTCCATGTTGTAAAAGAAGAAAGTCTTGTGATCTGACTTCCAGAAATCAACCGGGCCGCCCACGTTGAAGCCGTAAGTATTGAAGCGCAGTTCGGCGACCTTGGCGGGAGCGCGATTAAAGTAGTTGCGTGCATCGAGGGCGTCATTGCGGACGAACTCCCAAGCCGATGCATGGTACCTCTTAGTTCCAGACTTGATGACCTCGGTGATGGTCGCAGCCGAGGAAAGACCATATTCGGCGCTGTAGTTGGAGGTCATGTTACGGAATTCCAGGAGGGCGTCGAGGGAAGGCATAACACTGCCGCTGCTGCCGCCGCGGTCAAGGTTCTCGCCCCCATCGAGGATTTGGAGATTGTGGCCGGCGCGCTGGCCGTTGATGCTGACGGTGTTGTCGCCGCCGACTGGCACTGGATTGATGAAATCGCCCTGCAGGCTGGACGCGCCGGGTGCAAGAGCAAACAATGTGAAGAGGCTGCGTCCGTTGGTGGCAAGTTGAGTGACCTGCTGGCCGGTAATGAGGTTGCTGACTTCGCCGGTCTCCGTTTGCACGGCAACCGCATTGGCCTCGACGGTCACTTGCTCTTGCGCGCTACCGATCTGCAACTTGAAGTCGATCCGCAAACGGTCTCCCACTGTCAGGGTCAATCCCGTCTGCTCGGCGACCTTGAAACCGGCAGCCGTGGCGCGCATGACGTAATGGCCAGCGCGTAAATCTGGAGCAACGTACTGGCCGTCGCTGCTGGTTGGCGCGGTGCGCGACACTCCGGTGTCGGTGTTCGTGATCGTGATGGATGCAGTCGAAACGGCGGCCCCAGACGGGTCGGTCACGGTTCCGACGATCGTGGCGTCCTGGGCCAAGGCTTGAGCCGCGAAGATGATTAAGAAGACTGCGAGGAGAAACGCCAGGCGAGAACTACGGCGTTCGATCGCTAGAACGATATTGCCGGCAAACCTGGGGGAGAAGAATTTCATTTGGATCCTCCGAATGAATTGGTTGCGCCTAGTGCCCCGTCGAAAACCCTAGTTTCCAGTACTTAGCGTTGAGACATTTGCGGTCATCGTAAACGTTCACGGTGTTACATCCGGCGATGACCATTGTCAAGAACAAAAATCGATATTGCCCCTTTTGACACCTTTGGTGCCATCAATCAGGTCTTCGAATCCGGCAGGTTGCAGGTATACTGTGGCTGCACCAGCCTCGGGGGTTCGGAAAACAAGCTAGTGGAGAGTCCTCTGGTTCCAATGACAACGGGGTGCATCTCGATGTTGACAGGGTCGAAGACGGTCTCAATCTTGGTTCTTATTGCCTGCTGGTCGGTCCATTCGCAAAGCCAGCAGAAGCCAGAAAAGCCGGGTCCGGGCAGCATACAGGAATTTCCGGTAATCCTCGAGGAAAATGTGATCGCAGGTAAAACTCCGGCCGGAAAGAAGCTTCAGGCCAAACTCGCAATCGCAACCTGGGTCAACGGTGTCGTTGTCCCGAGAAATGCAAACTTCTCTGGAGAGGTCGTCGAGTCATCGCCCAAGACTGGCACAGAGCCTTCGCGAATCAGCATTCGCATGGACCGAGTGAACTGGAAGAACGGATCCGCTCCCGTCAAGGTTTATTTGACTTCCTGGTATTATCCCAGCGTGGCCGAAGCGGGGCAGAATCTGCAGTACGGGCCACCCCAACCTGCGTCCAGAACCTGGAACGGCGCGGGGGCGTACCCCGATCCAGACTCACCGGCGTATAAACCGTTTCCGCAAGCCGATTCGGGCAAAAATCAGTCAGGTCCCGACACAACCAGTTCAATGACTTCCAAGCACCGTGTGGTGATGAAGAATGTCGAAACCCAACGAAACGGCGACGGTGGGATCTCTCTTGTTTCAAAGCATGCCAACATCAAACTGGACCGGTTCACCATGTACGTGCTGGCAGCGGGCGATCCGGCGCCGGCAAGATAGTCGCGTCTCCCCAAGCCGGCTTTGCTAGAACTCCTGACGCCATTCTTAAGCGCGCTTCTTGACCTCGCCAATTCCCTGTGCTACAAGCGACGGCCGACCGTAATCGTTAACGCAATAACCTCTAGCAATCGACCAGCATTCTTGCCAGGCACTCCGAAGGGGCAAGATGCGGAGGAGAATCCATGGAAATGCGCATTCGAAGCACTATGCCGGTGGCTTTTTTTCTGTTTCTCATCTTCGTACGTGCGGGTGCCCAGACGGCGGGTGGCGCCGTATATCTGGACCCTTCCCAGCCCATCACTGTGCGCGTTGATGACCTGGTGAAGCAGATGACTCTCGAGGAGAAGGCTTCGCAGTTAGTGAACCAGGCGCGTGCTATCCCGAGACTTCAGGTGCCGGCTTACGACTGGTGGAGCGAAGCCTTACATGGGGTAGCCAATGCCGGGACCGCAACAGTCTTTCCGGAGCCGATTGGACTGGCGGCCACGTTTGACGACCCTTTGATCCATGACATGGCGATCGTGATCGGTACGGAGGCTCGAGCGAAACATCACCAGGCGGTGCGCGCCGGAAGGCGGGACATTATGGAGGGGCTGGATTTCTGGTCCCCGAATATCAACATCTTCCGCGATCCACGTTGGGGACGGGGCCAAGAGACCTACGGGGAAGATCCCTTTCTTACGGGGCGCATGGGGGTGGCCTTCGTAACCGGGCTGCAGGGGGATGATCCGAAATATTTGCGGGTCATTTCGACGCCAAAACATTTTGCGGTGCACAGCGGTCCCGAGCCGTCGCGGCACAGCATTGATATTCAGGTATCGAAGCATGACATGGAGGACACTTACTTGCCGGCGTTCCGCGCTGCGGTGACCGAAGGCAAGGCGGAGTCGGTGATGTGCGCTTATAACCGCGTCAACGGCGAACCAGCCTGCGCCAATGCTTTCCTGTTAGAGGACCAGTTACGCGGTGCCTGGAGGTTTACGGGTTATGTCGTATCAGACTGCGACGCGGTGGTTGACATTTATGAGGGCCATCACTTCGTGAAGAGCCAAGCCGAAGCCGCGGCGGTTTCGCTGAAGAAAGGGATGGACAATGAGTGCGCGGACTTCTTTACCGTGGCGAAAGACAGCCACGATTATCAGCCGTACCTGGATGCCGTGAAGCAGGGACTGCTGATCGAAGCCGACTTGGATGTTTCCTTGAAACGGCTCTTTACCGCGCGCATGCGGCTGGGTATGTTCGATCCTCCAGAGATGGTGCGGTATGCGCAGACGCCGGAATCGGAGATTGACAGCACCCCGCACCGCGAGCTTGCGCTGAAAATCGCGCGCGAATCCATGGTGCTCCTGAAGAACGATGGTGTGCTGCCTTTGTCCGGAAGCGTAAAGAAGATCTTGGTCGTGGGCCCGCTGGCCGAGTCTGCCCAGGTGCTGCACGGCAACTACAGTGGGACGGCTTCCCACGCGGTCACCGCGCTGGAAGGCATTCGCAAGGGGTTTCCCGGAGCCCAGGTCTCATTCGAGCCTGGAACCAACTTTCTGCGCGAGCATCCTCTGATTCCAACTTCGATGTTATCCACCGATGACGGCAAACCCGGACTCAAGGGCGAATACTTTTCCGGAGGGTTATCTGGCACGCCGCAGGTAGTTCGAGTCGATCCGTTCGTCGATCTTCAACTCTCTCACCCGGATGCCCATGCGCTCCCGGCACCCGCCGGCATGAAGGATTTTTCAGTGCGTTGGACAGGATTTCTGACACCCACCGAATCGGGCACGTACCAGATAGGGCTGATGGGTTCGATGCAGCGCTTGTGGCTTGAGGGAAAGCTTATTGTGGATGACGCCATCCTTCATGATCCTAATCCTCAACTGGCGACCCTTCAGCTGACGAAGGGCCATCGTTATGCCGTCAAAATTGAGTATTTGGCCGGAGGACGCACAACGAAGTTGATCTGGCTCCTTACCAGCGCTGATCCACTGGTGGAAGCGGTCTCTGCAGCGCGGCAAGCAGGCGTTGTGGTCGCCGTGGTCGGGATCACCTCAAAATTGGAGGGCGAAGAAATGAAGGTCGACCTTCCTGGATTCCGCGGCGGCGATCGCACCAGTCTCAACCTGCCGGCAGAAGAAGAGGCTCTCCTTGGGGCCTTGAAAGGGACGGGCAAACCGCTGATCGTGGTACTAATGAACGGCAGTGCCCTCGCCGTCAATTGGGCCAATGATCACGCCAACGCCATCCTCGAAGCTTGGTACCCGGGAGAAGAGGGTGGAACTGCCATTGCCCAAACTCTGGCCGGCGCCAACAACCCCAGCGGACGATTGCCCGTGACGTTCTATAAGGGAGTGGAGCAGTTGCCCGAGTTCGAAGATTATGCGATGAAGAACCGGACCTACCGCTATTTCAAGCAAGTACCTCTGTATCCATTCGGCTACGGGCTTAGCTACTCGAAATTCGAATACAGCAATCTGAAGTTGTCGAGCCCGGAACTGGAGGCCGGCAACCCGCTCACGGTCGAAGTAGATGTGAAGAACGCCAGCCCACGCGCGGGCGATGAAGTCGTGGAACTCTACGTGAACTTCCCCAAGCTACCGGGTGCGCCCGTGCGTGCGCTTCGCGGCTTTACCCGCGCTCACCTCGATGCCGGCGCCGAGCGCCACGTGAAGTTCGCGCTAGAGCCTCGTGACTTGAGCTACGTCAACGAAGCTGGGGATCGGATGGTTGGAGCCGGAGACTACATCATTACTACGGGGGGAGGGCAACCGGGAACCGCCGCCGCGCCAGCCGAAGCTCGGCTGTCCATTCGCGGAGAACAAAAGTTGCCGGAGTAAAATGACACGAGGTACGCGGGTGCCGCTCCGGAGGTGAAGAGTCGCACATCTCCCTGCTCGCTGGCCGCATCCTTGCTGCTGGGGGCTGGGGCGCGCTCGTGCCGGCACGATCTCACTCACCCGCGCGCCAGCGGAGCTACTCCGAATGGTTGATGAAATGCGGGATCGATTTTGCGGTAGGTATTAAGACTGCGCCGTGCATTTGTCCCGAAAAGCCGGCCTAGTCAATCTCGTCGGCGTCGAGTCTTCGGGAATCAAGAGAGGAATCCAGAGCTTTCTGGACCGCTAACCCGCAAGCTCGCCACCCGTCACCGGGATCTTGCCCTGCCCAGCCGGGCCGGAGACTGAGGAAGGGCTGGTGCTCTTTCGATCCGGATGCAACAACCTTGCCAGTCTTGTCAATCACGAGCGCTCGTGTTTCCGCCCGTGCCTGCGTTAATACCCGGATAAGCCTTGTTTCCTCGTCTATTTAGCTTTCCATAGCGCAGCCGCTAAGCGAAATCTCCTGCTAGATCGCCTGTGCTTCCCGGGATTGATCGACTTTCTCCTTGAGCGCTTCCCGCGACTGTCTCTCGAGAAAGAAGTCCAGATTTCCGCGCATCACCAAGTGCGGCGCGAGTGCGACTTGATGAGATCGGCTTACTCCCTCCACCAGAAACTCGTGCAACATACGAAATGCCATCTGGCCCTGAGCGCGCGGGCGCTGGTAGATAGTCGCGGCGACAGCGCCGGATCGAATCTGAGGAACAAGTTCCAGGAACAGGTCGGTCGTGATGATAGTCAAACGCTGCAAGACATTTGCGTCGCGGGCTGCGTTCAATACCGGAATCGAGGCTTCCGTCGTGACGTAGACTCCGCACAGGTCGGGGCAATTTTCAAACAGTTTCCGGCACTTAGCGTACGCTTCCCTCTCCACGTCATGGTCTTCGATGGGCTTTAACAGACGCAGCTTGGGATAAAAGGACCGCAAAGTATTTTCAAAGGCGGCGTACTTTTCGGCGTGCTCGGTGATGGCCATGTCAAAAAGGGTGACCGCGATCGACCCCTCCTGTCCGTTCAGAAACCTTCCCATAAGATCGGCGGCAATCGATCCGCTGGCCAGCGTGTCAATCGCTACCATGCCCAACCGGCCGCTGCCGGCAGCGTCGGTGGCTACACATACAACGGGAATCCGTGCACGAGAGGCGCGGCGTATCCATGGGCGCAAAATTTGAGGGCGGCTGGGGAAAGTGATGATCCCATCTACTTTGTCGCGGATGGCCGATTCGAAGGCCTCTTCTTCTTCTTTCCCGAGACACGGGTAGGTTCGGAAATCGATTTCGACATTTTCCAACAGGATGGATGCGGCTTCCTGGCGGATACCTGCCCTCACGTCGTCCCAAAACGATGTGGTTCCCTTCAGTGTGTTTACCGAAATTCGCAGAGTCTTTTTGGAAGACAAGTATCTCGCAGCCAGGTTTGGGCGATACCCCAGGGTCCTCACCATCTGCAGGACCCTCGTTTTGGTCATGGGGCTTACGCCCGGATTGTCGTGGAGGGCTCGATGCACGGAACCGATTGAGACACCCAGCGCCTTTGCAATGCCCCGGAGAGTTGTGGAAGGTTTGCCCATTTCCTGCTCGTGTCCCGTTCAAGCGGTCCAAATACGAGGGAAATGTTTAGACCGCCCGGGAGCGTAAACGTTAACGGAAGTGGCTCAAAAGCGCAAGATTAGCTGCCCATTGATTAGCTGCCCATTGACCAACCGGACGAAAGCTTCCCATCAAGGCCTTCCCCTGAGCGAGGCATTTCCCGGTCGGACAAGAATTCAGGCGCCGTGGGGTTAGAGAATATGTCGTAGCTCCCGAGCTTCGGCACAAGGCTAAGTCAATGGCACTTCATGAGGCTTACCGCGGTGGTGGTCGATCTTCACCCTCGTCGGTGCTTGCTTGATCTGGTGTCGCCGGTTCTGATCTCGCCAGTTTCGAACGCTCAATGCGACTGGCTGGCAAAATCTGCCACTGCCCTTCAACGCCGCTACGAAACGAATGAAGCGGCATGCAAGGCTCTCAGAATTCCTCCGCAAGAATTTAACTCCGCTCATGTCTCTGTCGAGGACGAGTACCTAAAGCAAGTCCCGATGATCAGCTCCCCGCGAGAGGAAGCATGGCTCGAAACGAGTCACGATATGCCTAGTATATTAGGCTAACTATGCTGAGGCTGCACTCCATTGGCGCTCAAATAGCGTCCAGACGGAAGGCTCTCGGGTTTAGCCAATCCGCGTTGGCTGACAAGGCCGGTGTGAGTCGGGCAACGCTCGAAGCACTGGAGAATGGCCGATCAGGTGAACTTGGTTTTTCCAAAGTCGCCAACATTCTGTCGGCGCTCGGCCTGGAGTTGAAACTACACGAGGCAAACCTGCAACGGCCCACTTTGGACGAGCTCTTAGAAGAAGATCGCGATGATGAAGGTCTGGACAGACGCCGCTGAGGCAGGCCTGCTGGATCGGCAGCGGGATCGCGGAAGCGCTTTTGCGTACTTGCCTGAGACAGTCCCACAGCGTGCCGTCTCCGTTACCATGCCCGTGCGGCTTCCCTCCTGGGACGTGTCCTTTGGCCTGCCGCCAATCTTCGAGATGAACCTCCCGGAGGGCGCGTTGCGGGAACGGCTGCGACTCGCCTTTGCGAAGGCGACTGGAACCTTCGATGATTTTGATCTGCTCGCCATTATTGGCCGCTCACAAGTAGGCCGCATACGGTGCACCGGCGACCAGGAGCGGCTTAACGAGGATGTTCCTTTTCAGTCGGTAGACGAGATTTTGGCAAGTCCTCGCGACGGAGACTTGTTTCGTTACCTCATCGGGAAGTTCGCGGTCTTCTCAGGCATCAGTGGTGTCCAGCCGAAGATTCTTCTGCGCGACGAGAACGCATCCCTGACACTGGCAAACGCACAACCTCGAATCTCGCCGAGCTGCAGGGGTGCAACTCACATCGTGAAGTTCTGGGAGCCAAATGAATTTCCGCAGCTCGCGGGCCAACGAATACTTCTGCCTGAAGGCCGCAGAGCATTGCGGGCTGGACGTACCTCGGTATCGGCTGGCAGAAGACGGAACGGCCCTGGTCGTTGACCGTTTCGACTTGCGTCCAGATGGTACCTACCGGGGATTTGAAGATTTTTGCGTTCTGAACGCGAGAAGAACGGATGAGAAATATCGCGGCAGCTACGAAACGTCAGTCATGAAACGGTTTCAGCAGTTCGCAAACTCACCCGCCGTGCTCGCAGAGGTTGAAAAACTATTTACGCTGATCGTGCTGAATTGCGCACTCCGCAACGGCGATGCTCACCTCAAGAATTTCGGCATCGTCTATGACGACGTGCTCGGTGAAGCTCAACTCGCGCCGGTCTATGATCTGGTAACCACTTCCATCTATCTGCCCAAGGACAGTCTGGCGCTTACGCTCAACGGAACAACCCAGTGGCCCGACAGCAAAGCTCTCCGTCGGCTCGGCGAAACTCGAATGACGGGAACACCCGCAAAAATTCGCGCGATCCTTGAGCGGATCTCGGACGCCCTTTCGCAAACAGAAATCGAAGTTCGGTCATACATCAAGGAACATCCCGACTTCAAGGAAGTGGGTGAGCGCATACTGCAGGAATGGGTAAGGGGCCGGGAACTCTCACTTCAAGCCGGCTAATGGCTCGTGCCCGCTTGTTGCTGGTGGTACGAAGACAATGATAACTAACGTTATCAGGCTATGCCACTTTCTCTCTAGCGGGATCAATTCTCGTTAACGTGACCTGGACGCAGCTGCAGGCAAATAAGGTATCTCTCTGAATTGGCCAAATTTCTTCATACGCGACCATCAAGTCTACTTGTGGTCGCAGGCCTCCGCACCCGGTCTGGAGCGGGGAATGCCGTCCTGCGGTTAATAGCAAATCGTCGGCTTGTGGCATTCGGCGACTCCTCCGCTCTTCTTAGAATATAGAAGATGTACTGAAGCGCCCGGAGCAACGTCTGGCTCACGGTCTCGCGCCGGATGCGATTGACGAATCCCTGGCAGAGCTTGCGGCATTAGTAGAGCCAGTCGAGGTACATTTCGTCTGGCGGCCGCAGGTCCGGGACCCGAACGATGAAATGGTCCTTGAAGCGGCTATGAATGGCCAGGCTGATGCTTTGATTACTTAGAATGTTGCGGATTTCGCGTTGGCTGGCGAGCGGTTCCGAATTCCAATTCTTCGCCTGACCTACTCGGCTGTGATTTGCGGGTAAAGGATAGGCGGGCGCACGATCTCCATATTGACTTAACGTTCATAATAATATACATTAAACGCTTTAGCGACCATTATTATGGACATTAAATATGAGGACCAGCCGATCATCCGTCGTGATGCCGCTCCCCGTAAGGCATGCGCTGCGCAAGCTCGGGCGCGACATCCGTGACGCCCGGCGGCGGCGGCGCATCCCGGCGGCCATCGCGGCGCAGCGCGCCTCGATCAGCCGCACGACCCTCGTCAAGATTGAAAAGGGCGATCCCGGCGTCGCGATCGGGATATATGCCACAGTCCTCTTTGTGCTCGGCATGGCGGACCGGCTGGGCGATCTGGCCGCGCCAAAGAACGATCCCGTGGGCCTGCAGCTCGAAGAAGAAAACCTGCCGCAACGCATTCGCCTGGCGCGCGGACCGAAACGGACGAAAAACAAGTGATGGACAGAGAGGCTCTCGTATACGTCGATCTCGAAGGCGTCCCGCACCTGATGGGGCGTCTGTGGGCCCGTACGCGCAAGAACAAGGTCAGCGCCACCTTCGAACACGACAAGACATGGCTGGAAAATCCCGCGCGATTCTCTCTGGAGCCAGCCCTGCAGGTTGGTCCCGGCCCGTTTCATACGCCGGCAGACACGCCCATGTTCGGGGCCATTGGCGACTCCGCGCCCGACCGTTGGGGGCGGGCGCTCATGCGCCGCATGGAACCGAGGCGCGCGGAGCGCGAGCGCGGGGTGCCGCGCGCGCTCCAGGAAATCGACTTCCTGCTGCTGGTGGACGACGAGGCCCGTCAGGGCGCGTTGCGCTTTGCGGAAAAAGAAGGCGGACCCTTCCTGCGTGAGGGGAGCGTCAAGCGTATCCCCCCGCTGATCGAGCTCCCGAAACTGCTCTCCGCGGCCGAGCACGTCATGGAAGAGAAGGAGACCGAGGAAGATCTGTGCCTGCTGTTTGCGCCCGGCTCCTCTCTTGGCGGCGCGAGGCCCAAGGCTTCCGTCAGGGAAAAGGACGGCCATCTCGCCATCACGAAATTCCCACGCCAGGACGATGAAATCAACACGGTGGTCTGGGAGGCGGTCGCACTGGCCCTGGCGCAGAAATCTGGCATCCCAGTTCCCCAATCCCGTGTCGAAAGCATCGCCGGCAAGCCTGTGCTCCTCCTGCGACGCTTCGACCGCCAGGGCGAACGGCGTATCCCGTTCCTCTCCGCGATGAGCATGCTCGGATCGAAAGACAATGAAACCCGAAGCTATCTGGAAATTGTTGACGCGCTACGCCAGCACGGCGCCGCGCCGCAAGCCGACATGGAAGCGCTGTGGAGGCGGCTGGTTTTCAACATACTGATCTCCAACACCGACGACCACCTGCGCAATCACGGCTTTCTGTACGAAGGCCAGGCGGGCTGGCGACTGTCGCCCGCTTACGACCTCAACCCGGCGCCAACCGACATCAAGCCGCGCATTCTCAGCACCGCGATCAACGAAGACGACAACACGGCCTCGCTCGCGCTGGCAGTGGAGGTGGCGGGATATTTCGAACTGGACCTTGGCAAGGCCCGCAAAATAGCCGCACAGGTCGGTAAGTCCGTCTCTAAGTGGCGCGACGAAGCCGCACGGCATGGTCTCGCCAAAGGCGAAATCGACCGCATGGCGTCGGCATTTGAACATGATGATCTAAAAGCGACTCTCGCAGCGCGGTAAGTAGAAAGAGCAGCACGATGAAAATCTCGGGAAGAACTGTCAAGCGGCTCGGAAAAATCATCACGGGTGACAAGGGCGCGCCCAACAGCAATCGCCTTACGGTTGCCCCTTAGATGGGTCTCGGTTGATCCGAAACTGTCCCTACCGAGAGCTCCTTTCTGGATGGTTTGTGGTAAGCACCCAAACCTTACTCCAAAAGGGGCGCCCTCTTATATTGCGTCTGCTGGGGCCGACCATTCTTCTCCCGCCCATTCAGCTACTCACGCCACCTTGGCTGATGCCGATTTGACCTGTTTTTTCGGTACATTCGGTACAACCGTGGGTGATTGGGTGGCAGATTACTCCAGTAATCGATGATGCTTCCAAATCACTGCATCCCTCAATGGTCTGTTCGACAATCGGAACTGCTGGAGGTGGAACGCGCAATGCGGGGTGGCGAAGGTTTGGACAGTCATCTTGATATGCCTGTGAACAACCACAGCCGAGAACCGGTCGAGAGGAAGGTGGAATTGGAAGTTCTTGGGATACCTTTCGCCAATAATTCACGCCCCATGTGGATTTACGATCGTGAAACCTTCGCCTTCCTTGAAGTGAACGATGCTGCCATTCAGGAGTATGGATTTTCTAGCCAAGAGTTCCTGACGATGTCGCTGCTTGACATCCGTCCGCCTGAAGATGTACCGAAGTTCCTCGAACAAGCGCGGCTCGGGCAGCGAAGCACAGCCGAAGAGTGGCGGCACAAGAAAAAAGACGGAAAAGTGTTTCCCGTAGTCGTCACCAGTTGGCAGCTGACTTTTCGCGGGCGTCCAGCCGAACTAGTTCTCGCTAGAAGGGATAGTTTTGGGCGGTGAGCCAACGAGGCGCTTGCCACAGTCGAAGTTGCAATCATCACAGGTTCAGATTCTTTAGGTTCTGGACGATTCGTCTTAATTCGGCCTTGCTTTTCGCCTCTCCCCAGCGGCGTTGATGTTGTATGCCCCTTCCTCGCCTAGTTTGGGCCATTCCGGCATGACTGCGTCAATCCCCTTGGAGGCAGGAAGAACTTTCTTTAGACACTCCAATGACTGCCAGAGTCCTATGCAAGCCCACGGTGAACGCTTTGCTGGAATAGAGTTGGCGATTGGACGAGAGTGGATCTTACATCACGCTCTGGGCAAACTGGGCCTGTCGTACTCTTGGCAGAACACGCGCTGCCGCAGGGCTGTGTTCTACATCTGCCGCACGGACGCGCTCACAGCTGTGCGCGGGGATTGACTCGCCGCTTTGGTCCCAGTGTTTTCTTTGTGGACTGCTTCCTGTTGGGACGACTGGCGGACAGCTTGGCGGTGGGTACGCTCGTCTGGGCGAGATCCAATCCGAACAACTCAGAAAGATCGCCGGTAGAAAGAATGTTCGCGGAATCGGTTCCTTTCTTTGTCAAACGAAGGTCCGTGCCCGCGCTGCGGATGAGTTCGTTTTCGTCCAGCTTGTGAAGCCGAAAGAGAAGCTCAGGCTGCCGGTCGAGGCGCGCAGCGATGCCGTAGAGCACGGCGGCGACATGTTTGCACATGAAAGCCCAGTCCGGGCAACTGCACGAGAATTTAATTTCGTCTGGCGCCGGGAAGAGTCCGGTCTTCTCCCGGCAGATTCGCTCCATGACTTTTTCCGAGAGTCGGCCTTGCAGCAGTTCCACGAGAGAATCAATAGCGCCGGCGCAGTCTCTGCGGATAGATTTCCACCGCGACTTGCCAACTGGAGTGATCTTCACCTCGACCTGGTAGATGGACGAGCCGCTGACCAGCGCCTGAACTTCGCCCGGGTTGATCTGCAGATCGATCACTGAGCCGTTGCGTGCGTAAGTACGCCCGCGGGGCAGACGATTGGCAAAATCACTGTAACGCTCGAGGTTTTCGCACCAAGCCTTTCCCCAGAACGTCGTAGCAATCGCGCGGCCTTGAATATTCACCGGCGAGACGGCGTGTCCCTTCTTCCGCAATTGCTGAATCTTGCGCTGAGCCTGAAGCTTGCGCTCGGCCATGGACACCCGCGGCCGCCATCCCCAATCGTAGTACCCCAATTATGCCTCCGTCTGTGCGCTCTTCAGATCGAGCGCGACCAGCTGTAACAATTCGTCATCCTTCATTTCGGTGAGCACGAGATCGGCGCCGCCATCGAGCAAGTCTTTCGAGAGTTGCTGCTTCGATTCGATAAGTTTGTCGATTTTCTCCTCCACCGTACCGCGGCAAACGAATTTGTGCACCAGAACATTTTTCGTCTGCCCGATGCGGAAGGCGCGATCGGTCGCCTGGTTCTCGACCGACGGATTCCACCAACGGTCAAAGTGCACCACATGCGACGCGGCGGTAAGGTTCAATCCTGCGCCTCCCGCTCTCAGCGAGAGCACGAAAAAGCCAATCGTCTCATCCTCCTGGAATTGACGCACCAACTCTTTGCGTTTCCTGACGTCTGTCCCGCCATGCAGAACCAGACCGCGCCGTCCGAAGCCCGATCCCAGGAACGTCGCGAGCGGCCCGGTGACTTCGCGAAACTGCGTAAATACCAACACTTTCTCCTGTTTGGCTGCAATGGTCTCGGCGATTTCGCGCAAGCGGGGCCACTTGCCGCTGTCTTCCGGACGCCACTCGCCGTTGCCCAACCACTGTGAAGGGTGATTGCAAATCTGCTTGAACCGCATCAGGAACGCCAGCACCAGGCCTTTGCGCTGAATCCCTTCGACCTCTTGAAGTTGTCGTGCCAGTTCCTCGACTGCCTGCTGGTAGAGCGCGGCCTGTTTTGGAGTAAGTTGACAGAATGCCTTGACCTCTGCTTTGTCGGGTAGATCGGCGATGACCGATTTATCGGTCTTCAGTCGCCGCAGAATATAGGGCCGCACCAGTTCGCGCAAAGGACGGTACGGATTGTGCGGTCTGGCCGCGAGCGTCTTGGCAAAAGCTGTGAATTCCTTCGCCGAACCGAGCAGGCTGGGATTGATGAAGTCGAAGATCGACCAAAGATCGCCCAGCCGGTTCTCGATGGGAGTGCCGGTTAGGGCAAAGCGAACGGCCGCCTTCAGTTTCTTGACCGCCTGCGTCTGCTTGGCGGATGGATTTTTGATGGCTTGCGCTTCATCAAGCACTAACAAGTTCCACGAAACATCGGCGATCCAGAGAAGGCGGAGCAGAGAGCCGTAGCTGGTGATCACGAGATCCACGGTTCCGAGTTGATCCGGCGTCATGGACCTGAGATCGCTGGCGGACATCTCGGAAGGATGTGCAACGATTGCATTCAGGCTCGGCGCGAAGCGTTCGAGTTCCGCCGCCCAGTTGGCTAACAACGAAGTGGGCACGACCAAAAGATTCGGGCGCCGAGTGGCATCGGATTGTTGACGAAGGATGAGCAACAAAGCCAAAACCTGAATGGTCTTGCCCAATCCCATGTCATCGGCAAGACACCCGCCGAGGCCGAGTTTCGCCAGCAGATACAGCCACTTGACGCCGGCTAGCTGATAAGGACGCAGCGTTCCTTTCAGCGCCCGTCCGGGATCGACATGCGCGAGCCCCTCCTGGCTGCGCAGGCCTTTCAACGTTTTGGCGAGCCATGGACCGGCGGCAACTTGTGCCCAATCCGCTTGCGAGGAGTCAGAATTCCCGTCGATGGCGGCGTCAGCGCCCGCAATCATACGCATGGCTTCTTGAAAGCTGATGCCGTGCTCAGCGGCTCTACGCTCGATCTCGCCCAACTGAGCCAAGGCGCGGCTCAACCGCTCGGCATTGACTTCTACCCAACGTCCGCGTACCAAAGCCAGGCCCTCGGACTGTTTGAGCAATTCCTGAACCTCGGACCCTGTGAGCTTCTCGCCGTCGAGAACGACTTCCAGGCGAAAATCGAGAAGCGCATCCCGTCCCAGTCCCGATGGTGGCTTGCCACCCACTGTGGCCGTCACCTGCGGGCGGGGAGGGCGATTCCCTCGCCAGACCGCCGGCATACGTACGACTACCCCGGCACTTTCCAGTTGTGGCACATCCCGCAAAAGCTGCATCGCCTGCGCCGGCCTCCAGCGCAGAGGATGGAAGATCTCTCCCGCGTCAACCATGGCCTTCAGCCAGGGACAACTTTCGGCTGCTCGCTGCACGGGAAGAAGTAAAGAGAGCAAGCGCTCGCGATTGGACGCACCGGCGTACTCGCCCAGGGCCTGGCCGAGCGGAACATGCTGAGCCTTGGCATGTGCCGAGAGCCGCGTTGTGTAGGTAGCAAGAAAGGCGAAGGGCGCGGCCTCATCCTTGCGGTTGTCGGCAAGATTAAAATGGACGCGGCCGACCAGGTTCCACGCCGAATTACGCCCTTTCAGAAATTCTTCAACCCCGCATTTTGCTTCCCACAGTTCGGCAGCAAACGCTCGGTCCAACGCATGCCAAAGATCGCCTAAAACTGCCGCGCTCAGATATTCGGCGCCCGTCATCGGTGGCGCTGCCAACACAAACTGATCGAGTTCTGCGCTGGCGGGAGGGGGGATATGAAGGCTATCGGCTTCGGCGGCGGCGCCGGGTCGGGTGCAGACGCCGGTCACATACAGCGCTGCAAATTCTCGCCAGAAGGACAACGCCGGCGGCAGGGCGACGCCCACCTCATTCGCACCGAGATGGAGCAGGCCGTGCCCCGCTCCGCGACCAAAAGCCTCTTGAATGCGGTGCGCAAGCTCGGCCTCCAGCAATGAAGCGTCATCGTCTCGCACCAGGAGCAGCCGGCCATGGGGCGTAAGGTGTGGAGTTAGAGAGACCGGCGTCATCGTTCCGCGGGCCAGAATAACAGATGCCGGGAGACTGTCCGCTTGTGAATATCACCCATCTGGCTGTGGAAGAGAGAAGGAAAAGGCACAGATCAACCTAGCCGGGATTGCGCCACGATTCCAGCACTCGATCGACTTCATCGCGAATCGAAGCGCGCGCCTCGTCGCGATAGCAGCCTCTCATCAGAAGCTGATCGTACCCCGTGTGACGATGTCGAATATGCGCAATCACAGCCAGGGTCAGCGCTTCCTCTTCCAGCGACCTGCCCGCAGCCGTGCGCCCGACTCGTCCGCTGCCCCGCCGTGCTGTGTGCGCCGCTATGGTTCGGGCTTCCGCGGGCGGGCAACCGGGAAACAACCTGGATATCTCCCGCGCCATGTCGGCGAGAAGATTCTGATCCTGCTCGGCGCGACGTTCCCGGTCCCGTTCGCGACCGAATGCACGCACTTCCGTGTCCGCGAGGCACTCTCGTTCAGCCTGATCGAGCGCAGCCTCGGAAACCAGAATGCCCTGCCGTTCGTATCGCTGGCGCGCCCGGCTGAAACGGACAACCACGGCCCAAAGCGGGCTGTACTTCCTGGCTCGGCGTGTCAACGCGGCATCTCCGCTCGCAAGGTAAACGAGCTCATCGAGGTCGGCACAATTCATGCAGAGTCCGCGCTCTCCCTCCTTGAATAGAAAGGACCCCTTCCAAAGCTCCTTGTTGCATTCCGAGCATCTCGACTCGCGGAGGAGGGAAAAGACCAACAAGTCCTTGGATTCACCGGTCCCCACAATCGCGTCTTTCTTCTCTTTATCTACGTTCATACGCGAGCACTGGTTGCTCCAGACATCCTGCTGCCCGACTCTTGAATAAACACGATGCAGACAACATGTTGCTACAAAAGGACAGCTCTTGTGAATCCCTTCGGGAACTTCGAGTGGACCTCTGACATGGGGCGCGCTTTAAACTAGCCTTACACTCGTCTAACAAGGGAACTCTTATGGCCACGCTCTAGGACAGCAACACGGTCGGCGCCTACGAGGCAAAAACCTATTTGCCGGAACTCCTGGAAAAGATTGAGGCGGGTGAGGAAATCACGATCACCAAACACGGGGCACCCGTGGCCAGGCTCGTGCCCGTGCAAAAGGGAGTAAGACCAGAGGAGCGCGTCGCCGCCATTGATCGGATCCAGAAGCTGGCCACGGGTTTGTCCTTGGGCGGATTGAAGGTCAAGGACCTCATTCGGGAGGACGGCCGATGAGTGCAGCGTTTGTGTTTGATTGCTCCGTCGCCATGGCCTGGCTGTTCCACGACGAAGCGACACCGAAGACGGCGGCTTTACTAGCACTAGCCAGGGGGCGGAAAGCGCCCTGCGGCGGGCCACACTGTCTCGCGTGTCTTGGCCGAACTCGTGTCGCTTACGTGCAACGTCTCGATGAACTCTTCTCCGTAGGCGGTGCGTGTTAGGTGAGCGTTATTGACCGGCGAGCGGGGGCCTTGGATCCGGCGGAGACGGGAATGATTCGAAGCTCACCGCGGAATCGCCGTCATCGACGCGCGGTGCCCCGTGGACCGATCCCAGTATTCAATCCACCCTAAACGAATTCCGTTCACCCCTTCGACCAACTCCCGGCTGGGAGCCTTGCCGTGATCTATGACCAGAACCATGCCGGTATTGAACTTCCTTTGCGAGTGGTTCACATCCGGCTGTCGTGGCCCTTCTTGCGCGATCACATCCTGGACAGTGATCTTGGTTCGCTCCGCCTTGAACACCGTGCGGCCGTTGCCATCTTTGCCAAGCGGAGCGAGATTCTTGAGTAGAAAGAAGTCCGGCACCTCGGCGGGCGAAATCAGGCCCATGAGATAGAGATCGAGATGCGAATAGCCGTTGGCCGGCACGTAGTAGTCATCATCCAATTGAGTGTAGGTACCATCAAAGTTGTCCTGCCAAACGCCGCCACCCATGGCTGAGGCTTCCATGGGTCGCTGATACGGAAATGCTGCTGGTGCCTGCAGTCCGCGTGCCCAGTGGACCGGCCCGAGGGAAATCCTTTCCCCATTCACTTTGGCCGAAACAAAAGCTGCCCAGCGATGCCCCATTTCGTGCCCCAACTGCGACATGGCGTAGTTGTAGGGCAGCATTTTTCCCTCCGGCGAACTCTCCCGCAGTTGATCGCGATAGAAAGTGATATCACGATCCGTGCCAGCCGGTGCTCCATCGGGTGGATACTCCTGCATCTGGTTGGCGCCGACGGACACGGGTTGTACATACTCCCACTGGAACCTGCCTTGGCTGCAGTAGGCGTCAAGGTCGTTCTGAGTTTGACCGATACCGGTTACATTACCGCCGACTGGACCATCGCTAGGGGTTCCCGCCTCCTGGTTGTCAATGCGGAAATCCGAGTAGTAGGCTAGGAAATCGAATTTGTCGCCCAGAGCGTTGATGACCGTGCAAGCAAGATCGGTCGGGCTGGGCGAAGCTCCATAATGAAAAGCTTCGTATACGGTGGAGAAAGGACCATCCTTGCTGGTCACAGCACTGAAGTGCGCTTCCGGATTTTGCAGACCTGAAATTTGAATCGTTCGTGGGCCAATGTGCCCCACTGGTCCGCTGGTCGTTGCCTCGGTTAAGACATCGGCGGAGATCTCGAACTCCCGAGCGCCACGCAACGCGGCAGGCAGTATTCCTTCGATTGTGATGCTGTTGCCAGCGATCTTCGGCTTGTGCGATGCTCCTGGACCGAAGACGAAATATCTTGCCCGTCCGGTTGGCCCCTCTTCCGAAGCCATGCCTTCCACGATCCACTTCACGCCAGCGGGAGCAAAGTTCAACCTGTACGCGATGCCCTTCGCCGCCGGATCCCCTTCTGGCGGTATCGCCCCGCGGGTCTCAAAGGCAACTCTCAGCAGCGCACCGTCGATAATCGAAGCCTTCACCGCCTGGACATCTAAGTACGGAGGAAGCGCGGGATGCAATCTGCCCTCGAGTGTTGCCACCACGGTTTGCTTCCCCGGCAACTCTGGGTAAACACCCACGATCGCGTCCTTCGCCGTGAGTTCCTTATACGCCATTTCGATTGTGCCATCCCGATGGAGTACTGTCTGAAACAGGTTCTCGGTCCTGAACCACGTGAAGTCCTGAATGTTGCCGAAGGGCTCGGTAAGATCCCAGGTAATAACCAGGGCATCGGCGAGTTCCTTTGCGTACACGTGCCCTGACATGCGCGGTTTGAAGAACACACAGATCGCTGGAACCGTGTTGACCAACTTGCCGGCCGCTTCTGTGAGTGGATCGAACCGTCCGATCGATACGCTGCCTCCGCTGTAAGGTTTATTCCCCTGATTGGCATTACTGCTACCAAAGCTAACCCACCCGGCCCTTCCTACCTGCAGCGAAGTCCAGTTCTTCTGCGAGAATGGCAACCGAAAGTTGTGCAAACTAACTTCCTCGTTTGATATTTCCTGACCGAAATCCGGGTCCCACGTTAGCGAACCGCTGTCCACTCGAAATTGCGAGCCGTCAGGCGTAAAGCGCAGGGTACGGCCGCCTAGATCAAAGAGATTCTCCTTCCCACGCACGCCTTCATCCAGCTCAAGAACAATTAAGTCGCCAAGCGTCGACACCTTTCCGACGGAATGTCCGGCCGGCATTTTCGTTTCGCCCACAGCGCCCAGGTGAATAAAAAGGATTAAGCAGACGAGGGCAGTTTCCCTAGAGACCCCAGCCGTAGCGGTTCTGGTCATTAATGATTCCCTTCCCCCAGAAACTAGCTTGTTGTGATTGGATAAAGTATCCTACAAACACTTCTGTCCGTCTATTAGCGGGATCATGAACCATGGCTGGGATCGCCGGAGAGTTCTGAAACAGTTGTTCGCCGCGGCGGGTGCGATCGTTATGCCGCTCCGTGGCACGCGTGCGCCTGCCTCTTCAGTGCCAACCCGCTCCGTCCACATCAGTTCGGTTAGCCCTCACACCTTTCGCCTGAGCATTTTCCCAGGCCCGCATGGTCAACTGGGTACGATTCCCGTGACCGGGCCGTTAGTCTCGCCATCTGTGGGGCGGCCCATTCTCGTGCTCGAAGATGACTGGCAGTCTCACACGTTGCAGGCGGGTGGAGTACGGCTACAGGTTTCGCCTGCTCCGCTTGCCATCACCATCGAGACTGCTCAAGGCCGCGCCGTACAGCATCTTGCGATTGATCCAAGCAGCGGGGCTGTGGAGTTTGACACCGGGAACGCACCTCTCGTCGGCTTAGGAGAAGGCGGTGCACAATTTGATCGGCGCGGGTCCTTCGATCCAATGATTAACGGTCAAGGCGGATATGAACTCAGGACGCATGGCGGACGCGTTCCGATTCCTTGGCTAATTTCAACCACGGGATGGGCCATGCTCTTTCATCAGCCGTTCGGCACATTCGACTTCCGACAATCGCGCAGCAGATTTCAAGCAGCCAGGCCGGAAGATGGTCTGCCGCTTGACCTCTTCTTCATCACCGCGTCGGAGCCGGGCACGATCATGACCGAGTATGCGCGGCTGACCGGCTACCCTGAACTCCCGCCGCTGTGGAGCTTTGGATATCAGCAGTCACACCGCACCCTGGCCAGCTCCCGGGAAGTCATCGATGAGGCGGACACCTTTCGGCAAAAGAAGTTACCGTGTGATGTCCTGATCTATCTCGGCACCGGTTTCTGTCCGTCGGGCTGGAATACCGAAAACGGATCATTCGCATGGAATTCCCATGTGTTTCCAGATCCCAAGGCAATTCTTGACGCGCTGCACGAAAAGAACTTCCGCGTCGCGCTTCACGCGGTGATTCTCACTGACAGACTTCGCGGCAGGGTTCACGACAAATGTGAATTAGATCGCTTTGACGAACAGGAGGCTAGTTGCTATTGGCAAGCGCATCGTAAGGACTTTGCCATGGGCGTCGATGGTTGGTGGCCAGATGAGGGCGATCCCTTGGACATCGCCTCACGCTTGACGCGTAATCGGATGTATTGGGAAGGGCCCCTGTTAGACCGGCCGAATGAGCGACCTTATGCATTGCACCGCAACGGCTACGCCGGCATGCAGCGTTACGCGTCCTTTCTATGGTCCGGCGATGTGTATTCAACCTGGGAGACCCTAAGAACGCAGATTGCTGTGGGTATCAATACTGGACTGAGCGGGATTCCATACTGGGGCACTGACATCGGCGGTTTCGTTCCAACGCCGGAATTTACCGCAGAACTGTACGTGCGGTGGTTTCAATTTGGCGCGTTTTGCCCCCTGTTTCGCGCCCACGGCCGCACCTGGAAGCTCCGCCTGCCCTGGGGATGGAATACCGGCGATCCCGGGCCAGTCGAAATCAAGAATTATGGCGGGGCTGCGATTCCTGACAACGGTCAATTGCACAATCACGCGGTCGAGCCGATCTGTCGGAACTATCTAGAGCTCCGTTATCGGTTGCTGCCTTACCTGTACAGTACGGCCCGCGAGTCGACAATCACCGGCATGCCCATAATGCGCGCACTGTGGCTGCATCATCCGGACGATCCCGCAGCCCTGGCCTGTGGCGACCAATACTTGTGGGGACCAAGTGTGCTGGTCGCGCCTGTGGTCGAAAAGGGAGCCACAACGCGGCGAGTGTATCTCCCGCGAGGTGCATGGTACGACTTCTGGACGGGCGAGCGCAAAGAAGGAGGCAGTCAAATCACACGAACGGTTGATTTGGAGACTATGCCTCTCTATGTGCGTGCGGGATCGATATTGCCCTTAGGGCCGGTGAAGCAATATGTGAGCGAAAAGGTCGATCAGCCCATGTCGGTATCCGTCTACCCGGGGGCCGATGCGAAGTTCTTGCTTTATGAGGATGATGGAACATCGTTCGCTTATCGCAAGGGCGAGTGGATGGGTATTGAAATGAAGTGGGACGAGCGCCAGCGTTCACTGACACTCGGTCTTGCTTCAGGATCACGAATGGTGGAGCCCGGGTCCCGGCCTCTCGTGATTAAGTTAGGTCAGGTTTCGCGAGAGATTGTGTTCAACGGTACACCGGCACGGGCAACTTTCTGACGTGCTCTTGATTGGAGTACTTCGACAGGGGACACCGGAGAGCGCGTGAGTCATCTGGCGAAGTATTCGCAAGTATCTTCCAGCGAACAGTGTTCGAGTAACAGCCCGAGTTCTCGGCTAGTCTGCCGGTCTCGTTTGTCGCGCAGCCGGACGTGGCGAATCTAGCTTTTAGTAAGCTTTATCTTCGGAGGTTGTGTTTCGGAGACTGTCATGTGTAGGCCCACTGCCATACTCCTTGTGCTTTCCTGCGTAGTTCTGCAGGCGGTTACATATTCAGAGACCGCGGCTCCCACGCCTGCCCCGGGAAAGGTGCAGATCAAGGCGGTACCCTTGCCGTTGACGAGCGTGCGCCTGACCGGTGGCCCGCTCAAGCGCGCACAGGACCTCGATGCCGAGTACCTCCTCGAACTGCAACCCGAGCGCATGCTCGCCTATCTGCGCGAGCGCGCCGGCTTAAATCCGAAAGCACCAGGATACGGCGGTTGGGACGGCGCCGGACGACAACTCACTGGTCATATCGCGGGACATTACCTGTCGGCGGTTAGCCTGATGTATGCCGCCACCTGGGATCGACGCTTCAAGCAGCGCGCCGATGACATGGTTACGGAACTTGAGAACATCCAGAACGCCCAAGGTGATGGGTATATCGGGGCGCTCCTCGATGACAACGGGATTAATGGCAAACAGCGCTTCGAAGAGTTGAGCAAGGGTATGATCCGCTCGGGCGGCTTCGATCTGAACGGCTTGTGGTCGCCCTGGTACGTTGAGCACAAGATCTTTGCCGGCCTGCGCGACGCCTATCGGCTTACTGGCAATCGCACTGCGCTCGACGTGGAAATAAGGTTTGCCGGGTGGGTTGAGAAGATCCTCTCGCCTCTGAATGACGAACAGATCCAGCACATGCTGGCGACCGAGTTCGGCGGCATGAACGAGGTCCTGGCTGATCTATACGCCGATACCGGCGATCGGCGCTGGTTGAAGCTCTCTGACAAGTTCGAGCACCGCGCCATAGTGGATCCACTTGCAAACGGACAAGACATTCTTTCCGGCAAGCACGCCAATACGAACGTTCCCAAAATGCTGGGCGAATTGGAGCGATACATCTATTCCGGCAATGAAACCGACGGCCAAGCCGCGAAGTTCTTCTGGGACGAAGTGGCCGAACATCACACTTTTGCGACCGGCGGCCACGGCAAGAACGAATACTTCGGGCAGCCGGACGAGCTCAATGAGATGGTGAACGGGCGTACGGCCGAGAGCTGCGGCACGTACAACATGATCAAAATGGCGCGGGCCTTGTTTTCCGTGGATCCGGAAGTGCGCTACGCCGATTTTGTCGAGCGTGCCGACTTCAATGCAATCCTCGGGGGACAAGACCCGAAAGATGGGCGTGTCAGCTACATGGTGCCGGTCGGTCGCGGTGTGCAACACGAGTATCAGACCAAGTTCGACACTTTCACCTGCTGCGTCGGATCACAGATGGAGACACACGCGTTCCACGCCTACGGCATTTACTACGAATCTCCCAATAAGCTTTGGGTGAGTCTCTACGCCCCCACAACCGTGGACTGGAAAACGGCCGGCGTGAAGCTGGAAATGACGACTGATTTACCGATCGGCGACGCCGCCACCCTAAAGATCGTGGCTACCGAGCCCAAGATGTTCACGATTGCGCTGCGTCGTCCCTACTGGGCAGAAACCGGTTTCACCGTGAAAGTGAACGGCAAAACACTAACCAAGCTTTCACGCCCGGACTCGTACGTCGAGATTACGCGAAGGTGGAAACCGGGTGACACGCTGGCGCTGGTGTTGCCGAAGACGCTGCGTAAGGAACCATTGCCTGACAACCCGAATCGCATGGCTATCATGTGGGGGCCGCTGGTACTGGCCGGAGATCTCGGACCAGAAATCGAGGAGGGCAGGTTCCGGCAGGATGGAACCCCTCCCCCGCCTGCGCCTGCCCTGGTGACCGCGGAACAGCGGGTGGACGGATGGCTAAAACCGCTTGCAGGGAAGCCAGGGTTCTTCCGCACGGCTAAGGTCGGTTTGTCCAACGACATTGAGTTTCTACCGTTCTACGAACTGCCGCGCCGCCGCTATGCGATCTACTGGGACGTCTTCACACCTGCCGAATGGGCTAAGCAGTCGGCGCTGTACGCAGCCGAGGAGCAGAGGAAGAGGAGACTGGAGGCGGCCACGGTAGCGTTGGCGCAGCCCGGCCAGATGCAGTCGGAGCGGGACTTTGACGAACAGGGCGAAGAGAGCTCGCCCGTCGAGCTCATGGGCCAATACGGGCGCGAGGCAGCCAAGTGGTTCTCGTTCGACTTGCCCGTGGATGCTGCTCATCCCATGGTCTTGATCGTGACTTATAGCAATGATGCGCGAGGCCGGAAGGGTGGCTTCGACATTCTCGCTGATGGCACCAAGATTGGCGAACAGATGATCGAGCGTAGAACGCCCGAGCAGGATGTTCGTTTCTTCGATGTGCAGTATGTCTTGCCGAGTGAACTACTGAAAGGCAAACAGAAGGTGACGGTGCGATTCCAAGCGAAAGACGGCTATGGAATCCCCGGGGTATTCGCGGTCCGCACAGTCCGCGGCGATGCGATACGGTAGGACTCGCGACGACGGCAGCTCACTACTCGAGGAACGAGCGGGCGGTGTCAGGCGCGACGGCATAAGCCGGGATCCTTATTGGGCTCGCGGGGGCAGCGTGAAAGTGAGCGGAGGGGTCCTGCCCGTGTTCTCCAGCCCGAGCAGCTACTTGAGCCTGAATCGAGTTTGGCGATCCGGGGACACAGTTGAACTAAGCCTTCCGATGGACCTGCACATCGATCCGATGCCGGATGATCAGACGATCCAAGGCGTCATGTACGGTCCCCCGGGTGTTGGTGGCACGTTTCGAACCGGTGAGTAAAGAAATGACGTATGGCGCCTCCGAACCGAACGCGACCGATCAGCGCAAGGTACCCGCCATCGCGACCGATGACAATCGGCCAACCGCATGGCTCGAGCCGGATCCCAAAGAGCCGCTGACCGTCCGCGCCGTGGGTCAAAGCGGGTCCTTTCCTATCGGTGTGCCCTCTACAAGGTGATCCACGAACGCTATGCGGTCTATTGGAACACGAAGCAGGGAGCTTCCTAACCAAAGCCGAGCTTGGGTCACCGCGTAATGGATACCTGAGAAGTGGCTGCGGAGCTCACGGGCAGACGTAGGTCCGCACTCTGGCCTTCATGGAGCGGTTCCGAGCCAACCTTGTTGCCGTCTACGGAGATCGTGTACGTCCCTGGGGGCAAACCCTGAACGTGCAAAACGGTCGAGTGCGAATCCGCGAAACGGTTCTCAAGAACAAATTTGACACTGGAAAGCTCGTCATCAAAAGTGATAGGAGCGCCAGCGGCAAAGCCGTCGCGGTCAAGTCGCATTTGTAGCCGAGTTTTTCCGCGCACAATATAGAAACGCTGGCGGAGCCCGTCTTTGGGGATAACTCGCGTAGCCGACTGGTCGTGCGTCAAGTCACCCCCGTACGCAATCAACCCAAAGATCGGATCGTCGGCGACCACCGTAGCGGCCGTACGCAACGCGCCGCTGAAACCGAGATCAATCTCACCCGAGTACCACCACGAACCTCGCCCCATCTGTTTGTTGCCCAGCCAGGCGCGACCCCAGGGGCGCGGTTCGAATCCGCCGCCCGCCCCGCCATTATTTTCCTTCCCAGGAAACCAGTAACCGTAATTCGATTGTCGAGTGCCGGAGTTCACCAGCGCCCAGGAACTTAAGTAGGAGGCGTAGCCCAGGCGCAAATACGGCGTTGGATCATCAGCGTAGTTGACGGCGTAATCTTCCACTGCCCACCCACCCATCTGAGACATGTAGCTCAGCGTGTAACTGGCATTGCCACTCGCCCGGTAGTCGCTGCCTAGCCAGTAATACGCCGGTTCCAGGCCACGGCAGGCGAGATTCAACTTCATCTGCTGATCGAGAAAGCCTTCCGCGTCCTCCCGCTTCACCGATGCACGAAAGTCCGTAGCCTCGGGGTCGCTCAGCCGCTTGATCGCATACTTCGCCAGAGCGTGCGTGGACTCGAACCCGGTTGAATCGAACGGATACTCCGAACCGAACAAGTATGGGTGATCATTGATGAAGTACTTCGCTTTCTTCTCCCAGTGAGCGCGGAGGATGGCAGCTTGCTCGTGTTTGTTGTTCTCATCGAGCGCTCGGATCAGATCGGGAATAATCAGTTCGTTGTATGTGCCGGTCTCATAGGCGGACCACTTCACGATCTCCATCGGGACTGTGAAGAAAGCGATTGCCGTTCCATACGCACGCTCCAGATATTCAGCCTTGTCGAGATAGTGCACGAGCGTGGGATATCGGTCCGCAATCTGGTACATGCTGTAGTAGAGCAGGACCACATGCGGGTAATCATAGATGCGCCAGATATGCTTCCTGCCGCGCTGGTCATCGTTGGCGCTTTCTCGATTGACCTTCCAATTGGGAATGCCGTAAATGGCATAAGGGTACGGTTCCTTGCCAGTCTGTTGCAGTCCTCCCCAGACATAATGACGAATGTAGTTCTCCACTGAGGCGATTTCCTGTGCGTCTGGATAGGAAGCGTTCTTGGCAGCAAGATAGGGAGCCTTGCCAAGCGCAGGATCGTCCGAAGCCACAGCGTACGACTGCAGGCCGTCCAGATCATCCGGGCTGCGCAGAACTTGGTGCTTCATGTCCCACTGGGAATAGAGGCCGTTGTACCAGCGGTGCGCATCGTTCCATTGCTCATGGGTAACCAGGAAGCGGGCACGGATCTTGATCAACGTCTCAAGCGGTTGGGTGACGAAAAACTCCAGAGAGAGATATTGATGGTTGCCATAGCGAACTTTCACCATGTTTTCGCCAAGGTGCGCGAATTGTGCTGCATAGACGTGAACATCTTTGCCGCGTTCGCCCATGTAGCGGATTCCGGTCTCTGCCGGGAATTCCGCATCCACGGCGGTAATCCGGTTGCGAGTACGCAGCGAGAACATCGCGGTCAGGTCCGTTGGAATCGTCATACCGGGGACGACATTCACGTCAAATCCGCTACTTGCATAAAGGGTGTCGCGAACACCGTTGTAGTCAGCCGCCCAGGAAAACTTGAATTGGCAGGTGGCGGAATCACCTGGTTGACCCTTCGGCGCCAGGATTTGCTTTGTGCCGGGAAGCCGCCAGTTCCCCTTTTGGGCAGCCAGTTCCGCCTGGCTCGCCGAAGAATGAATGTATGCGGTAAAAGGCTGATTTGGGATCTGGTCAAAGTATTCGAGCGCGGTGTTGTTCTGTGGCACCATGACGAGATAAGGTCCTTCGGCGTTCGGCCGCATCCAGAATATGTACGAGCCGTTCCCGCCGACAAAACTGTGCCGGATCAGCCGCTTCGTGTAGGTCACGGTCTTATCCCACACGTAATTCGTGTTGAACGGCAGCGGAATTGCCAGATCTCCGACTTCCATGCGGCTGGAACTCTGATTGCGAAGTTTGATCGTCCAGACGAGCGCATTCGCTTGGAGTCGGAAAGTCTCGGTTGGCTCGATCTCCGGCACCGCTTGGACCTGCTTTCCCTCGGAACTGTTAACACGCCACTCAAAGATGCCACTGGTTGCATCTGCGGGAAGTTGCAGGACCAGACGTAAGGCCGCCGTTGTGACAGTCTGGAAATCGATATGGTTGAAGCGACCTCGTGAAATTCCGTACGCACCAGAAGCTTCGACATCCTTCCACGCCGGACCGACTTGATATTGCAATTTCCACGCGACGGGAACGCGGAAGAGATTGTCCTCCTGTTTTCCTTCGACCCAATACACCTCCGCAGAAGAGACTTGGCGGGGTTTATCGAAGTCGTATTCCACCCATTGCTCCGAGGCTTTCTGGCCATACCAGGCGTAAAACGGAGTGTCGAGATCTGTGGAATTCTGCGGCTGAACCTGATCGTTGAGTGCGTAAAGGCTCCAGGGAGCAGCCGACGACTTCGCGCGGCTCGAGCTTGCAATGGTGGGAACGACGCGGCCGATCCGATATGCAACCTGCTGGTCCGCTGTTGTGCCGTCGTACGCACTCGACACAATCTTCCACCGGGTTGTGCCAACCTGCCTATAGCGGATCGTCACATCCCCCAATGTTTGTCCCGGCGCAACGTAATTCGTGTCGTATGCGTCATGAACCCGGTGAATGTCAATCAACCCGGTTGAAGATGAGGAAATCTGGAAGTCGTAGTTGGAGAGAGTCTCTGCTGGCAGCACGCTGGCGTGGACCGCCACCCAGACCAGCGCCGTTAAGCACAGGTAGAGTTTGCGTGGATAAGTCTTCTGCAATGGAGTAGGCAAAGGGGGTATTTTATGGATACAATATGCAATCGTCAAACCTACTCCTACTCCACCAACCGCCCGAGATCGGACACATGACAGGAGAAGCCGACTCATCAGGCTCAGAAACTACGCACCAAAACCCCCGCAAGTTCGCGCGCGGATTGAACCTATTCGATTCGACGATGTTTGTAGTGGGAGCGATGATCGGCTCGGGGATCTTTATTGTTCCCGCCGACATGGCCCGTCACCTCGGAAGCGCAGGGTGGCTCCTAGTGGCATGGGGACTGGCAGGAGTGCTCACGATTGCAGGCGCCTTGTGCTATGGAGAACTCTCGGCCATGATGCCGCATGCCGGGGGCATGTACGTCTACCTTCGCGAGGCGTACTCGCCGCTTTCGGGATTTCTGTACGGCTGGACATTATTTGCTGTCATCGAAACCGGCACGATTGCCGCCGTCGCCGTTGCGTTCGCACGATTCTCAGGTGTGCTGTGGCCACTCGTGGCCGAGGACAGATACCTGTTCCCTCCGGTCCGCCTCTCTACTCATTACCACATCTCCCTGTCAACGGCCCAGTTGCTGGCATTTCGGTCATTCTTTTTCCTCACCTTCAGCAATACTTTGGGACTCCGTTACGGGAAGGTCATCCAGAATGTATTTACGATCGCCAAGACCCTAGCACTGGGCGGCCTGATTGTTTTGGGTATTTTCCATGGGCGCACAGTCTCGGTGGTTTCGGCAAACTTCAGCGCGCCCTGGCATCCGAATGGAATTGTTTCTCTGGGCCGAGAGCTCGACGCGACCACAACGTGGGGAATGTTCGTCGCCATCTGCCTCAGTCAAACTGGATCGCTATTTTCGGCTGACTCGTGGCACAACATTGCTTTCGCCGCAGCCGAGGTGAAAAAAGCGGAACGCAATGTCACCCTCGCCATGGTGATCGGCGCGACTCTGGTTATCACCCTGTACATCCTCGCCAACGTGGCATATCTGTTCACACTTCCCCTGCCGGCGATCCAGCACGCGCCGGCGGACCGCGTGGGAACCGCAACCTTGCGGGCCATCTTTCCCACCGCCGGATCGATAGTGATGGCAGTCGCCATCATGATCTCGACTTTTGGCACTATTAATGCCCTGACCCTGACCGGAGCGCGCGTCTACTACACAATGGCCCGCCAGAAACTGTTCTTCCCTTTCGCAGGCAAACTCAACGCTGCGAATGTCCCTGCGCTTTCTCTCATCCTCCAAGGATTATGGGCCGCCATCCTGGTGCTGCCGCGTATTTATGAGCCTGCAACTCAATCTTGGGGAAACCTCTACAGCAACCTGCTCGAATACGTCATTTCCGCGGCCTTGATCTTTTATGTGCTGACTGTGGTGGGAGTGTTCCGGCTACGTTTCAAGCGGCCGGATGCGCCACGCCCTTATCGCACGCTTGGATATCCCTTTGTGCCGGGTTTCTATATCCTTGCCGCCACCGTCATCCTGGTTGTGCTTTTCGTGTATCGCCCCTCAACTACGTGGCCGGGATTGCTGATGGTCGTCCTCGGGATTCCCGTCTACCTGGTAATCCGCGGAGCAGCACGGACACGGACCGGGCAGGCTTACTCCCCTCAGACGCCAGATGCAGAAAGCATGAAAATGGAGCGAAACCTGGAGGACTCCGATGGTTGACAGAATTGAAGTCAGCTTTTGGATTCCGGGCATTACAAAGCCGGAGGTGTGAGTCAGCTATGGTCTTATCGCTCGGAATCGCGACCCATAGTGCTGAAGCCCAGTCCCCGGATGTCGTCGGCCTTATCCGACGATCCAGCACCACTACCATTATCGGAATTGGGGTCGCATTTCTTGTCTTTGCGAGCGGGGCCGAACTCGAATCGCGAGCTAGCGATACCCAAGAAGGAAGGCCCCGAGTAGGCGGCGTATTCGTACACAAGGCCGCAAGATACGATGTTTCGCGGCCGCTTGCGCTCGAGGGAGAGTCAGCCGATGGAACCGCGCCGGCTGATTGCGAAGGGGCGGGGTGCGGCACGTCACCCGGTTTCTTACGGGACGATCCAAATGCTGAGCAAGAAAAAAGGCCCGACGAAGCCATCCCTCCACCGACACCGGCGCCAACCTTGACTCCTGCAGGCATCGCGGTTGAGCAACGTTACCAGGGCACTCGGCCAGCGGCGTCTGTGCTCGAAAGCTTCGACGGACTAGGCGCTGGATTCGAGGGGCCGCAAGGCACAACCAGCTTCCACAATCCGTCGGACAACAGCATGGCCGTCGGCCCAGATCATATCGTGCAGACTGTCAATTCCAGAATCGCAGTTTATTCGAAGAGGGGGAAGAAATACGACAAAAGCGGCAACGTATTGTACGGAGCGGTGGCCACGAAATCCGTATGGGCCGGTTTCGGCGGCGTGTGTGAGGCGCGCAACAATGGTGATGCGGTGGTTCGCTATGACCAGCTTGCCGGTCGATGGCTGATCGTGATGCCGATGTTTTCTCGAATTGCGGCCGGCGACTTTCCGGAAGAGCCCGGCCGGGCTCGCGGCGAACGAGCCCCGCCAGGGCAGCTTGCGAAGTCCGGCGATCGGTCTTCACCCGGAGTCGCTCGAGCGCTTCCCCCGAATCCGGCGCAGCCGCCCGCTCCGCCGGACGACGGCCAAAGACCGCCGGAGGCGAAGGAAGGAGTTTGGGCTATGTGCTATGCGGTTAGCACCGGGCCGGACCCGCTCGGCACATACTATCGTTACTCCTTTGAGCGGCTCTTGTTCCCGGACTACCCGCGGCCGGCCGTCTGGACGGATGGCTACTACGTGGCAACCAGCACCGGCGACGATGTAATTCAGAAGCATACATGCATTGCAGATCGCGCGAAGATGCTCGCGGGACAGCCCGCCACTGAACAGTGCATCGTCATCGACGGCGTAAACTTTCTGAACAACGCCGACATCGATGGCCCGGCAGCGCCGCCAACGGGAACACCAAACATCATGATGGCGGCTGGTGGCACGCAGCTTAAGAATATCTTCGATGATGACGGCATCTACTTCTGGAAAGTGCACGTCGACTGGAATAACCCAGCCAACACGAAGGCGGATGGTCCCGTGAAGATCAAGGTTGCGCCGTATCACTACCTTTGCAACGGGCAGTTGTCGAGCTGCGTACGCCAACCCAATACGGAACGCCGGCTCGACGTGCAGGGCGACAAGATCATGCAACGACTCGTCTACCGCAAAATTGGGGGCCAGGAGTCGATCGTTGCAGCGCACTCCGTCGCTTCGCAGGGCGGCGGAGGTGTGCGCTGGTACGAGTTCCGCCTCGATAAGAAGGGCGACCCAGAGCTATATCAGCAGGGCACGTATACGCCGGAAGGCTTCTACCGCTGGATGCCCAGTATCGCGATGGACAAGAAAGGCGACATCGGTGTCGGATACTCGTTCGGCGGGTTACCGAATTTTCCGGGGCTGCGCTTCGCTGCGCGCCGGGCCGGCGATCCTAAGGGCGTCTTGACGTTGCACGAGTCCGTGCTTGCGACAGGGGAAGCGTCACAGCCGAACACGCTACGCTGGGAAGATTACACGACGACGGCGTTGGATCCGAGTGATGACTGTACGTTCTGGTATGTAGGCGATTATCTGAAGGCGGGGGACACCGGCTACCGGACCAGGATCGGCTCATTCCGGTTGCCCAATTGCAAAGGGGGGCGCTAATCACTGTGCTCGAAGACTTGAATCCACTAGGCAGCCAACCCGCGCTTTTCCCGAAAACCCCATCAGCAACCGACGTCGGAGACTAGCCTTTACCTTCCGTTCGGTAACCCTAGCTATCCCACAGCCTGCGGCCGGCAACGTAGCGCGTCACGGATAATCTTCCTGGTTTGCTCGATTCCATTTCCCACCAACTCCAGGTGTGGCGGACGTACACGCCATTCCCGATCCCAACCCTCCACCTGCACTAGTTTGAAGATCGCAGGAGGCCGCCCCAATCAAAATAGAAGGAGTCGTATCGTCACAAGCCATCAGCAAAACAACTTCATCGATCGGGTTGCCACGAATCGACTCTTCCACTTCCATGCTAGCCATGGTTCGGAAACGACCGAGCTTCCCGACCGATTTGGCTGGGAGAGAACGGAGCCTTCCAGGGCGCATCTCCGGATTCAATCTTGATCGAGTCCAGCACACTAAACAGGGACTCGATTGATGAACTTGCGTCGAAAGCGTCTGAGCACAGCTGAGGTCTCCTGAATGCGACCGTAACCGGCACCAAGCCTCATGCGGCATTTGGAGAACTGATTTTTCTGGTCAGAGGCTCGCCAGAGGCCCTCAATGCCGCCCGTCCAGTGCTTGCTGTCCTCGGTCGCGGGCGGCGGCGATTCTGCTGAGAGATCCGCGCGCCACCCGGCGCGGCTCTCTTCTCCACAGAACCAAATTAGGATCCCGTTGCAAATGCGTGCCTGAGCAGATTTAATGGGGCTCGAAAAATCCAAGCCCCCGCGAAAGGGCCGTCAGAGCTCCCGTGAACCGCAAACTTTCCCGTCGTCACCTGCTCAAATCAATCGGAACAGCCGGTGTTGCTTCCTTGGTTGCCGACGTCGCCGCCGCTGAGACACCTGCGCTTTCTCACTCGATTCCTCCGGCATCGCGCGCCACGAACAAGTCCGATCTGGTGCGGCTTTCTTCGGGCCGGATGATCGTGAGGTTTGACCGGCGAAACGGCACTCTCTACTCGATCAGTGACGCACGCGATGCGCTGGGAACGAACTTCCTCGGAAACTCCGACAACACGCTCGGTATCAAGAGCGCAGACACGCATTGGACCGGCGACGTAGTCACCACGATTTGGGAACTGAACACGCCGGAATGGATTCGCGAGCAGGAGAGCTTTGTTCAATACCGGATTTCGGGAAAATGGAAACGCGAGTCGACCCTGGCTTCACCGGATGTCCGCAACGTTGGGTTCGATGGCAAGGTGTTCGCGGTCAAGTATCGAGGGCGCTCGCAAGGCGAAGGTGGCATCCAGAGTTACATCCTTGGTTTGAGCTACCGCTTCGCGGACGACGGTTCCCTGCTGTGGGACGTGGAGTTTGAGAATACGACTGGCCGCACTCTGGAATTCGGCGAACTTGCATTCCCGTTGCGCGCCAACGATGATTATGCCGCGCCCTATGCCGGCGCTACAACGACCTTGGCGAACGCCAGCGGGACGCTGGAGGCGATGCAAAAGACTGTTCACGAACAGAAAGTCCTTTGCCATTCCTTTGTGGCCGGCCACAGTTCCTACGCATTACTGCAGCGTCCGCGCGGAGACGCGCCGTTTCTTCTGTTTCATTGTCTGCAAGACACTTCTTTCGAATGCATCTACAAGACGCCCGCCCAGGGCGGCGACTGGATCGGGACCGATCTGTTCGCGGTACACTCCAACGCGACCAAAGATCTGCGGAACTGGGGCTGGAATCCCTGGGTGAACGGGCATTCGTCCCTGGTATTGGAGCCTGGTCAAAAAAAGTCGTATCAAATGCGATTCGTGTTTCTGGATGAGTATTCCCAAATGACAAAGGAATTGATGGCGGCGGGCAACCTGGGAATTCGCATCGTGCCCTCGATGGTCGTGCAAGAGGACACGGATGCTTGCGTCGAGCTCGATTCCGCCATTGACCCTGAGGCTCTCGAAATTCACTCGGACGGAATTACCGTCAAAGAACGAAAGCGTACGGATAAATCCACACTCCTGACGTTGTCATTTCACGGCAGAGGGCAGAAGAGTCTTCGCTTGCTGTACAACGGAGGGCGCTGGACCAACCTGCATTTTTTCTGCGTCGAAGATGCTGAACAGTTGCTGAAGGCGCGAGCCCGCTTCATGGCGGAGCGGCAATTCGTGGTGAGTCCCGGCGATCCCTACCATCGCCATCACATGTTTCTGCCATTCGATTACCGGCGCGCCACCCGCCTTGATGACAATGATGACGTTTGGGAAGTGGGAGGGACCGACGACCCCGGCTTCGGTGATCCCGTATTCCTGGCGTTGAAGAATTCGTTCCTTCCCTCCCGCGATGAGGTCGAGAAGTTGGAAATGTTCGTGTCCGATTGCCTGTTCAAGTACATCCAGAACCCCGAGACTTACGAAATACGGGCGTCTTTGTACTGGAAAGTGAGGACACCGTCGAGTCCCTGGGGAAGCTGGTCGAAGAAACGAAGCGAGGCAACCTGGCGAACCTACAACTACGCCTTCGTCACTAATATTTATCACGGCATGTACCGCATCGGCCGCGAATATGACGTTCTATCGCATCGTACCGCGCTGGACTATCTTCGACTCTGTTATGAAACCTGTAGAAAGTGGTTTACCACGGGACCTTACAAGCGGTTTGGCCTGATTACCGGTTTGAACGCGGTGAACATCGTGGAAGACCTCAAGAGCGAAGGGTGGCAGAAGGAGTATGAAACGATTCTTGGGTTGATGAAAGAAACTAACAAAGCTTTCCTGGCCGATCCTTACCCCTACAGTTCTGAGATACAGATCGACGAAACTGCACAGCCGCAGGTTTATTTTTTCACGCGCTACTTCGGCAAGACCCACGGCGAAGCCGAAAGCTGGAAGAGAAATGCGGAAGTGCGCCAAGTTTTGCAGGCCATGCGAGGCGGGGATCAGCCCATCTGGTTCTTGTACGGCAACGATTTATTTGCCCATCCCGACTTGCGCGGCCAGATTTCCTGTTGGCACTCCGAAGCTCTGAACGGAATGGCGTTGATGCAGGCCTTTGAAGACACTGGCGATGTCTCGCTGCTTTTGAAAGGCTACGCCGGAATGATGAGCGTCCTCCACAACGTGCTGCCTGACGGCATGGGCTTTGGCTGGTTCAAACTCGATCCCGGCGTCTTCGCCTGTGAACCACCGCGAACATTCGAGGGAGGTTCGGGTTTGTGGGCCTTTATGCAAGCCGCAAAATCCTATGTGGTGAACGACCCGAGCTTCGGCTGGATAGGGTATGGATGCCGGGTTGAGAACGAAGCCAACGAGGTCCGCGTGTTCCCCAAGGATGGCGTGCGCAAGCGATTGTTGATTGTCCCCAATAAATTGCAGGTAATTCTGCGGCGGGGAGAAATCAAATCACTGACTTTCGACCGCCTGACCTCGGCAGTCAATTTGCAAATCGAAGACACCACCGGGCTGGTGAAGATCGTGCCTGTAACCATCGAGGGGTTGGAGCCGGGTGAGTACCGAGTGCGGACGGAAAACTCCGAAATCCGGGTGCGGGGATCGGAGCAGCTTGGGTTTGAGGTGCCAGTCGAGGAGGCCAAGTCGCTGCACATTTCGAGGGCCCTAGCAAAGTAACGAGAGACCTAGCCAAGCTGCGCCTCTTTAGTTCGACCAGATTCGATGTCGTGGAAAGAAACTCGAACCCGGACGGGACGCTCCCCAATTTTGGAGATCAGGCGACAACGGCAAGGGCGGACTCGATGCGACGACGCTATGGCCGCAAGATGCGGCAAGATGCGCGTCCTCGGAGTCCCGTAGGGGTCGATTGTGCTACACTTTCCGGCCTTGCGATCCCCGCAAGTCGCTACATGCGGCCATCCCGCGGCGCCGAAGCGGGCCGGTCGCGCTGAGAAAATTGAGACAAGTTTAGGTACAAGGTTCGGCTCATGTCCGCGGCTGAAGGAAATGGACGGGACGCGGTTTCGCGCCGCCGATTTCTCAGGGCGCTCGCCTCGACAGGGCTGAGCAGCATCATCTCTCCCGCGCTCTTTCTTCAAATCGATCCCGGAAAACCTCCGGCCGCGAGTGTTTTACCCGCGTTTGAGGAGATTCCTCCCTCTCGCAGCGGCATTACGTGGGTCCATGTGGCAGGTTTTTCTCCCAATATGTATGAGCCGGAAACCATGGGTGCCGGCTGCGCTTTTCTTGACTACGACAACGACGGCTGGATGGACATCTATCTGGTAAACAGCGGGCATTGCGACTTCTACACCCCAAAGCAGCCCCTGCGCAATGCCCTGTACCACAACAACCGGGACGGCACTTTCACCGACGTGACGGAAAAGGCCGGTGTGACGGGAAACGCTTACGGCATGGGCGTTGCTGTGGGCGATTACGACGCGGATGGGTTTCCGGATCTCTACGTCACTCAGTACGCGCGCAGCGTCCTCTATCACAACAACGGCGATGGCACATTTACCGACGTCACGGCGAAGGCCGGGGTGGCCGCCCCGGGGTGGAGCACGAGCGCCGCCTGGTTCGATTACGACAACGACGGGCGCCTGGACTTGTTTGTCTGCCAGTATCTAAAGCTGGACACGACCACATGGTGCGGAGACAAACTGATCGGCGAACGCTGGTACTGCCAGCCCACCGTGTACAAGTCGACGCCTTCCTGGCTCTTTCACAACAACGGCGACGGCACATTTACCGATATCAGCAAAGAAAGCGGCATCGCGCAATCCCTGGGAAAGGCATTGGGCGTTGTCGCAGCCGACATCAACAACGACGGGTGGATGGATCTGTTCGTCGGCAATGACACGGAGCCGAATTTCCTCTGGGCCAACCGTGGTAAGGGCCACTTCGAAGAGACTGGGGCGCTGGCGGGCGTGGGTTTCAGCGCCTTCGGCCACCCCCGGTCGGGCATGGGCGTGGATGCCAGCGATTACGATCAGGACTGCAAGATCGACCTTTTCCTAACCACCGTGGATCACGAGATGTTCTCGCTCTATCACCAGGAGCGAGATGAGATTTTCAGCGACGTCGCCCCGCGCTTTGGGATCGCCTCGCAAACCTTCAACCTCAGCGGCATGGGCGTGAAATTCTTCGATTACGACAACGACGGCAACCCCGACATTATCCTTTCCAATGGCCATCCCGAACTGAACGTGGCCAAGATGGTGCCGGGCGTGACGTATGAGGAGCCCATGTTGCTTTTTCGCAACACGGGCAACGGCTTCCAAAATATCAGCAAGCAGAGCGGTCCGATCTTTTCCAAACTGATCGCCGGCCGCGGCTTGGCCGTGGGCGACTTCGATAACGACGGTTCCGTTGACGTGCTGGTCGCGGTCGGTGATAGCGCCCCCATTCTGTTGCGGAACAACGCGGGCCGGCAAAACCACTGGCTGGGGGTCCGGCTCATAGGCCGGAAATCCAATATTGACGCGGTCGGCGCCAAGGTCACTTACCGCTCCGGCAACTTTCAGAGGAATTGCTACAAGTTTGGCGGTGGCGGCTATTTGGCCGCCCACGATCCGCGTCTCGTGTTGGGCCTCGGGCAGCGAACCAAGATCGATTGGCTCGAGGTGAAATGGCCGCAGCCAGGCGGCGCCAACGAGCGTTTCACCAATCTACCCCTCGACCGATACATTACCATCGTCGAAGGGGAAGGAAAATGGAAGTAATCGAAAGTCGTCAATTGGCTAGTGCGGCTGGGCCACGTCCTCTGGCGACAGTGTCATCATTCGCGGCTTATTTCTCTCCACCTTGCGTTGCAGAGCCAGAAGCCGGTCAGCCTCCGGCTTGTTTCCGGTCCGGGCATAGGCCGTCGCGAGCTGATAGTAGCCCGCGGGATCAGAGGGATCCATGTCCGTGTATTTCTTGAGAGGTGGGATCGCTTCTGAGTACTTTCCCGCCGCATTGAGCGCTATACCGAGTCCGAGATAGGCCTCCGCCAGCCCCGCGTCAAATTGAGTCGCTCGGTAAAAATGCTCGATGGCCTCGTCCGCTTTTTGATTTCTCCACGCCAGGTCGCCCAGCATGAACTCTGCGGCGGGTGAGGTAGGGTTGATCTTCAGTTCAGCCTCGAATTCTTTCCTGGCTTCCTCGGTTACGGCGGGGTCAAGCGGCTTGGAGAGCAGGATCCGGCCGAGTTGGTAATGAATCCCGGGCTGATTCGGGTTTTGCTGCAGGATCTTACGAAACTGCGCCGCGGCGTCGTCCCATTTCCCCTGCGCTTGAAACGCCTCGGCGATAAGGCTCTCCGCCTCAGGCGACGAAGGAGACTTTTCTATCAGTTCCTGGGCGGTGCGATTGGCCAGTTCGGAGTAATAGCGGGTTGTAAGGTAGAGAACTTTCGGATCGCCGGGAAACTCGCGCATCAGCACGAGGAGAGACTCGACGACCGCGGCACGCTGATCGACAGCCATCCCGCATTGCGCCCGTGCCATTACAGCGTCATGCAGAAGGTCCTTATCTTGAAGCTTAGGGATGACGCTCTTCAGTATGGGCAGCGCTTCTTTACAATGACCCCGGGTACCGAGGGCAATGCCACGCTCGGCTCGGGCGGTGGGAGACTCGACGGCCGCTGGAGTCTTGGAAACTTGAGCGATCAACCATGTGCCTGGATTTCCGCAGACGACAGTGACGACAAGCACAAAGATGCACCGAGACTTCGGAAGACTTAGTTCAACGCGGCACAGGTTCATAGGCCATTATATTTCGCGAAGACGTTCGCCGGAAATGCGTCAATATGAAATTTCGACGGTGATCTTGCCCTCGCGCCCTGAGGGAATGTTCACGACCTCCCGCTCAGGTGAAAAATCGGTCCAAGGAGCGCCGTTAACTCTGACGGTAGAAAGTACCTTGCCGCCGGGCACGCGCAAGCGCAGCTTGGTGGCCGCGCGGTAACCCTCCGGCAAATGAAGGACAGCGGAGATCTTTCCCTGGTCAATGTCCGAGTGCAACTGGTATCCCACATTTCCGAAGCGGGTTGGTGCATCCGCGACCGTGATGGTTTTCCCCGGCTCGAGCCAGACCCTTGGCGTCGCTTTGGCAAGCCAGACGACCGGCTCGTCCGGGTCTTCAAATACCAGCATCCACTTCGTAAACGTCGGAATACTTACTTCCGAAGGAGTGCAATAGGGGCCTGCGAGTGTGCCGTCGATCTTGGCGCCTTCCACGGCAGTCCAGTTTCCGCGTGAATAAATGTGTGCCCGGTGGGCGTAGTAAAGCAGCAGGAACTCCCGCGGCCAGTCATACAGCAGCCGGGCATAAGCAGGACCAAAATCCAGAAATCCGTTGTAATACTGTCCACCTCTGGGAAGCCCGAACAGCGACTCTCCCCTGGCGGCAAGTGAGTCGGTGACCACTCGGGCCTGCTTCTCCGTCAGTTCAGCGGACTCGAGCATTTCCATGTACGCGCGCTCTTTCCCATACGTCGGCGTGTCGCCAGCCACGGCCGGCACATAGGGCGGTTGCTGGGTCGGATCAATCGACCTGTCGATGGCGGAATCCATCTCCTTTTTTATCTCCGCCGATTCCTGCAACATGTCGCGGCCTTCTTTTTCGAGATGAACGTCGCCGAGTCTGCGGCCCATCTCGACCCATACTTCGCCGAGGTCGTGGAAACCCCTGGCGGCTTCCGCGTTGTTGGAAAAATGGGGCTGCATGAAGCGGTAAGGATCGATCTTCAGCGAGCTGTCGTGCTCCGACCAGCCGCGAATGATTCCGTAGGTAATGTCGGACGACGGAACTTCTTTCGATTGCTTTCGCAACATGCGGAACAGCTCCACGACGGCTTGCAACTTCTTCTTGTGCTTGCGCAACAGCTTGTCATCGTGGGTATAGGCGTAGTACTTCGCCACGGCCGCCAGCATTTTGCCGTACTGGCCGATTTCAGGCCCGCGAGTATCGATTGAGCCATCGTCGCGTACGGAATTTGTGAAGTAGTCGTCTATGTAACGTCCCGCGACATCGAAAAACCCCCATTCGAGGAACGCCACAACACTGGTGTTGAAGGTGTCCTGAAACGTGTCCACATTGTTGTAGCCGTAGCCGCCAAAGACATTGATTCCGCCGAGCGGAGGGTAACCGTATTTGGGATGGTCGCCCACGCGCGTGATTTCTTCCATCACCAGAGCGTGCAGGCAGAATTCTCTGAGGCTGGGGTCAGGCACATCGATCTTCATGGGAGGATTCAGATCGCGCGACCAGACTGCGTGCACGTGATACAAGGCCTTGTAGAACTCCGCGGGAGCGGGCTCGCCTCGCGGCGGGAACGGAAGGTGATGGTAATAATAATGAGCTTCCTTGAGCTGGGCGCCGTCAACCAGCAGGGCGCGGTACCAGACGGGCTGGGTCCAGAAGTGGCCCGGCTCTTCGGCGAACATGGTCTCCTCCCAATATCCGCGCTCGCTGGTGGGAAAAACGAAACGATTCACCGGAAGCCAGCCCCCGACAAGTCCCTCCCAAACGTCGTTTCTTGCCCGGGCATCACGGATTCCGGAAAACAGCTTGCCGAGGTCGACGTAAATCTCGTCGCTGAAGCCGCCGAAGGCGAAAGTGGGTTTATCGTCGGACTGCCGGGTTCCGACAAAACTGGGAACCCGCAACGGAGGAAGTGCAGCCGCAACGGCGCCATAGTCGGGATCGGCTGTGCCTGCGAGGAGTTCCTGGCCGAGGATGTCGTTTTTCGATTGGGCAATTTCTTCCTCTGTCCGCCCGCGATAGAGCGTGCCGGGCACAGCGCTGGTGGGCTCAAGACTCTTGGGCAGGTTCAGAACCACGCGCCGCTTGTCAACGTAGATGATGCTGCCTCGGCGGTCCATCAATTCTTCGAAGACAGCGAGGTTGCCTTCCGGCTCCTCGATTACTGCCATCAATGTCCACGGGCCAAAATTCTCGCCCTTCGCGACGCTGACCGGCTGGTGAGTCGAAGCATCGGTCACGGCCACCTTCTGCTTTTCGACGTCGAAGCCTTGAATCTGAATACTCGGAGAAGTGCCGAGATCTGCGGCAGAAGGGTTGCCAGGATGCTCCCCTAGCAATGAGGGGCTTAGGAACAACAGGGCAGTCGGGACAAAGAGTGCTGCCAAGAAGGACCAAGCTCGAGACCTCCTAATCCGTACACGCCGCGCCTCCAAGCCCGTTGGTATTCCTGATCGCGGTGCGTACCGCCGCATACTCTCAAGTCCTCATCTGCCTATCTTGTCTCGCTCTTAATACCCAAACTTGATCGCTTGGCGCTCGGAGTTGAATTTCTCACTTCCTGCAACCGGTCTTCGGCCGGCCCGGCGCCATCTTCAAAGTGCGGCAAGGAAACAGAGTAATGGGCAAGCTTTTCTCAAGATCAGTGGAGAACTGAGCTGCCTCCACCGTACCACGGCCCACTAAACAGAATGCCTTAACGGGCTGGCTAGCAGCCCGTTAAGGCGTGATCCAGAAAATATACCGCTAAACAGGAGCTCAGAATTCTATATTCGCTCTGAACTCGATCTGGCGAGCACCCAGACCAGGAACACCCGGAGCCGACTGTACGACCTTCGAGTGTCCGAAACTGGCGCTCTGGATTGTGGTCGAGGTATTTTGAATGAACCCCTGACTGGTGCTGTTGTAGCCCCCAGCCGGGTTGGCCCAGACCGGATGGTTCCACACATTACTCATCTCACTCTGGAAGATGAACCGGAGATTTTCGCGAAGCGGGAAGACCTTCGTGATCGCCATGTCCTGACTGAACGTGTGTGGTCCATACAGCCACGGGTGTGCCCCGAAGGTACCAGCGGTTGCGTTTGGCGCAAGGTAAGCCGGGTTTGGCCGGCCGTTGGTCAAACTGGTGAGGTATTTCGGGTTGATGGTGACGGCGTAGGTTTGACCCGGAACGCGGTGGACCGTGGAAGCTTGCAGGTCGCTAATGGATATCCCGTTAAAAATCACACCTCCATCCCCATAAACGTCTCCCACGGGAGTAAAGCCTGGACCATTGAACGTGTTGAATCCACCGAGCAACTGGTAGGGACCTCCGGTCTGCCAGTTCGCGATGGTTCCGACCGACCAGCCGCCTATAACCTTGTCCGCAATTCCACCGCGGTTGGCAAATGCCTTGCCCTTCCCAAAGGGAAGCTCGTAGGTGCCGTTTGCGTGTATTACGTGCCGGTAATCAAACCCCGTGGGGCCGTAACTGTCTCGTAGGTTACGCATGGTGAACATGTTGAACGCGCCAGTCCAGGAGTTGTTTGGCTGAACTCCCAGCGCATGGCTCCAGGCGTAATTCACATCGAACTGCATCCCGTGCCAAGGCTTCTGACGGAAATCAATCTGGAGAGAGTGGTAATTTCCGTATCCAGCATCGGTCTGGTAACCAGTGGCTTTGCCTGCGTTGTAGGGGTTCGCCTGGAAGAAGTTGATGGGATATCCGGCTCCGGGATTCCCAGCGCATGGCGAGAAGTTCGCACCACCAATCAGGTTGCATAGGTAGGTTGAGCTCCCAGCCAACGTGCTGGCCATCGCTCCCGCTTGCCCCGTATTCAGATCAGTAACGAAACCGCCGTTGCTCATGAACGACGCTATATCTGCCGCTTGATTGGCGGACATGGAATTGGCTGCCGCCGCGGTCATGATGGGCAACGGGCCCTCCCCTGGAAAACCGTTGTTAGCGAACGTACCAGGCATTCCATTCGCCGCATTGATGGTCAGGTTTTTTTGCGCTTGCTGGAATTCTTTCAGGAACCCGTTCTCGAAGATATTGACCTCGTTGGGATTGGTAATAATCCATTGGTGCACGCTTCGGTTGCCGAGGTACCGGACCTCGAGCACATTGCTACGTCCCAATGCCCGCTGAATACCGAAGTTCCAGGACATTACATAGGGTTGGCGGATGTGCTCATTTAGTCCGTTTACCCCTGACCAATATCCGAAAAACGTTTCTTGCGATTCTGGAATTACTTGCTGGTAGGTCGGTGGGCTCACGAAGAAGGGCGCTGGTTGCGGGTCTCCCAGAGCGTAGCTACCCGCGTAGAAACCTCCAGTCGCAGGCAGCGGCGAACCTGGAACCTGAGGGGACAGCCGGAAGCTTTGATAAAAAGCGTAGCCTTCGTTGGAGGCTGAATTCCAGAAGAACTGGTAAGGCTCAGTCATGCGTCGCAGGCCAAAACCGGCGCGCACTACCGTACTGTCGCCGCCGAGCAGTTTACCCATTACCCCTTCGCTCTTGCTCGGGTTCCACGATATGCCGATCTGAGGCTGAGGGCTCACATACCAGCCGTTGTACGCGCTCGGCCTGGCCCTATATTCTGGGTTCAGTCCGTTTGGATCAGACGTCAGAACCCCGGGGTGGAAGATGTTTCCGATCCCAGAGGGTCCCCAGATGCCGACGTTATCCGCGCTGTGATAGCCCACGGTCAAATCCTTGGATGGACTTGTAAAGTCCCAGCGCAGTCCGGCATTGATGGTCAAACGAGGTCGTGCTTTCCAGGAATCCTGGATGAATAATCCCGCGCCATGCTGAAGCTCATCCAAGAAATAAGCGCCTACCGAAGTCTTGTACTGTTTCGTTGCGGGATCCAAGGGAAAGCCGGCGCCGCCGGGGTTGACACTGTTAATCCTTCCCACCAGGGTCGCATACATGTTCTCGGCGTTAGTCAAGTCATTGTTCGATGCGTTGGGGAAGTGGCTCGCGAAATAGTCGCTGAAAACCTTCGCCGCCGGATCGTTCCCGTCGATGCCCATGGTTACGAATGGGAATCCAGCCGGGGAGTTGTAATAGTGATCCTGCTCGCGGTAGTACGAGAACCCGAAGCTGGCGGTATGTGCTCCCTTTTGCCAGGTCACACTATCAGAAGCATTGAGCAGCGGATAATAGGTGCCGACGGGTAAGTTGTTGAGTTCGACCCCCGAGGCGCCGTAAGCGAACGTAATAGATGGCTGCGTGAGCCAGGCTGGAGTGAGGTCGTAACCGTAGTTCGCGCGATTGTACAGAAAGCCCGCACGGAACGAGTTGAGCAAGGTCGGCTTGATAGTCCAATCTAGGCCAAGCGCCACAGTGTAGTATTTGAAGGTGTTTGTACCGCCGAATTTGGAGTAATACGATCCCGGCAATGGAGGCACGTTGCCATTCCCCTGGCTTGATTGGGTCATATTCCAGGAGAGGAACATGCGCAAATTTTCCCGCATATTGTAATCGACCCGAACTGTCGGAAAATACTGTTTGAGCGGAGTTTGATATCCCCAAAATACATCCGTGAGATTCGTGTCCGAGTCGGTCTTTAGCGACGCCGAAGCTAGACCGGAGTTGATATTTGAGAAAATTGTCTGGATAGCGGGATTCACCGTGATCGGCATGGAGCAGCATGGGTTGACAGCCTGACCCTCAGCACTGCCAGCGATATCCGTAAGAAGGTTGAGAGTATGACTCGCACGTGCCGTGTCTGTGAAGGTGAAGATGCCCGTCTGAGCGGCAGTGCCCATCACTGCGTTGGTGTTGGTCGCCCCACTTGGCTGCCTGGCCATGGCGAAGGTGCCGAAGAAGAACAGCTTGTTCTTGATGATTGCTCCGCCCAAGCTGCCGCCAAATTCATTTCGAATGAATGCGGGTTTCTTCAGTCCCGTAGCGTCATTCGTCCAAGTGTTGGCGTTCAGAGCGGCGTTACGGAAATCTTCATAAACGCGTCCATGAAACGAGTTGGTGCCGCGGCGTGTGACAAAATTCACCTGCATGTCCGAGGTCCCATAGCCGGTGTTCATATTCAACTGGTCGGTCTGGACCGTCATCTCCTCCATGTTCTCGACGCGCGCCTGAACCAGTGGCGTTGCCGCGCCGGCGAACTTCATGCGCTGCGTGGTGCCAATAACGCCATCCACGTTGTTGCCCGTTGCCATGTAAGGCAGGCCGTTCCAGGTTCCGCCGGCATACCCCGGAACCAGACGGGACAAGGCCGAGATATCGCGGCCTACGATGGGCAGGTCCTCGACCTGTCGCATGTCGATGGTTCCGGTAATGGCGTTGGAATTGGTCTCGAGAACAGGGATCTCCTCTGCGCTGACCACCACCTGCTGGCTCTCGGCGCCTACTCTCAACGCCGCTTTGAGGTACGTCACGCGAGTCGCCGAAACCGTGATCAATTCAAACACGTGGGTCTCGAAGCCGGCCTTAGCAACCTTCAGTCGATAGTTTCCAGTGGGCAGCCCCGCGAAGGTGTACGTTCCTGCCGGCCCAGTCGCGGCAGTTCTGGTTACGTTGGTGGCAAGATCCTGAAGCACGACGTCGGCAGCGGGGAGCATGGCGCCGCTCTGGTCAGTGACGGAGATGGAAATACTTCCTTCGGTCATCTGCGCCCAGGTTGATATTGCGCCAAACCCTATGAGGATGCACAAACCCAGCAACGCACGGGTAGGCAGATGGCGAAAAAAGCTGTGAGACATAGTGCCCCCTCTCTCGAGACCCCACATTCATTCATTTACGGCTGCGTAGGCTAAGGTCGGAATTTCTTTCCATGAAATCGACCCAACGACGGAGCTAAACCGCTACCGCCGGAATCGGGAGCCTAAGACCATCGCGATCGCCGTCGCTTCCAATCGCCACGCGGCACCGCTCTTAGCCGCGGGATTGTATACTTTATTCACAGGCTGTCAAGCAAAAGTTTCTAGTCTCTTTTTTGCGTTTGGCGCAGTCGGTGGACTGGCCTTCGACTACGAGCAGGCTGGTTGACGAAAGTTACCGGCCAGCCTCGAAGCATGGTCGAAGCTCTGCAATTCCCTTCTAATGCGGCTTGCGATGACTTCGAATCCGTTGGGGCCCGTGCACGCGGCAATGAAAAATGTCTCCCCCGGCTCGGCATCACTCATCGAGGGCAAGAGCCCATCCTGCCCAGCATGAATACAGCGCTCCAGGACCTATCGTACCTGCGGCAGGACATCATCCCGGATGCTCCCGTCGACCCCGTCGACGGCAACGAGTGAGAGTCACGGAGCCCGCTTGCAGGTTTGGCGCCGTGAAGATGTCGGCGCACAGTTTGTCCAGTGAGAATACGGGCAGAGTCAGATGGAAAGTGCTGCCCTGCCCGAGTTTCCTTTCCACCTAAATTTGCCCATCCTATCGTGATACGCTCATTTCGATTGGGGAAGGAGAGGGGAAGTGGAAGTAGGTGTACGGTTGCGGGTTGCTCTCGGGAACGTTGTGCTCGTGTCCGTGTCCTTAGGTTTATTGGCGCAGGTGGGGCAGAACCGGCGATTCCAAATGCCTCAACCCGCAAAGGCTCAGGCCCCAAGCGACCGACCCGCCCGCGAACCAGAGTCTCAGGCTGAAGAGGAACTGCAAAAGGGAACGGCGCTGACACGGACAGGTTCGTTTGCCGAGGCAATTCCGCATTTGCTCGCCGCACGGGGACGAGCTGCGAATGACTACGCTGCCAGCTTCAATCTTTCTCTGTGCTTGGTTGCAACCGGCCAGCCTACGCAGGCAATTCCGATTCTGACTGCGCTTCGCGCGGCCGGACATGACAATGCAGATGTCAACAATCTGCTAGCCCAGGCGTATATCGGCGACGGTCAAAACCAGAAGGCGCTGGAAGCGTTCGAACAGGCATCAAAGCTCGCGCCGGAGAACGAGAAGCTGTACCTATTTGTGGCGGACGCATGCATGGCGAAGCAGGAATACGCGGTTGGCCTGCAAGTACTGGATTTGGGATTGGATCACTTGCCAAATTCTGCGCACTTGCACTACCAGCGCGGCATGTTTCTGGCGTTGCTGGATGACTTGGATGCCGGCGAGAAGGATTTCGACCAGGCCCGCGGACTCGCGCCTGAGACTGATATTGCGTTTGTGGCCGCCACGCAAGAGGCGATGTTGGGAGGAGATGTATGGGAGGCCATTAGCGTTGCGCGCGAGGGAGTCAAAAAGGGATGTCACGATTCCATGCTGCTGACGCTCCTGGGCGAGGCGCTCGTCCGCTCTGGCATCGCACCAGGACAGCCAGAATTCACGGAGGCCGAAGAGGCTCTCAAGAAAGCGGTAGCCGAGCGCCCCAACTACGCCGGCTCGCACCTTGCCTTGGGCAAACTTATTTTATTGGACAATCGGACGGGCGACGCGATTGCGCATTTGGAAACAGCGAGGAAGCTCGATCCAAATAATGCTTCGGTCTATTTGAATCTGGCTGCCGCGTATCGCAGGCGAGGCGATCTTCAGCAAGCGCAAAATATGCTGGCGGTGCTTGCGAAGCTGAATCAAGCCCAAGCCGAGAAAATCAGGTCAGCCCCGGGAGACCGTAAAGCTGGCTATGCAGGGTCTGAAAAGGGGCAATGGGAAGCGGCCGAGCATCCCTGACGATGTGCCGCGCGGCACGCATACGTTATTTTGGAGACACGCGAGGGAAAGGCCGCTCGACAATTCCCGTTCCTTCCTTCACTGCGACAATCTGATCACTTTTCAGGTTCGAGAGCTTGGTTACCATTCTGCTGGGCCAGGTGATTTCAACCGCGTCGATTCTAGAGCGCTGACCCAGTCCAAAGTGGAGTCGAGGATCCTGGGCGGATTGGTAACTCATGCCGCCCTTTCGCTGGTCGTAGAGGACGAGATCACCGGCCGACACTTTCACCCGCGCTCCCACACCGTCG
>Ga0209158_1000056_pt1 | contig 82674 bp, 78 predicted proteins | sample GraSoiAngelo_140_FD_185897 | JGI IMG/M metagenome (GOLD analysis project Ga0209158, IMG submission 185897) | Grasslands soil microbial communities from the Angelo Coastal Reserve, California, USA - 14_0929_12_30cm (SPAdes) (version 2) | ecosystem: Environmental > Terrestrial > Soil > Grasslands ...
CTTCGGAGGCGCGCGCAGTCCACGCCATCACGGCGAGCCCGGCGAACAAGCTCCCTATGAACCTCGAGAGGATTGTTTGGAGCGTATCGAGGTGCGCCGCGCCGTAGACGCTCATCAACTGACTCGGTACGATCAGAAGGGCGACGGCGAAAAGCCCAGTGACGACAGCGTAGAGCGAGAGAAGAGGCGTGAGCTGCATGGCCACATCCCCTGTGAGAGTGCTTGCGAGCCGCCTAACGGATCGCGCTTAAGCTGCGGCGCGCTGAAAAAAGATTCATTCCTTAATCTACGCGCGCCGCCAGCTTCAAGCGCTTGTTAGACAGCGGACGAGCGAAGCTCAAACTGCGCCCGGGTTCGAGCCCTAAGAAGATAGAAGATCATGGCCCCGCCGATGGGAATCCCAATCAGGGTCCGCAGGTCACCCCGCGTGACTGCGTTCATTAGGTCACCGAGCAAATTGATCGCCAAAATGCCTACCGCCAAGCGACGGCCCCATTGCGCTTGAATCCATAAACCGATCGCTCCGAGGGCACAGGCGATCGCGACCGCCGCCATGAGCAACATGCCCCACCCTCCCAGCTCTGCCAGAGCGCGATGAGCGTCAGGATTGAGCCGCCATATGGGCTCGAGAAAGCCGCCAGATAGCAGATGCCCTAAGAACGCCAAGAAGGCCATCAACGCACCGAAGACAAAGAATGCGCTAAGGAGAGTGAGGCCGACGGGACGTCGCATGCGCGAAGTGTGTTACCGCTGTCTAACGAATCGCGCTTAAGCTGCGGCGCGCTGAAGAAAGATTCATTCCACAATCTACGCGCGCCGTCAGCTTCAAGCGCTTGTTAGGCAGCACCGCTCCCTCGAGGGTGCGGGTGAGAGGAGGGCGGATGAAGTTGTGCAACAGCATGCTCGGCTAGCGTCAAGGACTCCGTGACTCCGGCGCTAATCCGATCCCTGTAGGTCAAGACGAAGTCGTGAGGCGACGTTGCGTTCTGCAGGATGATGCCAAAGTAGCTCGCGAGTTCCGTCGCTCCCGGCCCGCAACCCCGGGAGGTTGCCAGAGCGCCCCTGACTTTCTGCGAGCGCAGGGCTCCAGCAATGTCGTGAACACGGGCCGCGAGAACCAGAACCGCGTCGGGAGTTACCTTCTTCTTCCAACACTTGCACTCGATGATGTGCACCTCGCCCTGAACGGCGAATGAAACATCGATCTGGTGCGGGTAGCCAGACGCCCCCGAGATCTTGTTGCCCCTCCCGTGAGCCAAGGATGCAGGCGCCAAGCCATCGACCTCCTTGACGAGGGCCGCGACCAGCTCGGCGACGAGGTGCTCGTACTCGCTTGGTTTCAAGCGCGGTGCTGCCTAACGGATCGCGCTTAAGCTGCGGCGCGCTGAAGAAAGATTCATTCCACAATCGACGCGCGCCGCCAGCTTCAAGCGCTTGTTAGACGGCCCGCGCATCCGCACTCAAGGACTTCGAGATACGAGAGCAGATACCTTTGACCTCATCCCTAAGCGCGTCAATGCTGAGCAGCTCGCGCCACCGCCGGGCGCTGAAGAGCACCTCAAGATGGTGATAGGCCTCGTCCAGTTTCTCTCGTACCCAAGGAGAGGCCCACTCTTGGCCTTGGAGTTGGAACCGAATCTCCTTCGCCCGAGCCAACCGCTTGGGATCCGCGCCCGGCTCCAGCGAGGCCATGGCTCGCAGCTCGTCGAGCAGACCGAGCGCTTCGTCTCGAGTGATGTCACGATGCTTCATGGGGGCCGCCTAACGGATCGCGCTTAAGCTGCGGCGCGCTGAAGAACGATTCATTCCTTAGTCTACGCGCGCCGCCAGCTTCAAGCGCATGTTAGGCGGACGCCCACTAAATGGGATAGTCAAAGGTCGCCTCGCCGGGCTCCTTCAACGCGTCCCCGTAGATATTCCACCGATTGCCATCTGGCGTGGCCGCCCAGAAAAACCAGAGTTGCTTGAATGGTATGACAGGCATGGTGATCGCTCTGAGATCCATCTTGGCACGCCGATTCAACTTGACAGCGAGAGCGGTATCTGAACCCGGGGAGTATTTCGGAAGACTCGCAACCAGATCCTGCAGAGTGGCTCGAGGATTCAGGTCCGCTGGTACCAACTCCTTTAGCTGAACCGGGCAGAACTGCTGTTGGTCATCCTGAATCCATCCAACGACAAAGTCGTAATCGCCCGACTCCTCGGTCGCGTAGCCCATCGGACGTTCCTGCGCAATGCCCATTCCGTAGGTGAAGAGAGCTGCGTCTCTCCATTCCCGATACTTCTTGAGCGTCGGTGTGCGCAGACGCCGGACCCTTTCGTCCTCGATGCTGGCGAGCTCGCGCTCTATTAGACGCAGGTCCCGGAGAATGCGTGCGGGATCGTGGTAGGTCAGCGTTCCCCAATGCCGGAGTTGATCCCGCGTCGCCATGGAAGTGTGGGCGTTCCGCCTAACGGATCGCGCTTAAGCTGCGGCGCGCTGAAGAAAGATTCATTCCTCAATCTACGCGCGCCGCCAGCTTCAAGCGCTTGTTAGACGGCGCGGTCACTTCGCCGGCAGTGAACCGGCGTACTTCGCAGCCACCTGCACCCACTTGCCGAGCTTCGCGTCGGTTTTGAGGCCCGCTTGCGCCACGAGAATCCATCCCTTCATCGGCCGCCCCGTCAGATCGAAGCGCCGCGTGTGAGGCTGAGCCAGAGCGGCATCCGTCTCCTCGGGCGCGAGACGCACGATCAGCTCGGCCTTGTGCACGCCCACGCACATGTTGCCATTCAAGAGGAACGCAATGCCGCCGAACATCTTCTTCTCAGCGAGCCCTTTGCGCCGGCCAAGTGAGCCGCGAATTCGTGTTGCTAACCGTTCATCAAAGGCCATGCCTAGGTTCTCAATGAGTGAATCGCGCCGTCTAACTAGTAATTAACCTGATTCATTCGGGACTCCTTCTACACCAAATCTTGTCGCGCTAACGGTCGACCCTCCAACTCCCAGACGCGTGTTAGGCTGCGTCTTCTGCAAGATAACACGCGAAGCCGCGCGTTAGACTGCCAAATCCCAGAGATGCTCAGAGCGCATCCCCAGGGCTACGGACCGCCAGACGACCCCGATTGAGTACGTGGGTGTACATCATCGTCGTTCGCACATCATGGTGTCCGAGCAACTCCTGCACGGTCCGAATGTCGTATCCCCCCCTCGAGCAGATGAGTCGCAAACGAGTGGCGCAGCGTGTGGCAAGACGCCGGCTTAGTGACGCCGCTTGCCTTAACGGCCGCGCGAAACGCTCGCTGCACCGCGGTGGGGTGTAGATGATAGCGACCTGCCCGGCCCGGAAACACCCACTGCCACGCCCACTCCCGCTCCGCATTCGGATACTTCTTCCGGAGCGCGTCGGGAAGCTCGACCGTCGCGCGAGTTTCCTGAAAGCGCTCCCGTAACCCGTCCAAATACCTTACCAATGGCAAGCGCTGCGCGTCCGCAAGGATCGTAATGCGGTCCTTACCGCCCTTTCCTCGGCGCACCATGATCTCGCGACGCTCGAAATCCACGTCCTTTACGCGTAGTTGTAGCGCCTCGAGCAACCGCAAGCCCGATCCGTACAGCAACCCGGCCACCAGCCGCTCCACGCCCCGCATCCGCCCAAACACCGACCGCACCTCGGCACGCGTCAGTACACACGGCATCCGCCGGGGGCGCTGCGCCCGCGCTACGATACCGATCCAGCCCACGGGCTTGTCCAACACGATCCGATACAAAAACAAGATCGCCGCGAGCGCCTGATTCTGGGTCGAGGCACGAGACTGGCAAGAAATGCCGCTACGTCTTGGTGCCCAAGGTCAGCAGGATGCCGATTGCCGTGAAACCGAACGAACCGGCGAACCCACTGCACGTACGCCAACTCCGTACGTGAGCTGTAATGCCGAAGCCTTAATGCTTGCCGTAGTCGTGCCAGTAGCTTCACGGCCCAGCATACAGCGCTGAAAGCCTACCGCATAATCATTTTAGTCTTTGTACGGATCGAACTCGTCCGCCCCCGCCATCACCACGATCAATGGTCGTAGCGTATGCAACACCTCGACGGTCGGCCCTTGAGCCTTCAGCACGTCCGGCAACCGACGGTACACATGCGGGCTCTCGTCGGTCCCCCCGCCGCGCAACACCACGCCCTTCCCCTGCACCCACGCGTGCATCATCTCACGCGAGATCGCGCCAGGCTTCAGCACCTTGCCCTTCCGAGTACGCTTCCCCGCCGCGGCGGTACGACTCATCACCCGCCCCGCCCCGTGCACCGTCGAGTAGAGCGCGCGAGCCTGTAGGTCCTGGGTGGCGGCATCGGTCGGCGCCGCGCCCCGGAGAATCACCGCGTCATCACCCATCGAGCCGCCGACGAATCCCTTCTGTCCCGGAAACGCCGGCGTCGCGCCCTTGCGAACGACGTAGAGCTTCTCGGCGCCGTGCTCCTCGAGCCACGCGAAGTTGTGATGATTGTGGACCAACTCGACCTCGCGGCCGCCGAGCAGCGACACGACCTTGCGCGCGACCCACTCCCGACCCGCGTAGGCGTAGCGTCCCGCGAGATTCATGAGCTGCCAGTAGGCGTCGCCAATCGGCGCATGGACGTCGAGCAGCACCTCGCGCTCGGGCGCGCGCTCGCCCCACGCCTTGTTCTGCGACAGCGCGAGAAAGCCGTGCGCGACACCGAAGCCAAAGCCCCTCGAGCCGAAGTGCACGCCCACCCAAATTCGGGTCGCTTCATCGGCGAACAGGTCTACATAGTGATTGCCCGATCCGACGGTGCCGAGCTGCTCGCGCGCCTTGGCGCGCAAGCGATCGCGCTCGTGCCGGTCGGGGACGGCATCCCACGCGGGATCGTCGAACAGCGGATCGTCAATCGGCGCGTCGGCGGCGCGATTTCTGAGTCCTACACCGAAGGACAGCGACGCCTGAATCTCATCGGCCAGCTCGCGCAGCCGCCCCTGGATTGCGGGCAGCGTGAGATCGGTCCGAATCGCGGCGTTGCCGCACGCGATGTCGAACCCCACGCCCACGACCGAGACTTTGTCGCGATAGGCCGCGACGCCGCCGATGGGCATGACATACCCCAGATGCCCGTCCGCCATGAGCGCGGCGCGCACGGCGCGGCTCGCGACATCCCGCAGTTGTTCGAGGGTGTTCGACTCGTGCGATCCGAAGACTGCGGGCGCTACGGCCACAACCGGTACAGAGTCCTTGGAAACGCGATCGCTTCCCGGATGTGCGGGATGCCGCAGATCCACGCGACCGTGCGCTCGACGCCGAGCCCAAACCCGGAGTGCACGAAGGTCCCATACTTCCGCAAATCCAGATACCAGGAGTACGCCTCTTCCGGCAACTGCTCGGCGCGAATGCGCGCCAGCAGCTTGTCGTAATCGTCCTCGCGCTGGCTGCCGCCGATGATCTCGCCGTAGCCCTCCGGCGCCAGGCAGTCGTTGTTCAGCACGGTGCGCGGGTCGGCCGGGTTCTCCTTCATATAGAAGGCCTTCACCGCCTTCGGATAGTTGTAGACGAACACCGGCCGGTCGTACTGCTTGGCGAGGGTCGTTTCGTCCTCCCCGCCCAGATCGCGGCCCCACTCCATGTCGCCGCCGAGGCTCTTCAGTTTCTCGACTGCGTCGGTGTAGGAGATCCGGTGGAACGGCGGCGCCACCCGCTGGAGCGGCGCGAGATCGCGCCCGAGCTCCGCGAGATCGTGCTTTCGCTGCTCGAGACAGCGGCCCACGATGTACGACACGAAATCTTCCTGCAGCCGCATGTTCGCATCCGAATCGTTCCAGGCGACCTCGGGCTCGACCATCCAGAACTCGGTCAGATGCCGGCGCGTCTTCGACTTCTCGGCGCGGAACGTCGGGCCGAAGCAATAGACCTTGCCGAGCGCGGCGGCGGCCGCCTCGACGTACAGCTGGCCGGTCTGCGCGAGGTACGCTTTTCCCAAATCGAAATAGTCGACTGAGAACAGCGTGCCCGCGTGCTCGCCGATCGAGCCGGTGAGAATCGGCGTATCGACCAGCGTGAAATGGCGCTGGTGAAAAAAGTCGCGGATCGCCTGGATGACTTCGTGCCGCACGCGCGCGATCGCGACCTGCTGCTTGGAGCGCAACCACAGGTGGCGGTGCTCGAACAGGAACGCGGTACCGTGCTCTTTCGGCGTGATAGGGAAATCGGGGCTGAGGCCGAGGATGCGGAGATCGGCCGTTTGCATCTCGACGCCGCCGGGCGCGCGCGGCTCGAGCCGCACGACGCCTGTGACTTCGACCGACGTCTCCTGTGTAAGTTTCTCAAACGAGTCCCAAACCCCGGACCCCAGGTCCCTTTTCGAGAGAACCGCTTGCATCAGCCCGGTGCCGTCGCGCACCACGACGAACGCGATCTTGCCGCTCGAGCGGGTCGTCGTCACCCAGCCGCGCACCGTGACGGTCTGTCCCGCGAGCGGCGGAAGCGCTTCGATCCAATGACGTTCCGGCATAGGCGCGGCATACTAGTGGCGAGCCTTTTCAGTGTCAACGCGATGACGAGCGCGTGCGCCCCGCCCATGAAACTGGGTCCGGCGCGCCAGGAGTCGGGTTGGCCCGCGTATCTCGGCAGCCAGCGCCACGACGCCGCTGCCCAAGAAACCCTGAACCCCGATCCCCGGCCGCTCTGGCACGTCGACATGGGGCGCGGCGTGCGCGGCAGCCCAGCACTCGGCGAAACCGTGATCGCCGCGGGCACGGCCGACCGCAACCTCGTGCTCCTCGACCGCGCCAGCGGGCAGATCCTGTGGCGCTCGCACCTCGATGGCACCGTGCGGGCGGGTCCCCTGCTCGACGAAGATCGGCTCTACGTCGCCACGGAGTCCCAGCCGCGAGGTCGCGTGTACGCCATCCGCTTGCGGGACGGACGGCAGCTGTGGCGCACGCGTGCCGGCGGTGGAAGCGTGACGGCGCCGCTCGCGTTCGACGGCGAAGCGATCTACGCGGCCACCGAAGAAGGGCTGGTGCTGCGTTTGGAGCTGGAACGCGGACAAACGAAGTGGCAGACGGCCGTCAGCGGCGCCGTGCGGGCCGGGCCGCTGCCCACCCCGCGCGGGCTGCTCGTTGCCACAACCGACGACACGCTCTATCTGATCGATCGGGAGTCAGGCACGGTGCGGGCGCGGCTGCGGCTGCCCGGTGCGGTCCTCGTAACCCCCGCGACCGATGGGCGTCGAGCATATCTCACCACAACGAACGGTCATGTCGTAGCGGTCGACCTCGCGGCGTGGACTGTCACCTGGGACCGCGTCGCCGGCGACGCCGTGTATGGCGCGCCCGCGCTCGTGGGCGACACGCTGTTCGTGCTGTCGCGCGACGGCCGCCTGTGGCGGATTCCGGTCGACGCCCCCGCGGGCGCGACGAGTCACGCGCTCGACATCGTCGCCACGGCGGGACCGACGCCGCTCGCGTCCGGCGTGCTGGTGGGGAGCGTGAGCGGCGAGGTGCTGCTGGTCGATCCCGCGAGCGGAGCGATTCGCTGGCGCGCTCAAGTCGCCGGCCCGATCGAGGAGCCACCGCTGGTGCGCGACCGCCAGGTGGTGGTCGTCGCGGGCCGCGGCAATATTCATACGTATCGATGAGGCGCTCGACCGCGATCGTTGTGTTGCTGCTGTCTGGTACCGCTCCGAGCCTTTCGGCGCAGGCTCGAGACGTGTCGGGCCAACGTGACTCGTTCCAGCGTGCCGTCGTGCACAACGGCAAATGGCTCACGGCCGCGAGCGTCGCCGCGCTGATCATGTTCGCCGAGCGGGAGCACAACCAGTCGCGGCGCGCGTGGAATGCGCTGCTCGATATTTGTCGATCCGCGCAGGACGCCTGCGCGTTGGCGTCCGACGGCCGCTACGTGCGGAGCGACGCCGAGCAGCTGTACCAGCGCTCGCGCGCGTACGACCGCCGCGCCAATCACTGGCTGCTGGGCGCGCAGGCGAGCCTGCTCGCAACCACCGCGCTATTCATTATTGATCTGCACCCGGGGGAGGGGCCGGGAAACATTCCCTTTGCTCCGCTGCAAGTGGGGCTGCGGATCGCCTTTTGACAATTGCGCAATAGTTATCCCACCCGGAACAGTTCGAATCCTCTCTCGTACCGCGTCACGATCCGCTCCCGATACGCCACGTGCTCACCCTTCTCGAGCGCGGGATCTTGCGCGATGATCGCGGCCGCGGCCTTGCGCGCGGCATCGAGCAGCGGCAAGTCGGTCTCGAGGTTCGCGTACCGCAGCGCCACGCCGCCGGACTGCCGCGCGCCCGCGAGCTCGCCCATGCCCCGCTCGTGCAAGTCGAGCTCGGCGATCTTGAAGCCGTCCGTGGTTTCGGTGAACGCCTGCAGCCGCGGCGCCGCCTCAGACGAATCGGAGAGCAGGATGCAGTGACTCGCCGCCGCGCCGCGGCCGACCCGGCCCCGCAACTGATGGAGCTGCGCCAGCCCGAACCGCTCGGCGTGCTCGATGAGCATCACGGTCGCGTTCGCCACGTCGATGCCGACTTCGATCACGCTGGTGGCAACCAGAATGTTGACCGCGTTGTCCCGGAAGGCACGCATCGTTCCGTCGCGCTCGTCAGCCTTCAAGCGGCCGTGCACCAATCCCACCCGAAACTCCGCGAAAGTCTTCGCCAGCTTCTCGGCCATGGTCGTCGCGGCCTTGAGGTCGGCGCGCTCTGATTCGTCGATCACCGGATAGATCACGTACGCCTGCCGCCCCGCCGCGCATTCGGTGCGAATGAAGTCGTAGATCTTCGACCGCGCGGCGTCGGTGCGGAGCGCCGTCTTCACGGTCCCACGACCCGGCGGCCGCTCGCGGATCTGGGTGACGTCGAGATCGCCGTACAGCGTGAGCGCGAGCGAGCGCGGGATCGGGGTCGCGGTCAGCAGCAAGACGTCGGGGGCATCGCCTTTCTCGACCAGCGCGGCGCGCTGCTCAACACCGAACCGATGCTGCTCATCGATCACCGCGAGCCCCAGGCGGCGAAACGTGACGGACTCCTGGATCAACGCGTGCGTGCCGACGACGACGCGTGGCCCACCGCTCGCGATGCGCTCGCGCACCGCTGCCTTCTCCGCCGCCGTCATCCGGCCCAGCAGCAGCTCGGGCCGGATCGCCAGCGGCTCCAGCAGCCGCGTCAATGTGACGCCGTGCTGCTCGGCGAGCAGCTCGGTGGGCGCCATGATCGCGGCCTGGTATTCATTCTCCGCCGCCAGCAGCATCGCGAAGAGCGCCACGACCGTCTTGCCCGTGCCGACGTCGCCCATCAGCAACCGGTGCATGCGGAGCGGCGCGGTCATATCGTCCGTGATCTCGCGGATCGCGTGGCGTTGATCGGCGGTCAACTCGAACGGCAGGTGCTCTTTGAGGCGGGTCGTGAGCTCGCGCTTGAGCTCGAATCGAATTCCGGCGCGCGCCCGCTTGGCCAAGTGGCGCGCCCGCGCCTGCACGAGCTGCTGGTCAAACAGCTCGTCGAAGGCCAGACGGCGCCGACCGAGTTCGGCGTCCTCCACCTTCGCGGGTCGGTGCACCAGCTCAAACGCCTTGGGCAGCTCAATGAGGCCGTGGGTCGCGCGAAACGCAGCGGGATGCGGATCGTGGACGAGTGGCAACAGCTCGTCCAGATGTTGCTGGACCAGCGCGCGAATCTGGCGGTGCGTGAGGCCTTCGGTGGCGGGATAAATCGGCAGCACGACGCCGGGATTGCTCTCGGTGTCGTCACCCGCTTCGGCCAACACGATGAACTCGCGCGGCACGATCTGTTTGCCGTGGTAGTAGCGGACGGGGCCCGTCACGAGCAACAACTGGCCTTTCTTGATCTGGCGCTCGAGGAACGGGCGCCCCGGCCAGGCGCACTCGAGCAGTCCGCTCTCATCCTTCAGCACCGCGCGAAAGACGCGCAGTCCCCGGCGCGTCGGCAACACGCCGGTGCTGACGACGCGCCCAACGCAGGTCACCTCCTGGTTGATGGCGGCCCGCGCCAGCGGTGTCACGGTCGTGGCGTCGAGATAGCGATGCGGCGCGTGATAGAGCAGATCGCCGGCGGTGCGGATGCCGAGTCGCTGGAGGGCTTCGGCGCGCTTGGGGCCGACGCCTTTCAAGAACTTGACCGGTGCGGTGAGCTGTAGCTTCAACCGGAGACCAGACGATGGGCGAACTTCACAGGATCAAACAACTCGAGATCATCGACCGTCTCCCCAGTGCCCAGAAAGCGGATCGGCACGGGGACCGCCCGGCGCAGCGCGACCACGCTGCCACCCTTCGCCGTTCCGTCGAGCTTCGTGATGACGAGGCCGGTGAGCGGAACCGCCGCGGCAAAGGACTCCGCCTGGAGTACGGCATTCTGTCCCACCGTCGCGTCGAGCACGAGCAGCGATTCGTGCGGCGCGCCGGTGTGTCGCTTGGCGACCACGCGCACCACCTTTTTGAGCTCCTCGCGCAGCCGCTCATCGGTGTGCAGCCGGCCGGCGGTATCCACGAGCACAGTGTCGATTCCTCGGCTCACCGCGGCGTCAACGGCATCGAAGGCGACGGCAGCGGGATCACCCCGCTGCCTGGCGCCCACGAACGGCGCCGAGAGACGGTCGGCCCAGATCTTCAGCTGTTCGGTCGCGCCCGCGCGGAATGTGTCGGCGACCGCCAGCAGCACGCTGCGGCCTTCCGACTGGAGCCGCTTCGCGAGCTTCGCGACCGTTGTCGTCTTGCCCGTGCCGTTGACGCCGAAAATGAGCATGACCGTCGGCGGCTGAACGGCGCGCGCCAAGGGGGCTGACGGCGGGCCCAGCTGCTCCACGACGATACGCTCCAGCGTCGCCTGATCGACGTTGTCGGCGCGACTCAGCCGTTCGACCGTCTCGTTGGTCGCGGCGACGCCGAAGTCCGCTTCGACGAGCAGCCGCTGAACGGTTTCGAGGCCGGTTGCATCGCCCGTAAAGAAGCGGCCGATTTTTTTCCAGAGGCCCCCTGCCCCTCCCATTACGGGAGTCCCTGGCGCCGGCGCAGCGCCCATTCGGTCGCGAGCGCCAGGATCGCGATGACGAACAGCCACCACCGATCCCGCAGCCCGACGGATGCGACGCGCGCGATCGCTTCACCGGGCTGGGCGCTGAGCGCGGGCGCACGCGGGGGGGGCAACCACTCCTCGGAGAAGGTCTCGACGGCGACGACGCCCTGCTCCGGTCCGCCACTCAAGGTGTAGCGATAGCTGCCGGGAGGAAGAAGCAGCTGCGCCCGGCCGCCGGCGTCGAACCGCAATGTGTCCGTCCGCGTCGTGGCGCCGCTCCTGAGCGTGATGCCGAGGGGTCTCGCGCTGTCGGCCGCGGTCCAGCGCCAAACGGTTGGCAGACCGTTCGGGACTTCGAAGAACTCCGGTACGACTCGCTCCCGCGTCCCCCCTCCCTGCTCCCCCAACAACCAATCGACCACTGCCGCGATGACGCTGCGGTAGGCTTGCTCCGCGGCGCCGCCGCGAAATGCCCACCGCCACAGCCCGGCCGCGGTGATGCTCGCGACGCGGCGACCATCGCGCTGCTCGAGTGAGACGATCGGGCGTGCCAGACCGCGGCGCGCCAGCCTGGCGGCGAGGGCGACGCTGGCGGTACGGTTCGAATCGCGGGCCGGCACGGTGACGGCGGTCGCCGGCGGCAACGAGTCCCACGAAACTCCGGCCAGCGCCGCGGTGAAGGGGGACGACTGCGGACGCTCGACATACCAGTCTCCCGTCTGTCCATTGGTCGGCCACAACCAGACCGCGCTCCGGGCTGCCGCCCCCCCCCCGGTCCCCGCGGTGAATTCTCGCGCGCGCGCGGGATCGCCCGTCGCGATCACCAGCCGCGCCGCGCTCGCCGCGCGCGTCAGCTCGGCGCCGGCAACGGGCGCCAGCGTCGCGCCGTCGCGCCAGCGCCCCGCTTCGGTCTCGACGAAGACGCGCGCCGGTAGCCGCGCCACATCGCTCAGGGTACGCGCCAGAAAGCGCGCCTCCCAATCGGGCGGCGAGGCGAAGATGACGGCGGCCGGCTCGAGACTCACGTCGATCACGAACAATCGGGCGTCGTCGCGAGATTCGCCGTCTTTCACACCGTCGAGGCTGACCTGGAGAACCTGCCAACCGGGACGGGGGACGTGGGACGCGGGAAGGGTAACTTCCGTAGTGATCAATCCGCTGTCGGGAAGCGTCACTGATTGCGAAGCAAGGCGGCGGCCTTCAACCGACAGCGTGAGCGTGGCCTTACCCGTCCCCCGAACCCCGTCCCTCTTCCCCGCCGTCCCGTAACTCGCCCTGAGCCGGATGGTGTCGGTCCGCATCACATACCTCGTCCCTTCGACCCCGGCGACGTAGGCGTCGAAGAATGCAGGTCGCGGCTGCACGATAATCCGTGGGCGGCGCAGGAGATCGGGCGGGATGCTGGCGACGTCATCGACGTTGCCATCGGTCACGATCACGACCTCACCGGCGCGGCCGGCGGCGGCTTCGAGCGCGGGGCCGAGGTGACTCGCTCCGGCGGTTGGGGGCGTGGTGTCGAACGCCGTGACGCCCGCGCCGAAGCGCCAGACGACAGCGCGGCGTCGCGCGTACGCGCGCGCGCTGTCGAGGGCGGCCTGCCACGGCGCGCCGGTCATACTGAGCGACGCATCGAGCAGCACGATCGGCTGATCGCCGGCCGGGAGGAGCCGGGCGCTCGATGGATTCCAGAGCAGCAGGATCAACGCCAGCACGGCGACCACCCGCAGGATCACGAGAGACACGCGAGGGCCTCCGCGACGGTGAACTTGCCGTCGTACAGCGCGCGCCCGACGCAGGCGCCGGCCAGCCCGGCGACACGCGCGGCGCGCAGATCATCGAGCGAGCCCACGCCACCCGATACGATCACATCGAGACCGAGCGCCGCGAGCTCCGTGGCTCCAGCGATATCGGGTCCCGTGAGTTTGCCGTCGCGGGTGACTTCGTTGTAAATGATCGTGCGGATTCCCAGCCGCGCGACGCGCGTCGCCAGCTCCCGCGCGGTGAGCTCCAGGATCTCGGCGGTGCCGCGGGGCGCGACCCGGCCCCCGTTCGCGTCGATGCCCACGGCGAGACGCGGAGCGCCATGGCGGGCGACGAGTCGCGCGACGAGCCCATCGTCCACCGCGCCCCGCGGCCCGATCACCACGCGCGTGGCACCGAGCGTAAACGCCTGGTCGATGTCGCGCTCATGAAACAGCCCGCCGCCGACCTGCACGCGGACCTGCGCCGCTTTCAGCACCGCGCCGATGAGCTCGTGATTGTCCTTCCGTCCGTACGCGCGGTCCATGTCGACGAGGTGAATCCAACGCGCGCCCGCGCGCGTGAACTCGGCCAGCGCGGCGAGCGGCTGGACCATGGGGCCATGGGCGCGCACCACGCGCCCGCCTTCGATATCAACGGCGGGATAGAGCTCCACGGAACCTGTTGTTGGCGAGAGGAGACTTAGTCGTCGCGGGCGGGGCCCGCCACCGAGCCCAGTGCCGGTCCCGCGGGCTGACCCAGCGCCGGCTCCAGCTCGGCGAGGAGCTGCGCGCGTACGGCGTCGAATGCCGATTTCAACTTCGACGCCACCGGCTCGCCGGCACCGGCGTCTTTGCGCTGCGGATTCGTCGGCCGGCCGTTCACGAGGAACTCGTAGTGCAGGTGCGGGCCAGTGGCGAGACCCGTCGCGCCCACGTAGCCGATGATCTGCTGCTGGGCGACCCGCTGTCCCACATGGAGGCCCGAGGCGAAGCGCGAGAGGTGGCCGTAGCGCGTGCGAATGCCGTTGGCGTGCCGCAGCTCGACCAGATTGCCGTAGCCGCCGTTGCGGCCTGCCTCGGTCACGATGCCGTCCGCGGTGGCGCGCACCGGCGTGCCGTAGCCCGCGGCGTAATCGGTGCCCTCGTGGGTTCTCCAGCGCTTGAGGATCGGATGGAAGCGCCCACCGAAGCGGCTCGAGATGTGGCTGAAGCGCAGCGGTGCACGCAGAAAGGCGCGACGCAACGAGCGGCCACGATCGTCGTAGAAGCCGGTTGAGCCGTTCGGATTATCGAACGCAAACGCGAAGCTGGGGATCCCCGCCACATCGACGCGCGCGGCCAAAATCCGGCTGAGCCGCTTCTCCCCTTCCGGCGACTGCAGCCGCTCGATCACGACTTCCACGCGATCGCCGGGACGTAGATCGCGCGTGAAGTCGACCTCCCAGTCGTACACGTCGGCAATGGCCCAGGCGAGCGCGACGCGCTGGCGGACCGGCAGAAATGAATCCGGGATCGCCGCGTCGAGCGCATCGTACAGATTCGATTGAATGACGGCGGTGGTGCGAAGCCGCTCCGTCGTCCAGGGAATGGTTTCGACCGTCTCGCTCCAGCCCGAATCGCCCCCGAGGCGCGTCAGCAGCAGGTGCCGCTCGGGGTCGAGCCGCACGCCGAGGCGATGGGCGACCGCGGCGCCCTTCAAGCGCCGCACTTCGAAGATGAGCCCCGGCTGCATCCGCCGGGGATTGAGCGCGTGCGTGGCCTTCAGGAAGGAGACGTACTCGCGGCCGGTGATCCCGGCTCGCGCCAGCACGTCGGACAAGATCTCGCGCCGGCCGAGCGTGTCCGACCACTCATCGTAGGCGCTGGTGACCACGATGGGCAGCGCGACGGGAATGTCGCGCGAGGGCCAGGCTTCATGTGCCGCCCACACCAGCATGCCGGTGGCGAGCGCTCCGGTGATAACGTAGCGACTGGCCCGGCCCCTCGACCCACCCCACGCCATCAGTCCATCTGTCTCCGAATAAAAGTCGGAATCTCCATCTCGTTCAGCTCTGGATTCAACGGCACCTGCGTCGGTGCGCCCCGCTTGGGCGTGCTTTCGGCCGGCTTCACGAAGCCCGGGGGCGGTGCCGGCGTCGGGCGCGCACCCGGCCCGCGGAACGGCAGCACACCCGCGGCCGGCCGCTGCGGCATCCCGGCCAGCGCGTCCGCCATGGCGCCGGTTTTATCGAACCCGGTGGCGATCACGGTGATCCGGACTTCGCCGTGCATCGCGGGATCGTTGACGGCGCCGAAAATGATCTCCGCCTCGTCGCCCGCGGCGTCGTGAATCGCCTCGCTGATCTGCGTCACTTCGCCGAGCGTCAGGTCTTCGCCGCCGGTGATGTTGATCAGCACGCCCGTCGCGCCGGCGATCGAGATGTTGTCGAGCAGCGGGCTCGAAATCGCCTGCTGCGCCGCTTCCATCGCGCGGTTCTCGCCGCGCCCCTGGCCCGTCCCCATGAGGGCCGCGCCGCCGTTCTGCATCACGGTGCGGACGTCCGCGAAATCTACATTCACCAGACCGGTCACGCAGATGAGCGCCGAAATGCCCTGCGTCGCATGCAGCAGCACCTCGTCGGCCTTCTTCAACGCGTCCTGGAACGGAATGCCTTTGCCGACGACCGCGAGCAGCCGCTCGTTGGGCACGACGATCATCGTATCGACGTGCTTGCGCATCTCGGCGATCCCCATTTCCGCCTGCCGCATCCGCTTGCGCCCTTCGAACAGAAATGGCTTGGTGCAGATGCCGATCGTCAGCGCCCCCAGGTCGCGGGCGACCTGCGAGATGATCGGTGCCGCGCCGGTCCCCGTCCCGCCGCCCATACCGCAGGTGACGAACACGAGGTCCGCGCCCTGCAGCGCGTGCAGCACCTCATCGCGATTCTCTTCGATCGCCTGGCGGCCGATTTCGGGCCGGGCGCCGGCGCCGAGCCCCCGCGTCAGCTTTTTACCGATCTGGACTTTGACGTCGGCTTTGTTGTTGAGGAGCGCCTGAGCATCGGTATTCACCGAGATGAACTCGACTCCGCTCACGTGCTCGTCGATCATCCGGTTGAGGGCATTGCCACCGCCCCCGCCGACGCCGACGACTTTCATCCGCGCGTTCTGCGTAACGGTTTCTTCGAGTTCGAAGATCATGGTTCTCCCCTAGGGCTCAGAAGAAGTCTTGCAACCATCTCTTGAGTGGCGCAAACAGTTTCTCGGGACGCGCGCCGAACAACACGCTGGGCGCCGACCCTCCACCGTGTGCGATCTTGCGCGCCGCGTACAACACCAGGCCGACCGGTACCGCGTAGCGCGGCGCTTGCACACTGTCGACGAGTCCGGAAATGCCCAGCTCCGGATGGCCGGCCCGCACCGGCACCGCGAACACCTCGCGCGCCAGCTCGACCATTCCCGGCAGATGCGCCGTTCCACCCGACAGCACCACGCCGGCCGGCAGGCGGCCCGCGCCGTAGCCGGCGCGCTCGAATTCGCGGCCCACGAGCTGGAAGATCTCGTCCACGCGCTGGTGGATGATATGCGCGACCAGCTCGCGGGGCGCGGTGCGCGCGCCCTGCCCCGCCGTCGACGGCAGGCTCACGACTTCGTCGGCGCTCACGAGCGGCGAGTAGGCCGACCCATGGCGCTCTTTTAACCGCTCCGCGTCCGACTGCGTCACGCCGAGGCCCTGCACCAGATCGCTGGTGACGTGGGAGCCGGCATATTTGAGCGACGCGAGGTGGCGGATCTTGCCCTCGTGAAAGATGGCCACCCCCGTCGAGCTGCCCCCAACTTCCACGAGGGCCACGCCGAGCTCTTTCTCGTCATCGGTGAGCACGGCGTACGACGCGGCGAGTGGCTCGAGCACGAGGTCGGCGACGCGATAGCCCGCACGTTGCACGCTCTTGCGGAGATTCTGTCCCGCCGTCGCCTGCGCGGTGACGAGATACATCTCCACTTCGAGCCGCGTGCCCGTCATGCCGACCGGATCCGAAATGCCGTGCTGTTGGTCGACAACGTATTCCTGCGGAATGTCGTGGAGCAGCTCGTGATCGCGCCCCAGCGAGACCGCACGCGCGACTTCGTTGACGCGCGCGACATCCTGCGGGCTGATTTCCTCGCCGCTCACCGCCACGACGCCGGTAGAGCCGCGCGCCGACACGTGCTCGCCCGCGATGCCGCAGGTGACGTCGGTGACGCGCGCCCCCGCCATCCGTTCAGCGTCTTTGAGCGCCGCGGCGACCGACCGCGTCGTCTCGTCGATGTCGCGCACCATGCCGCGCCGCACGCCGCTGTTCTTCGCGAGCCCGACACCGAGAATCTTGGCGAGCGGCGAGCGCGGCAGATCGCCCGCGACCTCCGCGATGACCGCGCAGGTCTTGGTGCTGCCGAGATCGAGTCCGGCGACGAGGCGGCGATCGGGCATCAGACACGTCCCGCGAGGCGTGGGCGGGTGGAGCTGGGGAGGCTGGGGGGGGCAGGACGGCGCCGAACCACGACCTGCCCGTCGAAACGGGCGTCGAGCTCGGCATAGGACCGCCGTTTGGCCGCCAGATCTCTCGCCACCAGAACCACTGCCTCGATCACCTCCGGCCCTGCGTCGCTGCTGAGCAGCACGCGATGCGAGCCCAATTCGAGAAGCACTCCGCCACGGGGCGATGCAACCCGCCGCGCGGCATCGATCGTCTGAAACAGCGCGGGGTCGAACGCCTGCACCCGCGCGAGCACCCCCACCACACCACTGTCCGCCGCCTGCACGACCGGCAGGTCGAGGCTCGCCGGATCGAACGGCAGCGGTCGCACGTCCGCATCGACGGGGTCGAGCGCGCCGCGGCCATTCATCACCAACGCGACCGGCTCGATCTCCCGCACAATCACTATCAACGACCCCGGCGGCCGGCGGCTCACCGATGCGTCGGCCACACCATCCAGCTCGCGGAGCCGCTCGGCGAGCACGCCGGTGTCGTCGAAGACACTCGCGTGCGGGGACAGCCGCAGCGCCGCCAACACCTGATCGGCATCCAGATACCGGATGCCGACGACCTCTACCTGTCGCACGCCGAAGAACGTCATGCGGCGCAATGCGAGCGGCGCCGCCATCCAGATCACCAGGCCCGCCATCGCCGCGCTTGCCCACGCCAACACTCGCCACGAGACACGGGGGATGCGCGGCACGCGGAACTTCGACTTCATGCGACTGCTCCCTGCTCTCCGTTCCCCGCTCTCAATATTTCCAGCAGCTCGGGTCCGACGCGCGTGATGTCGCCCGCGCCCAGCGTGAACACGACGTCGCCCTGGCGCACCGCGCGCGCGACGTGATTCGTCAATCCTGCCCGATCGCGTACGCCAACCGTCGCTGCTCCGGCGCGTGTCGCGCCGCGCACGACCAGATGATGCGTGACACCGGGCTGCGGCTGCTCCCGCGCGGCATAAATCGGTGCGACGACGACGATGTCCGCGGCTGCGAGCGCTTTTCCCAATGCCTCGCCGTGCAACGCCGTGCGCGAAAACAGATGCGGCTGAAACACCGCCACCAGGCGCTGGCCGGGATACACCTGGCGCGCCGCGGCCAGCGTCGCCGCCACTTCCGTCGGATGGTGCGCGTAATCGTCCACGACCGTCACGCCACCCGCTTCACCCAGCCGCTCGAACCGCCGCCCCACGCCGCGGAATTCCGAGAGCGCGCGCGCGCCGGCGTGTACGTCGGCCCCGAGTGCGTGCAACACCGCGAGTGCCGCGGCGGCGTTGCGCACGTTGTGCAACCCCGGCACCGCCAGCGCGAGCTCGACCGTCATCGCGCCCGGCAGCGCGATCGTCGCGCGCGAGCCGCCTGGCTCGAGTCGTACCGCGCGAATGCGCACGTCCGCCGTCGCGCCCTGGCCCACGCGCCACACCGGCGCCTCGAGCTTCAACGCGACGCGGTCGGCGCCGGCGTCGTCGGCTCCGACGATGACACGCGCCGCACGTCCCGCAAAATCCGCGAACGCTTCCTCCAGCGCTTCGATGCTGCCGTAGCACTCGAGGTGATCGGCTTCGACGTTGTTCACAACCGCCACCGTCGGCTTGAGTGACAGGAAGGCCTTGTCGTACTCGTCGGCCTCCACGACGAACAACTCATCGCCGCCGATGCGCGCGTTGCCACCCCATGCAGCGACACGGCCGCCGGCGAGTCCCGTTGGATTTCGCCCGGCGGCCGTGAGCGCCTCAGTCACCATGACCGTGGTGGTCGTCTTGCCATGCGTGCCGGCCACCGCTACGACGCTCGTTTTTCCGTCGCCAGCGACCAGCTCCCCCAGCGCATCGGCACGACGCACGACCCGCAGGTCCAGGGCTCGCGCCCGGGCCAGTTCCGGGTGATCCCGCGGGACCGCCGCCGTCACGATCACGGCGCGAGCGCCGTCTACGTGGCTCGGATCGTGGCCCCGCCAAACAGGAACTCCCAAGGCGGTCAGGTCAGCGCTGCCAACCCCGGAAGTGTCAGCATCACAGCCAGTTATCGCGACTCCCCGGTGCCTGGCAATCAGCGCCAGGGCGCTCATCCCCGCCCCGGCGATACCCATGAGGTGGATAGGTCGGGGATCCCCGGTTCGAAACAAGGTCATCTGTGGGCAGCTAATATAGGAAATCTACTCGACTTGCGAAAGCGCCAATACCTTTTCCATGATGCTTCGGGCGGCGTTCGGGTGACCCCGTCCGCGGGCACTTCGGGCCAGGGCGTCGAGTCGGTTCTCGTCGGCGGCGAGCGGGACGACGGTTTTTGCGAACGCGTCGGGCGTGAACTCCCGCTCGAGGAGCAGGACACTCGCGCCGGCGTTGGCGAGCGCGCGGGCGTTGAAGGTCTGGTGATCGGCCGCGGCGGTCGGCAGCGGCACCAGGACGCTGGGCTTCCCCCACGCACACAGCTCCGAGACCGTCATCGCGCCCGCGCGCGCGACGACGACGTGTGCCGCGGCGTATGCGACGCCGATCGGATCGAAGAATCCCCGCACGACGACCCGGCCCGGCACGGCGAACGCGGCGTAGCGGTCGAGGTGCATCGCGCCCGTCCCCCACAACAGATTCACGTCGCCGAGCAGCCCGCGTTGCAACACGCCGGCGATTGTCTCGTTCAGCGCGCGTGCGCCCTGGCTGCCACCAAACACGAGCACCGTCCGCCGCTCTGCGCTCAAGCCGAACTCGGCGCGTGCGGCCGCGGCGTCGACTCGACCCGGCGGCGTGATCGGATTGCCGAACACGAAGACCTGGGTGTGCCGGCCCGGTTTGAGACCGAGGCGCGCTTCAGGGAACCCGAGATGGATTTGTTGCGCGCGGCGCGCGAGCCAGCGCTGCGTGAGTCCGGGGAACGCGTTCTGCTCCTGCAGCGCGGTCGGGATCCGGGCGTTTTGCGCGCGCCACACGACGGGACCCGCGGCGTACCCACCCGTGCCGATGACAATCGCGGGCCGTTCATCCTGCAGCACCCGTCCCGCGGCGCGCCACGCCCGCGCGGCGATCAGCGGCCAGCGCAGATTGCGCCACCACGCGCGCCGATAGAACGGCTCCATCGGCAGAAGATGAAAGCGAAAGGGATGACGGGGCAGGATTTGCGCCTCGATGCCGCGGGCCGCGCCGACGAGGACGACGTCGTGACCCTGATCAGCGGCAACACGCGCGAGCACGAGAGCCGGCATCAGGTGTCCCCCTGTGCCTCCGCCCGCAATCAAGATTTTCACGCAAACCAATTGCGGAATGCGGATTGCGGAATGCGGAATTTCAAGGTGAGCGTCGAAGCTCTTTCAAGCTGCTCGAACGCCCCCTTTACATTCCGCAATCCGCAATCCGAAATCCGCATTACGCTTTCCGGGCTCGCCCGACACTCGCCAGCACACCGGTTGCCGCGAGCGCAACAATCAGTGAGGACCTGCCATATGACATGAATGGTAAAGTGACGCCAGTCGCGGGAATCACCGCCAGGCTCACCCCGATGTGGAGCACGACGCTGAGTCCCACCATCACGCTGATCCCGGTGGCCAGCAGTTGCCCGAACAGATCGGGCGCATGCCGCGCAATGCGGAAGCCCAACCACACGAACGTGCCGAACAGCAGCGCGATCGCGACCACGCCCACGAACCCCCACTCTTCGCCGATCGTCGAGAAAATGAAATCGGAATACGCATACGGCAGATAGCCGAGTTTCTGCTGGCCCTGCCCGAATCCCGCACCGAGCAGCTGCCCCGCCCCGATGCCCGTGAGCGACTGCTGGACCTGCCACGTCGCCTCCGCGGGGGCGGCGCCGGGGTTCAGGAACGTCAACACGCGGGCCAGGCGATACTGCGCCGTCGCCACCGCGCCGAAGAGCAGCGGCCCCGCCGCGACTCCCAGGGCGAGGAAGTGCCCGATCCGCGCGCCCGCCGTGAACATCACGCTGCCGGCGAGAAGCGCGATGAGCAACGCCATGGATAGATGCGGCTCGAGAAAAATCAGGCCGATCACCGGCACCAGAATGACGACGAATGGCAACACGCCCTTCTGGAAGTCGCGCACTTGCTCACCCTTTTTGGCGGCGAGCATCGCGCACCACACCACGACCGCGAACTTCGCGAGCTCGGAGGGCTGCAGCGTCAACACACCGAGGTTGACCCAGCGCCGCGCGCCGTTGATCGTCGGCGTGATGGGATGAGTGAACGGGAGCAGCGGAATGAGCAGCAGCAGCCCGGTCACACCCAGCAGCGGCCAGGCCCAGCGTCGCCAGCGATGATAGTCGGTGCGCGCGAAGACGACGGCCAGCAAGCCGCCGACCCCCGCGCCGACCGCCTGGCGCAGGGCGAAGCTCGCGCCGACCTGGCCGCCGGCCGTCGTAACGAGACTCGATGCCCCGTACACGGCCGCCAGGCCGAAAACGACCAGCACCGCGGTGACCACCGCGAGCAGCCGGCCTTCCCACATCACTGCGCTTCGACTAGTCGCCGGAATGTGGCCCCCCGCACCTCGTAGTTCTTGAACATGTCGTAGCTCGAGCACGCCGGAGACAGCAGCACCGCGTCGCCCGGCTTCGCCGCGCGCCGCGCGCGCGCGATGATATCCTCGAACGTCGTGCCGCGCTCGAGGGGCACCTTTCCGCCGAGATCCTGCTCGATGAGCGGGCCGGCTTCACCATACGCGATGACCAACCGGCAGCGCTCGGCGAGCAGCGGCGCGAGGCTCGTGTACGGCTCGCCTTTGTGCCGGCCACCGAGCAACAGCACGAAAGGACGCTGCATGGCGATGACCGCCACGGTCGTCGCCGCGATGTTCGTCGCCTTCGAATCGTTGATCCATAGTATTCCGCCGACTTCGCGCACCGGCTCGAGCCGGTGCGGCAGCGCCCGAAATGAGCGCAGCCCTGCGCCGAGCAACGGCGCCGGTACGCCGGCCTCGTGCACGGCCAATGCCGCGGCCAGCGCGTTGGCGACGTTGTGGTCGCCCAGGAGGTGCAGCTCGTCGCGCGTGATCAGCGATTCTCCCCCCAGCCGCAGCAGCCGTTTTGTCGCGTCGTACGAGGCATCGGCCGGCTTGGCGAGCGAAAACAGCACCCTGCGGCCCGCCACCCCGCGCGCAAGGTCCAGCACGAGCGGGTCATCGGCATTGAGCACCCACACATTGTCCGCACGCGCGTTGCGAAACAGCAGGCGCTTGTCGGCATAATACGCCTCCGCCGACGGATAACGGTCGAGATGATCGGGCGCGAGGTTCGTCAGTATGCCGACGTCAGGCGCAAAGTTGGGGCTGTCGTGCAGCTGGAACGAGGAGACTTCGAGACTGAGCCATTGATACCGCTCGTTCGCCATGGCGAGGTCGGTCACCGGCCGGCCGATGTTGCCCGCGGTGGTGGACGGCAAGCCGGCCGCGCTGAGCAGATGCGCGATCAGGGCGGTCGTCGTGGTCTTCCCGTTGGTGCCCGTGATGGCGATGCTGCGCGTGCCCGGTTGCAGCGCCGCGAGGGCGCGGAAGCCGAGATCGAGCTCCGACACGATCTCCACACCCGCGTGCCGCGCCGCCGTCAACACGGGCGCGTCCGGCGGCACGCCCGGTGAGACGACCACCCCGATCGCCTGACGGATCTTGCGGAGATCGTGGCGCCCGATGTCCACGTCGACCCACGGTACGCTCTTCAACGCCTCCGCCGCTTCCCCCGCATAGGGATGATCGGACGCGTCGCTCGCGTAGACGCGCACCCCTTCGCGCGCGAGCAGCCGTGCCGCCGCGACGCCGCTTTTGCCGAGCCCGATGATCGCAACGACGCTGCCGGGCCGGCGCCAGGCCTCCGGGACGAGCTGCTCCATCACCGCACTTTGAGCGTGGCCAGCGCGATCATCGCGCACAGCACCCCCAGGATGTAGAACCGCATGACGACTTGCGGCTCCGCCCACCCGAGCTTTTCGAAATGATGATGCAGCGGTGCCATCCGAAAGACTTTGTGGGCATCGGCGTACTCTTTTCCGTAGCGCCGCTTGCGCCACTTGTAGGTTGTGGTCTGGATCAAGACCGACAGGGTCTCCGCCGCGAACACGGCGCCGGCGATGAGCAGCAGGAACTCCGTCTTGAGGAGAATCGCGACCGTCCCCAGCGCGCCGCCGATCGCCAGCGCCCCGGTGTCGCCCATGAACACCTGCGCGGGATAGGCATTGAACCAGAGGAATCCGAGCGCGGCACCCATCAACGCGCCGCAGAAGATCGTCAGCTCCCCCGCGCCGGGCAGATGGAGGACGCCGAGGTAGCGGGCCGCGTCCACGCGTCCGAACAGGTAGCAGAAGATCGCGAACGCCCCAACGGCAATCACGGTGAGTCCGGCCGCGAGTCCGTCGAGCCCGTCGGTCAGATTCACGGCGTTCGAGCTCGCCGTCGTCACGAACGTCACGAACGCGAGGTAGATCGGCCACGGCAGCACCCAGACGATGTATTTAAAGAACGGGAGCTGGGTCGCGTTCGGGTCGACGCTGCTGGTGAGGGGGAACAGCAGGATATAGACACCGAGTCCAATGCCGAACGACACTTGGCCGACGAGCTTCCAGCGCGCGACGAGTCCCTGCGACTGGCCCCGCACGATCTTCAGATAGTCGTCCAGAAAGCCGATCAATCCCATCCACAACGTCGCCGCGACCGTCACGATGACGTAGCGACTGTCGAGCCGCGCCCACAACAGCGTGGGAACGACCGTCGCCAGAATAATGATCAGGCCACCCATGGTCGGCGTGCCCCGCTTGCCGTGGTGACTGGTGGGACCCTCGGCGCGGACGATTTGTCCGATGCGATGCTCGCGCAGCTTCCGGATGATCCAGGGGCCGACGACGAAGGCGAGCAGCAGCGCGGTGACGGTCGCGCCCGCCGCGCGAAACGTGATGTAGTTGAAGAGATTGAAGATGATGTGGTTGCGGGCCAGCGGCGCGAGCAAATGGTAGAGCATCAGGTCAGGTAGTTAAGGACACGTTCCAAGGCGACTCCTCGTGATGCTTTGAGCAGGACCAGCTCATTGCCCCGCAGCGCAGACTTCAGCTTCGGCCCCAGCGCCTCGGGGTCGGCGGCCGTGATGAGCCGGCCACCGAGCGCTTCGCGCAGCGATTCGAACGCGCGCGCGAATCTGCCAACGGCTGCCACCAGTGCCGGCTTGCGTTGGGCGATTTCGCGCGCCGCTTCGGCGTGCAATCTTGCACTTTCCGGCCCTAACTCCAACATCGTGCCCACCACGACCACAAACGGCCGTCGCTGTCTGCGTGCGAGCCAGGCCCCCGTCTGCACCGCCCGCCGCAGCGAAGCGGGGTTCGCGTTATAGCTGTCGTCAATCACCAGCAGGTCGCCGATCTCCCGGACGTCGCCGCGCCCCTCGGGCAGCTGGACTCCCGCGAGCTCCCGCACCGCGGCGTCGTGATCGACCCCAGCGCGCTGGGCCACGGCCAGGGCGATCCGGGCGTTCTCGAGCTGATGAATCCCCAGCGCCGGTAACGTGATCTTCTCGCCGGAATCCAGTGACAGGCGGGGGCGGCCGTTCCGGTCGAGATAGCGATCGAGCAGGCTGTCGTCGGCGCTCTTCCCCGGCAGCGCGGCCGGGATCACCTGGGTGCGGCGCCGCGCTTCCGGCCACATCGCGTCCGGCCCTGAGCCGATGATCGCGACGGGGACGCCATCCAACAGCGACAACTTCTCTGCCATGACGCCCTCCAACGATCCGAACCCTTCGACGTGCGCATAGCCGATGTTCGTAATCACGGCAATCGTGGGCTCGATGATGTCGCGCAGCCGCGCGATCTCCCCCGGAACGCTCGCCCCCGCTTCCACGACCAGCGCTTCCGTATCTTCGGGCGCCGCCAGAATCGTGAGCGGCACACCGACCAGATTGTTGAGGTTCGCGGCGGTGGCGTGCACGCGATAGCGCGCGCCGAGCGCCGCGCGGATCATCTCCTTGGTGCTGGTCTTGCCACTCGAGCCGGTGATGGCGACGACCGGCGTCCCCTCGGGCAGCATGCGCCGGCGCGCGCGCGCCAGCAGGCCCAGCGCGGTGAGCGTGTCGTCTACCTCAAAGAATGGGAGCCCGTCGACTTTCGGGGTGCCGCGCCGGACGACCGCCGCGCTCGCGCCCTGCTCCTTGGCCTTCGCGAGGAAGTTGTGCGCGTCGAAGTGTTCGCCCTTGAGCGCAACGAAAAGGGTGCCGGGTGTCGGGTGTCTGGTGTCAGTGGAAATGGCTGAGAAAGTGAGCTTGGCAGGCGACGGGACGCCGAGCGCGGCCGCGACCTCATCACTCGTCCACGGCCGTCCGGGCATCAGGCGCCGCCCAGGCTGCGCACGATCTCGCGCTCGTCGAACGGTTCCTTCATCGTGCCGACGACTTGATACGTCTCGTGCCCCTTCCCCGCGAGCAGGATCGTGTCCCCCTGCCGGGCCAGCTCCATCGCCTGAGCGATCGCCGCGTGCCGATCCGCGATGCGATAGTGCTGTCGCCCACTCATCCCGGCCTCGACATCGTCCAGAATCCGCTCGGGATCCTCCGTGCGTGGATTGTCGGACGTGGCGATCGCCACATCGGCCAGGCGGACGGCGATTTCGCCCATGGGCGCGCGCTTGCCACGGTCCCGGTCCCCGCCCGCGCCGAACACGACGATGACGCGTCCTCCCGGGGGCGTCACCTCGCGCACCGTTTCCAAGGCGCGTTCCAGAGCGTCGGGCGTGTGCGCGTAATCGCGCAGGACGACGCAGGGATCGACGGCGATGCGCTCCATGCGCCCGGGAACTTGCGGTGCCTCCGAGAGGCGCTCGGCGACCACACGGGCCGACACGTTGAGACCCACCGCACACGCCGCCACGCCAAGAGCGTTCGCGATGTTGAACCGGCCGAGCAGCGGCAGCGTCACGGGATGGCTGCCCTGCGTCGTTACCAGACTGAACCGCGCGCCTGTCGCGTCCACCCGCACGTCTCGCGCCGTGACGTCCGCCGCCTGCGTGGTCGCCGAGAACGTGATGCGCCGGGGTGTGCGCGGCAGGCGCGCCCAGGCCGCATCGTCGGCGTTGATCACCGCGAGCCCCGCGTCGGCGAGGTACCCGACGAGCCTTGCTTTGGCCGCAAAGTAGGCGTCGAAGGTCTCGTGATAGTCGAGATGGTCGCGCGTGAGATTGGTGAAGATCGCCGCGCGAAACACGAGGCCCTCTACGCGCCCTTGATCGAGACTGTGCGACGAGACTTCCATCGCCACGCCGCCGGCGCCGCGATCGACCAGCGCCGCGAGCGTCGCCTGCAGATCGATCGGGCCCGGCGTCGTCAGATTGCCGGCTTCGCTTTCGACGGGAGCGCCCGCGGGATCGAAGGCGCCCAGCGTTCCGATCGCCCCCATCGGCCAGAGCGTACTCAACACGTGCTGCGCCAGAAGGACGGACGTCGTCTTCCCGTTCGTTCCGGTCACGCCGATCATCTGCAGTCGCGCCGCCGGCCGCCGATACCACGCTTCGGCGGCGATCGCGGCGGCCCGCCGGCCGTTGCGCACCACGATCTGCAACAGCGCCGGGGCGACACTCTGGCGCGATTCGACGAGCGCGGCGGCGGCGCCGCGTGCCGCCGCCTCGGCGACGAATTGATGACCGTCGAGTACTGCGCCGTGCACGGCGCAGAACAGCATCCCAGGCTGGAGCCGGCGCGCATCCGCGGTGAGACCGGTGATGTCCGGCAAGCGCGCGACGCGCCGATCCGGTGCATCGACCAAGATGCCGGCGCGCGCCAGCGCGTCCACGACCTCCTGCAGCGATCGACTCACGGACGAGCAGGAGTGGGGGCGGAACTCGGGGGCAGCTCTGCGAACACCGTGACGGTCGTGCCCGCGGCGGCGCTGTCACCGGCCGCGGGCCAAGTGTGGTGCACCACGCCCCAGCCCTTCACGACGACGCGGAAGCCACGCCGGTGCAGCGTGCGCGCGGCTTCGCGCAGGGGGCGGCCGGTGACGTTGGGAACGACGCGGTCCGGTTGGGCCGCGGCCGTGTCGGGGACGTACGGCCACTGCACGACGTAAGGCACGACGCCGTCGGGCTCGTCGAGCGGCGGACGATCGGTCGTGGGCGCGACGTTCGAGAGGCGGGCGCGATCGAGGGCGACGGTGCGCGCGGCGAGCGCCTGCTCGAGCATCGAGCGCGTGACCGGGGCCGCGGTCTGCGCCGCGAAGTAACTCCCCTTCTGCGGATTGTCGATCTTCATCACTACGACGAGCTGCGGCGCATCGGCGGGAAACAACGCCGCGAACGACGCCGTGTACTGACCGGCGGCGTAGCGGCCGCCGACGACGCGCCGCGCCGTGCCGGTCTTCGCGGCGAGCTGAAAGTTCGCGAGCGCGGCCCGCTCGCCCGTCCCACCAGGGTCGACCACGCCGCGCAGCAGCGCCCGCAGCTTGGCGGCGACTTGCGGCGACACGACGCGACGCACCGGCTCGGCGTGATGGCGATAGAGCAGCGCGCCGCGGGGATCGCGCACCTCGCGAATCAACGTCGGCTCGAGCAGCACGCCGTCGTTGGCGATCGCGCCGTACGCGGCCGCAAGCTGGATCGGCGTGACGGCCAGCTCATAGCCGATCGCGAGACTCGCCGAGCTGGGACGTGACCACTCGCGCGGGGGCCGGAGCCGCCCCGGCGATTCCGCCGGGAAATCCACGCCGGTCGGGGCGCCGAACCCGAACGCCCGGAGCACGCCATACTGTTCATCGGGGTCGAGCCGCGCAGCGAATTTTACGAGCGCGATGTTGCTCGAGACGCGAATCGCGTCCGCCAGCGTGAGCGACGGCAATGGGTGCTCATCCGTGACGACGCGGTCCGCGAGCCGGTAGCGGCCCCCTTCGCCGGACACCCGCTCGCCGGGGCGCACCCGATCGAACCTGATGAGGGCGGCCGCGGCAAAGATTTTCGCCAGCGATCCCGGCTCGAACGTCTCCGTGAAGGCGCTGGGCCGCATGCTGCCGTCGGCGCGCCGCGAAGCGACCGCCAGAATCTCCCCCGCCCGGGGATCGAGCATCACGACGTCACCGCCGTCCGCCTGCATGTTGTCGATCGCGTCGTCGAGCGCCCGCTGCGCGATCTCCTGCAGCTCGGCGTCGAGCGTGAGGACGACGTCACTGCCGGCCACCGGTTCGGCAATCACTCGGGCGGGCGATTCGTACTCGCGACCTTCGCGATCCTTGAGCACGACGGCCGATCCCGCTGTCCCGGCCAACAGGCTGTCCAGCAACCGCTCGAGGCCACCGCCCCCACTTCCCCCGCCGCGGCCGTCGTCCCCCACCCTCCCGATCACGGCGCGAGCGAAGTCAGCCGATGGATAGAAGCGCCGTAACACGGGCTCGAGGTGGATGCCGCGCAGGGCGCGCAGCGGCTGCACTTCGGGCGGCGTGAACGGACCCGCGAACCAGGCGTAGCGGCGGTGCAACGCGTGCTCGACGTCGCGGGGCGCGAGCCGCAGTTGGCGCGCGATCGTCCCGACGTCGCGGGACGGATCGCGCAGCTCGTTGGGCGCGATCCCCACGTGATACGTCTCCTGCGTCAGCGCGAGGCCCAGGCCGTGACGATCGTACAGCGTGCCGCGCCGCGCGTCGAGTATCACGCGCTCGGTCCGCTGCGCCTTCGCGGCGGCGGCGTACCTGCGCCCTTCGACGAGCTGCACCTGCGCGGCCCGAAGCACCAGCGCGAGCAGCGCGATGCCGATCCCGATCTCCACGACCCGCAGGCGCACCAGGGGCTTGGCCATTAGAACGGCCGCTCTGGAGGTTGTGACGGTGGCGCCGGGATCAGAATGATCTCGGTGTCAGCGGGCAATCGGAGTCCCAGCTTCCGGGCGCGCGGCAGCAGCACGGATCGGCTCTCCGCGATGCGCACGCGGCGCTCCAGCTCCGCGCGACGGCCCTCCAACGATGCGCGCTGCTCACGCAAGTCGGTGAGCGCGCGCGCCGCATTGAGCGCCGCCGTCTGCCGGGCGATCACGAGCCACAGCGCCGCGAGCAACGCGACGAGCCAGAACGCGATCCAGTGGCGGCCTCTAAACGTCACCCGGGGCCGCCTTCTCGAAGACGCGAAACTGCGCCGATCGGGCGCGGGGATTGACGGCGATTTCGCCAGACTCGGGCAGGATCGGTTTCTTGGTGAGCACGCGGCCCAACGCCCGGCCCCGGCAGGTGCAGATCGGCTGCTTGGGGGGACAGATGCAATCGCGAGCCCAGTCGCGAAACTCGTTCTTCACCACGCGGTCTTCGCCGGAGTGATAGGTGATGACCCCAAGCCGGCCGCCGGGGACGAGGGCATCACGCAATGCCGGCAGCGCGGCGACCAGCGTATCGATCTCGTGGTTGACGGCGATCCGCAGCGCCTGAAACAGGCGCGCGAAGTCGGGTGGCCCCGACCGGGGACCAAGGACCGCCCGGATGGCATTCACGAAGTCGTCGCTGATACCGAAGGGCGCCGAAAGTCGCCGGCGGACAACTTCCTTGGCGAGCCGACGCCCGCGGCGCTCATCGGCGAAGTCTTCGAAGACAGTGGCGAGTCGTTCTACGGGCCACGTGTTGAGGATGTCGCGCGCCGCCACCCGTCCCCCTTCCCCCGTCCCCCCTCCCTCCATCCGCATGTCCAGTGGCGCGCCGGGCCGGAACGTGAAGCCGCGCTCCGTCGTGTCGAGCTGATGCGAGCTCACACCCAGGTCGAGCAGGATGCGGTCGGGATGAAATTCAGCAACGGCGGCAAGGGCGGCAGGGGCGGCAAAGGATGCTTCCAGGTAATCAATCCCATCGCTGCCGAGGCGGCGGCGCGTGGCGGCGACTGCATCCGGATCGCGATCGATGCCGAGCACGCGCGCGCCGGCGTCGCGCAGGATGGCGGCGTGTCCACCGCCGCCGAGCGTCGCATCGACCGCCCGCTGGCTTCCCTGCGCCCAAGCGTGCACCGCGGCGGATAGGACCGGGACATGGTACGGGATGGAACGGGCGTCTGAGGCAGCCGTGGGCACGCTCCATAATAAGAAAACCCCCGCCGATAAGGGGCGGGGGGCTCGGTGTCACTTTTTCAGAGCGGGGCTGGACGGGGCTGACGGGGCTCGAACCCGCGACCTCCGGTGTGACAGACCGGCACTCTAACCAGCTGAGCTACAGCCCCCAGCCCCAAGCCCCTCACGGAGCGCCGGAATATAGACCTGCGGTCAGGTCAATTCAACGGCGGCTTGCACTTGAACGCGTTCTGGACCGAAGGCTTTGCCCGCTCGTACTGAGCGACGAACCCCAGCATCTGATCCGCCGTCGGCGGATGCACTCGCCGGCCCAATAGCAGCGCGTTCTTGGTCCGCGTAAGGCGATCGAACACCGCGTGCGCCTGGGGGCAGCGGCTCGCACCTTTCGCCTTGGTCATCTCCTGATACGGCCCGTTCAACGTCAGCACCGACGACAACCCATACCAGAAGCTCGCGTTGATGCGAACCTGCTGTTTGGGCCCCAGCGTGTCGGCGGGGTTTTTGGGCGCGATCATCGCGAGCAGCGAGTCGAGCCACGGGTAGGCCGGGCCATACGCGCCGGCCTGTGCCAGCTTGGAGCCGGCGGTCAACATGATGACGGCCGCTGCCAGCCGCTGGGTCGAGTCCGGCGAGGTCAGTCCCGGTTTCAGGGAGGCCCTGGCCGCGTCGATCTTCGCCACAAAGGCCGCACGTCTCGGCTTCACGGCGACCGTGTCGCGCTGACCGGTCGTGTCCCACACCGCCGCGTCGACGATCGCCTTGGCGATCTGGAGGCTCGTCCCGACGTCGTTCGGCTCGAGCGCCAGCGCTTTCCGGTAGTACACCATCGCCGAGTCCATCTTCCCCGCGAGCTCCAGGGCCCCCGCGCGCGCCTTGACGAAGCTGACGTTGTTCGGGAAATGCCGGGTCGCGGCTTCCGTGAACATGAGTAGCGCCTGCGTGTCGGAGACCTGTTGCGCGGCGCCGAGTGCCGGTTTCAGGAATGTCGAGTCACCACGCGCCGCAGTATCATGGGCGAACTTTGCGACCCACACGTCCAGGGCGCAGCGGAAATTCGACGCTTCGGTGCAGATCGTCAGCTTCATGTCGAGCAGCTGCGCATCGCCGGGCATCACCTTGAGTCCGTCGTCGAGGACCTCGATGGCCCGCGGGTACTGCTTCATCTGCCGGAGCAGCTGCGCGATGCCGAGTCGCTTCTGCGTGTTGCGCGGCTCGCCCGCGAGCTGCCGGATGAAGGCCTCCATCGCCTTGAGCGTGTCGCCCTTCTGCTGATAGCCCCGGGCGATGTTCTCGAGCGCGGTGCCGTTGAGCGAGTCCCCCTTCAGGGCGCGCTCGGAGGCCGCGACCATGCTGTCCACCGGCATCCGCTGCGCTTCGTAGATCGTCGCGATGCACAACCACGCGCCGGTCGAATTGGGATCGATGGTCAGGGCCTTCTGCGCTTCGGCCCGCGCGCGCGCGAATGCCCCCTTCTTGCGCTCATCGTTGCAGTTGCGGATCGGCTCGCTCACGCGCACCGTCGAAGCGATGCGCTGGGCGATGACTTCCGCCAACGCCGCCGCCGTTCCGGGATTGCCGTTGGTCGCCGTGAAGCGCCCGGACATGCCGGAGCTCCCGATGTCGATCATCTCGACGTCGGCGCTCAGTGTGGCGCCGTTCTTCACCAGCGTGCCGGTCGTGTACGCGTGAACCTGGAGAAACCGCGCCAGCTGTCTCGCCTGCTGATCATCGAGCAGGCCGTTGCAGGGGAACCCCGACTGCGCGAGAGCCTCGCACAGCTTCGCCTTGGGGACGACCATGACTTTGTTCTTCACGAGCGAGTTGACGCGATCACGCACGGCGTCCGACACCGCGATGCTCGCGGCTGAGTCGGCGGACGCAGCTTCGAAGGGCAGGACCAGCAGGCGCACGGACGGTTGCTGCGGCGCCGCGATCTGCTGCGCGGCGGCAGTTGTCGCCACGCCGATCGACATCGCCAATGCGAATTGAAGCGCTCTCACCGTGTACGTTCCTCCCGTTACGGGCTGCTACACCAATGGGCGAAGAGGGATTCGAACCCCCGACATCCTGCGTGTAAGGCAGGCGCTCTGAACCGCTGAGCTATTCGCCCGTGCCATTGGGGGAGCGGAGGTGCTAAAGGGCCAGGCCTACGGGAAACAACACGCAATAGCCCAGGACGAGCAGCACCGGCGCGAGCGTTGTGGAACCTCTCGACAACAACCAGTAACCCAGTGCGAGCGACACCAACGCGCCGCCGAGAACGATGTAGTTCTTCGGTCCGAAGCGGAGGCGCGACCGTGCAAGTGTTTGGTCCGGCATTCTGGCGCCTGAGTCTATTCGGTAGTCTCAACATCGTCAAGCAGTTGGCTTCCATCCGCTTCCAGCGCCGCCCGCCTGGCTCGGTCGCGCTTGCGGCGCAGCACCACGAGCGCGACGAGCAGCGCGCCGATCGTCAGCCAGAAGAAGCCCCCGGCCGCGATCCAGGACAGCCAGCCGTAGCGCGACCCGACGTCCCGCTGCCAGCGCAGCTCGAAATCGCCCTCCGTGATGTGATACGTCTCACGCAGCGCCGCGTCGAACGACTCGGCATGGGGCAGGTTGGCAAGCAGAGGCGCGAGGCCCTCCTTCCCTCCCCAGCGTTCGAGCAGCACCACCGCCGTCGTCGCGAGCGCGTAGCCGGTCTCCGCGTCGCCGCGCGCCCCCCGAAGCGCGCGATCGATGTCATCGAGATCCATGCGAGCGCCACGCGCGAGCTGCCAGTTGAGGCGCAGCGCGTCAAACCGGTCCCATTCCTGCGCCGCCACAGCGGCGTAGCCCTCCTCGAACCAGAGCGGCAGGTGACGCACGACGTGCCAGCGCAGCGCGAGGTGGGCGAGCTCGTGCCGCAGCGCGACGGTCGGACGGTCGGACGGCCGGACGGTCAACAACACAATCGTAGCGGCATCTGGAAACGCCGCGCCCTCGCTCCATAAAGGAAGGCGGCCGCGGGTGAGCGAGTCGTACTTCTCCCGAGTCGGAGCGAGGATGATGCGGATGGGACGATCGGGAAGTGGGCCGATTCCCGGGAAGTCGCGCGATCGCTCGGCCGCTTCTGCGATCGAGACGGCTAACGCCTGCTGAGGCGGCCACGCGACGGCCGTCACACGACCCACATCGACCGCGGTGGGGCCCTGCAGCAGCAGGGCAAACAGCGCTAGTCTCGCGGCGGCTCCTCGCCCCTGGCGACAAGCTCCAGCATTTCCTGGCACTTCTTGCCCCACGGATTGAACTTGTTCGCCTTGAAGCCGTCTTCCCACGTGGACTTGGCCTTCGCCTGATCGCCGGCGAACCAGTGCGCGCGTCCCAACTCGTAGTAGGCCTCGATCAAGTTGGGACCGAGTTTGATCGTCTTCTCGAAGAAGGTTTCGGCGTCCTCGAACATCTCGCGCTGCAAATAGACGAGGCCGAGATAGAAATGCGCGTACAACGTCGCCTTCCGGTCGTTGTCCAACCGGATCGCTTTCGACAGATGCTCGATCGCTTCGCCGAAGATCCGTTTCTTGAGGCAGATGTAGCCGACGTTGATCCGCGCGAGCGAATTCGCGGGCTCTTTCATCAGCACTTTCTGGAAGGTGCCGAGCGCGTCGTCGTAATCCTCGTGCAGCATTTGCGCCCAGCCGAGTAACGACTCGGCCTGCGTTTCGCCCGGCGAGAGCTGGAGCGCCTTCGTGAGCGCCTGGATCGCGCCGGCATGGTCGCCCAGCGAGATGAGACTCCAGCCCTTCTCGATGAAGGTGGTCGCGCCAATGTGATCGGCGTGCAACACCGGACGCTGCCCCGTGAATTCCGGCGCCGCCGCCTGCTTCGTGTCGGCGGCGATCTGCTTGTAGCGATCGACGAGCTGGCGAATGTCGTCCTTCAGCTGCGTCAGCTCGCTCAACATGCCGTCGACCTTTTTGAAGTACGCGATGATCTCGCGCTTCGCCGCTTCGCGCTCGGCATTCCCCGGCGCACTATCCAGCTGGCGCGCGATCGCGTCGTATTCGCGGCGCAACGCGGCGACCGGTGATTCTGCCGTCATGTCACTCCCTGCAGAGCCAGTTTCTCATTGGAGTTCAGCAGCTTGTTCGTGTTCAAAACGACAATCGTCCGGCCATTCCGTACGACGAGGCCGTCGATGTATTCCGCAGCCAGCCCTTTGACGATCCCGGGCGGCGGCGTCACCGACTGTGCCGCCACCTGCATCACCTCGGTGACCGCGTCAACGATCATCCCGATCTTGCCGCCATCGAACTCGAGAATGACGGTGCGCGTATCCTCGCGCAGCGGCGCGGCCGCGCCGAGCCGCTTGCGCAAATCGACGAGCGGGATCGCGCCCCCCTGATACTGGAGCACGCCTTCGAGAAAGTCCGGCGCCTTGGGCAGCGGCGCCGGTGCCTCGTATCGCAAGATGCGCTCGACTTGAAAGATGTTGAACGCGAAATCCTGGCCGCCGACCTTGAAAGTGACCAGCTGGACATCATCACCGCCGGTACTGGTCATGGTCATACGATCCGATCTCCCAGCGCGTCGAGATCGAGGATCGGCACCAGCCCTCCCCCGCCCTCCGGCTCGGCCACGCCGGCCGCCCACGGCAGCGTCTGGCCGCGCGGCACGGGGAGCGGCTGCTCGCGCACCACGGCGTCAGCATCGTCTACCTCGAACGCGACCTGCTTGCCGGTGGCGCCGAGCTCCACGAGCACCACGGTCCGCACCCCGCGCGGGGCGACTGCCGGGGCTTCGATTCCCGTCAGAAATGCGCCCAGGTGGATCAGCGGCACGAGACGCCCGCGCAGCGTCGTCAAGCCACGCACCGCGGGAAGCGTGCGGGGAATATCGAGGACCTCGGTCGCATCACCCACTTCGAGCACCCGGCCGACGGGGAAGCCGTACGATTTTCCCTGGGAACGGACCAGCAAATAGCCTTTCATCGCCGCATTCCCATCCTGAAGGATGGGCTCGGCAAGGCACTGTCCTTAAGGACAGCGTAGCGCCGAGCGCAGGCTTTAGCCTGTCGAATCACGACGTCTGCGCTTTCCGGCGCGCCAGCTCGGCCGCGACGCGATCGGCGATCTGGCCGAGTGGCAGCACTGCATCGACGCCACCCGCTTGCACCGCCGCCACCGGCATCCCCGGAATCACGGCGGTCTCACGATCCTGGGCGAGCCCGGTTCCGCCGGCGTCATGGATCGCCCGCAAACCGCCGGCGCCGTCGCGGCCCATGCCCGTGAGCACGACCCCCATGCCGAACGCGCCGTATACCTCGGCGATGGAGCGGAAGAGCGGATCGGCCGCGGGGCGAACGCCCCAGAGGGGGGCGGATTGATCGAGCGCGATGACAGGACCATCGGGAGCGGAACGCACCCGCATATGATAATCGCCGGGCGCCACGTATGCCGTATCGGCGACGATCGGTGCACCGTCAGCCGCCTCGACGACACGCAAGCGGCTCATCGAATCGAGCCGCTCTGCGAGACTGCGCGTGAACTTGGGCGGCATGTGCTGCACGATGAGGATCGCCGCGCCACGGCCGGTGGGCAGACGCGGAATGACATCGGCGAGCGCGCGCGGGCCACCCGTCGACGCGGCGACGCCCACGGCGAGCACCGCGCGGCCGCGCAGCGCGAGCTCGGGCGGGTGAACCACCGCCGCGGGAGGACGCGCCAGGACCTTGACGTGCGAGACATCGGCCGCGAGCGCGCGACGCACGGCCGCGATGAGCTGCGGCGCGAGCGCCTCGAGCGCAGCGCGCGGATGGCCGAACACCTCAGGCGGTGGCTTCGCGACGATCTCGACCGCGCCAAGCTCGAGCGCCCGAATCGCGGCCTGCGTCCCGGGCCCCGCGTGCGCACTGACGACGACGATGGGCCGCGGCGACTCGGACATGATGTAGCCGATCGCGCCGAGGCCGTCGAGCTGCGGCATCTCGAGGTCGAGCGTGATGACATCGGGCTTGTGCTGGTGCACCTTGGCGATCGCGTCCAGCCCATCGCGGGCGGTGGCGACGACTCGGAACTCCCCGTCGCCGCGGTCGCCACCGCTCAAGACGTCCACCAGGACGCGCCGCATCAGCGCGCTGTCGTCGGCGACGAGCACCGTCGGACGGACGGGAGCGCGGCCCGTGGCGTCAGATGACGGCGACATCGGCTCCAACCGAGCGGATCTCCACCCGGCCGTCCTTGACGTGAAAGCGCACGCTGCGGCCGCGCTCTCCCCCGACCGATTCCCGGACGATCGGAATAGCCGCGGCACGCAGCGCGGTTCGCGCCGCCAGCAGATTGCGCTCCCCCATCTGAATCGTACCGGGCGTGACGAGCTGGCCGAACATGCTGGCGCCGCCGGCCAGTTTGGCGACCAGACGGCGCGGGTCGGCGCCCAGTCCCTTGAGCTGCTCGATCAGCAACGGCACGGCCGTCTCCGGAAACTTTGCTCTGTTGCTGATGTCGCGCGCGAGGCTTATCGAGGGGAGCAGCACATGGGCCATCGCTCCCGCCCGGGCCTGGGCATCGTGCAGCATGATGGCGACGCACGAGCCGAGTCCCAGGGTCACCAGTACGCCGTCCCCACGCTCGGCTGCCCAATCGGCCACGCTGACGATGACTTCCTTCACGCCGGCTTCGTATAGATCCGCTCGCGCGGATCGACGAGCGTGAGTCGCTCGCGCGCGGGGCCGAACAGCGTTTCGACCTTGCCGAGCAGCAGCACGCCGCCGGGCGCCAGCGCGTCCGCGAACACCTGAAACAGCCGCTCTTGCGCCGTTCGCTCGAAATAGATGACGACGTTGCGACACACGATCAGCTCATAGGGAGGATGGGGTGGCGGCTCGCGTGTCAGGTCGTGCTGGCGTACCTGCACGAGCTGGCGCACCCCCGGCAGGGGCTGGTCGTCGCGGAAGTAGCGGCGCTTCAGGGCCGCCGGCATCTCGGTGAACGCGGCGTGAGGATATTTTGCCTGCTGGGTCCGCTCGAGACTCAGCCGATCGATGTCGGTCGCATCGATGACGGCTCGCCCCTCGCCGAGGGTCTCGAGCACCAGCACTGCGATCGTGTAGGGCTCTTCACCGGACGCGCATCCCGCCGACCAGATGCGCAGATCGGCATGCGCGTCACCGAGCTTGCGCAGATAGGGCCGCAGCGCCTCCCAGGTTTCGAGATTGCGGAAGAATTTGGTGACGTTGATCGTGAGCGCGTCGAGCAGCTCCTGATACTCGCGCGTGTCGCTGTCGAGCAGCCGGCTGTAATCGTCGTAGGTATGGACACCGCGGGCGCGCATCCGCACCGCGATGCGCCGCTTCAAGCATTTGTTCTTGTACGATTCGCAGCTCAGCCCCCGCGCTCTGGAAATCTTCTGCGTGAGCGCCTGGAAGGCGCGCTCGTCCGTTCCTGCCGAGCTCACGATAGAGCGCTCAACGTATCCAGATTCGCTTTGACGAGTTCGTGCTTGGGGTTCAACTCGAGCGCGCGGCGCCAGAGCGCATCCGCCTGCTCGCGATTGTTTCGCTTGTACGCGATGTTGCCGAGCTTGAAATAGACGTCGTCGCCGAGCTCGGGGGACAGCTCGATCGCGCGCTGGTACAGCGCCCACGCCTCATCGTAGCGGGACCCGCGGTAGGCCAGGTCGCCGAGATTCTTGGAGAGCTGGGGCAGCGACGGCTCGTCCTGCAGCGCCGCGTGGGCCAGCTCCTCCGCTTCCGGCAAGTTGCCGGCGAGCTCGTGCAGCACCGAAAGGTTGTTCCGTAGCACACCGTTGTGGGGAAAGGCCTCGACGGCCTGCGCCGCCACCTGCTCCGCGGTTTCGAAATCCCCTGCGGCCGCGGCCGCCAGCACGCGCGCCCAAAACCAGATCGGCGGCACCTTCTCGGCAAACAGCTCCTTCGCCCGGTCGAGACGTCCCGCGGCGCTCGCATAGTCGCCCTGCTTCAAGGCGACGATCCCCCACCCCACGTACACCCGCGGATCGGTGCGCGCGCGCGCGGCCGCCTCCGAGTAGGCCGCCTCCGCGTCCTCCAGCCGGCCGAGCTGTTCGTAGGCGAGACCCAGATTGTGGAGCACCGCGGGGCGCGAGCCGCCCTTCTCCGCGGCAAGCCGCAAGGCTTCCATCGCCTCACGCCAGCGGGCTTGTTTCAAGCCGACCAGACCGATGAAGAAGTGGGCGTTCGCGTCGGACCCGCGCAGCTCCGCGACGCGGCGAAACTCGCGCGCGGCTTCATCGAGCATCCCGGTCTTGTAAAAGGCGATTCCCAGATTGCGGTGCTCTTCCACGCGGGCGTCGGTCATCTTCACGTCTTCCGCGCTGGCGGTGCGGCCGGCACGGTGCAGGAAGCCCGCCGTCACCAGCCCGTACAGCGCCTTCCCGACCTCGAATTCTCCCAGGCCGGAGTCTTCGATGACCTGATTCACGTCGCGGGACCCGTCGAGCAGCGGCAGGAGGCGATCCTGGACTTCGGTCAGCCTGGCGTCGCTGATGGCGAGGCGATCACGATCCACCAGAAAAATCAGATCGAATGACGGGATCTTCTTCTCGATCAGCCCCCACTCATCCACGCGGCGCGCACCCTCGAGCAACAGCGACTCGGGGTTGATCGAAACCAGGAAGTCCTGCTGCTCCGGCCGGACGTCCGCCTCGAAGTTGAACGTGCCCTGCGTCCAGGTGAACAGGTAATACACCGACTCCTCGATCTGCATCCGCATGTAGCGCTCGAGCTCCTGTTGCGTCAGCACGTTCTGGATGACGAGGATCTCGCCCAGCTTCTTGTCGCGCTCCTTCGCCTGGCGGTGGATCGCGGCGTCGAGCTGCTCCTGCGTGATCTTGTCATGCTTGACGAGGATGTCGCCGAGGCGGTCGCGGCGGTTGACGATCGAGGCGTAGCTGATGCGGCCCCTGTCGAAGTAGATGTAGCCGAAGTTCGAGCGGTCGGCGATCGACAGGCAGCCCGTCTTCTGCCCCAGCGCAAGCAGCTGCAGCACGTCGGGGAGTGACGCTTCTTTGAGTGATCCCTTGATCGCCATTAGCGCAGGTCCTCGATCACGCGGTCGCCGGACGCGGGCCAGTCCCACACCATCTTTTCACGGCTCCGCACACCCCCCGCACTCGAGACGACGATGCCGCTGGTCCGCAACCCGGTCGTGCGGCGCGGGGGAGGTGCGCCTTCAAGGACGTCGCGGGCGAGCCCCGCCGTCACCGGCGCGTCTTGTGCCGCCGCCGCCTCAACGACGCGCTGCACGATGCCGGTCAAGCTGCGGACCGAATCGATGGGGCGGTCGGCGAGGTAGTCCAGCAGCGCCGGCTCGATCGGCACGCGCTGGTTCGTGAGCAGCCGCTCGAGCACGTTGCGCCGCAGCTCCTTGTCGGGATCCGAGATCTCGGCCACGAGCCCGCCCTCGAGTCGCGAGACGATGCGCTCCTCGAGGCCCTCGAGCGTGTTCGGGTGCGCGGGCGCCGTGAAGATGAGCTGGCGGTCGGCATCGACCAGCTGATTGAACAGATTGAACAGCTCTTCCTGCGTGCGCTCCTTGCCGGCGAGGAGCTGGATGTCGTCCAGCAACAGCGCCGTGGCGCGGCGATAGCGCGCCCGCCACCAGTCCACGCGATTGCCGTCGATCGCCGCGATGAGCTCGTCGACGAACTGTTGGGTCGAGAGACACGCCACGACCGCGTTTTTCTTCTTCGCCAACTCGAGTCCGATGGCGTTGAGCAGATGCGTCTTTCCCAGCCCGCTCCGCCCGACGATGACGAGCGGGTTGTACTTCTTGCCGGGTTTGGAGATCACATCGCGCGCGGCGTTGCGCGCGACGTCGTTCGAGTCGCCCACGACGAAGCTGTCGAACGGGAACGCGCCCGATGGCGCCGGGGGCGGCGCGGCCCCGGCGCGCACCTTCGCCGCCGCGGCTTCGGCCTGATCCATGTGGTCCGGATCGCGGAACACTTTCTCACCGGCCGCCTGCGGGTCGAGCACGGCGACTTCGGTCTCGAGCGCCTTGAGTCGTTCGACGTCTTGCACATAGGCGGCGATCGCGTCGTCCACGGCCGCCGGCGTCTCCTGCTCGAGCAGTTTTTCGAGGCGGCCGGTGCGGTACCCCTCGCCTTCCCACCGCATGACGGCTTCGGCGACGCGCGCGCGCCACGCTTCGACGGCCTTGCCGACCGTGACGGTGACGTCGCTCAAGAACTGAGAGAACTCGTCGCCGGAAGACGCCGGAGTCGCCGGAGGCGGCGCACCCTTCCCCCGTCCCTCGTCCCCCGTCCCAGGAATCCCGAGCACCTTCCGCGCCGCTTCCTCATTGATGGGCATATCGTTGACCGCTTGAAACGCGATCAGGCGATTGAGCGCACCCATCAGCTCGCGCACGTTCGGGTACTCCAGCTTCGCCACGGTCTCCAGCACGCCCGGCTGGAACGACGAGCCGCGCTCCTCCGCCTTGCGGCGTAGGATCGCCACGCGCGTCTCATAGTCGGGGATGCCCATGTCGACGACCAGGCCGCCGGAGAAGCGCGAAATCAGACGCTCGTCCAGGTCGGCGATCTCCGCCGGAGGGCGGTCGCTGGCCAGCACGATCTGATGCCCGGACTGCTGCAGCGCCTCGGTGAGCCGCAGCAATTCCGCCTGCATCTCCTTGCGATTCGTCAGGAACTGGACGTCGTCCACGAGCAGCACATCGACGTTCTGGAAACGGCGGCGGAAGGCATCGCCCTGCCCGGCTGCGATCGCGGCATGGAACGCCTCGACATACTCGTCCAGCGTCAGGTACTCGATGTTCAGCTGCGCGGCAATCGCCTTGGCCGCATGCCCGACGGCCATCAGGACGTGGGTCTTCCCGAGGCCGGAGCCACTATAGATGAAGAGCGGGTTGTAGGCGGAGCCGGGATTCTCCGCGACCGTCCGCCCCGCCGTGACGGCGAGGCGGTTCGCGGCGCCGACCACGAACGTCTCGAACGTGAACCGGGGATTGAGCGTGGTCGTCATGCCGCGGGGCTCCCCGTCGCGAGCTTCTTGAGGACCAGCTCCGAGATCCCCTTCAGGGTCTCGAACACCCCTCTGCCGTGCAGCGCATCAGCCGGGAAGCTCGGCACGCTGCGGAAGTTGAGCGCGTCATCCAGATCCGCGGGCGTCAGAATCAGCTCGCGGGGCAAGTCCTGCTTGTTGTACTGCATCACGAGCGGCATCGTGCGCACGTCGACGCCGTGCTCCAGCAGATTGCTCTGGAGGTTCTGGAGACTCTCGATGTTTTCGTCGAGCTGGCGCGCCTGGCTGTCGCCTACGAACACGACGCCGTCGGCCCCCTGGAGGACGAGCCGGCGTGTCGCGTTGTAGTACACCTGGCCCGGGACCGTGTAGAGCTGAAACCGGGTGGAGAAGCCCGAGATCTGGCCGAGGTCGATCGGGAGGAAATCGAAGAACAGCGTGCGATCGGTTTGGGTGGCGAGCGAGACCATGCGGCCGCGCCGCGTCTCGGGCACGCGCTCGTACACGTAATGGAGGTTCGTCGTCTTGCCGGACCGTCCGGGGCCGTAGTAGACGATTTTGCAGGTGATCTCGCGGGCGGTGAAGTTGACCAGGGACACGGGCTATCTCCCAAACAGCGTGTTGAGGCTGTCCGTCAGCTCGCGCTCGAAGTCCGCGGCCAGCACTTGCTTCGGGACCGCGCCTTTGGGGCTCGCCGCCTTCAAGTCCGCCGCAAGTTGCTCATAGAATAACTGCACCAGGCCGAGCGAAGAAACGTCGAGGTCGTAGACGGCGAGCACCGCCAGCGTCCCGCGATCGGTCACGAAGGTCGCCAGGAAGAAGCCGGTCTTCGGACCCTGGTGGCTGAGGGCCGCGAACGGCGCTTGGCGCAGCTGCCGCGCCAGCTCGTTCGTGGACGCGACGATCGCCGAGGCCAGCGCCGCCGCCGACATCACGTCGACCGCGCGCGAGAAGCCCGACTGGGCCAGGACCTGCCCCGACGGCGTGAGCACCAGCACCAAGCGCGCTGAGGCTTCCCGCACGAAATCGGTCAGCGGCTGCAGTGTCCAGTTCTCGACCGCGCGGGTGTGCGGACTCATACGGCGGTCTCCGCCACCCGCAGCAGCTCGAGCCGCACCAGGCCGATGTTCACATCCGGCTCGGTCACCGCGACGACCAGCAGACTCCCCGCCGCCTCACTTCCCGGGACGACCAGCAGCGCGCCCTGCTCCGCCTGCAGGTGCCAGAAGACACTCGTCCCGGTGCCGGCGGCATCCATCGCGCGCCGCAGGCGGCCGGCGAGGCTCGCGGCGAGCGCGGCGACCGCGCCGCCTTTGATCCCCTCCATGAGCTGCTCGGCAACCACGAGCCCGTCTTCCGCGGAAACCAGCATCGCCCCGCGGACGCCGCGCACCCGTGTGATCATGTCGAGCGCCTTGCTCACTGCCGCTCCAGCCAGCGCTGCGCCATGATCGTGGCGCGGTGCGCGAGGATCGCGAGCCGGCCGAGCGGCATGCCGCGCTCCCGCACCACGAGGAGGAGCGCCTCGGGTGTGGGATGTGCGAGGTGCACGTTGCCATGTTGGCCTTCGGCGGAAAGCCCGTTCCACGCCCCCAGCCCGAGCAGCTTTGCCGTGCGCGCCGCTTCCTGTGACACGCCGGCCAGGTATGCCGCGACGCTGTCGGTGACGTCTGCGCCGGACGCGTCGCGCAACGCGCCGCCCAGGACGCGACCCGCGCCGTCGACGAGCAGGAGGCCCTCGTCCGCACCCTCGAGGCCTGCAAAAACCCTTGCTTCATCCAGGGCGCCGCTCGAAACGGCGGCGGTAGGTGAGGCGGCGGTCGCTGCCGGTTCCGGGGCGGGAGTCGATCCGCGCGACGGCGGTCGACCACCGCCGCGAATCATTTCGAACGCCTGCTCGAGGCTCGGATCATCGGGCTCGACTCGTTTCGCAGCCGCGAGATGCGCCTCGGCCTGATCGATGTCCCCTACTTTGAAATAGAGGAATGCCAGCCCCTTGAGGGCGCCCGTGTGATGTGGGGCGATGCGCACCGCCATGTCCCACTCGTCGAACGCGCGCTCATAGTCGTGCTTGTCCGTCAGGATGCGGGCATACAGATCGTGGGCATCGGCGAGATGCGGATGCCGCTCCAAGCCGTTCATCGCGACACGCAGCGCCGCCTCGAGCTGACCCTTGCGCCGCAGGGCTTCGCCGAGCCTCAGGAACACGAGGCTCTGCGGATCCTGGGCGAGCTGCGCCGAGAGGGCGCGAATGTCGTCAGCCATGGCTGAACACCCGGGCCGCCTCGCGGGCGCGTTCGACGTCCGGCCGTTGCGCCTCTTCGTCGGCGCTGCGCGCGAGCCGCTCCCACTCGTCCCAGCTGGCGACCGCCTCTTTGAAGCGGCCCATCGCGACGAGCGCGAAGCCGAGGTGGCGGTGCGCCGCGGCCAGCATCGGATCGAGTCGCAGCGCGCGGTGCAGCTCTTCGGCGGCGGCCGAGGCGTGACCCTGCGCCAGGTGAATCCTGCCGAGCAGCATGTGCACGGTCGCGTCGTGCGGCTGCATGCTGCCGGCTTGCTCGGCTGCGGCGCGCGCGGCGTCGAGATCCTTGGCGAGCAGCGCGCGCTCGGATTTCGCGACGAGCTCGGCGAGCTCGCCCGCCGCACTCGGGCGGCCGCGCTTCGCCGTGCCCGGGTCGACGAGCACGATCACGCCGGCGCTTTCGAGGCCGAACAGCGTCTTGGCCACTTCGAAGTCCGAGCGCCCCAGCTCCGTCGCGAGGCCTCGGATGGAGCGCTCACCATCGATGAGCGCGAGCACCTCCCACTCCGGCGGGAGGAGATCGAGCTCCCCGCCCCCGCCTTCCGGAGGCGGCGCGAGCGACGGCACGACGCCGACGTGCGGGATACGGCTTTCGATCCGCGACCACTCGTCGATGCGGCGCGCCCCTTCCATGAGCAGCGCCTCGACGGGAATCCGGACGGTGAGCTCCGTCGGGACTTTGCTTTCCGCCTGCTCCGTGAACGAGAAATAGCCTTCGTTCCAGCTCATCACTTCGAAGACGACTTCCTCGATCTGGAACCGCACCTGCCGCTCGACTTCCCGCTGCGTGATCACGCCGAGGGCCACGAGAATTTCGCCCAGGCGCCGCTTGTCGCCCTGGCGCTGCTGCATGTCGCGCGCGCGCTCGAAATCGGCCTCGGTGATCTTGCCGGTGCGGAGGAGCAGCGCGCCCAGCGGGTGGGGATTGCTGCGGATCTCCGCTGACACCACGACGCCGCTGTCGAAGTAGATCGTCCCCTCGTTGTGGCGCAGCTCCGAGGTGACGCGCAGCGCGCCCGTCTTCCGGCTCAGATCGAGCAGCTGGAAGACGTCGTGGATCCCGAGCTCGCGGAGCGGTCCTTCGATCGCCATGCGTTACGCCGCGTCCGAGGTCGAGAAAATGTGCTGCAGGTCGACCGCGGTCCGCGCGTGCACCCGCGCGCGCTGCGCGAACGGACCGCCGGGATCGATCCGCGTCACACGGTCCCAGGCAGCCACCGCTTCGGCGTAGCGCTGCAGCTTGGCCAGGGTCACACCAAGATAGAACAGCGCGCCGGTGTGCTCGGGATCGAATTTCAGGGCGCGCCGGAACGCGGCGAGCGCCTCGTCGTTGCGCTTGTCGTCGATCAGCGCGCGGCCGAGCAGGAGCAGCGCGTCCATGTCGTAGAGATCCTGTTCCAGCATCTCGGCGAGTCGCACGATCGCGGCCCGCACGTTGCCCGACCGGCGCAACAGGTCGGCCAGGGCGAGCGCCGCTTCGTGAAATGTGGGCAACGCCTCGAGCGCTGCCTCGTAGGCGCGCTGCGCGTCCGCCCATTCTGCGTCATGCTCGTGCAGCCGGCCGAGGTCGAGCCAGACCTGCACAAAACCCGCATCCAGATCGAGCGACGCGCGATAGGCGGCCCGCGCGCCCTGGCGGTCGCCGACTTTGAGCGCGATGTCGCCCTGCAGCTTGTGGAGGTCGGCGCGCGCGGGCGCGCGCGTCTGGGCCTGCCGCAGTGCGGTGAGTGCGCTCGCGGCGTCCCCCGTGGCGGCCCGCGCCTTGGCGGCGGCGACCAACACCTCCACGTCGTCGGGCGCCTTGGCAACCAGCTCCTCGGCGAGTGGCAGTGCTTCCGCGGCGCGGTGCACGGCGAGCAGGCTCTTCACTTCCCCGAGCGCGGCGGTGGCGTTCGCGGCGTCGAGCGTGCGCGCCTCGCGGTAGCGCTCGAGCGCTTCGCCGTGCAGCCCGCGCCGCGCATAGATGTCGCCGATCAGCGTCGCCGCCTGGCCGCGGTCCGCGCCACGCTGGACGGCCCGCATCGCCTCCGCGACGGCCAGGTCCATCATCCCCTTGCTGTGGTAATCCCGCGCCAGCGCGAGGGGATCATCGGGTTTCTTCGCGAGCCCCGGCGGCGATGCCTGGGGCGAGGTCGCGGGGGGCTCCAGCTCCTGGAAGATGTTGTCGAGCAGGCGTTGATCGAACGCGAATTCGCCGCCGAGGCTGTCGGCGGCGACGTCGGCGGAAATCTCGGGCACGATCCCGATCGCGACGGTCTCGTATTGCAGATCGATGGCCAGCGCGAATTTCTGCGACACGTAGTACGGGTCGAGCTCCAGCGCGCGCTTGGTGGCGCGCAGCGCGCCGTCGTAGTCGCCGAGGCTCGAGAGCGTGAAGCTCAGGTTGTAGTGCGCACCGGCGTTTTGCGGATCGGCTTCGACCGCGCGGACGAACGCGTTGCGCGCATCCGGGAAGCGTTTCAACTCGACCAACACCAGCCCGACGCCGTTCCAGGCAGGTGCGGAGGACGGCTGCTCTGCGAGGACCTGACGGTAGGCTTCGAGCGCGAGCTGAAACCGCCGCAGATGCGTCAGCAGCAGCGCGAGATTGAGGCGCGCGCCCACAAACTCCGGCGACAGCTGCAGCGCTTTCCGAAATGCCTCGATGGCGCCTTCCGTGTCGCTCTGGTGCGCGAGGATCACGCCGGCGTTGTTCCAGGCGAGGGCGTAGCGCGGATCGACGTCGGTCGCCTGGCGATACGACGTGAGCGCATCGGCCGTACGGCCGGCCTGGTGCAGCACCACGCCGCGCTCGTTCCAGAGCTTGGGCGAGTCCGGAATCTCGTGAAGGAGCGACTCGTACAGCTCGAGCGCATCGGTGAAGTCGCGCTTGAGGAGGTACACCTCGGCCATCGCCTGGCGCACGAGGCGCCGATCTTCCCCACGCTCGATCGCCAGGCGATACTCGCGCAGCGCCTCCGTGTAGTAGCCCTTCTGCCGGAACGCGAGCCCGAGGTTGAAGTGCGCGAGCTCGCTACCCTCGGCGACTTCCAGCGCGGGCTGCTCGCGCAGCCGCTGCTCGGCCGACTGGCGCTCGGCGCGGTAGCGCTCCAGGGAAAGATTCGTCTGCGCCCGCGCGAGCGGCGGGTTGAGCTGGATCGCGCGCTTGGACGCCGCGCGCGCCTCCTGGTGCCGGCCCATGTCTCCCAGCACAAATGCCATCAGATAATGCGCGTTCGCGTTGTCCGGATTGAGGTTGACCGCGCGCGCGAGCGCGGTCAGCGCCGGCTCGTTCAGCCCGCGGTTGTAGTAAACCTCTCCCAGATAGAAATGCACGACGGACGAGTCGGGCTCGGATTCGGCCGCCCGCAGAAACCATTCAGTCGCGACCTCGAGCCGGCCGCGGGCTTTCTCCGCGAGCCCGAGCTGAATCATCGCGGCCACGTCGCTCGGCTTGTGGGCGAGCAGCTCCTCGAACTCCGCGACCGCTTCCTCATAGGCTCCGAGGATCGCATAGGTGCGGCCGAGCTCCCAGCGCGGGTCGCGCTCGTCGGGCGCGGCCCGCAGGCGTTCCCGCAGCTCGGCGACGCGGTGGTCGTAGAAGCCCGTGTTGTGATAGGCGATCTCGAGGTTGCGCTGCGCGACCTGCATGCGCGGGTCGAGCTCGAGCGCGCGGGTGAACTGCTCGATGGCCTCGGGGACGAGGCCTTTCTGGTAGTAGAGAACGCCGAGATTGTTGTGCGCGCCCGCGTCGGAAGGGTCGATCCGGCGGGCAAAGGACCTCAGGACGGCAACGTCACGCTCTGAGACCGTCAAGTCAGCCGAATGGCGTCGAAGATGGCCTTGAGGGACGCCAGGTCGGGAAGGAGGAGGAAGTGACCGCGCAGTCCGTCTTGCGCATCGATGTTGAACTCCGTTTCGACGCAAAACACGAAGTCGCGATCATGCCCAAAGTTGAGGTACGTCGTCGTGAGCACGGCGGCCGAGAGATCCACCACCAGACTCGGCACGGACGGCAGCAGCAGCATCCCCATGAACTCCGACAGCGCATTCATGTAGGCACCCGAGAGAATGTTGCCGGCCTCCTTGAGGCACGATTGCTCGATCGTCTCGAACGCCTTGGTGGTGCCGAGCGGGCGCTTGAGCAGCATGTCGCAGAGCTGCCGGCCGACCGGCTCGGGAAAGAGCAGCAGGGTCCGTCCCGTCAGATCGCCGAGCATGTGCATGAGGACCGCAGCGACCACTTCTTGCGGGTCGCCGATCAACCCGGGCACCTCCTCTAGGCGCGCGATATTGATCTGGGGCACCGAGATCATGATGCGCCGGTGTGTGAGCTGCGACAGCGCAGTCGCCGCATGGCCCGCGCCGATGTTGGCGACTTCCTTCAGCGCGTCGAGCTGCAGCGCTTTCAGATCACGGACGTCTTCCATGCTTCGCTCCCTTAGTTCACACGCTGAAGCGTGTGCTCGGCAAGCACTGCCCTTAAGGGCATTGTCGGCCGAGCACACCCTTTAGGGTGTGAACTCCTAAACGAGACCCGCCGCATCGAGAATCAACGCCGGAACTCCGTCGCCCATGATCGTGGCGCCACTGAACACCGGCAGCGTGCCCTGCGGCGCATCGAATCCCTTCACCACAATCTCCTGTTGGCTCAACATCCCGTCGACCACAATTCCCGCGCGCCGCTCTCCCATTTCCAAGACGATGACCGGGCGGCGTGGGGGCGGCGCGGGCGCGCCGCCGTTCGTGCCGAGCAGCTTTCGCAAATCGACGAGCGGGACCACGCGATCGCGCAGCACGATCGCATCCTTTCCTTCCATCGTCGTGAGCGGCGTCGTGCCGAACTCGACGGTCTCGGCGACGTAGGTGAGCGGCAGGGCGTAACGCTCGTGACCGACGGCGGCGATCAGGGCGCGCACGATGGCCAGCGTGACCGGCAGCCGCAGGACGAAGGCGGTCCCCTTCCCCGGCTCGGTGCGGATTTCGATCGAGCCGCCCAGCGCCCGGATGCGCGTCATGGCCACGTCGATGCCGACGCCGCGGCCGGAGACATTCGTCACGGCTTCCGCCGTGGAGAATCCCGGCCGCGCCAATACCCGCAACAGCTGATCGTCCGAGAGGGACTCGACGTGCGGTCCGACGACGCCCTCGCGTTTCGCTTTCTCGAGGATCTGCACGCGATCGATGCCGCGGCCGTCGTCGGAAATGCTGATGGCGACGCTGGAACGCTCGCGCACCGCGGCCAGCACGATCTCCCCTTCGGGACTCTTCTTGCGCCGTTTGCGCTCGGCCGGCGCCTCGATGCCGTGGTCCACGGCGTTGCGCAGCAGATGCACGAGCGGGTCGCCGAGCTCATCCAGGATCTGACGATCGAGCTCGATCTCCTTTCCCTCGACGCGGAACTCCACCTGCTTGTCGAGCTGCCGCGCCACGTCGCGCACGAGGCGGGGAAACCGATCGAACACTTGCCACACCGGCGTCATGCGCGCCTGAATGATCTCGTTTTGGAGATCGGCGGAGAGCCGCGAGATGTGGATCGCGACCTCGTCGATTTCGGGGTCCTGTCCCACCCAGCGTGCGGCCAGCTCGTTCAGGCGGCCACGCTCGGTCACGAGCTCGCCGATCAAATCCATGAGCGTATCGAGCCGCCGCAGATCCACCCGGATATGGCGGCCGCGGCCGCCGGCCGAGCCGGTCTCACCGGGCGCGAGCTGACTCTCATCGGTTCCGCCCCCGATCGTGACGCGCTCGACGTCTCCCACCGATCGGACAGCGGTCTCGATGTCCGCGGCCGCGGCGCCGGTTTCGAGCTCGAACGCAAACCGCCCATCGAAGTCGTCCGACTCGAACGCGGCCGCCGCGGGCTGGATCCGGTGAATCGTGCCCAACGACTGCATCTTGCGAATGACCAGCGTCGCGCGCCCCCCTTTGAGGGGAGCTTCGGGACGGATCAGGACGTGGACGAGACGAGACGCCCCAGACGCAGCAGGCGCAGCAGGCGCAGCAGGCGCAGCGCGGAGACGCTGTAAGTCCAAGGGCTCGGCGGGCTCGGCAGGCTCAACGGGCTCTGCGAAGTGACGCGCGAGCGCGCTGGGTTGTGGAGTCGGTTTCGTCTGCAGCGTGAGTCGATCGATGTCGGTGAGGATGGCGAGATCGGCTTCACGCTCGCGACCGGCGACCGCGAGCCCCACCGCCTTCTCGAGCGCGTCGGTGGCACGGAACAGCAGCTGGATGATTTCGTCGGTGGGAGCCGTACCGCCGCGCCGGAGGTGGTCGAGCAGATTCTCGAGGCGATGTGACAAATCGGCGATGCGGCCGTAACCCATCGTCGCCGCCATGCCTTTGATCGTGTGCACCGCGCGGAACAGGCCGCCGACCGGCTCCGGCGACGCCGGATGGCGCTCCCACTCGAGCAACAACTGATTGCAGGCGCTCAAGTGCTCGCGGCTCTCGGCCAGGAACAGCTCGGCGTACTGCGAGAGATCCATGGCTATCCCAGGACGCGCTGCACGGCTTCGAGGACGCGGGAGGGCTGGAACGGCTTGACGACGAAATCCTTGGCGCCTGCCTGGATGGCTTCGACGACCAGCGCCTGCTGCCCCATGGCGCTGCACATCAGGATCTTGGCGTCCGGGTCGTGCTTGACGATCTCGCGGACGGCATCGATGCCGCCCATGTCCGGCATCACGATGTCCATCGTGACGAGGTCCGGCTTGAGCTGCCGATACTTCTCGACCGCCTGGGTACCGGTTTCCGCCTCACCGACGACCTCGAATCCGGCCTGCCCCAGGATGTCGCTGATCATCGTGCGCATGAAAATGGCGTCGTCACAGACGAGAACCGTGTGGCTCACTGCTCGCTCCTTAGGAAGTCAGAACCGGGCCCAACAGCGCCGCGAGATCCAATACGATGAACAGTTCTCCGTTCCGCCGGCCCACAGCGCGTACCAGCGTCGGATCGACGCCCGGCAGGCCTTGCCGGCCTTCCAACGTGTGGTCGCCGGCGGCCAGCATATCCAGTACTTCGTCAACCGTAAAGCCGATCAGCTTGTGCGAACCGTTTTCTGCCTCCCCGCCTCTCCCCCCTCCCCCGGGGGCTCCGAGTTCGAGGATAAGCGTCGAGCCCAGCGTGCCTTCTAGAGCGGAAGTGGGAGGGGATGGGGGGGGCGGAAGGCCCAACGCACGCCACCCTTCCACGACCGTCACCAGTGTGCCGCGGACATTCACGAGCCCCGCCACGACCGGGGGCGCGCCCGGGATACGCGTCGTTGGGAGGCGCGGGAGAATCTCCCGCACTTGGTCCACCTCGGCCGCGCACGCCAGTGTTCCCACGCGGAATACGAGCAGGCGAACGGGGACGAGGCTTCCGTCAGTCATCGGATGCGAAGAAGCCAAGATACTGCAAGGGGTTGCGCTGAGCAAGCAAATTCGCGTCCGCCCCCCTTGCAGCCTCCGCAAGCGCGGGACGCAAGTCATCCGGCCATTCAGACGTGAGGGCGATCGGCACGTTGGTCACGGGATGGACGAACGACAGTGCCGCGGCGTGGAGCAGCTGGCGCGGCGCGAGCGCCTCGAGCCGTTCGGCTTCCATGCGCGCCGACGGGGTCACGCGCCGGCTGCCGCCGAACGTGTACTCGCGGTCACCGACGATCGGGCAACCCACGTGCGCCAGATGCACGCGAATCTGATGCGTCCGGCCGGTGCCGAGACGGATGCGCAGCAGATCGGTGTGGGCGAAGCGGGCTACGACACTCGCGTGGGTCACCGCGTGACGGCCACCCTGCGCGACCGTCATGCGTTTGCGCTCCTTGGGATGCCGCGCGATCGGGGCTTCGATGTCGACCGGGCTCTTGCGCAGGTGCCCCCACACGATCGCCGCATACACGCGCGTGACTTCACGTCGTTCGATCGCCCCGGCGAGGCGGCGGTGCGCGAGATCGCTCTTCGCCACCACCAGCAGTCCTGAGGTGTCGCGATCGAGCCGGTGCACGATCCCGGGGCGTCCCTCGGTCGAGCCACTCGAGAGCGCGGTGCCGCGCCCGATCAGCACATTCACGAGCGAGTCGTCCCAGTGACCCGGCCCCGGATGGACCACCAGGCCGGCCGGCTTGTCGAGCACGGCGAGGTCCTCGTCCTCGTACACGAACCGCAGCTCGGCGTGCGCCGGCGCGTAGGTGCGCGGCGCCGCCTCGTCCGGAAGCTCCACCGTGACTTCGACGCCTCGCTCGAGCACGGCCGAGGCGCGCAGCGGCTTGCCGCGCGCGGTCACGCGCTTGTCGGCGATGAGGCGTCCGGCTTGAGTACGAGAAACAGCGAGCTGGTCGGCGAGGTAACGATCGAGGCGTTCAGCACTGCGAACGACACAGAACGTGATGTTCAAGGCTCGGCCGCCCGAGCCTCCTTAGCCCGCTGTTGCGCGCGGCCTTCCTGCCAGAGCGAAAGTCCGAGGGCGATCGCGCCGATGGTGATGGCGGAGTCGGCCACGTTGAACGTCGGCCAGCGCCACGCGCCGACGCCGACGTCGACGAAGTCGACGACGCCCTGCGCGCTGCGAATGCGGTCGATCAGGTTGCCGACGGCGCCGCCGCAGACCAACGCCAGCGCGAGGAGACGGAAGCGGTCGCCGGGACGCGTGCTGCGCACCAGGGACGCGAGGACGAACAACGCGATGACGGCGAGTGCCATGAAGATCCAGCGGGAGTTGTCGCCCACGTGGAGGCCGAACGCGGCGCCTTCATTATAGACGAGCCGGAACTGCACGGTGTCGCCGATGACCGCCAGCGGCAGCCGCCGCGCCAGGAACGACTCCGCGATCAGCTTGGTGACGAAATCCGACACGACGACCGCGACGGCCGTTCCCCAGAACAGCCGGCGCTCAGCGGCGTTTACCATCTTCCTCTTTCGCTTTGCATTTGATGCAGAGGCGCGCGTGCGGCAGCGCGTCGAGGCGATCGAATCCGATCAGCTCACCGCACTGCTCGCACCGGCCGAACCGCTCGGGAGCGCTGTAGAGCCGGCGCAGCGCCTCGTTCACGTGCCACAAATACCGGCCCTCTTGCGACGCGAACAGAAACGCCTTCTCCCGCTCCATCGCGTCGGTCCCTTGATCGGCCATGTGGAAGGAGTAGCTCGAGAGGTCGCCGTCCGATGCCTGGAGGCTCGAGTTGAACGACTCGCCGTAGTGGCCCAGTTCCTTGATGACGCGGGCGCGCTCTTCGAGCAGCCGCTTCTCGAGGTGGGTCAATTGTTTCTTGTTGAGGCCGGCCTTGGCCTTCACCTTTGTGGACTTAGTCGGCATTATCGAGTTCCGCCCTTTCGTCCGTCGTGACGCCGGAGCGCAATCGTCGTCTGGCGTCCTTCGATGTCTATGTCACGCTGCAAGTCGGGCTCGTCCAGCACCGCGCCGAGCACCATCCGGCGCGCCAACGTCTCGCCTTCGACGAACCCCTGAAACGCGCGAATCGCGGCGACCACATCTGCGGCGCCGGTGATGCTCAACTCGATGCGCGTCGTGTATTCGTATCCCGCCTCTTTGCGGAGACGTTGCACGCGATTCACCACTTCGCGCGCCAATCCTTCCTGCACCAGGTCGTCGCTCAACGCGGGATCGAGCGCGACGACGTACGGCCCGTCGGCCTGCACCAGCCACTCGCTGGCGACTTCGCGGGCGACGGTCACGTCCTCGGGCCGAAACTCCCAGTCCCCGCTGCGCACCGGCCCGCCTTGCTCCAGCGCCTGCAAGTTTTCAGCAGTCAGTTCCGCGACGGCCGCAGCCGCGCGCGGCGTGTCTTTGCCGTACCGCTTGCCGAGCGTCCGAAAATTCGCCTTCCCGCGCAGCCGGACCAAATCGTGATCGGAGGCGACCACCTGGACCGCTTTTACGTTGACTTCGGCAGCCAGAATATCTAACAGGTCTGACAAGGCCGGGCCCTGGGCGGCCGCCGGCACCGCCAGCTGCATCCGGGCCAGGGGCTGCCGGACCCGCAGATTCCTTGATTCCCGTGCCGCCCGAGCCAGGGATGCCAGGCGCCGGACCGTGGCCATGGCCGTGAGGAGCTCCGGCTCCCGATGTCCCCGGTCGACCGGGAAGGCGGCGAGGTGGACGGAGGTTCCCGTCAGGGCCCGGTGCACCCAATCCGAGATGAAGGGGGCGGCTGGGGCCAGGAGCCGGACGGCCGCAACCAGGGACTCGTGCAGCGTTTCGAGCGCCACGGGGTCGGTCGCCCGGTCGGGGGCCCAGAAGCGCGGCCGGTTGCGCCGGACGTACCAGCGCGAGAGGTCCTCCCCCACGAAATCCATGATGCTCCGGACGCCGGTGGTGACGTCATAGGACGACCACGACTGGCGCACGCTCGCGACGACCTCATCGAGCCGGGCGAGCAGCCACCGGTCCGCCGCCGGCCGCTCGCTCGCCGGCGTCGCGTCCTCCTCGGCGGGCGGATTCCAGTCCTGGGCATAGCGGCGGAAGAAGTCGTACGTCGAGCGCAGGGTGTTGAGAAAGCCTCCCGCGATCTCGGGGATCTGGCGCTCGTCGAACCGCTTCGGCAGCCAGACCTGACTTTGGCCGATGAGGTAGAGGCGGACGGCGTCAGCACCATGCTCACCGATCACCTTCCACGGGTCGACGATGTTGCCGCGGCTCTTCGACATCTTCTGCCCGTGCACATCGAGCACGTGATCGTTCACGATCACGTGCTTGTAAATCTGAGAGTCGAACGCCGTCACGCCGATCGCGAGCAGTGAGTAGAACCAGCCGCGCGTCTGGTCCACACCTTCGCAGATGTAGTCGGCCGGGAAGTGCGCCTTGAAGTCCGCCTCGTGCTCGAACGGATAATGCCACTGCGCGTACGGCATCGACCCGGAGTCGAACCACGCGTCGATGACCTCCGGCACGCGCCGCATCGTCCCGCCGCAGTCGCGGCAGGCCCAGGTGTACGAATCGATGTACGGCTTGTGCGGATCGAAATCGTCGGGCAGCCGCTTACCCCAGCGCTGCGCCAGCTCATCATAGGAGCCGATCACCTCGCGGTGCTCGCGGTCGGCGGCGCACTCCCAGACGTTGAGCGGCGTCCCCCAGTAGCGGTCGCGCGACAGCGCCCAGTCCACGTTGTTCTCGAGCCATTCGCCGAAGCGCCCCGAGCCGGTCTCCGGTGGATGCCAATCGATCTCCGCGTTGATTTCGAGCATCCGCGTCTTCACCGCGGTTGTGCGGATGAACCACGAGCTGCGGGCGTAGTAGATCAGCGGCGAGTCGCAGCGCCAGCAGTGCGGATAGCTATGGGAGTACGGCCTGGTTTCGAGCCAGCGCCCCTCTTGCTTCAGTCGCTCGATGATCAGGCGATTGGTTTCTTTGTCCGTGACGAGCTTGCCCTCGATCTCCGGCCAGGTCGTCCCCTTGAACGTGCCATCCGGGACAACCGGATTGACGAATGCAAGACCGTTTTGCTGGCCGGCGACATAGTCATCGGCCCCGAACGCCGGCGCCATGTGCACGAGGCCGGTGCCCTCGTCTGCACTGACGAACGCCCCGGCGACGATCACGGCGCGCTGGCCTTCGTCCGGCAGCGGCACGACCTCGAGCGGCCGCGCGTACTTCTTCCCGACCAAATCACGGCCGACATAGGTCTTGATCAGCTTACCCTGGCTCAGCGGCCGGCCGTGCACATGGACGTCGCCGGCCCGAGCCACCGCCACGATGTAGTGGGTGATCTTGCCGCTCGTCTGATCGTCGAGCGCATACTCCCCGTAATCCAGGTCGGGATGCACGGCGACCGCCACGTTGGACAGCAGCGTCCACGGCGTCGTCGTCCAGATCACGAGCTCGCGCGGCGTGTCGCCCTTCCTGCCGAGGAGCGGGAACGTGACGTAGACCGAGTTGGTCTGCACGGTCTCATAGCCCTGGGCGACTTCATGCGATGACAATGCCGTGCCGCAGCGCGGGCAGTACGGCAGGACCTTGTGCCCACGATACAGCAGTGCCTTTTCGTGCAGCCGTTTCAGCAGCCACCACACCGTCTCGATGTAGTTGTTGCTGTAGGTGACGTAGGGGTGCTCGTAGTCCAGCCAATAGCCGATGCGGTCCGACAGCGATTCCCAATCGGTCTTGTACTTGAACACACTCTCGCGGCACAGCTTGTTGAAGCGCTCGACGCCGTAGGCCTCGATCTCGCGCTTGCCGCTGATGTTGAGCGCCTTCTCGACCTCGATCTCTACCGGCAGACCGTGCGTGTCCCACCCGGCGATCCGCGTGACCCCCTGCCCCAGCATCGTGTGGAAGCGGCAGATCAGATCCTTGAGCGTCCGGGAGAAGACGTGATGGATGCCCGGCCGGCCGTTCGCGGTCGGGGGACCCTCAAAGAAGATGAAGGGCGGCCCATACCGGGTCGCGTCGCTCACGCGCGTGAAGAGCCGCTCGTGTTTCCAGGTCGCGAGCAACTGTTTCTCGAGCGCGTCGATCGACTGCGTCAAATCGGAAGGCGGATACGCCATCGGCTAGAGCTGCTCCACGACGCCGTGCACGAGGGCAGCGAGCTTGGGCTCCGCCCCCCGGGCAACGGCGATGATCTGCTCGACCGACGTCGGCTCGAGCGCGTCGGGCAGGCAATTATCGGTGATGATCGAGAAGCCGAGCACGCGCATTCCTTGATGGACGGCGGTGATCACTTCGGGCACGGTGCTCATGCCAACCAGATCGGCGCCCAGCGCGCGCAGCATGCGGTACTCGGCGCGGGTCTCGAGATTCGGTCCCGGTACCGCCACGTACACGCCCTCGCGCAACACGATCTTGTGCTCGAGCGCGACCTGGTGAGCCAGCTTGCGCAATTCCGGATCGTACGCCGCCGACATGTCGGGGAAGCGCGGGCCTTCCGCATCGACATTCGGACCGGCCAACGGATTGTCGCCGAGCAGGTTGATGTGATCGGAAATGAGCACCAGATCCCCGGTCGCCCACAGTGGATGCATTCCGCCCGAGACGTTGGAGACGATCAGCGTCTTCGCGCCGACCGCACGCAGCACGCGGACGGGAAACGCAACCTGCTGGAGTGTGTAGCCCTCGTATCGATGGAACCGACCTTGCATGATCGCGACGCGGCGCTTGCCGATCTTCCCGAACAATAAACGTCCGGCATGTGTCTCGACCGTAGGGGTCGGGAAGCCGGGGATCTCGGGATACGGGATCGTGGCATCGGCCTTCAGCTCGTCGGCCAGCGCGCCGAGCCCGGTTCCGAGGATCACCGCGATCTCCGGAACGATCGCGGTCCGCGACTTGATGACGCGGACCGCATCCGCAACGGACACCCCGTTCACTTCTGGCCGTCGAGCGCGCGGAGCTCGGCGAGCTGGCGCTCGAGCAGCGCGCGGAACCCGCCCATGTATTGCTGGAATTGACGCTCGGTCTCGGCCATCCGCGCCCGCACGGCACCCTCGGCGTTCTTGGCCTGGTCGAGCAGCCGCTTCGCATCCGCCTCCGCTTCGCGGAGGATCACCTGGCCCTCGCGCTCGGCGGCGGCCCGCGTCTCCTGGCGCAGCTGCTGCGCCGCGACCAGCGCTTCGTTCATCGCCTTCTCGCGCTCGCGGAAGACGCGGAGCTGCTCGGTCAGCGCGTTCACGCGCTCCTCGAGCACCTGTCGCTCGCGGTTGGCGCGCTCCAGGACATCCGCGACGCGAATTTTGAAATCCTCGACGCCCAGCGTCTCGTAGCCGCGCAGGGTCTTGCGAAATTCCTGCTTGCGGATGTCGAGCGGTGTCAGGGTGAACGCGGGATCGGTCATGTCCTCGGGCCGAACAGGACTGTACCCAACCGGATCACCGTTGCTCCCTCCGCGACTGCTGTAGCGTAGTCGCCGGACATCCCCATCGAGAGGGTCGGCAGCCATACCTCTACCTCCTCTTTGATCCTATCGCGCAGGACGCGCAGTCCCCGGAACGTCCGGCGTTGCACGTCCAGATCATCGGTAAACGGTGCCAGCGTCATCAAGCCTTCCAGTCGCAGATGCTCGAGCGTCGCAACCTGTCGCGCCAACACCGGCGCTTCTTCGAGCGTGCAGCCGCTCTTCTGAGGCTCGTGCGCGACGTTCACCTGCAACAGCACTCGCAGCGGAGTCATCGCCCGCTTGCTCAGCTCGGTCGCGAGCTCCAGCGAGTCCACGGAATGCACCAGCTCGAATCGCCCGGGCACGAGCTTCGCCTTGTTGCGCTGCAAATGCCCGATCAGATGCCAGCGAATCGCAGCGGCATCGCCGAGCGCGTCCTGTTTCTGCAGCGCTTCCTGGACGCGGTTCTCGCCGATGTCGGCCAGTCCCGCATCACGCGCCGCGTGAATCGCGTCAGTCCCGAATCCCTTGGTGACCGCGACGATCGTCACCGGCTGCGGCGCGAGTCGCGCAATCTCGGCCCTCACCTGCGCCAAACGCTCTGGCAGGGCCTCGAAAGCCATAGCCTTTGAATATAGGGGGAAGGCCGCTAGCGGCTAAAGAGGCTGTGAACTCCTTGAGTTTCCACGCGGCGGATGATGTCGGCGAGCGCCTGGCTGGGATTCAGATGGTAGGCGCGGCGAAGGTATTCGACCGTCTGGTGCTGGTCGCCGCGCACGGCCGCGGCGTTCCCGAGCTCCAAAAAGGCGGCCGAAAATGACCGCGCCACCTGCTGCGCCGCCGGCTCGAGATCGAGTGAATCGCGCCCGAACAAACGGCCCCATTGAAACACCGAGTCGACCAGCATCCGCGTCCGCGTGGAATCCACCATCGTGCCCTGAAGGCCACGCACGAAGCGCCGGGTCGTGTCGGCCCGCGGCACAACCTTGAACGCGAGTCCCTGAAATACGAGATGGGGATCGAGCCCGAGCCAGGAGCCGCGGCCCGACGACACACCGAACGTGACCGCTCGCAACGAGGGGCGGTCCGTGGCGATCGTGTACAGAATCACCTGATCGGCCGTGAGCAGGCGCTGCCCTTTGCGGAAGACCAGCTCGACGCCGGCCGAGCGGAACAGGCCATCCTGTCCGAGCTCCACCGGTTGCATCCCGTCGATCTCTCGCTCGGTGAGCGGGAGCGCCGGACCCGGAGGGGACTGCGCCGGCGCCAGCGCCTGGTAAATCGCAGGCGCGTGGGCCACATCGAAGACTCTGGTCGGCCGCGCGGCCAACTGGCGCAGGTACCAGTCGAGGTTGGCGAGCGAGAGGTTGATTTGAGTGACGTCCTGGCGCACACCTTCGACTTCCTGGAGATACCACACCGGGAAGGTGTCGTTGTCCCCGAATCCGAACAGCACACCGTACGGCTCGACCGATTGCAGCAGGTTGTACGCGAAGTCGCGGGCGACGGTGGCGTCGGCACCGTGCCGGCGTGATGCGGCTGTGAAGTTGCCGCCCAGCGGCAGCAGCGTGACCACTGCGGCCAGCGCAATTCCCCACTTCGTAACGGCGGCGGGCACGCGTTCCAACAACCGCCGCACGAGACGCACGAGCCCTAACGCGGTGAACATGCCCCAGACCTGAAAGCTGACCACGAAGAAGTAGTCGCGCTCGCGCACCTCGTGCTGCTCGATCGTCGGGTAGCGGTCCCAATACATCGAGAAGCCGGCCTTGAAATTCATGTAGATGACGAGACCGACGCCCGTGACGAGCCACAGCGCGCCGAGCAGGTACGCGAGTCCGGCGTCCCGGCGGCGCGTGAATTCGAACCCGAGACTCCCCAACGTGACGAACCCGAGCGCGACGAGGACCATCGGCACAAACGGCAACGCGCGACCCCATTGCCAGGAGCAGTACTGGAAGTAATTGAGGAACTGCTGTCCGAAGACGGTCAGCGTGCGGGGACTCCCGGGCACCATCGGGTTGTCGAACAGGCCGCGGCTGCCGAACTGCTCGCGCCGGATCACGGCGAGCAGGTTGCGCCAGGTCTCTGGGTCGGCCTCGTTGAGAATAGGATGCAAACCGGAGCGGATGTAGAGAAAGGCATATATCGAGATTCCCACCACCGCGATCCCGATCGCCATGACGGGAAAGGCCCAGGAACCGACCTTCACGCTCCAGACGACACACGCCGCGAGCAGCGCTCCGCTCGCAATCAGGAGCGGTGTACTCCCCAGACCGACGGCGACCAGCACGATCCACAACGCGGTGAGCGCCCCCCACTCCGCCAATTCCATCTGCCGCTCGGCGGGGTCGGCCGCGGGCGACGCGCGCAGCGTGTACAGCATGAACACCGCCAGGGCGGGCCCCACGAGCAGCGCCAACAGGTGGTTGCCGATCGACAGCGCAGCGATGTAGACGATCAGGAGCAGGATGTGCGGCGCGCGCGCAGTGCCCCGCAAGTCGCGCCAGCGGACGCCGAGCCAGCAGATGGCGGCGATGCTGGCGGTCGCCACTGCGTAGACCTCCGTCTCGTTGCTGTTCTGCCAGTGCGTGAACGGAAATGCGGCTAGGATCGCGGCCGCCGCGGCACCACTGGTCCGGAGCCACGCGGTTTCACCGAGCAGCAGCCGGTGCGCGACGAGAAACAGGCAGCCGGCGCCAGACGCCGAGAAACAGGCGCTCATGAGGTTCATCCGCCAGGCATAGCCGCCCATCCTCACGACGCCCGCCCAGACGTGGCCGAGCAGCACGAACAGCGGCGTCCCCGGCGGATGTGGCACGCCCAGAACTTTCGCGGCGGTGATGAATTCGCCCGCGTCCCACAGCGTGACCGTGGGCGCCAGCGTGATCACATACCCGATGAGGACCAGGAGCACGACAGCGGCCGCCTCCCGGTAAGGAGGCTTAGGTGGCAGGCTGGGTCACGCGCTCGCCGCCCTCGAGATGCGAAACGGCGCCGGAGAGAAGGTCGCGCACTTGTTGCGGGGTGAGGTGGCGGTACAAGAGGCCATGGCTGGCGACGGAGATCGTGGACGTCTCTTCGGAGACGACGAGTACCGTCGCATCGGTCTCCTCCGACAGGCCCAGCGCGGCGCGGTGCCGCGTCCCGAGCGATTTGTCGGCGACCTTGAACTGCGTGAGTGGGAGTACGCAGCCCGCGCCGATGATCTGATCGCCGCGAATCAGGACCGCGCCATCGTGCAGCGGCGAGTACGGTGTGAAGATGGTGGTCAACAGGTCGGCCGAGACCTTCGCTTCCATCGGCACGCCGGTGGTGATGAACTCCTCGAGCCCGATGTCGCCTTCGACGGCGATGATGGCGCCGGTACTCGCGCGCGACAGGCGGTCGAGCGCTTCCGCGATCTCTTCGGCCACCGATTGGCGGTCGCCGCGCGAGAACGCGCGCATGAAGCGGGATTGGCCGAGCCGCGCCAGCGCGTTACGCAGCTCCGGCTGGAACACGACCACCGCCGCGAAGGCCCCGTAGGTGAACACGACGCCCAGCAGCGTGCTAATCATTGTGAACTTGGCAAACACCGCCACGAAATAGGTCAGCGAGAGGATCACAAGGCCGATCACGATTTGCAGCGCGCGCGTGCCGACGAGGAACAGCAGGAACCGGTAGACGACGAACGATACGAGCAGGATCTCGAAGAGATCCGGCCAGAGCCGTGGTGACAGGAACTTAAAGGCGTCTACGTTCACGGTGGATTGGTCGTAGCGCTCGCCAGTGCAAGGGCTTCGCGTGTCAACGCGACGTCGTGAACCCGGAACAGCCGCGCTCCTCGCTCCCAGGCGAGGGCGCAGGCCACAGCCGTAGCGCGATCGCGGTCGCCCACGGGCCGCCCCGTCGCCGCTCCCAAAAACCGCTTCCGCGACAGGCCGACGGCTACAGGATAGCCCAGCGCGACGATCGTTGCCAGTTCGTCGAGCAGCCGAAAGTTGTGCGTCGCCGTTTTGGCGAAGCCGAAACCGGGATCCAGGACGATCCGCTCCCGCGCGATCCCCCCCCCCGCTCGTTCGGCCTGTTCCGCCGTCGCCGCCAGCTCCGCCGCCACCTCGGCGGCGACGTGATCGTACTTCGCCAGGTCGTCCATCGTGGCCGGGGTGCCGCGCATGTGCATGAGGATCACGCCGGCTTGCGCCTCACGCGCGACCACCGTCAGCTCGGCATCGAAGCGGAGGCCTGAGACGTCGTTGATCACGGCCGCCCCTGCGTCCAGCGCCGCCCGCGCCACCTCCGCCTTGCGGGTGTCGACGGAAATAGGACCCAGATCGCGCTGCTTCAGCCCCGCGATCACGGGCACGACCCGCGCGATTTCTTCCTGCACCGGGACAGGAGCCGCACCCGGACGCGTGGACTCGCCACCCACATCGAGCAGGCGTGCGCCGTCCGCCGCCAGCCGCGCGCCGTGCTCGATGGCCGCGTCAGCGGATGGGAGATGGCCGCCATCTGAAAATGAATCCGGGGTGACGTTGATGATCCCGATGATCACAGGTTTATCCAGCGAGACTTCCCCGCCCCGAATCGTCCAGGTTCGCGACGGCTCGGCGCGCGCGGCGAGCAGCCGACCCAGCGCGGGCCCGAGCCGCGCGAGCTCGGCAGGCGCGCGGTCGTAGCGGGCGAGCGGCGCGATCCGACTCGCCGCGCCCGCCATCAGGGCCCAGCCGTCGCCGGTGAGCACATCGGTGCCTGACTTGGCACCCCAGTGCACCAGCGCTTCGCGCTCTGGCTCAGTGATGTCCTCGATGAGAACGACGAACGTCTGGATGCCGATCGCCGCGAACCAGGCAGGCTGGGCTTCCCACCCGCGCGCCGCGAGCGCCGCGCGCACCGCTTCCGGTGTGTGCGCGGCGAGCGCGGTGACGTTCACCGCAGCGCCTGGACCACCTGCAGTCGAGCCGCGCGGAGCGCCGGGAAGAAGCCGCCCACCACACCCATCACCACCGCGAAAATCAGGCCGAGCAACAGCAGCAGCGGCGTCACCCCGCCCACGGCGGCGGCGTAGTCGGCATTGTCGAGCCGCGCGATGATGTCGCCCTTCTGGACGGTGGAGCCTCCACTCACGTTGAGGACGGCGAGCCGGCCGGGGATTTTCGCGGACACAGCCGCTTTGGTGCGCGCCACGACGTACCCGTTCGCGACCAGGGCAACGGAACCGCCTGACCCTTCCCCCGTCCCCCGTCCCCCTTCCCCGCTCGTCGAGACGGTCACCACCTGCACCGGTACCACCCCATCGCGCCGCCCCACGGCGACGACGATGGCGATGATGACCACCGCGGCCGCGACCAACCAAAGCACACGACCCAGCGCTCGCTTGACCGCGGGCGGCGGGTCGTCGCGATTGATCCGGAGTTTCGAGAGGTCTGCGGTCGGAGCGCTCACGCCCCGGCGGGCTCAGGCGGCGGATTGCCCAAGATCCCGCCGCTGGGCCGCGCCTGCGCCTTTTCCTTTTCCGCGGCCTCGCCGCTCACCGCCGGTTGCGGCGGCACCGGCGGGACGTACGGCGGCAGCGGCCGGCCGGCGATCACCAGCTCGACCTGCTCGCGCTCCAGCGTCTCACGCTCGAGCAGTGCGGCGGCGAGGCGGTCCAGCGCGGCGCGGCGCTCGGTGAGGATTCGCTGCGCTTCACTGTAGGCGTGCGTGAGAATATTCCGCACTTCCTCGTCCACGATCTGGGCGGTGCGATCGGAGATTTCGCGGCGCTGCACGACTTCGCGACCCAGAAAGATCTCCTGCTCGCGGTCGCCCACGGCGATCGGACCGATCACCGCGCTCATGCCGAACTGCGTCACCATGCGCCGCGCGATGTTGGTCGCCTGCTGGATGTCCTGCGCCGCGCCGGTCGTCACTTTCTCCGGTCCGAACACCAGCTCCTCGGCGACGCGGCCGCCGTACGCCATCGCCAGTCGCGACTCGATCGACCGCTTCGTGTACTTGTGCAGCTCTTCCTCGGGTAAATAGGCCGTGAGACCGAGCGCCCGGCCGCGCGGAATGATCGTGACCTTGTGCAGCGGATCGGCGTCGGGCACCGTGAGTCCCACCAGCGCGTGGCCGGCCTCGTGATAAGCGACGAGACGCCGCTCCTCGTCGGAGAGCACGCGGCTCTTCCGCTCGAGGCCGAGCATCACTTTGTCCTTCGCGTCCTCGAAGTCCTGCATGTCGACCTGGGTCTTGTTGCGGCGCGCGGCGAGCAGCGCGGCTTCGTTGACGATATTGGCGAGCTCGGCGCCCGCGAGGCCAGGCGTGCCGCGCGCGATGCGCTCGAGGTTGACGCCCGCCGCCATCGGGATCTTGCGCACGTGCACGCGCAGGATCTGTTCCCGGCCCTTCAAGTCGGGCATGTCGACGATGATTTGGCGGTCGAAGCGCCCCGGTCGCAGCAGCGCCGGATCGAGGATGTCGGGACGGTTCGTCGCGGCGAGCAGAATCACACCATCATTGCTTTCAAATCCATCCATTTCGACGAGCAGCTGATTGAGCGTCTGCTCGCGCTCGTCGTGGCCGCCGCCGAGCCCGGCCCCGCGGTGCCGGCCGACCGCATCGATCTCGTCGATGAAGATGATGCAGGGCGCATGTGCCTTGCCCTGCTCGAAGAGATCGCGCACGCGCGATGCGCCGACGCCGACGAACATCTCGACGAAATCGGAGCCCGACATCGAGAAGAAGGGCCGGCCGGCCTCGCCCGCGACCGCTTTGGCGAGCAGCGTCTTGCCGGTTCCCGGAGGTCCGACGAGCAGCGCGCCTTTCGGCAGCCGGCCGCCGAGGCGCTGGAATTTCTGCGGGTCCTTCAGGAAATCGATGATCTCCTCGAGCTCCTGTTTCGCTTCATCGCAGCCGGCGACATCGGCGAACGTGATCTTCGGCGTATCGCCCGCGAGCAGCTTCGCCTTCGACTTCCCGAACGCGAAGGCGCGGTTCCCGCCCTGCTGCATCTGCCGCAGCATGAAGATCACGAGGCCGAAGATGAGGATGTACGGCAGGAACGTGAGCAGGACGACGCCGAACGACTGTCCGGCTTCGCGCGCGCGCACGTCCACGCCCTTGGCCGAGAGATTCGCCGCGAACTTGTCGTCCGCTTCGAAGGGGAGCAGCACGTTGAAGCGCTCCACCGTCTGGCGCTTCACCACCACCGGACGCTGGAACGTGCCGCGGACCTTCTGCCGCTCGGCGATTTCCACCGCGGAGATGTTGCCCGCGTTCAGTTCCTCGGTGAACTGCGTGTACGTGATTTCGGCTTCTTCGCGCCGGCGGCTCGAAGCGAGCTGCACCAGCGCGATCGTCCCGACGATGAGGAGCGCCCAGAAGGAGAGCGTCCGCAGCATCCGGGCCCAGTTGAATTCCCGCGGGGGCGGGGGGATGCGATTGGCCATCTAGGTCAGACTCGCTATATAAGGAAGGTGCCGGAAGTTCTCCGCGTGATCGAGGCCGTACCCGACCAGGAACAGCGTCGGGGCGTCGATTCCCACGAACTTCGCTTCCAGCTCCAAGTGTTCCGCCACATGTTTGTGCAACAGCGCACAGATCTCCAGACTGCGCGGCCGGCGCTGCCGGAGCAGCCCGACCAGCTTGTTCAACGTCTTGCCGGTGTCGATGATGTCCTCGACCAGCAGAATGTGCTTCCCGGCGAGCTCGGTTTCCGGGTCATACACCAGCCGCACATTCCCGCTCGACACCGTTCCCTCGCCGTAGCTCGAAGCGACGAGGAAATCCACCTGCAGCGGCCGGTCGATGCGCCGCACCAGATCGCTCAAGAAGATGAAGCTGCCCTTGAGGAGGCCCAGCACCAGCAACTCGCCATCCGGATAGGCCGCGGTGATTTCCCGGCCCAGGGCCTGGACTCGCTCGGCGATCATCTCCTCGTCGAAGACAATGCGCTTGAGCTCACGCCCGCCGGTCTGCTTGAGCTGAGCCGTGCTCGGTAACATCCAACCTCACCGCTCGAGTTCCGGGCTCTGGCACCCCTGCCGCACTGCGACAGATGCCTGGGACCCAGAGAATGGTTGCTCCTCTACTCACTACGGGATAGCGCGGCCGTGCGCTGCGCGGCACTCGCGCTTCCATTAATAGGCGTCGCAGCGGCCGATGCCCCACCCCACCGAGCGGCACCAGCGAGTCGCCGCGAGCGGGCAGGCGGACTTCCCACGCATCGCTGTCCACCCACGTCGTCCAGGTGGCGCGCTCGATCTGTGCCGGTGCCGCCGCGGGCGACCACTGAATCTCGAAGTCTCCGAACAGCGCTGAACCACGGTCTCCGCTCGGTGCGATACGCTCGAGCGCACAGCCGATCGCGGCCTCGCGCCCCACCCGCAGCCGATCGAAGGCGACCTCGGCCGTCCAGCCACTCCCCAACGGGAGCCAGCGGCCCGAGGGCCGCTCGGCGAACCTTGCCAGTTGCCGCGCCTTGGCGGGACCTAGGATCAGCCCCACCCTGCGGGCCGCCGCACGCAACAGCGCAACAGACAATGCGTTATCATAGCCGCACACACTCGCGCGGGCAACGGCGAAGCCGTCTCGCTCCACGCCAAGCGCGAGGTCCGGGACCACATCCAACACCAGATCCCATGCGCGACGGTCACTTGCCGCATGTCGCCCGTGCTCGAGCAAATCACTCCGCAGCCGGCGACCGAGGCGTTCGGTCAGCAGCGGCAGCAGTGTCGTCCGCACCCACGAGCGCACGTGACGAGCATCGCGATTCGCCGGATCGTCGTAAACCGGAAGACCCCGCTCCGCCGCGTACGAGACCAGCTCGGCGTGAGTAAACGGCAGCAGCGGCCGCACGAGCCCGCCGCGTCGCCGGGCCGCGATACCGGCGAGACCGGCGGCCGCGCTGCCGCGCAGCGCGCGCAACACGATGGTTTCGACTTGATCGTCCTGGTGATGCGCCGTGACGATGTACTTCGACCCGCGGCGCCGCTGCACCTCGCGCAGCCAGCCGTAGCGCGCACGCCGGGCTCTCGTCTCGCTGGAATCCGCGCCGAGCTGGAGTTCGGCGAGCTCGAAGGGCAGCCCGTATTTTTCGGCGAGCGCTCGGACCGACCGTCCAACCATCCGACTGTCCGACGAGATTCCGTGATCGACATGAGCAACCACAAGCGACAAGCGCAGCTCGGTGACGATGCCGTTCAGCAGATCGAGCAGCGCCACCGAATCCGCACCACCTGACACGGCAACGATCGCCTCGCCCGGCTCGCGAAAGAGCCGAGTTGCCTGGATATGCGCGACCAAGCGCGCCGGGAGCGAGGTGATGGTGGCCATGTATCTTGAAGTATGCTCCAACCGGACCTCACCTACCAACTCCTGCGCAATCTGACGTCTCCAGTTGTAGCGATTACCGCCGTCCGAGCCGGCAAAGAGAACGGCATGATTTCCGATGCGGCGGTGCGCGCGTCGATCGTGCCGACGGTGCCTCGCCTCTCGGTCTACATCCACAAATTCAACTTTAGTCACGATATGATTTACGAGACGGGGCGCTTCGCGCTGCATCTCCTGCACACGAAGCAGTTCGATGTGGTGCGGCGGCTCGGTTTCGTCAGCGGGCGCGACCAGGACAAGCTCGCCGCGATTCCGCATCACGCGGGAACGCTAGGCGTCCCGATCCTCGATGAGTGTTTTGCGCATTTCGAATGCAGCGTGGTGAACGTGATGGACACGGGCAGCTCGACGCTGTTTCTTGGGGATGTCGTCGCGGTGGGCCGCGGCAAGGCCGCGGGCGAGCTGCTCACGGCGACGCATTTTCGGTCGAACATGCCGGCGGAGTGGCAGCGCGAATACGAAGCGAAACTGAAGGAGGCGCAACGGTACGCGGAAGCGCGGTCACGGGACATCAAACCCGTCGTTTGGCAACGGAGGTGACTTATGCGCGCACTGATCGGATCTGGGCTGACCTTGGTAGCGCTCGCGTGCGGGCCAGTGGGGGACCCACGCCCGATCCTGGATACCGACAAGACGGCGATGCGGGCCTCGTTGGACAGTTTTACCGCGTACGTCGTGACGCATCGAGACTCGCTGGCCGCCGCGATGTACGCCGAGAACGCGACGTTCATGCCGCCCAATCAAGCCATGGTGCAAGGTCGCGCCGCCATTCGCGCGTGGATCAAGCAGCTTCCCCCGATCAGTCACTTCACCGCTTCGGCGATCGCGATCAACGGGCGCGGCGAACTCGGGTACATCCGGGGCACCTACCAAACGCTCTTCGTGACCGGCGCGTCGGACCACGGGAAGTTCCTGGAAGTGCGGCGGCGCGAAAAAGATGGGCGCTGGTTGATCATTGCGGACATCTTCAATTCGGATCTGCCGGTGCCCACACGCTGAAGCGTGCCCTTTAGGGTGTGACACCCCCAAAAAGAAAATCCCGGGACTCACCTGTCCCGGGATTTCGCATAGCAGGGGTGGGATTCGAACCCACGACCCCGGCATTATGAGTGCCGTGCTCTCACCAGGCTGAGCTACCCTGCCGCAGGACGCGCTCAAAAACCTAGCAAGGTCGCTAGTTAACGCCAACCCTCCCCTGCACCGACGCGATCAGCTTCGCCGAGTCGTAGCCGACGCCGTCTTTGAACACAATCGTGGGACTGCGAATCACCGACGGATCGGCAGTCAAATCGCCGTGCAGCACCACGAGGTCCGCCAGCTTCCCCGGCTCGACAGTCCCGAGCGTCTGCTGCACGCCGAGGATCTTGGCGCCGTTCAGGGTCATGATCTGGATGGCTTGCGCTGGCGTGAAGCCGGCCTCGATGAAGAGCTCATAGTTGCGCTGGTCGCCGAACCCGGCGAGCGCACCGCCGATGCCCGTCGGGTCGACACCCGCGGCCAGCGTGCCGCCCGCGTCGACGAACGCCCGCTCGAACGCCATCGCGTTCTTGAACGCCGGCAGCGATACCCAACCGGTGCCGCTCGAGTCGATCTGGTGGCGCATCTTCAGGTAACTCTCACGGACTTCCGAATCCATCGCCTGCAGCGTGCGCTCATCCTTCGTCGGACGATTCGCTACGAACGGCTCGTATACGGCCAGGGTGGACGTCATCGCGACATGGTGCTGCACGAGCGAGCGAATCGTGGCCTGCCCGGCGTCGCCCTTGGGATCCGACGCGCTGATCTGCGTCATCAGATTGGTCGGGCACACGTCGGCCGGCCTGCCGGTCGTGAAATCGGAGGCGGTGAGCATGCCGTGCTCGAGATTGTCGATACCCAGCGCGACGGCCTCCTGGAAACTTACTGAGCACAAATGGCCCGTGACCTTGATGCCCTTCTTGTGCGCCTCCTGAATCGCGGCGCCCAGCTCCGCGCGCCGGATGTCGGTGTACGCCTTGATCCACGTCGCGCCCTCTGCGGCCCAGTAGTCGACGAAGCGGCGCGCTGCCTCAGGCGAATTCAGGATCGCCATCGCGCCGCCGCCGGCCGAACCGGTGATGTAGGGCGCTGTAAGATGGATGCGCGGTCCGGGCGCGAGGCCGTGATCGATCCAATCCTTCAGATTGATCTCGGCGTACGGTGACCGGCTGCCCGTCGTGCGGATCGTCGTGACACCGGAGCCGAGGTAGAGGTGCGATCCCGTGTACCCCATCTGCACCGCCCGGCCACCCGCCGCGGTATAGAAGAGGTGGTCGTGCATCCCAATGATGCCGGGGATCACCGTCGAACCGCTCATGTCCATGACGCGCGCGCCGGCCGGGATCTGCACCGACGCCGCCGGTCCTACGGCCGCGATCTTGCCGGCGCGAATCACGACCGTCTGATCGCTCTTCGGAGCGGCGCCCGTCCCATCGACGAGCAGCACATGCGTCAACGCCACCACGGAGGTATCGACAGCGATGTATTCACGCACGCTGGCCGCGAAGGAATCGGGGCGCTGCGCCACGAGCGTGAGCACCAATGTGAGCGCGTACATGAAGGCTCCTCGCTAATTCACGGTGAAGTGCATCATCATCCCAGCCGAGAGATGCTCGGCGATGTGACAGTGGAGCATCCAGTCACCGGCGTTCGCGGTGTCGAGCAGAATATCCACCACCCCACCGGCCGGCACCAGCACGGTGTCTTTCCACGCCAGATCCTTGTTCGGAACGCCGTTCACCGCCAGTACGAGGAAGCGCTGGCCGTGCAGATGGATCGGATGTTGCATGCCGTGAAACGCGCGCCGCTCGTTGACCAGGCGAATCTTCACCGGATCGCCGCGGTGAAACTGCCAGTCGATGTCCATGTTCTCGCGACCGGTGACGGGATCCTTCAGCACCCAACGAACCTGCCGGCCGGTGGAGGCCCAGTTCATCATGGGCATGGTCCCCGCCCATTCGACGGGCGCAAAGTAGATCGAGTCAAGCTGCATCAGCCGCTCGGTCACGAACGGCAGGCCGTGCGTCTGGAGTGTGAGCACGAGCGTCCGGTCGGGGGCCTTGTCGACAAATCGCCGATACGACCGCATCGCACGAGTCGTCGCCGTATCCCGGCCTAGCACAGCGAAGCTCGCGCCGAGATCGTGGCGCACAGGCTCGCGCCCAACGGTGACGACGCCCAGGGTATCAACCTCCGGGTAGAAGCGGCCGAACAGGTGGTCGAGTCCAATTACCTTATTGACCAACGCAACCGTGCCGGGTTTATCGAACCGGACATGCACGACATAGCGCTCGGCTGGCGCGATGACGACGCTTTCGACCCAGGCTTCGTGCTCGAACGGCCCCGCATCGGTGGCGACGACCTTCATGCGCGCCCCGGGAAACGAGAGGTTCAGCGTCCGGGCGTTCGACGCATTGGTCAGATAGAAGCGGACCACTTCGCCTCGCCGCACCGACAGCCGATATCCCGGCTCGCCGTTCACCAGAAACACATTTCCAAACCGCCCCATCAACGCGTGGGTCGGTGATTCCTGCCCCCACGGAATGAGGTCCGGATCGCCGACCAGCAGATCCTGGAGCATCAGGACCTGTTCTCGATTGGCGGGGATCTGCGCACCGGGCTCTCGCACGAGAATGTTGCCGTACAGGCCGAGACCTTGTTGGACATCTTCGCGAATGTGGGGATGGTACCAGAAAATCCCCGCATCTGGGAACCGAATCTTGTATGTGAACGCGTCGCTTACCCCTTCGACTCCGTCAAACGCGTTCTCGAGCCGTATCCCATGCCAATGAATGCTCGTCCAGTCCCCAAGGTGATTCGTGAACCGCACCATGATCTCGGATCCACGCGAGACTTCGATCAGCGGTCCTGGATACTGCCCGTTGTAGCTGTACATGGTGAACGTCTGTCCAGCGATCGTGCGGCGGACGAGCTCGGCATCGAGATCGATGATGTCGCCGTCCTTGGCACGAAGCACCTCATTCGAGTCCGCGTTGGGTAGCGGCGCATCCGACACGGGAAGAAACGGAGTCACCTCAGGTCGCAGCGCCATCTCCGACGGCAGCATGGTCAGACCGTGTGGTATCGGGGGCATCGGCCACGCTGCTGAATCGTGTTCGTGGTGCTCCGCCATGTCGGGGGGGACCATGCCGCCGACGGAGAACTCGAGGACATCGGGAGGCATCGGCCGCGTGCTCGGCGACTGGCCGCGCAGCACAATTTTCCCGCGCGGCTCGCGTCCGCGCCCGCGTCGCTCCGACGAAATCAGGATGATGAATTTGTCGAGCTCGATGGCGGGCAGCGTCGTCGTGCCGTTCTTCACGACGCCGAGGTTGATCACCGTGTCCATCTGGGGCGAGACGGCCCAGGCGACGTAGCTGCCGACGGGCAATCCCGTGAGCCTGACCACCGGAATGAATCGCGCATGGCCATCGGCTGTGACGCCGACGGTGAAGGGACCGGCGGGTGTGGCGAGCTCGACCCGCCCCGCGACCCGTGTTACGCCGGGAGCGGGAACGAGCTCGAGGCAATAGAGGTCGTGACTCGGCCCGAGCGGTGTGGGCGGATCACACGGTCGTCCCTGCGCGCTCGCGAGCGCCAGCAGGGTAAGGAAGAGCGGCAGCTCAGCTATGCTTTTTCCATCCTCGGAAGGTCCCGCTCGGTAGCACACGCAACACGCGAGCCGCGCCGCGACTCTGCGGGGCGGTCGGACCGGTGTTTGCGTCGAACGCGAGCGTGTACTCCCCCGTATCCGACGGCGCCGCCGTGCCGATCTGCAGCAGATACCAGCCGTTTGCCGGTACCGTGTAGGCGATGTACGCGTTGGGATTGCCGCTCGCGCTGTCGTCGTTCGCCGCGACCGAATCGAATCGGGCGGCGGCGAAGTTCGCGTTGTAAAGCTTCAAGCGCGGATTCACGACGCTCGACCGCTCCGCCACTCGGATGACTTCCGATGCCTGCATGAACATGTAGATGATGTCGGAATAATTCTTGAGGCTATCGGCGCAGTCAGTCGAGCGAATCGTGTCGATGATGGTGGCGCCCGGCGTCATCCAGGCATCCTGGCAGCCCGCCAGGGTCGTGGGCCGCGGCTTCGCGATCAGCGTGTACGTGCCGGTCGTATCGGGATCGTATGACGTCGCCCCGATGACGTACGAGCCGCCCGATCCCAGAATCACGTCGAATTGCGACGTCTGGATCACGCCCGGCTGGATGTCGTCATCCCATCCCAACAGCTCACCGGTGGACCGGTAGAACTCGACGTACGGATCGATGCGGTCCGACAGCTCGTTGATCCGAATGCTTTGCTGGCCGGGGGGCAGGTTCAACTGGTAGTAATCGTAAAAGTAGAAGACGGGCCCTGAAAATACCCGGCAGTCGGTGGTCGAGAGCGCGCCGGTGACGGTATCGCCGAGCGTATAGACAGCCGCGTAGTGACAGGGATCGATTGACTTCAGGTGAAAATCAATGGGCGCTACACCGTTCAGACTCGCCGTGACCGTAAACGTGGCGACGGCGCTCCCCGCCCGCACCACCGTGGACACGTTGCCGATGCTGTCGGACGTCTGCGCGGTGGGATTGATGGTGGCCGCGGTCGTCGGCGCCACCGTCCACGACACCTTGGCGCCCTTGAGGGGATAGCCCTGGCCATCGAGCACGGTGAAGCCGATCGACAGCGTCCCACCGGTGTTCACCGAATCGTTGTCGCCAAACATTCCCGTGATCGAGCCGACCTTTGGTCCCATCGAATCCCCTCCACAGGCGACGGCGCCCCCAAACATGGCCGTGAGAGCGACGGGTACGAACCGACGAAGCAGTGTCATGGTGCCTCCGTTATTTGGGCACGACGCGGTAGAGAACCTCGCCGTCTCGAATCATCCCGAACTGCTCCCGCGCCACCCGCTCCTGCACCGCCGGGTTCGTCTCGAGGTCGCGCGCCAGCTTGGCCAGCGAATCGATCTCGACGCGCAGCGCGGCGACTTTGGCGCGCTCGTCCGCGAGCTGCCGCCGGATGGTGATCCAGTCCGCGGTGCCGTACTCGCCGCCCCAGACCGCCAGGGCGAGCAAACCCACGCCGCCGGCGATCCCGGCAATCCGTGTCCGCGTCACAAACCGTACAGATGGCGGCCGGGGTAGTGTCCCACGTCGCCGAGCTCCTCCGCGATCCGCAGCAGCTGGTTGTACTTCGCGACCCGCTCGCTCCGCGAGGCGCTGCCCGTCTTGATCTGGCCGACGCCCGTCGCGACCGCGAGGTCCGCGATGAACGTGTCCTCCGTCTCACCCGAGCGGTGCGAGATCACCGAGCCGTAGCCGTTCCCGCGGGCCAGCTCGATGCACTGCAGCGTCTCCGTGAGTGTCCCGATCTGGTTGACTTTGATCAGAATCGCGTTCGCGACGTTCTCTTCGATGCCGCGCGCGAGTCGTTCGACGTTGGTGCAAAAGAGATCGTCTCCCACAAGCTGCACCCGCTCGTGCAGACTCTCCGTGAGCTTCGCCCAACCGGCCCAGTCATCCTCGGCCAGGCCGTCTTCGATGGATACGATGGGATAGCGATCGATCCATCCTTTGTAGAGCGCCATCATCTCCGCGGCGCTCTTCTTGCCGCCTTTGCTCTTCTTGAAGTTGTAGGAGCCATCCTCATAGAGCTCGGACGCGGCGACGTCGAGCGCGATCGCGATGTCCTTCCCCGCTTCGAACCCCGCCGCTTCGATGGCCGCCATGATCGCTTCGAGCGCGGCTTCGTCGTTCGGCAGATCGGGAGCAAACCCGCCCTCGTCTCCCACCGCCGTGGAGAGGCCCCGTTTTGCCAGGACCTTCTTCAGGGCGTGAAACACCTCCACGCCCAGCCGCAGCGCCTCGGGGAACGTCTCCGCCCCGATCGGCACGACCATGAACTCCTGTGAATCGACCGTGTTGGCGGCATGCGCGCCCCCGTTCAGGATGTTCATCATGGGGATCGGCATGACGTGCGCGACTGGGCCGCCGAGATAGCGGTACAGCGGCAGGCCGGCATCCTGGGCGGCCGCGCGGGCCACGGCGAGCGAGACCGAGAGAATGGCATTCGCGCCGAGGTGACCTTTGTTCGGGGTGCCGTCGAGATCGAGCATCGCGTAGTCGATCACGATCTGATCTTCGGCGGACATGCCCTCGAGCCGGGGGCCGATCACCTCATTCACGTTCTTGACGGCTTCGAGCACGCCTTTGCCGCCGTAGCGCTTGCTGTCGCCGTCGCGCAGCTCCACCGCTTCGTGCTCCCCCGTGGACGCGCCGCTCGGAACGGCGGCCGTGCCGCTCGCGCCGCTCGCGAGGGTGACGTCCGTCTCGACGGTGGGATTGCCACGACTGTCGAGAATCTCCCGCGCATGAACCGAGATCACTGTGCTCATTGTGGCTCGAACCCTACCGCGCCTTTGACTGGAGAGCAACCATGGCTGCACGCACCTGGTCGCGCAGGCGCTCGCGGTCGCCGGGCTCGAGTCCCGCCGTCGCAATGGGAGTCCCGACGAGAAGACGGATCGGTCGCGGTCGCAGACGCCACGCGCCCTTGCGGAGGATCTCGAACGTGTGATGGACGTAAACGGGCACGATGGGTACCTGGGCCGCGATCGCGAGGCCGAAGGGGGCGTTCTTGAACGGCAACAGCTCCCCGGTGCGACTGCGGGTGCCCTCCGGGAACACAATAATGGAAGAGGTGCCGCGCTGGATCGTGCGCGCCGCTTCGTCGTACGCCTCGAACGCCCTCTTGCGCGCGGCACGGTCGATCGGAATGTGTCCGACCGCGCGCATCGCCCCGCCGAGCAGCGGGATCCTGAACAGCTCCCGCTTGGCCACGAACCGCACCGATCCGGGTAGCGTGGCGAACAGGGCCCAGATGTCGAACATCGACGAGTGATTCGACGCGTAGATCACGGGCCGGTCGCGCGGGATCAGCTCGAGCCCTTCGGCGTGCACCGGCGTACCAGCCGCCTTCAGGATGTCACGGGCCCAATCGGTGCCGGCCCAATCGTACACGCCGCCGACGCGGTTCTTGATACGCAACAGCCCGGCGACGACGGCGCCGAAAGCGTGATAGACTGTTGAAACCGCGAGAACGACGTAGTACCAGAGGGTGCGGATCACCGCGCGAAGTGATCGTATCCTGCAGGGAGTGGAACCGCGGCGTTGTGATCGAGCAGCCGCACGCCCCCGCGGCGTCCCCCGGCGCCGCGCAGGCAGCTGCCGATGCGACTCAACTGCAGGCCGGTCTGCGCCCGGAATTCGGACACGCTGGTTTCGCCGAAGGTCGGTGGCATCGTGCACAGCAGCTCGAACTCTTCACCGCTGGCGACCGCCGCCGTCGCTTCCACACCCTCCCAGCATGGGATCCGCTCGAGGTGGATCTCGATGCCGACCTCGGACGCGGCGGCGAGGTGCTGCGCATCGGAAACCAGTCCGTCGGAGATGTCGATCATCGCGCTGGCGCCGTGTCCGGCGAGCCAGCGTCCCGCCTCGATGCGCGGCTCGGGGCACGCGTAGCGGTTACGCAACGCCGCCGGCATGTGCTTCCCCGCGCGGAACTGGTCGAGTGCGAGCGCGGCGCCGCCCAGGTATCCGGTCACCCAAAGAGAGTCTCCTTCGTGGGCGCCGGAACGGCGCACCGGGCGCTCCGCGGTGCCGATCACGCACACATCGATCACGTACTTGTCCGAGCGCGTCAAGTCGCCGCCGAGCACCCGCGCGTCGAGTTTGTGCGCCAGCGTGGCGACGCCGGCCATGATCTCCGCCGCGGGATCGCTGCCACCCTGCTCATTCGGCGGGGCGCCCAACGATACCATGAGACCCAGGGGCTTCGCGCCTTCCGCGGCGAGGTCGGCCAGCGCGGCACCGGCGGCGCGGCAGCCGATCTCCTTGAAGTCGAGCCAATCGGTCCGGAAGTGCACGTTCTCGAGCGAATTGTCGATGCTGATGGCAAGCGTCGTCGAGCCGAGCGGCAGCAGGGCGCAGTCGTCGCCGATGTCGGAGACGTGGTCGCCGGAGATCTCCGCGATCCGCGCGAGCATCGCGCGGATGCGATCGAATTCCTGCCCGGGGCCGAGATTCATGGCTTAGTCTACCACAGGTCGGGGGCTTCAAGTTCCACTAGAACTGGAGGTGTGCCCGGCTTCAGACTTTTCCAGGCGCGCCACACCTCGGGCAGCGCGGCCAGCACGTCGGCCGGCCGCAAACTGCGTGCCGTCCACTGCCGGGCGCCCTGCTCCGCGGCCCGGCCCAGCGCGTGCGCACCGAGCGCCGCGGCTTCGGCGGGCACGGTGCCGCGCGCGAGAAACGCCCCGATGAATCCGGCGAGGAGATCGCCGCTCCCTCCGGTCGCGAGCCCCGGATTGCCGCTCGCGACGACGTGCTCCGGACCGCGCAGGTCCGCGATGACGGTGGGCACGCCTTTGAGCAGGACGGTGCACTTGAGCTTCGCGGCCGCGCGCGCCGCCGCCGCCCAGCGATCGTTGGCGGCTTCGTCCGCGAGCGCGTCGCCGCCGAGCGCGCGGAACTCACCGAGGTGCGGCGTGCAGACGACGGGCCGATTGGCCTGGCCTTTGAAGTAGTGCAGCGCGTCGGCATCGATGACGGTAGGCACGGCGCGCCGCGAGAGGACTTGGGCGACAAACCCCTCTCGCACATCGACGCGGCCCAATCCCGGCCCGAGGACGATCGCGTCCGCCCACTCGACCGCTTCGGCGACGGCGGGCTCGAGAGTCTCGCCGAGCGATGATTCGACGGTCAGCAGATCGGGCAGGCTTGCCTGGGCCGCGGCGATCGTCTCGCGCGCCGCGACGAGCTTGACGAGACCAGCCCCGGCGGCAAGGGCAGCACGCGCGGCATGGAGCGCCGCGCCACTCATGCCGTCGGCACCGCCGATGACGCACACGCGGCCGCGATCGCCCTTGTGCATCTGCGGCGCGAGCCGCGGCAGCCGCTCAGCGGCCCAGCGGTCGGTGACGAGCAGCGGCCAAGCCGCATCGAGCGGCGGGAATCCGATGTCCACCACGACGATTCTCCCGCACCATTCCCGCTGGAGCAGGTGGCCGCGGCGTGCGCCGCCAAACGTCACCGTGAGGCGCGCGTGAATCGGCCCATGCGCCTCGCCGCTCGTGAGATCGAGCCCCGTCGGTCCGTCGACCGCCACGATGGGCGCGCCGTACTCGGCCACGCGCTGCGCGAGGGCAAGCACGTCCCCCTTCGCGGGACCCACAGCCCCGGTCCCGAGCAAGGCATCGACGGCAACCGCGGCTTGCGGCCACGCTTCCTCGCGACCCAGCTCGCACACGCCGTCGAGACGCGCGAGCGCGCGATTGTCGATCGCGTCGTCCGTCTTGGGATCGACCGCGGAGACCCAGACCGGAACGCTGGCCGCGTGCAACGCGCGCGCGAGCACCCAGCCATCGCCGCCGTTGTTGCCCGCGCCCGCGGCGATCAGCACCCCACCGGTCAGCGCGTCCGGAAGCTCGGCGACGAGCACCTGCGCGACGGCGCGACCGGCGGTCTCCATCAGCACCCGGCTGGGCACGCGATACTGCGTGCGCGCGGCCGAATCCCAGGCCGCCACCTCGCTCGCCGCCAGAACCGGAATCGGATTCACGGAATCACCACCCCCGCATATCCCACGACGCGCGCGTTGTCGCCAGAGACCCAACCGGAGTGGCGGTAGTCTACCACCTCGGCGCGCTCAGCGCCCAGCGCACGGGCAGCCGCGAGGACAGTCGCCGCGGGCGCGCGGCCGCACATCGAGATCCGCTCGCGCTTGCAGCGCGCGAGCAGCTCCTCCCCATCGAGGGCCGTCACCGCCTCGAGCGCGCGCGCATCCTTTTGCTCCGAGATTTTGGCCGGCTCGTAATGATTGAGGTCGCTGGAGGCGAGCAGCAGCACGCGCTCACCGGCCGCCGTGACGAACCTGGAGAGCATCTCTCCGAGCAGGTGTGCCGGACTCCAGGCGTCCCATGCGATCACCAGCGGCACGATCCGGACGTCCGCGCGCAGCAGCTGCAGGAACGGCAGCTCGACCTCGACGGCGTGCTCCGCCAGATGCGCTTTGTGATCCACTTCCACGACGCCGTCAGAGATTTTTCGGAGGGCGGCGCTCGCCTCGGCATCGACGGGCACGTCACCGAGGGGCGTCCGGAAGGCGCCAGACTCCCACAACGAAACTCCACTCTGTGCTTCCGCCATGCCGGTGTGATTGGGAGCGAGAATGACGACCAGGCCCGGGATTATTGCCCGTGCATAGACTCGGGCGGCCGTGGGACCGGAGTAGATGAACCCCGCATGCGGCGCAATGACGGCGCGAAACGGCGCGGTGGGGGCAGCGGCGATATCGCGGCGCGCGTCCGCGAGGAGGGTGGCGACTGTTGCCCGGAGTTCAGTGGGATCGCTCGGGTAGAAGCGGCCGCTGACTGCCGGAGCACGGACCACTAGCCCGACGAAGCGACTCCTGGAAACCGATACCCCGAGCCGGCCCTGAAGACTTCAGCGAAGTCGTAGACGCCCTCGAAGTCCTCGAGACGATCAGTGGGTTGGCGCGCCAGCAAGCCGACATCGATCAGCATGAACACGATGTGGCCAAAGTCCTCGGTCGTGCGGACACCCCAATGCGTCAGCACCGCCGCCGCGAGCATCCCGAATTGCGCCAACGCAAAATCGCGGCAGGCCCACGCCAGCTCGACCCCGCTCAAGTGCCGGCGCGCCGGGAGACGCGTCTGCGCGAATTCCAGCGCCGCCAGCACAAAGATGTACGCGCGTTCATTATACTTGCCGTCGCGCTTGCGGATCTCGGCGAGCGCCAATTCGAGCGTCGCGACGTCACTCATCGCCGGGCCTCGCCGGGCGAAGGCGGAGCGGCCGGCGGTGTCGGCGTGGGCACCACACGGATTCCGCCGGAGCGGCGCTGCCGCTCCTCGGCCGGCGCCTCGAGCAGCGCCAATTCGAGCACATCGTCAATCGTTTCCACCAGTTTGATGTCAAGCAACTTCTGTACCTCTTCCGGCAAATCGATCAGATCGTTCTTGTTGCGCTCGGGAACGAGCACCGATGTGACCCCGGCCCGGGCGGCCGCGGTCAGCTTCTCCTTCAATCCTCCGATCGGGAGCACCCTGCCCCGCAGCGTCAGCTCACCTGTCATCGCGACGTCATGGCGGGCGGGCCGCCGGCACAGCAGCGACGCGAGCGCCGCCGCGATGGTGATGCCGGCAGAGGGGCCATCCTTGGGAACGCCTCCGGCCGGCACGTGCAGGTGCACGTCGGACTGCGTGAACGCGTCGAGCGGAATCCCCAGCGCGCTGGCGCGCGCCCGCAAAAGGCTCCAAGCCGCCTGCGCCGATTCCTTCATCACATCGCCGAGCTGGCCGGTCAACGTGATCTGCCCCTTGCCGGGCATGCGGATCGCTTCGATGAACATGATGTCGCCGCCGACCGGCGTCCACGCCAGCCCAGTCGCCACGCCGATCTCCGGCGCCCGGCCCGCCACTTCACTTTGGACCTTCGGCTGGCCGGCGTATTTCTCCAGGTTCTTCGACGACACCTTCACCGTCTTCGCCCCGCCCTCCACAACCTCCAACGCGGCTTTTCTCAGGACGCCCTGGATCTCGCGCTCGAGCTGGCGGACGCCCGCTTCGCGCGTGTACTCGCCGATCAGTCGCTCCAGCGCACTGTCGGCGACGTATGCCCGCTCACCTTTCTCGCCCTTCCCTAATCCCGTTTCCTTGAGCTGGCGCGGCATGAGATAGCGCTTGGCGATCTGCAGCTTCTCGGACGGCGTGTAGCCGACCAGCGTCAGCTGCTCCATCCGGTCGAGCAGCGGATCGGGAATCGGCATCGTGCTGTTCGCCGTCGCGATGAACATCACGGCCGACAGATCGAACGGGACTTCGAGGTAATGGTCGACGAATGTCGAATTCTGTGCCGGATCGAGCACCTCGAGCAGCGCCGCCGTCGGGTCGCCGCGCACGTCGGCGCCCATCTTGTCCACTTCATCCAGCATCAGCACGGGGCTGCGCGTCTCGCAGCGTTGGAGCGCGTGAATGATGCGCCCCGGAAGCGCGCCCACGTAGGTGCGGCGGTGCCCGCGGATCTCCGCCTCGTCGCGCACCCCGCCGAGCGACACGCGCGTGAACTTGCGGCCCAGCGCTTCTGCGATGCTTTGGCCAAGCGAGGTCTTGCCCACGCCCGGCGGCCCGACGAAGCACAGAATCGAGCCTTTCGCGTCGGGGTTCAGCGTTCGCACTGCGAGGTACTCGAGAATCCGCTCCTTGATCGTCTTCAGGTCGTAATGATCGCGGTCCAGGATTTCGCGCGCGGTCTTGAGCTCGAGCCGGTCCTGGGTCACGCGACCCCACGGTAGCGCGGCGAAGACGTCGAGGTAGGTACGGGCAACCTGATACTCGGCGGACTGCGGCGACATCTGGCGCAGGCGCTTCAGCTCGCGGTCGGCAACCTTCTTCGCTTCCGCCGAGATCTGCGCGTCCTCGAGCCGCTTGGCGAGCTCCTCGAGCTCGTCGTCGCCTTCACCCTCGCCCAGCTCCTGACGAATCACCTGCAGCTGTTCGCGCAACACGTACTCGCGCTGGTTCTGGTCGAGCCGCGTCTTTACTTTTTCCTGGATCTGGGTGCCGACCTCCAGCACCTGCAGCTCCTGCATCAGGAACTCGCCCAGCCGCTCGAGCCGGCGCGTCACGTCGTCGATCGCGAGCAACTCGGCCTTCGCCGGGAGCGCGAGATCGAGGTTCGCGGCGATGAAGTCGGCGAGCTTCCCCGCTTCCGTGATGCCGGCTAACACCTCGTGCAGCTCGGCGCCGAGGTAGGGCGCGATGTCGATCACGCGGGAGAATTGCGCGACGACGGTCCGCTTCAGCGCTTCGGTGCGCGAGTCCTCGAGCAGGTTCTCCTGCAGCGGCTCGGCTTCCGCCATCAGCCACTTCTCGCCCTGCGCGATGTCTTTGAGCCGTGCGCGCTCCAACCCCTGCACCATGACGCGCACCGAGCCATCGCCGAGCTTCAGCATTCGCACGATCGTGCCGAGCGTGCCGATATCGTAGAGCTGGTGCGGCAGCGTGTTCATCACCGCGCCCTCGGGCGGCTCCATCCCCCCCATCGACTTCACGACGCCGAGCAACAGGCGCTTTTCGCCCTGGATGATCTCGTCGATCAGTTGAACGGCTTTGGGATCTGTAAGAGCCAGCGGCAGGACTACGTGGGGATAGACGACGAGCTGGCCCAGGGGAAGGACCGGCAGGCGCTCCATTAGGTCACTCGCACTGATTGCGCGCCCGACGAACGCGGCGGCTGCTTGGCGAGCCGGATCTCGAGAAAGCCGTGCTCGTATGTGGCATGGATCGACGCCGGGTCGACGACCACGGGAAGCCGGAAGCGGCGCTCGAATGGACCGATCTGCACTTCCATCGAGTGGTAGTGTCGCTTCCCCTGCTCCCGCGCGCTGGCCGTGCGCTCGCCCGAGATCTTGAGGATGCCGTCGTCCAGCTCCACGCTGAAATCGCCGGCCTTCATGCCGGCGATGTCCATGTGGACGATCAGCTCCTCATCGGTTTCGTAGACGTCGGTGCGTGGCTTCCATTTGGGCGAGGCGACGAAGCCGACGGGGCGGCCGTGGGCGACTTCGTTGAAGTAGACGTCCAGCTCGTCGGCCAGGTGAACCGTGAGCGAGCCCGAGCCGCGGGAGGGACGATTCGGGGGTGGAGAAAAGCCGCTGTCAGCCATGCGCGATTAAAGATAACGCTCCCGGAGGCCGGGCGCGTGGCCCTAAATCACCGATTTCAGGCGTATTTCAGCTGCCTACTGCCGGATCGTGCGGCGGTAGTCCCCGGGAGTGACGCCTACCTGGTGACGGAACGCCCGTGTGAAATGACTCTGGTCGGCAAAGCCCGCGTCGAGCGCGATCTCGACGATCGGTACCTCCGTCCGCGCCAACCGGTCGGCTGCCCAATCGAGCCGCAGCCGCCGGACGTAGGCCCCCACCGCGGCACCAAACCAGGTTCGAAAGGCGCGCGCGAAATAGTCCGGATGCACCCCGCACATCGCGGCGCCGCCGCCACGCGCCGGAGCGCTCGTTGCTCCCGTAGCGCCAGCGCGACAGTCTCGAGCGCGAGTCCCTCGACGGCAATCGGCGTCACACTGTCTGGCGCGCGCAGCTCGGAGCTGTTCGACTCGGTGCGCTACGCCCGCTCGAGTCCGGTGGTGCTGCTGGCGTGCCGTCTGGCGCGCGAAACGACGCACGGTCGCACTATGGCCATAGGGTCCTCCGCCTGTGTGAGCGATGAGGTCACAGTAGGCGGCGGCGGAAGCGACGTCTTGCACGCTATCGACGTGGAATAGAACGGCAGCGACCGACCATTGCGCAGTCAAGAAGGGATGATGCCGGAAACACGGCACATGACGATCCGGGAGACTACCGCGACGGCGTCAGCCGGCTCGCTTTGATCCAGAACCAGTCGTCCGGCAGCCCCACCTTCCCGTCACCGCGAATCATCGCGGGGTAGCCGTACTGCGGGTCATAGGCGACTTCGAGCACATCGACCTGCTTGAGGCTCTGCTCCACGGCGTCGAAGAGCCCCTCGACCGTGTAGAGCGACCAGGGCTCACGCACCGCTCCCGCCGGTTTCCCCAGCGTGTCGAGCAGCTGCGTGATCCTCCCGCCACGTACATCAAGGATCAGCGGGTTGCCCGGCCAGGGACAGAAACATCCGGCGGCGACTTTGAGACGGTAATCGTTGATATGCCGCGCACGCCAAGCTGTGCGGTGAGCGGCTACCTCGCGGAGCGAGGAATCGCGCTCCGCCCGCGTCAGCGGACCGGTGAAGTTCCGGCCAACACCGAGCACATCGTTACCGGGCGGTGGTGGCTCGGCAGGCGGCGGGGGTGGGGGTGGGGGTGGGGGTGGGGGTCGGGGCGGGGGCGGGGGCGGAGGGTGCGGTGGCGCCGC